>Ga0066659_10000574_pt1 | contig 13964 bp, 14 predicted proteins | sample GraSoiAngelo_108_FD_75176 | JGI IMG/M metagenome (GOLD analysis project Ga0066659, IMG submission 75176) | Grasslands soil microbial communities from the Angelo Coastal Reserve, California, USA - 14_0903_09_40cm | ecosystem: Environmental > Terrestrial > Soil > Grasslands | place: USA... | reverse complement strand
GCTGACGGTCGCGACCGCCGGGTTGGTGCTCGACCACGTGACACTGACAGCAACGCTGTCACCGTTCTTCGTCTTTCCGTACGCGCTGAACTGCGCCGTTCGCCCGACCGGTACAGACGTCGTGCTCGGCGTCTCCACGACCTGTGCCAGCAAGCCCCGGTTCTTCACCCGAGAACTTCCCGAGACCTGTGTACTTCCCGAGGCCGCTGCGGTCGGGGCGGCTGCCGTCGCTTGAACGGTCGCGGTCACGAGATAGTTGCCTGGGATCGTGTCGGCGCTGTACGAACCGTCCGCCGTGATCGCTCCTCCCGACGCGCTCCAGCCCACCGCGGCGGCGACGCTGTCGCCGGCCTGCGTGCGGCCGTACGCGACGAATTGTCGCGTTTCGTAAGGATTCAACGTCACGCTGTCGGGAACGATGACGACCTGCACGACGGCGCTGTTTGGTGGGGTGGGAGCGGTGCTCCGAACAGGCAATTCGCACGCCGCGAGCGCGGCGGCCACGACGAGAAGAGGTTTCATGCGCGCGAGGCGCACAGAGAGCTTGAACGTGAACGGCATAGCGCCAACTCCTCCAAACACGAAAGGGCCGCCAGCTTCGACACGCGGTCGATTCGCTGGCGGCCCGGCGGACCTCGCGAGCAGCGGCTCGCCTTAGTCCCGTAGCTCTGCGTCACCGCCTTTCGGCGGGTTTGCTCTGAGCAGCGTCGTATTCAGTGATGCGTTAACGCAACGGGCGTGCCGCGCATACGCGGCATCTGAGGAGCCAAGGCGGGAGTAAACGAGTTATGAAACCACTAGGATATGCAATATCATCAAATTGAAACTGCGTTTACTATTGCATAATGCATTATTACTTGCGTTAGGCAATACTCAATGATGGACGCACGTTCCGCCTCGCCTGCATGAGCGAGCCGTAGAGCGGGAGCAAGAAGTCGCCAATGCGCTCCCAACTGTAGTGTCGCTCGACCGTGCGACGCCCCGCCGCGCCGAGCCGCTGTCGCAGGGCAGGGTCTTGCAGCACGGCGCACACGGCCTGCGCGAAGCCGTGCGGGTCGTCCCGAACGAGAATGTTGCTGCCGTCCTCGGCTGCGAGCCCCTCGCAGCCGATGGAGGTGCTCACCACTGCCTTCCCCATCGCCCAGGCGTCGAGGATCTTCAGCCGCGTGCCGCCGCCGACGCGCAACGGCACGACATAGCAGGCGGCGTCGCGCACGTATGGGCGGACGTCGGGCACGTAGTCGGTGAGCTCGACGGCGTAGCGATCGCGGTAGGCCTCCCGCAGTGCGTCCGACGCACGGCCTACCCACCGCACCGGCGTCACCCCGGCGGTCGCCCGGATCCTGGGCAAAATCGCGTCGCAGAAGTATTGCAGCCCGTCGCGGTTCGGGAACCACGTCGACTCCCCGACGAACACAATGCCCTCGTCCCGGCCGGGGCCCGGTCGAAATGTCTCGATGTCGACACCGTTCGGGACGACTGCGCAGATCGCCGCGGGAACGCTGCGCTGGAGGGTCACGCGGTCTGCGTCCGACACCACGGTGTTCAGATCGCAACGCGCACACCAGCGCTGCTCCTCGCGCGCCGTCAAGCGCGCCTGGTGTCGCAGGTAGGCCCGGCGCCACGGCGTTCGCTCGGTGCGCGCCCGGCGTTGCAGCAGTACGGACTCCACGTTGTGATGGCCGCAGACCAACGGCGCGCGGTCGAGTAGGGGCAGGTAGCGGGACAACATGATGGAATCGACGTGTATCAGGTCGAAGCGACGCGTCTGGAGCAGGTCGCGGATTCGACGCACGACGCTCGGGGAGTCGAAGGTGAACGCCGTATACGCTCGGTTCAGGCCGACGCTGCGCAGGTGATCCCACGCCAGGCGCCACACGCTGTGCTCCTGCGGTACCGGGAATGCCTCGACGTCCGCCAGTTGCCGCAGGGCGGCCAATCGTTGCGCGCGGTCGTGTTGGGGAACCGCCCCGCCCTTGCGACGAGAGAAGCACAACGCCGTCACGTCGAACATTCGCGCCAGCAACCGCAAGAGATGGAAGCTGCGGATGGCCACTCCCGAATCGGGAGGATACGGCAGGGTGTGGCCCAGGAAGAGCAAGCGAGGCCGTGTGTTCACCGCACCGCCTCGGCGTTACCGATGTTCACGTCGTCCTCGGGCAGCGCACCCGGGGCGGCCTCGACGTACCCACGGTGCCAAACCGAGAAGCACAACAACGCCCACAGGATGCGCGCGCGATTGTGGCGCCGGGAGAAGTGGTCGTCCAGGAGACGGCGGACCACGGTCGGCTCGAAGTAGCCCAAGCGCCGCAGCCGGGCGGGCGCGAGCTCGTCCTCGATCACCGCGCGCAGTTCGTGACGCAGCCACTCGGCCGTGGGACCCACGAATCCCCGTTTCGGGGCGTGGAGATGCTGTTCGGGGAGGCGGCGCTGCAACGCTCGCTTCAGCAGCCGTTTGTTCTGCCAGAGGCCGATCTTGCTGCGGTCCGGGAGCGGGAACACCCGCTCCACGAGCTCGTGGTCTACAAACGGGACGCGGATCTCGAGCGCGTGCGCCATCGCGATGCGGTCGCTCATCGCGAGCACGTCGTCGGCGAGGAACGTTTTGTAATCCAGATACAGCGCCGCGCGGAGGCCGGCGGGGGCGCCGTGACGCTGATGGAGCGCGCGGAACCGCACACTCGCGGCCGCGTAGCTCACGTCGTCGCGCACGTCCGGGGTATAGAGTCCGCGGCGGTTCAGGTCGGGGGCCCGGGTAATGTACCCGAGGAACCGATCGGGCAGGGATCCATTGCTCGGCCGCACGAATCGCTTGAGACGGTCGATCGCCGGGGAGCCGCCGCGGGGCTCCCGCAACAGGTTGGCGAGGGCGCTCACCCCCTGTTGCACCGGGCGCGGCAAGCGCGCGTAGTGTTCGCCCACCAGCAGTCCGATGTGGCGGCGATATCCCGCGAACAGCTCGTCCCCGCCGATCCCGGTGAGCGCGACCTTGTACGACGCGCCCACCGCTTGCGATAGCAACCAGGTGGGCACGGCGGAATCGTCCGCGTGCGGCTCGTCGAGCGCGTAGGTGATGGGCTCGAGCAGGTCGCGCACGTCGGGGTGAATATCCACCTCGGTCAATTGCACGCCATATCGGGCGGCGAGCCGTCGAGCGAGGTCGGTCTCGTCAGCGCTCGTTGCGCCGCTGCCGAAGTACCGCGCCGTGAACGCGTGCGGGGCGTCGCCCGCCAGCGCCCAGCTCGCCACGACCGCGGACGAGTCGAGGCCGCCGCTCAAGAACGCGGCGACCGGCACGTCGCTCACGAGGTGCGCTCGAACCGACTCGTCGAGCCAATTCACGATCCGCGCCTCCACGTCGCGAGGTGCCGGCTCGCAGTCGCGCGGCAGATCCCAGTATTGTTGAATCGAGAGGCCGCGCGCTCGGCTCCAGACCGCGGTGTGCCCCGGCTCGAGCTTGCAGACGTCCCGGAAGGGCGTCGCGGGGGCCGGGATGTAGCCGACTTGGAAGTACATGTCGAGCGCTTCCCAGTCGAGTGTCCGACTGGTGAGGTCGGCGCTATGGAGGGCTTTCAGCTCCGACGCGAACGCGATGCCCCAAGGGCCGACGGCGACGTACAGCGGCTTGATCCCGAACCGGTCACGCGCGAGCAGCAGCGTCTGCGCCGTCCGATCCCAAATGGCGAACGCGAACATGCCGCGTAGCTCCCGCACACAGTCCCGGCCCTGCTCCTCGTAGAGATGGAGAATGGTCTCGGTGTCGCTCTGGGTCGCGAACGTGTGTCCGCGGGCCAGGAGCCTCCCGCGGAGCTCGCGATAGTTGTAGATCTCACCGTTAAAGACGATGACCTTCGAACGATCCTCGTTGAAGATCGGCTGTCGCCCCCCCGCGAGATCAATGATGCTGAGCCGTCGCATCCCGAGGCCGACGGCGCCCTCCACGTAGACGCCCTCGTCGTCCGGCCCGCGATGCCGAACCGCGGCGCACATCCGCCGCATCGCGGCGGCGGAGGCGGGCCGGGCGGGGTCTGCGTGTACGATTCCGACGATACCACACATGCAAAGCTGTTGAGCAAAAGGAAGGCCGCGCCTCGGAATGCGGCTGCGAGGGGAGAACGCTTACTGCTGTGTAGCCTCGCTACCCTGGGGTGTGGCGCGCAGGCAACACACGGCCGGGCGCCTGAACCGCGTCACGCTGTTTCCTGCCGCACCGGAGTCCACCGTATCCGCTTGACTCCTACGAGAGCTGTGAGCACCCCCGCCGCCGCCGCCAGATTTGCCACGCAGAATGTGAACGGGAGCGTCAGCCACAGGCTCCGTGTGCCAGCGCGCAGCGCGGCCCACCCCGCAGCGACCCACACCAGTCCTATTAGTCCCATGACGCCCACGAGCTTCACAGGCCAGCTCTCCCAGAGCAAGGGCAGACTTGCGACGTAGCCCGCGACTAAGAAAAATGGCGCCAGCCATCGCATTACCCGGTGAGACACGAAGTGCACGACCCGGAGTCCGCCGCGAAACGGATTCCACGCTTCAGGAACAGCTCTGAGCGACCTTACGGCACGGTTCACAATCCGTGCTCGGCGCTGCCACTGTGCCTGAGCATCCAATCGAAAATCCTCGATCGACACAGCTTCGGGCTCATAGAGGACTCGGTATCCGCTAGCGGCCACGCGCAGAGGTATGATCATATCCTCTAGCAACGTGTCTTCGACTTCAGGGACCAACGAGCGCCGCACGGCGAAGATCGAACCCTCGGCAGTCAGCGGCGCTCCGAGCCTACTCTGAGCAAGCTTTATGCGATTCTCGTATCGCCGATAGGTTGCCTCGCCCGAAGGACCCTTGTATGCCAACTCGCCAGCGACACAGCCAACCCTGGGATCAGCAAAATTGCGGATGAGCTTTCCAAGAGCATCACGTCGGTACATTGAGTTTGCATCAGAAAATACCACCACACCCACGGAGCCAGGCACGGTGCGCACTGTCTCCATCAATGCCGCGGTCTTCCCCCTGTTAACGGAATACGCAACAAGATGGACGCGAGGGCACGCGCGTGCGAAGCGACGGACGATCTTGTTGGTGTCGTCCGCGGATCCGTCGGATGAAACCCAGACATCGATCCGGTCCTTGGGATAGTCTAGCTCCAGAGCGTTTACGAGCTTCCTCTCGATGACCTGCCCTTCGTTGAATGCTGAAATAATCATCACCACGGAGGGGCATGCATCTCCATGTACCACCGGTTGGCCGAACCATCTGGCCATCAATCTCACGCCGTAGGGATATAGGCAGTACGTATACGTCAGCCAACACAACGAGAGTGTGACGATGGTCAGCGCAACTATCGAAACCACGGATGGCGCTGCCATGCTTAGGTCACCCCGCTCACGAAGAACGTTACAGGGCTCCCTTCCGCGTGACCACAGCCCAGGGCGTGAGCAGCGCGATCTTCAGATCCTTCCCGAGCGACCACGTGCGCAGGTAGTCCATATCGAGCGCCACTCGACTCTGATAATCCAAGGCTTGCCGGCCCGACACCTGCCAGATACCCGAGAGCCCCGGTCGCGCTTGGATTAACTCGTCGGCGTAGGCGCCATACTTCGCAAGTTCCTCCGGGGCAACCATTCGGGGGCCTACAAGGCTCATCTGACCCTGAAGGACGTTCACTAGCTGTGGAAGCTCGTCGATTGACCACTTACGCAACAAGGCTCCGACAGGCGTCACTCGGGGATCCCCCTGCAGCTTGTAGTTCTGCTCGAACGCGGCGCGCAGGATCGGGGAGCGCTGAAGGGCGCCGTCGGCGTCGTGAACCATGGTCCTCAGCTTGAACGCGTCGAACAGCTTTCCTCGCAGGCCGACGACCCGCCTGCGATGGATGATCGGAAATTCTGACGACACGGCGATTGCTAGAGCTGCGAGCGCAAGAATCGGCGCCGTCGCGACCAAGAGTACCAGTGTTACTCCTATGTCCATGAGGCGCTTTCCGAGGCTCCGCGCACTCTGGTGCACGTGGGCGTGCGCTTCACGTCCGATGGCACCTTCGCACATTCGAGAAGCCCTTTGCTGTGCCGCTCTCACACGGCACCGGCGCGCTCGACCACGGACCCGGAGCCGCTACCATACCCGTCGGGGTGTCGGCCGCGCCAGTGCAGTGCGCTCTCCACGATAGTGTCCAGGGCGCTGTGCCGAGGACTCCAGCCAAGCCGTTCGACGGCTCGCCGTGGTGAGGCGACCAGCACCGCCGGATCTCCGACGCGTCGGGGGCCAAACTCGAATTCGATCCTGGCCCCCGACAACTGCTCGACCGTGCGCAGTAGTTCAAGGTTCGATACGGCGCGGCCTGCCCCAAGATTGAACTTGCCGTTGGGGTGCACGTCCAGATGCCGGAGCGCAAGGATGTGCGCGTCCGCCAAGTCCAGGACATGGATGTAGTCGCGCAGACATGTACCGTCGGGCGTGGCATAATCCCGCCCAAAGATCTTGACGCCATCGCGTCTCCCTAACGCCGCATCACACAGCAAAGGGAGGAGGTGACTCTCCGGCCTGTGGTCCTCTCCCAGCAGTTGGCTCGCACCCGCGGCGTTGAAATACCGCAACGCAGTGAAGCGCAAGCCATAGCAGCGATGGTACCAGTCGAGTACCTGCTCGAACATCAACTTGGATTGGCCGTAAGGGTTGATGGGCTGGGCGGGATGGTCTTCGTCGATGGGCGTTCGAACCGGCTCGCCGAACAATGCTGCAGTGGAGGAGAAGACGAGCGACCGGCAACCATGCTTCAACATCGCATCCAGCAGCGAGATGCCACGGACCAAGTTGTTTTGAAAATATGGGCCGGGATCCGCCATCGAAGTCTCGATAGTGGTCTCCGCGGCGAAGTGAAGGACCACATCGACTTTATGCGCGCGGAAGACACGCTCGAGCAGGTCACGCGAGCCGAAATCGCCTTCGAAGAGGACCACGTCCGGAAGCACAGCGGCGCGATGCCCTGTCTGAAAGTTGTCGATCGCGATCACTTCGAAGCCGTTGGCCAACAGCTGCTCGGAAGTGATACTCCCGACATACCCGGCCGCGCCGGTCACCAAGACAGTCAAATTGCTCTCCCACGATCGATTCATAAGACGCACCAACCGCTACGCACTGGGAGCTCGTAACCCAAAGGTAAGCACGGCGTCGGAGATCGGCTCCTGCTCCGCGAAGTCGCGAAGTGCGTACGTCAGCACGTGATGCACCACAACGTGCGCCGACTCCACCCATCCATAATCGTCGCTCGGCACTACCACCGGCACATCGACCATCGCGCGCGCGCGACCCCCGTCCCGACCCAGCAGTCCCACTGAGACGATCTCCCGCGCCCGGGCGACCTCAAGCAAGGCAATCAAGTTGGGAGACGACCCACTTACGGACACGACCACGAGGCCGTCACCAGGCTGGCCCAAAACGTCGAGCTGCTCGGCGAATACCCGGTCGAACGCGGTGTCGTTCCCCCACGCAGTGATCAGGCCTACGCTGTCCGAGAGGCAGACAGCGCGCGTCCCCGCGCCCCCCGGACTTCGTGCCGCTTTCTGAAGGTCGAGCGCCAGATGCGAAGCAGTCCCCGCACTGCCGCCGTTGCCGGCAGTATAGATCACGCCACCGCGAACGCGCACTTGGCACAGCGCGTCGGCCGCCTGCGCCACGGCTGCTGGATCGACGGCACGGAAAACCCCTGCCGCTGCGTCAAGCCAGCGCGCGGTGATCTTCTCGAACCTGGGGACTTGAGTCATCGACTGCATTCGGCCGATGGCACGGCGCCCGGCTGTGGGCTTAGCGTGCCAGCCGCGACGCCACGTTCACGAGGTCGGGGAGCGCCGGCGATCACCGGACGAGTCTCCTCCGCCTCCCACCGCGCTAGCCTATCTACTTTCCCGACCAGGCGCCGCACCAGCTCCCGCGCGGTATGCAGCACGATCCGTAGGTCCAGCGCAACTGTATAGTTCCTTATGTAGTAGAGGTCCAGGGCCACTCGCTCTTCTACCGGCAACTCGCGGCCTCGCAAGCGCCACAACCCCGTCAGCCCCGGCTGCATCGTGAACAAATTCGCAAGCCAGCGCTCGTGTACCGTCACTTCATGGGCACGAATCGGCCGAGGCCCGACCAAACTGAGGTTGAGCCATAGCACGTTCCACAAGGCCGGCAGCCGGGCGAGCACAGGCGACTTCGTCAAGCGGGAGTTCAACCCGACGATGTCGAACGGTCGACCCTGCATGCCCAAGACGGGCTCCTGCTGCAGCATCGGCACACCGAGCAGCCAGGCTTTGACTCGCCAGTAGCACCAGGCGGGCAGGAGTACCACCAGAAGCATGGCGGCGACAGAGCGATCCATCATACGCTTCGTGAACTCGTTGATCCCCGACAAGCGCGTGTGCCTCAGCTTCAACATCGGCACGTACGCGATGTGGCTCAGCTCGGCGGAGGTGGTCAGTAGATCGTAAAACGTCGGCGAGATGCGCGCTTCCAGAGGCGAGTCGGCCCGGGTGACGAGCTCGGCGAGCCCGCGCTGGCTCTCCCAGGCCAGCGCACCCGCAATGATGATGACTTCGTCCGCTCCCAGCGTTGGTGCCTGCTCCAGCACGCTCGCCGGATGCCCGACGACGGCCAGCCCGGGAACGATCTCTGTCCCGGGTCTCTGGTAGTCGTCCAGGAACCCAACCACCTGGGTCCCGTGATGCGCGGGATCGTTCAGCTGCTGGGCGACCGCGATTCCCTGCTGATTCGCTCCGGCAATCAGCACTTTGCGAACCAGAATTCCCTGCCGGCGCCAACGCAACGCGAGCTGGCGCCACGCGAGCCGTGACAACGATAGTGCCACGATGCTCCCCACCCACGAGCCGGCGAGCCACCCGCGAGACACGAGCGGCACCGCACCCCACAAGTAGCTCAAGATCATCACCGCGACGACGTCGTAAGTCGCCACGGTGGCGAGCAGTGGATACACTCGATAGCCCCCGAACAACGCCGAGTGCCGGTAGATGCCGTACTGCCAACCGAGCAGGACCGTCAGCACGGCGACCAGCACGCTCACCACCGGGTGCTGCGGCCAGAGTTTGCCTCCGATGTCCACATGGGCGAAACCGAAACGCACGCCGGCGGCGATGGTGTAGGCGAGGAACACCGCGAGCATGTCGCCCGCGACGACGCCTAGACGGAGACGGCGCCCGTAACGATCCATCGGCCCTCCGGATAGGCGAGCCCCGGCACCTGCGGCATCGAGTTCACCAACACCTGCGCGCCGCCGTCGTCGAAGTGGAACGCGAGGCGTGCCAACCCCTCGCTCTCCAGCACGCGCGTCACGGCCGCTTGATGCTGCGGTTCGCAATAGAGCAGCAGGAATCCGCCGCCCCCAGCCCCCGCGATCTTCCCCCCCATGGCGCCGTGCTCGAGCGCCAGCTGATACAGGCGGTCAATCGACTCGTTGCTCACTCCCGCCACGAGCCGCTTTTTCTTCTGCCACGACTCGTGCAGGATCTCGCCGATGAGCCGCAGCCTACCCGCGCCCAACGCGTCGCGGACCGCGAGGGCGTCCGCCTTGATCCCGTGGAGATTCTCGATCACCCGCGGCTGCCCCTCGGACGACGCTTGCCGCTGCTGCGCGAGAATGGACGCCGCATTGCGCGACGCGCCCGTATAGAAAAGCATCAAGCTGCGCTCGAGCCGGTCGCGCACGTCGAGCGATAGATGGAGCGGCGTCACCCTGGCTCCGGTCGCCTCGAACGTGATGCAGTTCAACCCCCCGAACGACGCAGCGAACTGGTCCTGCAGCCCGATCGGCCGCCCCAGCTTCACGATCTCCATGTAGGACGCCAGCTCGGCGATCTCCTGCTTTGTAGTGCGCCGCTGGCACAGCGTGGCCAGCGCTTTGACGAGCGCTACGGCCACCGTGCTCGAAGAGCCGAGCCCCGTGCCGGGCGGAATCTCGCTCGCCGTGAACAGCGAGAGGCCGCGGGTGACACCGAACTCCTGCAGAATCGACTTCAGGTAGCCGAGATCGCCGTCCAACGAGAGCGTCTCGCCCGCGGCCCGCCGCTCGAACGTGCGGAAATCGGACGAGGTGATCTGGACGGCGTCGTCCAGCGTGCGGCTCAAGAAGACATAGAAGTACTTGTTGATCGTGGCGCTCACCACGATGCCGCCGTACTTCGCGTAGTAGGCCTCGAGGTCGGTGCCCCCGCCTGCGATCGAAATGCGCAGCGGCGCGCGCGCGATCAGCACGGCTCGCCCACCATCTCGTGCCTCAGGGCTCTCCGGTGCACCGCCGCGCCGGCTAGCTCGAGGCGCTCGGGTGACCCGAAGTCGATCACCAGCGCGCTCGTCGGGCTCGCCTGGAGACGGCAGCCGTCGGCCAGCATGGCGGGGAACAGGTCCCGCGCGAAGTCTTGCTGCCCCCCGGGCGACACGTAGCGCAACACTTTTGAGCCACAGAGATAGATTCCCGCGTTCGCCCACTCCGAAAACACCTCGTGCGCCGCCGGCTTCTCGACGAAGCGCGTGATCCGCTGATCGCGATCGAATGCGACGAGGCCGGCGCGGGTGGGGTCTTCGACTCTGGCCACGACCACGGTCGCGTCGGCCTCGGTAGTGGCGTGGCTGTACCAGACCGTCCGCAGCTCCAGGTCGGTGAGCACGTCGCCGTACAGCACGAGGAACACGTCCTCACCCCGAAAGAACTTCCGCAGCGGTCGCAGCGCGCCGGCTGTGCCCAGTACCTCAGGCTCGAGGGAGTAGGTCACGCGCAATCCGAAGCGCGACCCGTCGCCCACGTAGTCGCGCAGCACTTGGGGATGGTGGTGCAGGTTGATCGCCACGTCACGCACGCTCTGGCGCTTGAGCCACCGCAACGAGTGCGCGACGGCAGGCTCACCCGCGATCTCTACCATGGGCTTGGGCCGATCGGCCGTCAGCGGCCGCAGGCGCGTGCCAGCTCCTGCCGCGAGCAGCAGCGCCTTCATGCTGCCGAGCCCTCCGGCTCCGCGAGGGCAAGATTCAGCCGGCGTCTCAGGGACCGGTCCTCGCCAAGCGGGCGCACCTCGCACCGCTTGCGATCCACTCGGACGCAGTCACCATTGGGCACATGCACCCGTTTGTAGAGCCGCAGGGGCAGACCCAGTGTGCGCAGCACCGCTACGCGTAGCGGGGCAACGTGGGTCATGAGCAGCACGGGACGTGGCCGGCTCGCCGCATCGCTCAGAGCCGCTGTGACGCGAGCCGCCACGGCCGCGAGCGTCTCCCGCCCATCCAGAGCCAGGCGATCGGGCAGGGTGCACCACAGCGCATACGCATCCGCGAAGCGATCGGCAACCTGCGCTTCAGTGAGCCCTTCCCACGGCCCCATGCGGAGCTCGTTCAGCCGCGGATCCACACGCACGGGGACGCTCAGCACCTGGCTCACGAGGTGGGCGCTCTCGCGCGCGCGTGTCACTGCACTCGTCCAGATCTCCGCGATACCGCACAGAGCGAGCTGCGCCGCCAAGCCACCCATTTGCCTGCGGCCCGTCTTGGTGAGCGGTTCGGAGCTGTAGCCTGCGTAGCGGCGCAGCAGGTTGGATTCCGTCTGACCATGCCGCGCCACGTAGACTTGCCCCACGGGCTCCGTGACGATGTCGAGGTCGGGGAGCTGCGGAGCACCAGACCTTCGCCCATCGGTCGCGGGGAGACTTGCGAGGGTCGTCGCCATGCCTCACGCGCTTCGCAAACCGTGTGCGCAGGGGACAGGCGCCGGCGCGGTCGTCGCTAACGGCCAGTGGCGCCGATGGTTAGGGCAATGCCCAGCGGCTGTGGCGCGCCGGTGCCACATAGCGTTTCAGCGTCGCGTGTGGGGCAGTCGCGACGGTGAAGGCCCCGGTGTGGAGCGACTCTCAGAGTCCGCAGCTCCAGGCGGATCACTCGGCGCCGGTCGGCGCCCTCACCGTCGCCGTGACCACCGGGGGCTCCGACATCGACCCCGACCGCTATACCGTCTGGGTGGATAACGCCCAGATACAAGCGGTCGGCTCGACCGGGCTCGTCACCTTCACGGGGCTCACGGAGGGCGCGCACGAGGTCAGCGTGCTCGGGGTAAGCCCCGGGCCGTGACCGTCACCGCCGGCGTGGCGGGGGCCGCGGGTCGACGTGGCCTGTGGTTCGCAAGGCGCCTGTTTGTCGCCACCCACACGGCCGGCGTGGACCTCGATGCCGACGGCTACACGGTCACGGTCGACGGCGCCGTGAGTCAACCCGCGGCCACCAACGGCAACGTCACCTTTACCGGGCTCGCGACCGGCAGTCACGCGGTGGCCCTCTTGGGCGTCGCAGGGAACTGCACGCTGAGCGGGGCGAACCCCCAGACCGGTAGCGTGTCGGCAGGCGGGACGGCGGACCTGGCGTTCTCGCTCAGCTGCACCCCGACCGGGAGCGGCAGCGGCAGCCTGACGGTCATGACCAGTACGAGCGGCTCAAACCTCGATGCCGATGGCTACATGCTCACGCTCGACGGCACCAGCAGCCAATCGATCGCGATCAACGACACGGTCACCGTCACCGTGCCGACGGGCGACCACCCGGTGGCCCTGTCGGGGGTGGCGGCGAACTGCACGGCGAGCGGGGCGAATCCGCGCACGGTCACGGTACTCGCGGGCGGGGCCGATACCACGACGTTCGCAGTGACGTGCAGCGCGCAGCTGCCCCCGCCGGAGGTCACCGGCCAAGGCCAGCTCGGCATGGGCTCTGCCACGCCGGGCAATTACGTGCAGACCTTCGCCTTCGACGTGCGGGCCGACCCCACGGGGCCCACGGGGCGATTCATCATCACCGATTACAGCGACCTCTACCCGGACGGCACGCCTGCGTCGATGACCACAGATCACTCGACGGACGCCGAGACGTCGATCACGGCGTATCGCACTAGCTCAAGCGCCTGCGCCGACCCGAGTCGCGGGGTGGAGCTCGAAGGCATGGGCCGGGTGGTGAACGACGGTGTCCTGGGGCCCGGGCCCGAGCCGACGTTCCTCGGCCGTCACACGGTCGAGGCGGGTCGGCGTGTCGGTGAGAGCGAGCTTCGCGCTGTCGGCTCCGCCACCTGTACCGCCAGCATTCCCAAGACAAACCAGAACTGCTTGCGGTGGTCCCAGGACAGGGCCATGGTTCCGACCGCCAGCGTGAGCAGCAGGACGATCGACAACCGTCGGTGGAGGGCCGGCAACTGCCGCAGGGGTGTCAGCAGTGCCACCAGCATCGCGACAAACAACAAGAAGCCGACGGTGCCGTCCTCGACCAGGATCGACAGCAGGACGTTATGGGCTACCATCCCCTGGTGGATGGTCGGCTCGACGGCCTCCGGGTACCCCCCCGCGCCGACGCCGACCAGCGGATGTTCCCGCGCCACCTCCAGGCCGGCCAGCCAGACGGGACCGCGGCCTCCGAAATAGCCGGCCTCGATGTCGGCGCGGGTGCTGGCGATGCGTGCCAGCGACGCGTTCGGAACGAGGTAACTCGCGAGCACGAGCGATCCAGCGGCAAGCGCGTACAGGGCGACCTTGGTCCTCAGGCGCATGCGCCGGAGCGTCCAAGGAATGATCGAGAGCCCCACGAGCCCGGTCAGCACCGCCCCGCGGGATCCCGTGAGGAGAATCGCCGTGATGGCGAGTGGGAGGTAGAGGCACCACAACCACGCGCCGCGAGCCTGCGACAAACTCACGTACCACGCCATCGGCAGGCCGAGCGCGAATGTCAAGCCGAGGTCGTTCGGATCCTGGTTCAGGGCGGCGAAGCGCCCTGCAACGGTGTCGAGGGCAAACACGCCCGACAGATAGTCGTGGATGGTAAGGACCGCGGCCACGCCCGCCCCCAAGACGTATGCCTGGAACAATGCCCGTTGGCGGGCGGGCGACCACGCGATCTCCGAGATCAGCCACACGAGCACGAGCAGCTGGAGGTAGGTCAGGAACACCGTCTGGGTC
>Ga0066659_10000565_pt1 | contig 14058 bp, 12 predicted proteins | sample GraSoiAngelo_108_FD_75176 | JGI IMG/M metagenome (GOLD analysis project Ga0066659, IMG submission 75176) | Grasslands soil microbial communities from the Angelo Coastal Reserve, California, USA - 14_0903_09_40cm | ecosystem: Environmental > Terrestrial > Soil > Grasslands | place: USA... | reverse complement strand
TGGTGTGTGCCGCTGAGCTTCCTGCTTATCTGGACAAAGCCATGGGCCGAATCCCTACGGGAGATTGCTCCGAAAAACCTCGGTAGGCAGTGCATGCTAAGCGGGTGGCCAATCATGATGGCCAACACAGGTGTGGTGCTAATAGTGACTGCGGACCGTTTGGCAGCGAGTTGGGCGGCGTCGATCCAAGATTTTGCGCAATACAGTCTGGCGGCGAGCGCCATGGCCGTGCCGACTACAGCGATCGCTGCGTGCAGCAAGGTTTTCTTTCCGCACCTGGCGAGACTGGAGCAGGACAGAAGGAAGCGGGTCTACGGAATTTCCAGCTGGCTGCTCCTCATCGCGTGGATGATCTTGCTTCCCTTCTACTTCGCCCTGGACATTTTCGTACGCCATGCGTTGCCGAAGTACGTTCCGAGCTTGCCCTATGCGCGAATTCTCCTGCTGGCCGTCCCCTTTATAGCGGTGATTCAAATCCTGCAGATGAACTATGCCTACCTGAATGGGATACAAAGGAAATTTCTGGCGCAGACCGTAGTTGCGCTCGTCGTAAGCGTTGGCGCGATGTCGTTCGCAGTGTTTCATGCCAGATCCCTAGGCGTCCTTGCGGACACGCAGGTGGTGGTCCTGGGCGTGTGGTGGCTTTGCAACGAGTGGACGCTGCGATCGCTGACAGGGCAAAGTGATCGGGATTTGGCGAAATTTGGTGGCGCGTATGTTCTTGCTAGCTTGAGCTACTGGATAACGACGGCCTGGACTGAGCGGACGCAAGTTTCAGTGCTCGCTTATTATGTTGGCATAGCCATTGTCCTGATGGCTTTTTGCCGAGAGCAGTTGCAGCTCTGGGCACGGATGGTGCTGCGAGCTCGTGCCGCACAACAGCTTTCCGCTACCGAGGGGAAATGATGTTCCTTCGGGCTTTTGTTAACAGATTTCTGGCACCTGCGGCGTCCAGCTACTGGGAGTTATTGTTGATCAGCTCGGAGATACTGAGCACCAGGGTGCCTGGAGTCGTAGTCGAATGCGGATGTTTCAAGGGAGGAAGTACCGCAACACTCTCCGTGGCATGTAAGAAGGCAGGAAGAGTCCTCAACGTGTTCGATTCGTTTTGCGGGCTTCCAGAGCCGACGGCGGAAGACCAGAGCCATCTGGTGCTTTCCGATTCTGAGATACACAGGTACAAAAAAGGTGCCTTTGCAGCATCGCTGCATACCGTGAAGGAGACTGTTTCCAAACACGGCGCGATCGAGTCTTGCCGATTCTGGCCAGGTTATTTTGAAGACACGCTCCTCAACTTTCAGGAACAAGTGGCGGTGGCCTTTTGCGACGTGGACCTGGTCGAGTCATTGAAAACTTGCATAAAGCACCTTTGGCCACTCATGGCGGATGGAGCGGCACTTTTCTCCCATGAGGCGCATCATTTAGAAGTGGCCAAATTCTTTCATAACGACGCTTGGTGGGAACAAGAGCTCGGACAAAAAGCGCCGGGGTTGATTGGGGCCGGCTCTGGATTAGGGCTTGGATTTCGCAAAACGCGGCACGGATACTATGGGAGCTGTCTTGGTCTTGCGCGGAAGAATCCCCCAATTACACGGATTTCCGACGAGAACCTATCGTAATTGAGTTTCAGCTCTCATTGAATCGTGAAGGCGTTCGCGTTACGCGACCAGAAGGACGAAGGCGGGGGCAAGTGACGAGGGACGGCGCAACATTTAGCTGCGGGATTTGCAGAGGACGCCAGTCGAGCGCGACTTATGAAGCCCGGGAGATGATGTTCGGACTGCGGACGCGATTCCACTACGAACAATGCGCCGGCTGCGGAACTCTCTGGCTTACGGATCCGCCACAAGATTATTCCCCGTATTATCCCGAAGATTACTACAGTTTTGAGAATTCGAACGGCGGGGCGAAAGGGTGGATAAGGACTTATCTCCGCGCGAAACGGGATTTGGCGTACTTCCATCAAGGGTCCTTGTTCGGACGAATTCTTGCACGGCGGTACCAAGATAGTGCGCTCCTTGCTGTTTCCAAGCTGCATGCCAGACAGGGAGCGAGGATTCTGGACGTGGGTTGCGGAAGCGGCAGCTTGCTGCATCGGATGGCGGCGACAGGTTTCAGGAATCTGGCAGGAGTGGACCCGTTTCTGTCGAGGGACATCAGCTACGGAACCAACGTGAAAATCCGGAAATGCAAGCTGGAGGACCTGATTGGAGAAAAATATGACGTCGTGATGTTTCACCACAGTCTGGAGCACATAGAGGATCCCCTAGCTGCCTTACGAGTAGCGGCAGAACTCATGGCTGCCGGTGGGAGCTGCCTCGTCCGTATGCCAGTTGTAGCGTACGCGTGGGAGAAATACAGGACGAATTGGGTGGAGCTCGATCCTCCCAGGCACCTGTGGCTGCCGACGGAGAAAGCAATGAGGATCTTGGTGGAGTCCGCGGCTTTGCGGGTGGAGGGCGTAGAATATGACTCGACTGACTTCCAATTCTGGGGAAGCGAACTGTATGTCAGGGATGTGCCGGTGAGGGATATTGATGGCCTGAATCTCGAGACTTATTTCAGCCGCAAAGAGATCAGGGAATTCCGGAGAAATGCAGCAGAGCTCAACAAGCAAGGCAAAGGGGACGCCGCGGTATTCTTCCTCGCTATTTAGAGGAATGTGGTGCCCAAGGATTTGAAGCGTCCGTGATGATCCCACAGTTGGCCCAGTTTGTAAACGACTGCTACCACGTGTGGCGAGCGCCCGCAGGCTCGAAAATAACCATTTTAAGGCACCTTCTTCTTCCCAGCAGTCGCAAGATGGGATTTCAGATTGAGCACTTCGATCGCCCGACGTTGCATCACCTCTATCGCGAGATTTTCGCTCGTCAGTATTACTACTTTCGCTCAGAAAGCAATGTGCCAGTAATTCTTGATTGTGGGGCCAACCTCGGCATGGCAAGTCTCTATTTCAAATGGCTGTATCCGAACTCGCGTGTGCAAGCCTTTGAGCCTGATCCTACGACCTTCCAAGTGCTCAAGCGGAACGTCACCGGGAACAATTTGGATGTTGAAACTCACAACTGCGCTTTGTGGGATGAGGATGGCGAGGTGGATTTTTTCATTAATTCGAGCATTCCCGGCACGCTTTTAATGAGCACAGATGCTTCAAGGTGCAGGGGAGCGCCTATCAAGGTTGCTGCTCGTAGACTTTCCAATTTTGTTCAAGGGACAGTAGACTTTCTCAAACTAGATGTCGAGGGAGCAGAGCACCGTGTTCTGCGTGATCTGACGCAAACCGGAAAAATACGGGCCATTCGCCAGATTGTAGTGGAGTACCATCATCGGGTTGGGCAACAGAAATCGTGCCTTGGCGAATTCCTCCTTATGCTGGAAAGAGCTGGTTTCGAGTATCAGATTTGTAGTTCAGTATATCCGGTTACTTCCAAGGATGTCTGCCAGGATGTGCTTATAGGTGCCTATCAGCGTACGGACCGGGTCACCTTGTCTCCTTTGGTTGGTTCTGAGAACGTCGTTGCCTACCATGACTCTCGGCATAAAGATCATACGGTCCATGTCGACAAATGAAGTCCTGTTCTAGAGGATCATGATTCCAGTCCAACTTGAGACTGCAAAATCCGGAGCGGATAATTCTGGTCGCTGCTCGTACGATGTTGCGGTTGCCTACCGCATCTATCCAAAGGTCTCGAAGCCGGCGCAACGCCTGCCGTTTGGCGATGACAAGCTACGGCAGGCGGAGGTTTGCTTGCGATCGTTCCGAAACGCGCTCGGCCCTCTACGGGTGAAAGTGTGGGCGATTCTCGACGGCTGCCCGAAGGAATATCGTGCGCTCTTTGAGCACTATTTTTCATCGGAAAATCTGATTTTCGTCGAAGTGAATGGGGTCGGAAATCAAGCAACGTATGCCAAACAATTGGACATCTTGCTTTCACAGCGTGATGCCGAAGTCGTGTACTTAGCGGAGGATGATTATCTTTATTTACCGGGCCAGTTCCCACTCATGCTGCGGTTTCTGCGCGACGGGCAAGGTGTGAGTTTCGTGACCCCGTACGATCACCCAGATTGTTATAAACTGGATTTGCATCGCGAACCCAAGTGGCTGACTGTCTTCGAAGATCGTCATTGGCGCACAGCGGCTTCGACATGTCTGACCTTCCTCACAAGGAAAAGTACGCTGGCGAAGTACGAGCACCCGCTAAGAGCTTATTCGCGCGGGAGTGGTGACTGCGCGATGTGGTTGAGCCTTACCAAGAGGCGGGTGTTTAACCCTCTAATTCCGCTGCGTTTCCTGTTCAGAGGCAAACTATGTTGGAAGGAAATTGTGAAGGCCTGGCTCTTCTGCTGGAGGCAGATCGTATTTGGCAAGGCGGCGAAATTGTGGGTGCCGGTGCCGGGCCTCGCGACGCACTTATGTTTGGGACTTCTATCTCCGGGCATCGATCTACACACCCTGATGCAGGAAGAAGCAGTGACTGAAACTCCAGCGGGGGCTTTGTAAATGCAGCTCGCGAGGCATGAGAGAGACTGGGAAGAAATGGCTATGCTCGATCCGTTGTGGGCTATCCTTTCTGAACCGGAAAAGAGGTTTAACCGCTGGGATCGGGCTGCCTTCCTCCGTACGGGGACAGAAGAGATAGACGCATTGGTAGCCGAAGCGAGACAACTAGGTCTCCCGGCCCAATGGAATCGAGCACTTGATTTTGGCTGTGGCGTAGGCAGGCTTACTCGCGCCCTTCGCAATTATTTTCCTGACTGTCACGGTGTTGATATCTCTTCTGAAATGGTCCGGAGGGCTCGCGAACTTGCGCCTGAGAGCATCTTTCACCTCAATAAAGAGATGAATCTACATATTTTCGATGATGCGTACTTTGATTTTGTATATAGCATGATTGTCTTGCAACACCAGCCAAACGGCAGTGTTGCTTTAGCGTATGTGGCCGAATTCCTGCGGGTTCTTAGGAAGAGCGGCCTACTAGTATTTCAACTTCCTTGTCATATTCCTCTTCGAAATAGAATTCAAGGAGGTCGTCGCCTATACACGCTACTGCGGGGGATGGGTTGGGATGCCAGTTTTCTTTACGCGTCCCTCAAGCTCATGCCCATTCGAATGGTCCACGTTGCCGAGAAAGACGTCCTATCAGTCATCCGTAGATGTGGGGGCCAGGTGCTCGATGTCCGTCCCGATGAGCGTGCAGGGCCTTTTGCCCAGAGCAGAACGTATTATGTGACGCGGTAGGAAGAACAGCGGCCAAGCAGTCTAAGTATGAATCTTTCGATTCTCCTTGTTAGCTACAACAGCAGGCGTCATCTTGGCGACTGCCTTGAGTCCATAGCTCGGTTCGCTCCTCCGGGAACAGAAGTAATCATGGCCGACAACAGTTCAACGGACGATTCAGTCGAATTTGTTGCCCGTGATTATCGCTGGGTACGAATTGTCCGCAATGGTCAGAATCTCGGTTTTTCAGCCGCGAACAACGTCGCGGGGAAAGGGGCTACGGGGAGATTTGTTCTGCTGTTGAATACGGACACTGTCTTGATAGAGCCGATTGCTCCGGCAATCCAATGGCTCGACGAGCACCCTGAGTACGGCGTGCTCACGGTCAACATGCTGAACGGGGAACGGGTGTCCAGCGCGTGTACGGGAAAGTTTCCGTCGCCGCTGCGCCTGATTCTTTTTCGCAGTATGCTCACTGCGCCCGAGCAATTTGGCAAGGATTACGCCTATGACGTTGACTGGGTACAAGGATCTTTCCTGCTCATACGGGGCGAGCAGTGGCGTGCACTGGGCGGCCTGGATGAAAGTTACTTCATGTATGTCGACGATGTAGATCTTTGCAGAAGAGCTCACGATCGAGGGATGAAATGCGCGTATCTTCCACACATCCGCTATATACATTTGGGGGGGTATAGTTCAGCACGCTTCTCCGAGCAAGCGAGAAGCCTGGGTATCTACATAGGCCATCACATGAGGGGGGCGCGAAGGCTGCTTTCTTGGGCCATTCTGTGTGCCGGGTGTTTTGTAAGGGCTGCTTTTTTTCGAGCCAGGGCGTCGCTCAGGGGAGATGAGATGTCTCGGACTGTGTCCAGGGTATCTTGGGTGGCATTCAAGGGACTACTCGACAGGGGATTGTCGTCGTGAGCGCGAGTTGGGGGACGGGGTCTTTGAATGGAGTTAGAGCTAGTGCGATACGAGTGCCAACAACCTCCGCCTGCACGACTGATCGCGTTCTTTCTGTTGCCCGCCTGTTGCCCATTGCGGTGCTGTATTTCTTTTTCAACAGTGTGGGCTTACCCACGGGTTTGTTTTACACGACCATACTGTCGCCGTTGCTTTTTCTCTGGCTGTTCAAGCGCGGGGAACGCTGGATAACATTCAAGTTCTTCGTGTGTCTATCGCCTTTTGTGTTCGCGCACGCCACAATTGGAATTGATTCTCCTTTTTACTATGCACGCTCCACAGTGTTGTGGTGGACGGTGTGCATCACAGTGTACGCGTTCGGTCTGGCACTTCGAAAATGTGAGAATCTGGTGCGCCTCTTTGAACAGTTGATTGTCCTGAATTTCTTCGCAACACTGATCGCGGTCGTCTTGTTGTTCACGCGATTCCGGGAAGTGTTATGGAACGACTATTCCGACAGTTTCGAGGAGGGCTCGAACCAAGTTCTTCGGCTTCAACTCTTGACGTCGGAGCCTTCGGTGTACGCCCTCCTTATGATCCCTTTACTGGTTTTCGCGGTTTTGCGGTTGTTCCGGGAGCCAGGAAAGCGAAATCTGCGGTACGCAATCATGATCTTGATTCCCTTCCTTTTGAGTCAGTCGCTTGTTGGTCTCGGCGTGAGCCTTGCGGGGATTGGAGTGGCAGTGCTTGTTGCCTTTCGCGACATGTTTAGGAAGCGAGGAGCTTGGGCGGCCTTGGGAGTCATGGCGCTTTTGATTGCCGGGCTCGGCTATGTGCAAAATCCTGTCTCGCAGCGTATAGTGCAAGTCCTTGCTGGCCAGGACTCGTCTACCGACTCCCGAACAGTTTCTTCGTTTATCGTTGCCTACGCCGTGGCTTTGCCTAAAAGCTTGTTATGGGGAGCAGGATTGGGTCAAGCGAAACTGACCGACGTATCCGATCTCGGTTTGGCTTTTACTATCGGTGTTATCCCAAATGCTGTTGCGGGCGGATTCGCCGAACTTGGAATTATCGGGATACTAATTAAGTTTGCGTTGGAATGTTACCTTTTTTTCCGCACCCGTGTATATGCTAATCCGTTTCGGGTGGCGATGTTTGTAGTGGTATTCATCACACAGCTTACCGGCAGTTACGTAACGAACGTTCAGGAGTATCTGATGTGGTTTCTGGCGTTCGGTCCGTTTTTCCCCGAGATGGATTTAAGAAAGGCCGTTTCTTTCGACGTTTCTCATGTCTGAGTGTCATGGTGGTGAACTAATTGCAGGTTGGGTGGGTGCGATATTCGGCGTCCGCGTATAGGTCTCGATCTGCACGTCGTCGATGGGATTTACCAGGGCTCACGAACACACTGTCTTGAGCTCTTTTCTCGGGTTGTGGCCGCCATACCTGAGTGCAACTTCATCATTTTGGCTGCCGACCCCCGGCGATTGCTCGATTTTAGCGAGTGCTTTAGGTCCGCTAATGTGACGTTCGTCGCGATGGCACCTGCAGCAGCACCCATTCGGCTTCTATGGCAGCTGCCTCATCTTGCGCGAGAACACCGAATGGATTTGATTCACACCCAGTACATCACGCCACCCTTTTCACCGTGCGCGACTGCAGTAACAGTTCATGACATCCTATTTGAGTCGCATCCGGAATACTTTGAGAGGTTATTTGTTCTCCGTTCGCGTCTGTTAGTGCGCCGTGCCGCGCGTCGGAGCCTCGGTGTCTTTACTGTCAGCGACTTCTCGCGAAGGCAGATTGCTGAAACGTTTCGCATCGTTCCAGAAAAAATACACGTGATCCCCAATGGAGTCGATCGCGCTAGGTTCTTTCCCGGTTCGGAGGGAAGTGAAGTCGCAGAGAATTTAGGGTTGGAGCCAGGGCGGTATTTTCTCACCGTGGGGCGTTTGGAGCCTCGCAAAAATCATGCGAATCTTTTGCGCGCATGGGCCAGACTAGGCAGGCCGCGGCCACGCCTAACGATTGTAGGTCAGCCGCACTTTCGTTATAGCGAATCGCTGGATTTGATACACACGCTGGACTTGGACCGGGATGTAGTTGTTCTTGAAGCTATCTCCGACAGGCAACTGCCCGCTATTTATCGCAATGCGAGGGCATTCGTCTACTGCAGCTGGGCAGAAGGCTTTGGTATGCCGGTGCTCGAGGCAATGGCTTCTGGCATTCCAGTCATCTCCTCAGCAACTACGGCCTTGACTGAGATTTGTGCAGATGCTGCATTGCTGGTAGGCCCGGGGGATGTCGATGAGATCAGCAATGCAGTCCTTCAATTAGACCAAAAGCTTGATTTGCGCCAGAACCTGATCCTGCGTGGATTAAGGAGAGTGAGACAATATGATTGGCAAAACGCCGTTGATGTCGTGCGCAACGCCTATCTTGGATACTTTGGACTGACGATGAATGAGTCCCTCTTTCAAGTGAATAAGTGTCTCGAAAAGGGGGTCGGCTCAGTCTTGGCAGACCATCGATAGGTTTCATTCCTTTCAAGAATGTTTCAACCCCAAACATGTTCGTTACACGGCATTAAAAACAGAAGTGGCTGTTTCGATTCAAAGGAGCCATTTATGAGCCAAGTACGCGAAGGCAGTTCGGATTACGGACGAACGCAATGAGGTTAGCAATCCTAGGTGCGAGAGGTATTCCTGCGCGTTACGGCGGGTTGGAAACGTTTGCCGAGCAACTAAGCGTTCGGTTAGTTGGAAGGGGACACGAGGTCACTGTATTTTGCGAATCACGCGAAAATCCTATTGGGCAATATAATGGCGTGAAGCTTCAGTACGTCCCGGTGCGGCATCTCGGTCCTTTGAGTACGGTGCTATACGACGTGGAGAGTTTGTGGCAAGCGAGGTCGAGCTTTGACGTCATCTACATGCTTGGTTATGGCTCATCGGCACTCTGCTGGTTACCCCGTATCTGGGGTAGTGAAGTGTGGATCAACATGGATGGGCTGGAATGGATGCGCGCTAAATGGAATGCGCTTGGACGATGGTACCTGCGGTGGGCTGAAGCGGTAGCGATGTGGACGTCAAATCGGATCATTGCCGATGCTGCAGCTATTGAAGCTAATTTGCGATCGCGTTATCGCAGACTTCCACCCTGCGATGTGATCCCTTACGGCGCCGAGATTGTCAACAATGCCTGTCCCGAACAAGTGAAGAGCTTCGGCTTGGATCCCGGATCGTACTATCTTGTCGCATGTCGCTTTGAACCTGAGAACCACATCAAGGAAATTATTGAAGGTTTTTTGGACTCCAAGACTCACGCACGACTCGTCCTCGCTGGCGACGACACGCGCAGGAGCCCATACGTACAATCCCTTGCAAAATACAAGAGTCAACGTCTTCTTTTTACAGGTTTTGTCCACGATGTCTCAACAAACCAGGCGCTTCGGTACTTTTGCCGTGCCTATCTCCACGGGCATAGCGTGGGGGGCACGAACCCATCGCTACTCGAGTCAATGGGATGCGGCAACGTTGTAATTGCGCACGACAACCCGTTTAATCGTGAGGTTCTTGGAGGTTCGGGCCTTTTCTTCTCAACTCCCATGGAAGTCAGCGCCTGTATCCATTCCGTGGACTCCGGCGAGGCAGACATAGTTAGAATCAAAGGGGACGTCGTTGAACGCGCCAGACAGTTTTATACCTGGGACTTGATCACCGATTACTACTGTGAACTACTATCGCTTGTCGGTTCGAAATCGCAAGACCGGAGGGCGATTATTCATGGCGCACCTCCTTGCCCAACGAGATCATTTCCCGGTGACCGCACCGGGTAACTTCTTTACGTTGTTCCACTGATCAAATCAGCTAGCGAATGTATGTCTCCGATTCCCTCATTGGAATCAAAGTGAAGCGAGGTTAGCAACGCTGTCGTGCTACAGCGGCGCCTGCTCTGCCGACGACAATCACGCTTGGCAGATCGCCGCGTAGCTCGACATACGAATATCAGCGATCTCATTTGATCCGGCCGTTCTTCGCCTAGTCAAACCTGATAATCATGACAGACTCTATTTGTGAGGATTTCAGAAGCTTTGTTTGAATGAACTAAGTGGAACGTAAAATGAGAGTGAAGAGGAGGAAAGTGATGGCGGTTTCATTGGTAACCGGAGGGGCCGGATTCATAGGTTCGCATGTTGCCGAGCACCTAGTAAAGAACGGCCACGAGGTTGTCGTTTTGGACGATTTGAGTGGTGGTTTTGCCGACAACGTGCCCGAGGAGGCTACTTTCGTCAAGGGCTCGATCCTAGATCATGAGCTCATCAACCGGTTGTTCAAGAAACATTCATTTAAGTATGTCTACCATCTTGCGGCGTATGCGGCGGAGGGGCTGAGTCATTTCATCAAGCGATTCAACTACGAAAGCAACTTGGTCGGTTCCGTCAATGTAATCAATGCCTGCGTTAACTATGGGGTTGACTGCCTGGTTTTCACGTCTTCTATCGCAGTCTACGGCGCTGGCCAAACCCCCATGCGAGAGGACATTGTTCCAATTCCGGAGGATTCCTATGGAATCGCTAAACTGGCCTGTGAGCAAGAGCTTAGAGTCAGCCACGAGATGTTCGGGCTTGACTACATTATATTCCGGCCCCACAACGTCTACGGCGAGCGGCAGAACATCGGCGATCGCTATCGCAATGTTGTGGGAATCTTCATGAATAACATTCTACGTCGTGAGCCCATGCCGATCTTTGGTGATGGAAATCAGATCAGGGCATTCACATATATTGGTGACGTCGCTCCACTTATTGCAAGCTCAGTAGCCGTTCCTGCTGCAAGGAACCAAATTTTTAATATAGGAGCAGACGAGGTTTACACCATAAATGATCTGGCTCGTATCGTGGCGGACGAGATGAGCTCTAACTGTGAAGTCGTCCACTTGAATCCCCGCAGTGAAGTCAAAGTTGCTTTCTGCGACCACAGCAAGGTCCATCGAGTGTTCGGGAAAGAGCCCGACTTTACACTGCCAGCGGGCATCCGTGCAATGGCCGAGTGGGTCAAAAGGTGTGGAGCCCGTGAGAGCGGTATCTTCGAAAACATCGAAGTGACCAAGAACATGCCGGCAAGCTGGGCCCGAGTGATCGGTAGGGCAGTAGGAGGAATCCAGCAATAGAAGATGGCGAGCTAACCGAGGATGGGCAGAGGGTGTTCAACGTGTGCGGCAGTTCTGGACGTGGGAACTGAATCGCCAATGATTATATTCCGAACTTATCTCACTCGCTGACTCAAAGTGGCGAGGCAGGAGAGATAGGTCGTTCACCGCGCGTCATTCTCGGAAGAGAACAAGGACCCTGAAAAAAGGAAGGGTCTAAATAGAACCTAGGATTACTCAATTTCCTTTTCAATCCGGAGCGATATCAAGAGGAGCGTATAAGCCCATGCTCTATCTGTTGGTGTTTGTAGTGTGCTTCATGGTGTCACTGGTGAGCACCTGGGGAGTGCGGAAGGTGGCGAGACAGAAGGGGTGGACGTACACTCCCGAGACGGACAGGCACCTGCACACGATGCCCGTGCCGCGGCTGGGGGGCGTTGCGATCTATTTGTCGGTGCTGTCGGTTTTGGCGGTGAGCATGGTTGTTTCGCGTTGGGTAGGAGTTGCGCAGTCGTTTTCCGGGCGCGACATGGCCAGATTACTGGGACCGGCAACGGTCGTTTTTTTGCTGGGATTGTATGACGACCTGCGAGGAGCGGACGCCTATCTGAAGTTTAGCGTGCAGGCGGTAGCGGCGTGTCTGCTGTACTTTGGCGGATATGGTGTGGAGCGCATCGATCTGTTCTCGAGATCGCACGCTCTGGGAATGGGGTTGGGGCTGGCGATCACGACGTATTGGGTGCTGTTAATTACGAATGCATTCAACTTGATCGATGGGTTGGACGGATTGGCAGCGGGTTCGGCGTTTTTCTCGACCATAGTGATGTTCGTGATCTCGCTATTGCGGGGAAATTTCGCGGTGTCACTCATCACGATCGCGCTTGCGGGAGCGGTTCTGGGGTTCCTGCGATTCAACTTCAATCCGGCAACGATCTTCCTGGGGGATTCGGGGAGTCTGTTCGTGGGATTTTTGCTTAGCGCGGTGGCAGTGGCGGGGTCACAAAAGGCGACGACGACCGTGGCGGTGACGATTCCGGTGATTGCGTTTGGGCTGCCGATCCTGGATGTGACGCTAGCGGTAGTGCGGCGATTTCTGGGAGGGAGGCCGCTGTTTGCTGGAGACAGCGACCACATTCACCACAAACTGCTGAAACGAGGATTTTCCCAGCGAGGAGCGGTGCTCACTTTGTACGGCATCACAGCGGCTTTCGGCTTGCTGAGCCTTGTCTTACTGCACGGGGGGAAAATTCTTGCAACGATCCTCATGGTAATCGCCTTCGGCGTGTTCCGGGGAATTCGGCAACTGCGATATGTAGAGTTCTCGGAATTGAGTGAGCTGGTGCAGCGCGCAGTCCAGCGACGCAGAATCATGGCGAACAACGTGAACGTCCGGCGAGCGGCAGAACTGCTGGCGTCGTGCAAGGATCGCGAAGGGCTCTGCAGAATCTTGCAAGAGACGTTCGAACCTCTTGGCTTTGATGGATTTTGCCTCGACAATTTTGGCATAGCGGGACTACCAGAGTCGTCGATCAGCCCTTTGCAGAGCGATTCAAACGGGAAACTGCAGTACAGATGGTCTGGTGAGCAGGGAGTGGAGCCGGCTTGGGAATTGAGGCTGCAGCTGGCTTCGAACGGTGGCCGGCCCATGAGTTACATATGTCTTTTTCAAATGGCAGAGGATAGGCCGCTGTTGTTTGACCTTCGGGTCGTCACGAATGGAGTGCGAGCCTCCATATCCGATGCAATTCATCGTACCATTCCGCAGGCCAAACAGACTGGAGAGCGCGTGCGAGCGGTAGGCCAGGACTAGAGAGCGCAACTTAGCTTAGAACGATCAGCAGGTAATCGCCCAGATCATGCTCCCATCACTCGACTTCAAGTTCCATATCAAGTGGACCGTCCTGCAGTTCAAGTGTTCGGTTACCGATTCAAGTTTCGCATTGACCCATTCACGGATTGCTCCCGGTGTTCTTGCTTCTCTAAATGATCTCCACTGGCGTTCATGATGTCATGCCGAACCTGATAACACTGTGCGGATCGGCCAGCTTGCTCCTAGGTTTGATGTGATCGACGTCCAAGGTTTTCATCGACCCGCATTTCTGACACCGCCCGACCATCTCGTTCAAGCACGCGGTTCCTGATAATTTCGTATTCCTCCTTAGCCAGTTTGATCCTTGGTTGCTTTTGGCAAAGTGACGTTGCGCACACTCGGCTTTGCATTACGGTTCTATCATAAGGTTGAGTTTCACCTACGTTTGCACCCCCGAGAAAATCGAGAAAAATCTCCAAACCCATGCCCCTGGACTTATCAGTTCCCAGCATACCTCGGCACTTTCAAGAGTTTTCTCGAGCACGGGAATCTGACTCATATAAGCTTGAAGCTTGAAGTAGATAATCTCCCAAGGCGCCGTTTCTATGCCGGTGAGAGGTGTCTCGACGGTCTCGACCTCTCCCTTAAACCTTCCTTCGGAAGTTCCCTGGCTTTTGTGCAGCCAGGTTGCATGGTCATCGCTTCCCCTCCCTTCTTGCTACTTTGACTTGTTCTTTCGCCTTGCTCCAACCGACTTCCCGGAGCTGTTGTTTCGGAACCCTCGTCAGACTCTCGTGGATTGCCATCAGGTAGTACGCCTTCCACCGAGAGTCTGGCAAGCGATTCTCTGGAATGTCGATGGCGGTGGAAAAAGGGGCCAAAACAGCGGTGGTCTGGTTACTTTTCACTCTGCCCCTTTCCCTCTTGGAAGGGGTGTTCTCTCAGAACGGCCCGCAGCGGTCAAGGGCGCGCCGGT
>Ga0066659_10000560_pt1 | contig 14127 bp, 9 predicted proteins | sample GraSoiAngelo_108_FD_75176 | JGI IMG/M metagenome (GOLD analysis project Ga0066659, IMG submission 75176) | Grasslands soil microbial communities from the Angelo Coastal Reserve, California, USA - 14_0903_09_40cm | ecosystem: Environmental > Terrestrial > Soil > Grasslands | place: USA... | reverse complement strand
GCGGGCCGGCAAGAAGGTGGTTGTACTGGAGCGCCGGCATGTCGTCGGGGGGGCTGCTGTTACCGAGGAAATCTTTCCCGGTTTCAAGTTCTCGGTTTGCTCTTACGTGGTTTCCCTTTTGCGTCCGGAGATTATTCGCGACCTCGATCTTCCCCGCCATGGTCTCGAGATCCTTCCCCTCGACGGAACCTTTACCCCGATGCCGAGTGGCGATTACCTGTGGCGCGTGAACGATCACGGCAAAACGCGGCGCGAGATTGCGCGCCATTCTAAAGTGGATGCCGAAGCTTACGAGGAGTTTGGCAAGGCCATGCAGGCCATGTGCCGTTTCGTAAAGCCGATCCTCGCCATGGTTCCTCCCGATCCGACCACACTGAATCCGCGCGAATTGATGAAACTGCTCTTCGTAGGCCGGCGATTTCTAGCCATGTCAAGCGAGGATAAGTACAACCAGGTGCAGTTGATGACCATGAGTGCGGCCGACTTTCTCGACCAGTGGTTCGAGACAGACGTGCTCAAGGCAACCATGTCGGCGTCGGGAATTATCGGCACGTTTCTCGGTGTGCGCTCGCCCGGGACTGCTTACGTTCTGCTGCACCATTATATGGGCGAGATCGACGGCGCATTTCGATCTTGGGGCTTTGCCCGCGGCGGAACCGGAGCTGTTTCCAATTCCATCGCCGAAGCCGCCAAAGAAGCCGGTGCGGAGATTCGTACCCAGGCAGCGACGGCAAAGATCATCATCAAGGATGGAAAGGCGAGAGGGGTCGTCTTGCAGAATGGCGACCAGATCTACGCCGATCTGGTTTCATCCAGCGTTGACCCAAGACATACCTTCATCGAATTCATCGAACCTTCTCAGTTGCCGGATGATTTCGTAGACGAGGTAAAGCGTTACAAGTTCCGCGGTTCTTCGGGGAAGGTGAATCTTGCTCTCGATGCTTTGCCGGATTTCAAGTGCCTGCCAGGGCCGGGCGAGCATTTGCGCGGCGCGATTTCCATTTCTCCGAGCGTCGAGTACATGGAGAAAGCCTATGATGAGGCCAAATATGGGAATTTCTCGCGCCGGCCCTACATCGACATCGTGATTCCTTCTTTGACGGATCCCTCGGTTGCGCCTCCCGGCAAGCACGTCATGTCCTGCTTTGTGCAGTACGCGCCTTACAAGCTGCGTCCGGAGTTGAACTGGGACGAGCAGCGGGAAGCATTCGGAAACAATGTGATCGATACCATCGCGGAATACGCACCGAATCTGAAAAGGATCATCATCAACAAGCAGGTGCTGACGCCGCTCGATCTGGAGCGCGAGTTCGGATTAAGTGAGGGCAATATTTTTCAGGGCGAATTATCGCTCGAACAGCTTTTCTTCCTGCGTCCGGTTCCGGGCTGGGCCCAATATCGCACCCCCATCAAGAACCTCTACCTGTGCGGATCGGCTACCCATCCTGGCGGCGGCATCATGGGCGCGAACGGACGGCTGGCGGCTCTGGAAATCCTCAAAGACTGGAAAGGGGCGGCGTAGGTCATGGCCGACGAGCGAGACATCATTATTATTGGCGGCGGACACAATGGCCTGGTTGCTGCCTTCTATCTCGCCAAAGCTGGATTCAAGCCACTCGTCATTGAACGCCGCGAGCAGCCCGGCGGCGCCGCTATCACAGAAGAATTCCACCCCGGGTTCCGTTGTTCGACGCTGGCGCACAGTGCGGGCCCGCTCCGTCCCGATGTTGTCCGCGACCTGCGATTGGAGAGGCATGGGCTGAAGCTGATCACGCCGGATGTCGGCACGGTTGCGCTTTCTCCCGACGGCCGTGCACTGGTGTTGCACAACGACGTCCGCAAAGCCGCCCAGCAGATCGCGAATTTTTCCCACAGAGATGCTGCGCAATATCCGGAGCTCGAGCAAGCGCTCTCCCAGATCGGCAAGGTGCTCGCCGGGACGCTGCGGCTCAGTCCGCCGAATATTGATGATCCCAGCAAAGGCGATTTATGGGCGATGCTGCGGACCGGACGCGCCATCCGCAAGCTGGGCAAGAAAAATATGTACCGGCTGTTGCGGTGGGGACCCATGGCCGTCGCTGATCTTGCCGCCGAGTTTCTCGAAACTGAACTGTTGCGCGCCACCATCGCGGCGCGTGGAATTTTTGGAACCTCCTTCGGCCCTTGGTCGGCGGGCAGCAGCCTGGTGCTGCTGATTCGCGCTGCGGGGGACAGCCATCCGGCCGGGTCGGCTTACTTCGCAGCAGGCGGGATGGGAGCCGTGACCAGGGCGATGGCGGCCGCGGCCCGTCAGGCAGGAGCAGAAATTCGCAGCGGTGTCGAAGTCATCCAGGTTTGCGTGAAAGACAGTGTGGCCACCGGAGTTGTGCTTTCGGCGGGCGAGGAAATCAAGGCCAAAGCGGTCATCTCCAATGCCGACCCTAAACGCACGTTGCTCAAACTGGTTGACCCAACCCATCTCTCGCCGGAGCTCGTGCAGAGGCTCAAGAACTATCGCATGCCGGGGACGGTGGCCAAGGTTAACTTCGCTCTTTCCGGTTTACCGAAGTTCACTGCTCTCAAACAGCCTGCCGATGGCGCCTTGAGCGGACGAATTCACCTTGGCCCGGATATCGATTATCTGGAGCGCGCATTTGACGAAGCCAAGTACGGCAATTTCTCGCGCCAACCCTACCTTGAGGTCGCAATTCCGTCCTTGACCGATCCGTCCCTCGTTCCAGAGGGCAAACACGTGATGTCGGTGTACATGCAGTATGCGCCTTACAAATTGAAGGGCACGGACTGGGACAAGGAAAGGGGGGCGCTCGGAGACACGGTGGTCAGGACCCTGGCACAGTACGCGCCCAACCTTCCGGAATTAATCCTGCATCAGCAGATCATCACGCCGCAGGACCTGGAAGATAATTTCGGACTCACAGGCGGACACATTTTCCACGGCGAGTTGGCGCTCGATCAGTTCTTTACCATGCGCCCGCTGCTGGATTGGGCGCGTTATCGCACGCCTATCGCGAAGCTCTATTTATGCGGTTCGGGGACACATCCGGGATCGGGGTTGACGGGTGGTTCAGGGGCCAACGCGGCACGCGAAATCGGGCGGGATTTGAGGAAGTGACCCGATGCGGCATGAAGGGGGCGATTAAGAACGTCGCGGTTGTTGGTACCGCAATGGCTTCTTTATCGATTCAAAGCTCCCGCCTGGGGAGATAAATTAAGTGACTTTTCAAAATCAGCGCTGAGGCCGCGTCTGTGGCGACTCATGGTCCGCGCTTAGTTAGAGGGTCGGGGAGGACTTCTGTCGTCCCTCTAAAGTTGTCGCTCTTCTTTCGCCCTCCGGGGCCCATTTCACACGTAATATCCGCGGCTTTACGAGGTGGGCTTTATTCTTGTGCCGCTTCGCGGGCTTGGGAAAGGTACTCTCCCTAAACTTTTCCCGACTCGCACCAGCTGCGGCACAGACACTTGTGGGAATTTTCTCCACAAAACGGCGGGCGCGGAGGTTGGTTTTCACGCGACGGAAAGCTCTGCCCTGATAGGAATCGAGTCGACGGCAGCAACCCTGCTTGGCTTATGCTTGCCGGGTCTGGAGTTGCCAATATCAGCAAAATTCCGCGCGCGGGTCGGATAGGGGCGATTGCCTCAAGGTCTACAGAAACTGCTGTACGAGCTAGTGTGGCGAGCTGCTTGCGGGAGGCGCTGTTTGAAAAACTTTCACACTCGCTCTGGCTCGAGTAGCTTGCTCTTAGAGGAAAAGCACGTAGCAAACAACTGCAACACCACATTGTGCAATCGAAAAGCGGACAAGGAGAGGTAGCAATATGCTTTGGACGATGTTCGTGATTCTCCTGGTTCTCTGGCTGCTGGGATTCAGCTTTCATGTGGCAGGCGGCCTCATCCACCTGCTGCTGGTAATCGCCGTCATCGTTCTTATCATCAACCTGCTGAGCAGCCGCAGTACCGCGGTTTGAGGTGTACACGTCATGCCAACTATCGTACAGAGATTGCTGTTCATCGTGCTTCTGGTCGGGATGATCCCAGGCGCGGCATTGTCACAGTCGACTGACCAGACCCAGTCCAACCAAGGCGTCGGGCAGGATGTGAATAATGCCGGCCACTCCACCCAACAGGCCGCCAAGAAGACGGCGCACAAGGTCAAGCGCGGCGCTAAGAAGGGGACGCACAAAGCCGCTAAGAAGACTCGCGAAGGCGCGGGCAAGGGGGAAGATAAGACCGAGACACGGCCCTCACAACCACAACAGTAGGCACGATCTGGACCGGACGGGCGACGACGCCCGTCCCTCCCTGCTTCGGATCAGTTGATGTCGAACTGCTCCTGGTGAACTGCCGGGTCGGACTTCACGATAATGGTCTTGCCGGTTAGTTCTTCCATCTCGCTCAGCCAGCGGCCATTGTTCGTTTTCAGCGCCTTGGCCACTTCCGGATTCACGCGCAGCATCACATCGCTATGCTCAAGCTGCTTGGCGATCTTGCGCATTTCGACATAAATTTCGTTGCACACCGTGTTCACTGATTTCACGTAGCCGGTGGCTGTGCAATATGGGCAGGGCGTCCCGATGGTGCGTTCGAGCGACTGCTTGACGCGCTTCCGCGTAATCGCCACCAAGCCGAAATCGTTAAACTGCAAGACCTTGGAGGGAGCGCGATCGCCGCGCAGCGCTTCTTCCAGCGCCTGCATGACTTTCTGCCGATTGCGGCGCTCGTCCATGTCGATGAAGTCAATGATGATGATGCCCCCCAGATCGCGCAGGCGGATCTGGCGGACAATCTCCTTGATTGCATCCACGTTGGTTTTGACGATCGTGTCTTCCAGGCGCGCGGTCTTGCCGACGTACTTGCCGGTGTTGATGTCGATTGCGACCAGCGCCTCGGTCTGATTGATCACGATGTAGCCGCCGCTCTTCAGCCAGACCTTGGATTTCAGGGCCTTGTTGATCTCCTCGGTCAGGCCGAACTGCTCAAATAGAGGCGTCTGCTTGGTGTAGAGCTTGACTCGCTTAACCAATGCCGACTGGAAGCGGTTGGCAAAACGCAGGATGCGTTCGTATTCCTGCTCGGTGTCGACCCAGATGTGGGTACAGTCGGACGTGACCTGGTCGCGCAGGACGCGCTCGACTACGTTGAGGTCGTGATAGATGAGCGCGGGTGCCTTGCTGCTTTCCCCACGGCTCTTGATTTCGTTCCACAGTCCCTTGAGGAAGCGAATGTCGGCACGCAGCTCGTCTTCGGCAGCACCTTGGGCGGCCGTGCGTACGATGAAGCCCCCGTGGCCATTTTCGCGCTCGCTCATCACAATGCGCTTCAGGCGGAACCGTTCGTCTTCGGAAGCAATCTTGCGCGAGACGCCAGTGTGATTCACGGTCGGCATGTAGACCAGGAATCGTCCGGGCAGAGCAATGTGGCTGGTGATACGGGCACCCTTTTTGCCGATAGGCTCCTTGGCAATCTGGACCAGGATTTCCTGGCCTTCCCTGAGAAGATCGGAAATCAAGGGCGCCGCCTGAGCCTGGAAGTCACGGCGGGAGCGGAAACGGCGGCCGCCACCGCCACGGCGGCCGCGGCGACGATCCCATCCGGGACGCGGAGCGCGCTGCTGATATCCGGCGGTGCCGGCCGGCGCCCGAACTTCGGCGCGGGCGTCCACGGCGCCGTTGCCGCGAGCTTCGGCATCAAGCAATGCCTCGGCCTCTTCCTGAGCTTCTTCCAGTTCGGATTCCTGAGTTTCTTCCTCGGCCGCTTCTTCCTCATCAGCGGATTCGGCTTCGCCTTCCGCTTCCCCGGCAGGAGACGCGGTCTCGGTTGGACCTTCCGCGGCCGCAGAGACTCTGTCTGCCGGTTCGGGCCGGCCGCCTGCTTCGGTGGTTTCTTCTTCGAGTTCCTCGAATTGGTCGTCTTCGTCGAGATCTTCTACATAAGAAGAGATGTCAGTTTCCTCTTCTTCGATTTCTTCTTCTTCCATAGTGCCGGGAGCGGCAAAAGCAGCTTGCGCGGCTCCGGCAGCAGGTTGGCCGTGACGGACACCACGAAATTCCTCGTCTTCTTTTGACCCCTCTGATTTTGACCCCTCTGAGCTGTCGGCCGCTTGTCCGCCGAAAACCGCAGCTACGTTCATCCGTTCGAAGCGGTCCTGGTCCCGTTCTCGTTCCAGTGGCGCCATGCGCCGAGCCGCGCGCACTTGAGCCTGTTCTCTGGACGCCTTGAGGTGCGGTTCACGTTCCGCCTGCGGCGGTTGATGCGCGCCAGCTTCCGGCTGGGGCTGGGCTGCTTTCTCAGGAGCCGCGAACATGGGTTCATCCTGCGGAAAAGCTTCGGCTAAAAGGGGTGTCGCCGACTCCAGAGCAGCAGTTGCCGCCGCCTCTTCCGGACGCGGCGCAGGCACGGCCGGCTGGTTTTGGTAACGCTGGTACTTAGAAATCGACTCTCCCGGCAGAATGATGGGCTGGTATCCAGGAGGCAGTCCGTACCCGGAACCGGTTGGGCGTTCGGGTTGGCGCGGGCCTTCCCGAGCGCCTTCTGAAGAGCGCGCGAACCGCGATTCGGGCAAACCGCGTTCCCCACGGCGCCCGCGACGACGACGGCGTCCGCGCCAACTGCGAGGTTCGCGTTCCTCGGCTTCGGCCAGGTTGCCGGGCGCGGCGGCGCCGGCCGGTGGCTGCGATTCGGTTGCGACTCCTTCTTCTGAAGGTTCTGATTCAATGATGAAAGTCGGCCCACGAGGAGGCGGCGCAGCTTCCGATTCACCCTGAGGAGGCTCCTGAGGCCGTTGACGGACTTCCTGGACCCCCCGGTTGACCGGGATAACATCGCTGACATCCTCGTCATGCTCTTCCAGTTCCATGAAATCGGAGACGTAGAGGAACGCATCACGCTCCAGTCCGATGTCCACGAAAGCGGACTGCATGCCGGGAAGAACGCGGGTCACGCGTCCTTTGTAAATGGATCCGGCAAGGGTGTATTCGTTTTCGCGCTCGAGGTAGATTTCTGCGAGCTGATCGTCTTCCACCAGGCCCACCTTGGTTTCGTGGGGCGTGGAGGACACAAAAAGTTCTCTTGTCATGCTGACTCCGGTTCTGCGGCCGCTAGACGGCGGCAGAGTTCACCGGAACGAGGACAGCAAAAAGCAAGGCAGGATCGAGTTTTGCGATAGAGGCCGTCTGGGTTACACAACGGCCGGCTCCGGGGGTTCCACCCCAGGACGGAACTTTTCGTACAAGCTTGGAAATCGTTTGCACTTATCGCACTTGCGCCTCGCCAGGGTTGTGACCGCTCTCTCACCTCGTGAGGGGGCCGTTTACCCGCCCGGCAGCGCTTTTCCGAATCCTACCCGGCCTCTGATTCCGTTCTGGCCGGTGAGTACCCTCTTTACGCGAGGGCGATCGTAATCTTCTGGGCCGCAATGGCTAACGCGGCGTGTACTTGCCTCTCTTCCATCTGCTCAATTCACGAAACGGCGCATACGGATGTTCATCACAATACCCAGCGCCAAAAACATAAATACAACAGAAGACCCGCCATAACTCATCAATGGCAAAGGTATTCCGGTGACTGGCATAAAGCCGACCACCATGCCGACGTTGACCAGGATATGAAAGCTAAGCACCGCTACCACACCCATGACTACGAACGTGCCGGCACGGTCGGGTGCCGTTTGCGCGTTCTGCGTCAAACGCATCAGCACTATAAAGTATAGCAGCAGAACGCCTAAGGCTCCTACAAATCCGTGTTCTTCGGAGAACGCGGCGAAAATGAAGTCGGTTTGCGGCACGGGGAGATATGCCAGGTGGGTCTGGGTCCCCTTGGCAGTTCCCTTGCCCCAGATACCTCCTGATCCCACAGCAATTTGCGACTGAATGACCTGGTAGCCAGAGCCCTGCTTGTCGGCGTCCGGGTTCATGAAGCTGGTCAGGCGCTCCCGCTGATACGGCTTGAGAACGTGCCATCCGAGGGGGAGCATCAAGCCCACTAATAGCAGCACCGTTAAGGCCTGCTTCAGCCGCACCTCCCCGAGAAAGAGCCCCATGACGGCTATCGGCAGGTAAGTCAAACACGTACCCAGATCGGGCTGCGCCAGAACCATGAGCATGGGCACGCCGACGATCATTCCGGCCTTGATGAAATCCGACCAAGAAAGCTCCTTTTGTCGCATGTCAGCGAAGTAGCGGGCCACTGCCAGGACGAGAATCAACTTCACCCACTCGGAGGGCTGAAAGTGGTTGCCACCGATTTTTACCCAGCGGCGGGCACCCAGATATTTCTGCCCAAAGACCAGAACCAACATCAGGGAGGCAATGGAGGCGATGTACATCCAATGCACCTGTTCGAGCATGGCCTGATAGTTGATCAAGCTCACGGCGAACATGAGCACCACCCCGCCCAGGATCCAGTAAATCTGCTTGATGTGGGCCCCGGCAAATTTGGTGTGCAACGTCGCGCTGTAAATTTCGGTCACACCGATACCGCAAATCAGCAGGACGAAGCCCAGCAGCAGCCAATCGAAATCACGAAAGGAAACGTAGCGAGCCATAGAATCAGTGGTTGGTCGTTAGTCGTTGGTTGTTAGCCAAACCCTTTTGCTACTAGGTACTGGGTACGGGTACTAGTTCACTCGCGGCGCCCGAGCGGCCAGCGGCCAGGGCTTCTTCGGGACATCCACTACCAACCTGCCCGCGTGCAACGTTTCGCTTTGGTCCGCGTCAGCCCGACCGTTCCAGACCCCCCGAATCTCAACTTTCTCTGGCTTGCGGCTGGCCATCTTGCTCGGCCGCCGGTTCTGCTTCTCCACGTACGCCTTGATCACCTGCGAAGCGACTCGCGCCGCCAGATATCCGTGCTCACCTTCTTCCAGCAGAGCGCAAACCACAATCTCCGGATTGCGCCGCGGTTCTACGCCGACAAACCAGCCGTTGTCTTTGAACTTGGTCTTGCCATTGGCTAAGCGCGCCTTGGCGAGGTTGCTGATGGTCTGCGCGCTGCCGGTTTTGCCGGCAAAGTCGATGCCCTCGAGATGAGCGCTGGGCGCCGTCCCGATCGGGTTCACGACATTCGCCATGGCGTCGGTAATAATCTGCCAGTTAGCCGGATCAATCGGAACCCTCACTTCATCCGGCATGTCCGCGGCCGGCAACACGTTGCCCGGAAAATCTCCCGGGAAGGCAACATGCGGTCGCTGCAGAACACCGCCGCTGGCTACCCCGCCTATGGCTCGAGCCAACTGGATCGGGGTTACGGCGACAGCGCCCTGCCCGATGCCCACCGAGATGGTTTCACCCGCGTACCACTTCTGCTTGAAGTTGCGAATCTTCCATTCTTCCGAGGGCATAACCCCGGCAACTTCCTGGGGAAGGTCGATTCCAGTTTTCTGTCCCAGGCCCAGCGCGGTTGCGTATTTTGCGATGCGGCCGATGCCCAGCTTTTCCGCCAGGGTGTAAAAGAACACATCGCACGATTGATAGATTGCCTTGCTGATATTGGTTACGCCATGGACGCGGTGCTCAGACGTCACCCAACACTTGAAGTAGCGTCCGTAGAAGCTGGCTCCGCCTGCGCAATTTACCTTCATGTCTTGAGCGATTCCTTCCTCGAGGCCAGCCGTCGCCATGATGATTTTGAAAACCGAGCCGGGCGCCAGTTGCGCCTGAATCGCCTTGTTCAGCAGGGGGTGATTCTCGTCGCTGACCAGCTTGTTCCATTCGTCACGCGAGATGCGCACCGCGAAGTTGTTGGGATCGAAAGTGGGGCGGCTCACCATGGCCAGAATTTCGCCCTTGCGCGGGTCCATAGCCACGATGGCGCCATTTTTGTCGGCCAGGGCTTGTTCGGCGGCAATCTGCAGATCGACGTCAACGGTCAGCTTTAGCTGCTCACCGGGAACCGCCGGGGTTGAGTCCAGTTGCTGTACTTCTTTTCCTCGACTGGTTACCACCGAACGCCGCGATCCGTTCTTGCCCATCAACATTTGGTTGTACTGCTTCTCGACGCCAGAGACTCCGACCACGTCGCCCGGGTTGTAGAACTCAAACTGCGGCTGGTTGAGCATGTCCTCCGTCACTTCGCCCACGTACCCGATCAGGTGGGCCATAAAGCCCTTGCGAGGATACAAACGCCGGTACGCCATGATCGTGTCCAGCTCGGGCAGCTCGTTGCGATGCGCCTCAATGAAGGCCAACTCGTCAGGTGTGATGTCTTCTTTGAGGAAAATCGGCTGGTACTGCGGCATCGATGCGAAATGACGCACCCGGCTGCGTATCTCCTCCGAGGTCGTGTGCAGGCCCTGGGCAATCGGAACGGCGTCGGCATTGAGGTCCCGGCCCTGATCGCGCAGCAGCAACGCGGTAAAGGAGGGATAGTTGTCGACGATAGTCCTTCCTTCGCGGTCCAGAATTTTTCCGCGGGGCGCGAGAATGGGAACGTTGCGGATGCGATTCTTTTCCGCTTGCGACGCGTAGAAGTCTTGCTGCATAACCTGGAGGCGCCATAGGCCGTAGGCCAGGAGCAAAAAGATGCCGAGAATGATGTACTGTACCCCGGTGAGGCGCACCGGCGAGACTTTTTCGTCGCGACCTAACATGAATTCTCAGTTCCCGGTTCTCGGTTGCCGTTCCTAGCAGGCGGACGTCGTTCCGAGGTTAAACACACTTCCCGCTTGGGCAAAGCCAGATTGGAGGGTGTTTCGATTATTGTAACTCCACTCTGGCCTGGGCGGACGTAGCCGCGTTTGCCGCGGTGACCAAGGTCACTCGCATCAGTTCTCGGTCCCTGGTTCCGGGTTGCCGGTTTTTCGGTTCCCATTGCTCTCTGGCGGAGGTCTCGGCGCGTGCCGTTTCTCCGAGAAACGAGAACCAGGCACTCGGAACTGCCCTCAAGCTCTCTGTTTTAGCCGATCTAGGACGGCAAACAGGATGACGGCGACGCCGGCGTTGGCGACTGCGGCGACGAACTCGTGCGCCCAGTTCCACTGGACGCTGAGGCTGACCATGCCGCGCGCCACGACGAAGTAGATGACTTCATGGACCAGGTAGAAGAAAACCGTACCGAGAAAGCGAGCGCCGACATTCTCGACGTCAATTCGCACGCCCAACGATGACGCGCCATATCCAACTACGGTCTTGGCGATTCCGTAAATACCGATAGGCTGATGTGTCAGCGAGTCCTGCAGCAGGCCGATCAGAGCACCGGTGATTAGCCCCGCGACCTGGCTGCGGCGTGCTACCGCGAAGAAGATCACCACCAGCAGGGGCAGATCGAACATCGCGAAGAACGGAAAACGCAAGGGTATGAACCCCTGCAGGAAGAGCGCGATCAGCGGTACCAGGACGGCTACCGGCAGATTGAACCGATATACCTCAACCTGTTCTTGGGAAGTGTAGAGGATCTGCACGCTACTGGCGTTTATCCTCCACCGGCGCCGGTTCTGGCTTGGCGCTCTTGTCCTCCGGCTTAGCCGCCGGAGCAGAGCTCTTGGGGACGACCGCAGGCTTCTGAACTACAGCCGGTTTCACACTGCCGGTCGCTGCCGTAGTTGTGGCCGCGGTGGCCGGCTTCAGAACATCCCCGACAGGTACTTGAGAAGGGGGCGTCGTCTCAGGTGCGCCTGCCGAATTCTTCACGTTCAGATTCGCATTGGCCGGCGGGGTTTTGGGAAGGAGGGCCTCGGGCTGCGCTAGTAAGGTCTTGCCGGGAACGGTGACGCCCGGACCCGCCGGCTTCATGCCGGGGAGCGGATTGAAGGTAGCGGGTTTGGCCGCTCCATTCGGAGTTCCCAGAGTTCCTGGAGTTGCACCCTCGAACACGGTTCCCCGCGGCGTGACCACCGGGGTCTTGGCCGGAACTGCCGGCGTAGCGGCTGCTTTCTTGGGATCAACGACCGGCTTATCCGGCACAGAGGGCAGGCGCTGGCTCAAAACATCCACAGCGCGAACCCGTCCTGCCATCTCGCCGGGCACCGGCAACTTCGTTTCGACGCCCGTTACCACCAGAACTTCTTCGAGCTTGCTCAAGTTGGCAGCCGGCTTCACGATGATGTTGAGAAATGAGTCAGCCCCGGCTTTCACCCCCGACACCGTTCCGATGGTGAGCCCTTTGGGAAAAATCTGGTCGCCACCGCTGGTGATCACACGTTCTCCGGGTTGTACCGACTCGTCGTTCATTACTCTTTCAACGGCAACACCTCCCAGTGGCGTGCCACGCAGGACGCCCTGGAGACGGGACCTCTCGAGAATCACTCCGACTCCGCTGCTTTGGTCGTTGATCAGCAGCACCAGCGAAGTTGAACCATAGACGTGCAAAACCTTCCCGACGACTCCGTCAGCCGTGAGAACCGCCTGGTCGGGCTCGATTCCGTCTTTTGATCCTTTGTCGATGTAAACCGAACGGGACTGCTCGCTGCCGCTGGAGCCGATTACTTGGGCAGCGAGGGTCTTGGAGATGAATTTTTCTTTGAAGCCCAGCAGCAGTTGCAAGCGGCGAGCCTGCTCCGCGTCTTCCGAGAGGCGTACCTGCTCCAGCCGCATGCGCTCGATTTCTTGCTTGAGCTCGCGGTTCTCGGCGCGCACACCGCGCAGATAGACGTAGTTGTGCCACATGCCCCCCGTGCCTTGCTGCATCCAGATTACGGCCTTCTCAAACGGCGTGACTGCGCTGACGGCCCAGATGCGAATCAGGCGAGTATCCTCGGCATTGGCGGAGCGCTTGACCTGCACCGCCAATCCCAGTACCTGCGCAAACAAAACAGCCACCAGGATGCTCACGTTCCGGTGGCGTGTGATTAGGTTCTCCATGACTACCGTTTCAAGTTTCCAGTTTCTGGTTTCAAGTTTCGAAAGGCTTAGGTTCTATGCTTAGACCGAGCTCCGGACACCTCACCAGAAACTTGAAACCCGAAACTCGAAACTGCTACTCGATCGAAATTTTGCGCAGCAGCTTGAAGTCGCTGAGCATTTTGCCTGTGCCCAGCACTACGCTGCAGAGCGGATCGTCGGCGATGGATACCGGCAAGCCGGTTTCTTCGCGGATTCGCTTATCTAAATTCTTCAGCAGTGCGCCTCCCCCGGTGAGCACGATACCGCGATCGCTGATGTCCGCGGAAAGCTCAGGGGGCGTACGTTCCAGGGCTACGCGAATGGCGTTCATGATCGTCGAAACACATTCGCTCAGCGCTTCGCGAACTTCGCTGTCATCTACGGTGATCGTCTTGGGCACGCCTTCAATCAGGTTGCGGCCTTTGATTTCCATGGTCAGCGGCTTGTCCAGCGGATAGGCAGAGCCGATTTCAATCTTGATCTGTTCGGCCGTGCGCTCGCCGATGAGCAAGTTATATTTCCGCTTCAGGTAATTCATGATGGCTTCATCCATCTGGTTGCCGGCCATGCGCACGGAACGCGAATAGACGATGCCACTCAGAGAAATGACCGCGATATCGGTGGTGCCGCCACCGATGTCTACCACCATGTTTCCGCTCGGTTCAGTGATGGGCAGACCGGCGCCGATTGCGGCCACCATGGCTTGCTCCACCAAATGCACTTCGCTGGCCTTGGCACGATAAGCCGAGTCCATCACGGCGCGCTTTTCTACTTGCGTAATTTCCGAAGGCACCCCGATCACGATGCGAGGATGCACCAGCATCTTGCGGTTGTGCGCCTTCTGGATGAAGTAGTTGAGCATCTTCTCGGTAACCTTGAAGTCGGCGATGACGCCGTCCTTCATGGGCTTGATGGCGACGATGTTGCCCGGCGTGCGGCCAAGCATCTCCTTTGCCTCTTTGCCTACGGCTTCAACTTCACCGGTATTCTTGTTGATGGCAACGATGGAAGGCTCGTTCACCACAATGCCCTTGCCGCGCGCGTAGACCAAGGTGTTAGCTGTCCCCAGATCAATCGCGAGGTCGCTGGAAAATACGCTGAAAAGCGAGCGCAGGTTATGAATACGCGAAGCGTTGCTGTGGAATCCGTTCGATGACATTGCTCAGACTTCTCTCTCTAAAATTTGTGTTTCGACCGCTTACGCCGGAATTTGCCCGTTTTCTTGCCGCTTGTCTGGAGAAGGGGATCTCTCCATAGATTCTATATGGAAATCGTCTTTTTTGGCGGCACACGAAAGTTCTTGCACTGCCAGTTG
>Ga0066659_10000553_pt1 | contig 14184 bp, 15 predicted proteins | sample GraSoiAngelo_108_FD_75176 | JGI IMG/M metagenome (GOLD analysis project Ga0066659, IMG submission 75176) | Grasslands soil microbial communities from the Angelo Coastal Reserve, California, USA - 14_0903_09_40cm | ecosystem: Environmental > Terrestrial > Soil > Grasslands | place: USA... | reverse complement strand
CTTTTCTGGCTCCCATCCAGGGCAGGGAAGTTCTTCGCAAATCGTTTCTGTGCTTCGCTGTCAAACGCGGCAAGCGCCACCACAAACTCTTTCTTGTGGTTGTCCGTCTCAACGCTCAGCAACAAGTCAATGAACCGGTTCACCTGCGCCTGTGTCGATCCCGGAACGAGGCTTTCCGCAATCGCGATCAAGCTCTCATTCTGTTGCGCATCCAGGAACAGCGGCTTCCAAGCACCAGCCGCCAGTTTTTCCGCCTCGTCGAGAACCGCGTGATCTCTCAAGAGCTCATGAATCGGGTGCGAGGCCGCCACCAGCGGCCATGCGACCCCGGCCCCCATTCCCGCCACCAACCGCTGGACCATCTCCCGGCGCGTGACCTGCCCACTCACCGCCGCCGCTCTGTTGACCACCGGCAACGCGCTCTTTGTTCTCATCGCGATTTCCCCAGCCTTCCGATTTCGCGCCGATGGTATCACTCACCAACAATCGTTCACAAGAACAACACAAATCCTTTTCTTTTCCTAGATTGACCGGCCATCGCGCAGTTGCTAGCATTCGCTCCGGATTTTCACTCTATGCCCCAAGACAAAAACCATTCTTTTGACGTGATTGTTGTCGGCTCCGGCGCTTCCGGAGGCTGGGCCTGCAAACGCCTCGCGGAGGCGGGCCTGAAGGTTGCTCTCCTCGAAGCCGGCCGCCCGCAGTCCGACAAGAATTTTACAGAGCACAAGCCCGCGTTCGAACTCAAGTACCGCAACCGCGCCAAGGAAGTCGTGCGCAAAACCCGCCCCATTCAAGTCAAATTTGGCGTTTGCAACGAATACACCTACAACTGGTTCGTCAACGACCTCGAAGAGCCTTACACAACACCGGCCGACAAGCCCTTCGACTGGATGGGCCGCTTGCGTATGACGGGCGGCCGCACCAATGTCTGGGGCCGCGTCAGCCTGCGCTTTAGTGATTGGGATTTCAAATCAGCTTCCCTCGACGGCTACGGGGAAAACTGGCCGATCGGCTACAAAGACATCGAGCCATACTACGATCTTGTCGAAAAATACGTCGGGATCACCGGCAGCACGGAAGGCCTCGAGCATCTCCCCGACGGCCAATTCCAGCCGCCCGTTCCGCTCACCTGTCAGGAAACTCTTTTCCGCAATCGCGTCAAAGAAAAGCTCGGCCGCACCGTCATGCCCGCACGCTCCGCGAATCTCACCAAGCCCATCAACGGCCGCGGTCCCTGCCACTACTGCGGCCCCTGCGAACGCGGTTGCATGACGCATTCTTATTTCAACTCCGCCTTCACCACCGTCGCCGACGCCGTCGCGACCGGCAATTGCGCCCACATTTCAAACGCGATGGTTTACAAAGTTCTGATGGACTCCAATCGCAATCTCGCTCGCGGCGTTCTCTACATCGACCGTAACACCCGCCAGGTCCGCGAGATCTACGCCCGAACCGTCATTCTTTGCGCACAATCGCAGGAGTCCGTTCGAATTCTCCTCAATTCCGCTACACCTCAGTATTCGAACGGTCTTGCCAATTCCAGCGGTGTCCTCGGCCATCACCTCACCGCGCATATTCGCAGCGGCGGCGGCAGCGGCGAGTTTCCTGCCCTCGGCGCAAGGCCCTCTCTTGGTGGACCCAAAAAACCGCTCGGTATCTACATCGCGCGTTTTCGCAATCTGCCGAATACCCCGCCCTACAAAAAATTTCTACGCGGCTATGGCTATGAAGGCGAATCCTCCACGAGATTCAATTGGGAAGCTCCCGGCTTCGGCGAAGCTTACAAAAGAGCTCTTCTCGAGCCCCGCACCAGCATTGATATTAACGCCTTCGGCGAAGTCCTCCCACGATGGGAAAATTTCGTCGATCTCGACCCTGGCGTCAAGGATATCTACGGGATTCCCGTCCTCAAAATCCACATGTCCGACGGCGAAAATGAGCGCGCCATGATTCAGGACATGGGCGATTCCGCGGGCGAAATGCTCGAAGCGGCCGGGGCAAAAAACATCCGCACCTACGCTCATCCTTCTGCTCCGCGCTGGGCGCTCCACGAAGCCGGTATCGCCCGCATGGGCGCCGACCCGAAAAAATCCGTCCTCAATCAATTCCAGCAGACCCACGACATCAAGAACCTGTTTGTCATGGATGCTTCCGGCTTCACTTCAAATCCCTGCCAGAATCCCACCCTCACCATCATGGCTCTCTGCGTCCGCTCGTGCGATTACCTCATGTCCGAGCTCAAACGCAACGCCATCTGAAGTCACTCAGTGCGCGCACAACTTCCAGTCCGGTCACTCTTGCGACGAACAACTTCTCGCCCAAATGCAGATTTTTATTTTATTGCTTGCCGCGATGGCGGCGCTGCCTGTTTGACTCTCAAGCAACGCGCTCATCGCGCATCACACTAGTAGGACTATCCTGCTTGCCTCTGATTGTCCTTCTCCGCTCCATCCAGCCAGCGCTCGAGCGCCGCTTGCGAATCCGGTTCGATTTGCAGGAAGACCACGCCAGCGCCCATATTCGGCTGCGAATAGATGATCTTGGACTTGGCATTGAAGAAGGCATCCCCCGCGGCGATTTTCACGAGGACCAGCGTTCCCTTGGGGAACGGATTCATCATATCCAAATAGCAGCCGTGAAGGCTCAGTTCACTTACTCGCGAAGCGATCCGGACGTCTGCTCTCTCATCGATCAGCTCAGCGCTCGCTATGAATGAATACCTGGGCGATCGACGTTTCTCTAGGTATGCGATGGCCGCCTCCGGCTGGAAACCCCTAACACCATAATACGATGTTTTGGCCAGATGGCCCCAGAACGTACCAAAAGGCCCATAGCCAATTTGCAAACTCTGGTTTCTACCGCCTCGGTTTGCTAGCGCGTTTTGCTCTTCGGCAGCGGAGTCCGCAACATCTTGAACTTCGCCAGGCTCCCAAGATAGTGGAGGTAACGCTTTCTGTGGGCGACGAGCATCGCTGTCTGCGAGTCATTCCAAGCGATCCACCGCGGCGTTGGTTCTCCTGGTGCGCCCGTCCGCGCAATGTCCGGTAATTCCGCTCGTGGCGTCGAACGCGTCAAGACGTTCCCGCTGACTTGCTCCGAGCTGTAGCACCGCATCCGTTGATTGGCATTCTTTGGGTGCCCCGGATTTGTCGTTTGGTAATCGATCAGAAAACCGCGCATCTTGTCCAGCCGGGTTGAGTCCTGCGGTCCAAAGATCTGAGCACTGATGTTGTCGAACTCCTCGGGGATCATGGTCAGGAAAGGCTGCGCGCCCGTCGTGCCTCGCGTCGCGAAGACTCTTGCGGGGTCCTCCCCGTTGAAGTAGCCGGCGTTAGGTGGATTCCAAAAGCCGCTAGTGGGACTGGTTCGCTCAGCCCGTCGTAGCTGGTTTGCCTTCCAGCTGAAGGTGCGGGAGTATTGATGGGCGGCGTGTTGTTCGCATATAAAAATCCAAGCAGATTGTCCAACGAGCGATTCTCCATGGCCGGCACTTTACTACCAAGTTGACGAGCAAGCGAGTGGCAACTCGTTCCCCACCTAGGCAGCACCGTTTTGGATTGGGGATCTATCCATAATTTCAGACAACCCCGCGACACTCTCTGACTTGCGGTCCCCAGTTTTCGCATCCCCTCCACTGTGAAATCGGTGTAACATCTCCGTTTCCTTGAGTCTCCATTTTCCATCTTAAGAGAAGGGGGCATGCCCATGTTCCGCAAGCTCATCAACACCACCGACGATCCGGTCATCACCATTCTTCGCCTCGTCCTTGGCGTGGTTTTCTTCGCGCACGGTGCGCAAAAGGCCCTCGGCTGGTTTGGCGGCTTTGGATTTTCCGCCACCATGGGTTTTTTCACCCAAGGCTTGCATATCCCGGCACCTTTCGCCTTCCTGGCCATCTGCGCCGAATTCCTCGGAAGTATCGGCTTGATTCTCGGCCTTGTCGGCCGCATCGCCGCTTTCGGCATTGCTTGCATCATGATGGTGGCCGTGGCCATGGTCCATTGGCAGTTCGGCTTTTTTGCAAACTGGCTCGGCAATCAAAAGGGGGAAGGCTTTGAGTACCACATTCTGGTGCTCGCCATCGCTCTGGTCATCATAATCAAGGGCTCCGGCGCCTTTTCCATCGACCGTGCTCTTTCCACATAGGAACAGGCCACCGAAGCCCGCATTTGCGGCAAGAGAAGGAACTGCCGCGCCAATCAAAGCTTGCCCGGAAGCAATTCAAGCCAGAAATAAAGACATTGCATTTCTGAAGAGAGAATCGGCTTCACGAACCGAATTGCGCCATCGTCGTGCTGAAGGCTCTCGTCGTCAATTCTTTCCGCGGCTTCCGCCGCAAGCTCCTGCAAAAGAACTTCAATGCCAAAGGGCCCCGTGTAGCCCGCCTTCTGCACGCTGGCGATGAAACCCTTCACGTTCATCTTCGCCGCACAACCGCTTGTGGTTGATGGTGTCTTCGTGCAAGTCCCACCGCGCCTTGAACGTTCCATCATTGAGCTCGACGCTGATCAAGTAGCGCGCCCCTTCCTCACACGGAATTCCCGGCTTCGCCACGTGCCACGTGTCTAGGATAATTCCCCCGTTCTCGGCTCCCGCTCCCTCGACGATCCCAACGCGTTCGCAAGAGTATCGATCATCGCAAACGGCATCAATTCGAAACCAATTGTGATCCCACGCTCCGCGGCCTCCGCGCTCAACGCCGCAAACTCCCCAATTGGCCGCGCTATCGCACATTTCTCCCGGAAAAAATCCCCCACCTTCACATATTTCGCGTTCAATGCCCCCGCCGCCGCGAACCGTTTCTCTTTCTCGATATCCGATTGTTTTTTCTTTCTTCCTCCAGCGACCAGTCCTTCAGAAATTCCAGCTCCACATATTTCATCCCGTGGTCATCAAGAATTTTCCTCATGTCCTTCAAATTTCTGCTCTTGAGTGTGCTCCTGATCCGCATGCTAGATCCCCACGCCCTTGAAACCCGCCCGCGCCGACGCCGCAACCCGGTCCGCAAAATCAAACGGGCTGTATTCTTTGTCCGTATGCGGCTCGGCCCGGCCCGCAATCGTCCAGTACGAAGTTAGCAGCTCCACGTTTTGCGCCATTGTCACGCTTACCATCCAGGGTTTTTCTTTCGCGCCAGCCCCGTTCAATGCGTAGCCGCGGCCACGCCGCCAAGAAAAGCAGTCACCGCCCCGAGAAACTCTTCCGTTTTTTCAATCGGCGGGACGTGCCCGCACTTTTCGAAGCTGACCAGTTTCGCGCCCGCGATTCCCGCGACGTAGCGTTCCCCCGATCCGATCGGCAGCAATTTGTCTTGTTTTCCCCACGTCACCAGGGTCGGCACTTTGATACTCGCCAGCCGGTCGTCCAGCCTTTCCGTTCCGATCACCGGGTTGCTCAAAATGCTTCGAACGGTGTAGCCATCCTTCACTGCCAGCTTTTCCGTGAAAATCTTCCGCAGCGCGTCCTCATTCAGCCAGCTCGTGTCATAGAAAACCGCCTCCATCAATCCGCGCATCGCCGTCAGAGAACTCGGATTCAAATCCGGGGCCGGCTTGTCTTGCTTTAGCCCCGCCGCGTCCACCAGCACGAGCTTCTCTACGGGTATCAAGTGCGCGCCGCCGCCGATCTCCGCTACGTAGAGTCCGGCGATCCACCCGCCCAGCGATTCGCCCACCAAGCTCGCCTTTTCCACCTTCAGTTGCCGCAAAAACTCGTTCAGAAAATCCACATACGTTTGAATGCTGTAATCCAGTAGGGGCTTGTCCGACCGCCCAAACCCAATTTGGTCGGGAACCAGCAATCGGTATTTCTGCGCCATCGGCTCAAGCACCGGCAGCCAATCTTCCTTGCGGCTCCCCAATCCGTGCAGAAGTACCACCACGGGCCCCGAGCCCATGTCAAAATAATGAATCGATTGTCCAAACATGGTGATCGTTTTGTCCGCCGGTTGCCCCTGCCCGAACGCAGGAGCCACAAACGCTGCTAACAGTAGGACAAGCCCGAATTTCATCTTTCCGCGCATGATCCCTCCTGTCCTTGCGGGCCCTCTTTAACACATGCCCGTCACGAATACTACTCGCGCGCGTAGTCGGGAGCGCCGAAAGGGGCACAGGACTATCCGGGAATCTTGGTGTACCCTCTGGCCCTGAAATGAGCATGACGCCAAGCGCATTCGCGTCCTGGCTGGATGCCTACGGTCGCGCGTGGACAGGCCGCGACCCGCAGGCCGCCGCAGAGCTATTCGCGGAACACGGCACCTATCAGATCACACCGTTTGTCACGCCGATGCGTGGCAGGCAAGCCATTTTCGACTACTGGACACACGTAACCCAGACCGAACAGGACATTCAATTTGGATACGAGATCCTCGCCCTGACTCCCGAACAGGGCATCGCCCGGTGGTGGGCTTCCTTCGTCCGTGTTCCACCCGGCCTCCAAACCAAACTCGACGGCATCTTCCTCATCTCTCTCGACGAAAATGGCCGCTGCCATTCGCTCCGTGAGTGGTGGCACAAGCTGCAAGATTGATCACCTGCTTCGAGCGTTTTTTCAACAACAAATATGTCTGCCTTCACCAATGCTGGTGATAAGTTTCCGCTGATGTTGGCCGCAAAGGATCAACTATGTCCGCCAATCCCATCCCCGAAAAAGTCGATATGTACAGCACTTCCTACTCGCACCTCGAGCACCCCACCTATCGCGAAATCCGCCGCGAAGCCTACGGCAAGGACTTTGGCCAAAGCAGCTGGGCCTCATCTGAAGAATTCACGGAAATCGCGCGCCTCTTGGGCTCACAAAAAACTCTTCCGCCCTCGAAGAGCTCGCCGTCCGCAGTTCCATCGGCTACTACCTCTTCATCCCCCGCGGAGAAAACGAACGTCTGCTCGAACAATCCGGCTTCCATCTTCTCCCCTGTGCAGACACCACTCTCAGCGCCGCCTTCATTGCCAAGCGCCGCTACGACGGCCGCGCTCGCCGCCAATCCACACTCCTCCCCATCGAAGGCCAGACCAATTTCGACGGCCTTCAGCGGTTCCTCGCTTGCGTCCATACGATCTCCCACGAGCAACGCCTCTCGCGCTTTCTCTACCTGGCCTTTAAGTAGGTTGCTCCTTCTTTTTTTGGTAGGGGACATCTCTTTGTACGCGCGTGGGGGCTTTGACTTTTCCTAGAACTTGCTTCTCATCCTCGGAACGGGCCAACAAAGTAATTGACAGGTGGTCGCTTCATTTGTTTATATTTCTCGCGTGGCACCCCGAACCATCCTCTTCGAGGGAGCAATTTCCTGCGTATTGATCCTCGCGGCTCTTTGCGCGGTTGCTGGTTCTAAGGACAAAGAGCCCGCGCCGCGCTTCAGCGCCACCACAACCACCGGTGAAAAGTTCACCAACGAATCCATCAAAGGTAAGGTCGTCCTACTGGAGTTCTGGACCACTTGGTGCGGCTTCTGCGCCGACGAAGCCGCCTTCGTCGACAAGATCGGCCATGAGCTCGCTGATAAAGGTCTGATCCTTCTCGCCATCGACGTGGGCGAGTCCAAGAAGACCGTCAAGAAATATCTCGAACAGCATCCGCGAAGCTGCAAGATCGTTATGATGGAAGACACCAATCTTGCCGCCATGTATCAGGCCAACGTCTATCCCATCTACGTCGTCATCGATCGCGACGGCAATATCGCCGGAACTCAGCGCGGGGCCGGCGGAGAAGAAGCCCTCCGCCGACTCATTGCCCGCACCGGCCTCGAATCCGCAGACGACTCTGACTCCAACTAGGCCGGGGTGCGCGCGCCCGCCACCCGCGCTCTCATTTCTTCTTGTCATCCCCTTTCCCCGCCCGTCATTTCAAATAGAGCAGGCCCATTTTTTCTTCCCCCTGCATTCCCGGAAAAGGTCGGCCTGCGCAGAGGGAAATCTCTCTTCTCTTCGCACTGCTCGCGACCCGTGGAACACCTTAAGTCATGAGACCAGTTCGGGTGCCGCATCCCTTTCCGGTTTTGGGAAAGGGTGCCGGTCTTGACTTTGCTTTCTTGTTGCTTGTCCCGCGCCCGCCTGCACCAGTCACCCTGCCCTTATCGCCGTCCAATCCTCAAATCTGCCCATTCCCTGTACGGGCATGTTATTCGGTGCCGTGTTTGCCAAACCCCAATCCACCTTTCTCCATGCGGTCAGCACCTCGTTGCGTTGCTAATTCGTCTTCTATCTCCCTCTCCTCCCTTAACCTCCCCTAACCCCTTTTCCTTCATGCTCTTTGCCGACCGCTACCTCTATCCCCGGTCGCACCAATATTTTACAAAATCATAGCGGAGACGAGGCTGCGTCTCTTCGATGCTCAAACGCCCAGGCCTGGGGACGTTTCACCAGCTGGCCACTCGTCCCATTGCAGCCAGACGCCCTTGGTGCAACAATTGGCAAAGGCGCGAGAAATCTTCACGATCCGGGGAAACATCTTCGATGCTCCCGGTGTCTAAAGATATTGCGCGGACATCGGGCGGCGTTCGGCGGCGTTCCCGGTCACACCCCGACGGTCGGGGTCGCAAGTCGTGCCGGGTCTACCGTTCTAACGTTGGACCGCAGCAGCGTGGCCCGAATGACCCATCCGCGTAGGATGGCGAGTGCGCCCGCATCCGGTAAGGATGCCGGTAAAGGTCGGGCCGGAAAGGCCGGCAGTGTCCGATTGGGCTAGCGCCCTTAGTTGGGGCCGCGATGAAGCCGATCTCGTCCACGAGCTGCAAGCCGGCTCGGAGACGGCTTTCGACTGGCTCGTTACTCACTATCATGCACCGGTCTATAACCTCATTCTCGGCATGCTTGGCGACACTTCCGATGCCGCTGACGGCACCCAGGAAGTTTTCTTGAAGGCCTTCCGCGGCATACGCAATTTCCGCCAAGGCAGCTCTTTGAAAACGTGGCTGTACCGCATCGCCATCCGCGAAGCGCTGAATCACAAGCGCTGGTTCAAGCGCCATGTGCAAAAGAATGTTTCTATCGATGCCGAACCGGCAGAAGGGCAAGCCCGCATCGAAGTCGAGGATCTTTGCGCCACGCCTTTCGAGCAGCTTGCTTCGCTGGAGATTCAGGTGGCCGTCCACAGTGCTTTGCAGCAGATTCCCGATGTCTTTCGCGGCGCAGTGATTTTGCGCGACCTCGAAGGCTTGACCTACGAGGAAGTCTCCGAAGTTCTGGAATGCAGCGTCGGCACGGTGAAGTCCCGCATCCTTCGCGGGCGCCGCGCGCTGAGAGAAATTCTCGAGCCGCTTTTGGGAGCGCAGCAGGCCCACGCGAATCGCGTACAAACGTATTCGCATGGCAATGTTTCCGAAGCTTGGCCGTCGCCTTTCGGCGACGCATTTTCGGCCGCGCGGCGAGTCACGGTTTCTTGCGAAGGTATGGCTCCGCGGGCAAGTTCCGCGGGCAAGGGTGTCCAATGAAGTGCAATACAGTACGAACCAAACTGGCCGGTTATTTCGATGATGCAGTAACGGGCGGAGCGCGCGTTGAAGAGCGCGTCCAGATTCGACAGCACCTGGAAGGTTGTGGCGTTTGCCGCCAGGAACTCGAACGCTTCCGCAAGCTGGCCGTTATGCTTTCGCGTGTCCCTAAAAACATTCCGCCTGCCGATCTCGCCGTGCGCATCAAGGTCGCTGCCGCTCAGGCGCAGTATTCGCAGGACTGGCCGAGCCGTATGCGCCGCATGAAGGATCGCGCCGAAATTCTGCTCGACAACGTTTTCCGCCCCCTGACCCTTCCAGCCACCGGCGGATTCTTCTCCGCCATCCTCGTTTTCGTGCTGGTGCTCCAGATGATCGTGCCGGGCATCACCGTGCGCGCCGTCCAGAACGACGTGGCTCTCAATCTGATGCGCCCCGCCGAACTGGTTTCTCTTTCGGACTATCCGCAAGCCTGGGCGCCGGAGCAGAACGACCTCGAACTTTCCCTGCCTCACGGTCTTCTTCTGGACGTTACCGTCGATGCACAAGGCCACATGGTTGATTATCAGATCCTCTCCGGCCCACACAGCCTGGAACTCCGGCGCCAGCTTGACCAGATGCTGCTTCTCTCCCGCTTCAGCCCCATGTTGAGCTTCGGCCGCCCTACCGCCGGCGGCCACGTGGTCCTCAGTTTCAGCGCCGTCCGCGTCCGCGGCTAATTTTCATCGGCATGAGAAATTTCATATTTCTCTTGGCCGCCGCATTTCTCCTATTTTTTCCTACGCGTGCGCACGCGCAACTGCAGCGGAACGACTCCGAGCGCCAGCTGTTCGAAGCCCTGAACCGCGAACGCACCGCCCAAGGCCTCTCCGCGCTCCAGTGGGACGACTCGCTCTTCAAAGCCGCCCGCCAGCATGCCCTCCTCATGCTCAATCTGAGTAGGCTCGAGCACCAGCTCCCCAGCGAGTCTAACCTGGAAGGCCGCCTCGCCGAAGCCGGCGCGCGGTTCAGCGTCATCGCGGAGAACATCGCCATCGGCCCGAATCCCCAGACCATTCATGCCGAGTGGATGGAGTCGCCGGGTCACCGCAAGAATATCCTGGACCCGCGGCTCACTTCCGTTGGCATCGCGGCAGTGCGCGGGCCGGGGGGCCTCTTTGCCGTGCAGGATTTTTCGCAGATTGTCCCGGATTTGACTGTCGAACAGCAGGAACACAAAGTGGTTTCATTGCTAACCGCGCAGGGATTCCGGTCGGCCAACGCAACAGAGGAAGCGCGGAAAACATGCGAGAAGGATGCAGGGCTCGCGGGCACCTCAGCAAGGGCGTTGATTCGATTCGAGGCGACCGACCTGAGCAAATTGCCAGAAGATGTCGAGAGAAAGATTCGCAGCGGTCCTTATAGCAAAGTGGCAGTGGGTGCGTGCCGCGCGAACGGCGCGGTCGGATTCACGCGCTATCGCGTTGCCGTTCTGTTCTTCTGAGGCCCGGATGGAATTTAATGGTGGTCCTGTTTGCCGAAAGAATCTGTTGTTTCCGGGAAAGAGACGAAATACACTATGCGCATGATTTGCTTCGCCCACTCGTATTGGTTTCGATTTAGCGGTCCACCCAACTAGGTGGCGAGGGGCGTTTCTGTAAGCGGATTCAGCAGAAAAAAAGATCCGACCCACTCGCAGCGAGTGGGTTTTTTATTTTGCGAGCGTATTTGTGAGAAAAGTTTTGCAGAAGGAGAATGGAAGTTGAGAGGATCAAGCCATGATTATTTCCATGAAGCTGCACGCGACACGCGAAGAGATCGATGAAGTTCGCCAGCAAGTGGCGCACTTCGGGTACAAGGTGCACTCCATCGAAGGGGAAGAGCGCGTGGTGATCGGCGTCGTCGGGGTCGGGGATGTGACCGCGTGTCTCGAGTCCGTCGAAGCCATGCCACAAGTGGAGAAGGTGGTGCGGATTTCGGCGCCATACAAATTTGTGAGCAAGGAATTCCGCGCTGGAAAAACAAGAATAAAGGTAAACGGAACAGAAGTCGGGGGCGGGGAATTCGTGGTGATGGCCGGGCCGTGCTCGGTGGAATCCGAAAAACAGATCATGCAGGCGGCGGAGGGCGTGGCGAAAGCCGGCGCGAAAATGCTGCGCGGCGGCGCGTTCAAGCCACGAACTTCGCCCTACGATTTTCAGGGGATGGAAGAAGAAGGCTTAAAGCTGCTGAAGAAGGCGAAGCAGGCGACGGGGCTGGCGATCATCACGGAAGTAATGAGCGACCGGGATGTGGATTTGGTCGCGCGATACGCCGACGTGATGCAGGTGGGCGCGCGAAACATGCAAAATTTCATGCTGCTGAAGGCGCTGGGAAAATGCGGGCGGCCGGTGTTGCTGAAGCGCGGATTGAGCAGCACGGTGAAAGAGCTCTTGATGTCCGCGGAATACGTCACGGCACACGGAAATCCCGATGTGATTTTGTGCGAGCGTGGAATTCGCACATTTGAAACGGTGACGCGAAACACCTGCGACATTGCGGCGATCCCCGCTCTGAATGAATTGACACACTTGCCCGTGATTCTGGATCCGAGCCACGCGACAGGGAAGCGCAGCCTGGTGCCGGCGCTCTCCCGCGCGGGCGTGGCGATCGGCGCCGATGGCTTGATCGTCGAAGTGCATCCCGCGCCGGAGAAGGCGATTAGCGATGGCGCGCAATCGCTGGACATCCCTCAATTTCAAAAAATGATGAAGGATCTGGAGCCGTACATCCAGTTGTGGAACCTATCCCGGAAGAAAGAAGTAGCAACAGCGGCGAGCTGAAGACGAAGAGGCGGCGTGCTGCTAGGGCGGCAAGCTCTTCTTCCTATTGACTTCGAGGCGCGTCTGTACTATGTTGCTCTAGGCCTAGACCGACAGTAGATGGGCTGGGAACTTCCCATCCATGAAAAATCGCGAGCAGCGAGACCTCTTTCCCGGTGCGTTGGAGATGATGATTCTCCGAACGCTGAAGCGGCAGCCTCTGCATGGCTATGCGCTCGCGCAGCACATCAAGCGAATGTCCAACGAGTTGCTGCAGATTGAAGAAGGCTCACTCTATCCGGCTCTTCAGCGCCTACTCGAGGAAGAGTTGGTGAAGGCTGAGTGGGGAATTTCCTCCACAAACCGTCGTGTTCGGATTTACAAGCTGACAGCAAAAGGAGCAAAGCATCTGGAGCATGAAGTGTCGCGTTTTGAAAAGATGCTCGAAGGGATTACACGGGTCTTAGCGCCGGGTGAATCATGATGTGGCCCAAGCGACTATTTTCACGACGTCGTCTCTACGGCGATCTCTCGGAAGAGATTCGGGAGCACCTCGAAGAGAAGATCGAGGAGTTGGTTGCGAGCGGCATGTCCAGAAAAGATGCTGCCTCCGCTGCTCGTCGGGACTTTGAGAATGTAACTTTGGTTGAGGAGGACAGCCGTGAGATCTGGAAGTGGCCAACGATTGAGAACTTTCTCATAGATGTGCGATATGGCCTCCGCATGCTGCGCAAGAATCCGGGTTTCACCGCGGTAGCCGTTCTCACCCTTGCACTGAGCATCGGTGCGAACACTGCCGTCTTTGGGGTGGTGAACGCCGTGCTGCTCCGCCCACTGCCGTTTAAGCAGCCGTCACGGCTTGTGATGCTCTTCGAGGGCATCCCGAAGCTGGGTTTTCCGAAGATGGGGTTTTCGGCGCCCGACTTTGCGATCTTTGAGCGCGCGCAGAAATCATTTGAGAGCGTCGGTGTGTATCAGAACAAATATTTCAACATTTCCGTCGGTAGAGAACCTGAGCGGCTGATGGCGGCGCGCATTTCATCTTCAGTTTTCCCCATGCTGGGTGCTGAGCCTATGCTAGGCCGCAGGTTCATGATCGGAGAGGACGCTCCGGGACAGAACGTCGTCATCCTGAGCTTTGGGCTTTGGCAAAGCCGCTTTGGCGCTGACCCAGGCATTATCGGACGCAATCTTGAGCTCAATCGGCAACCTTACACCGTCATTGGCGTGATGCCGAAAGCTTTCAATTTTCCTATGCGTGGGCCCCAAGGCAGCGAGCCAGCGGAGCTTTGGGTGCCCATGGCTTTTACGGCCACGGAATTAGAAGGTTGGGGCACGAATTACATGAACGGCGTCCTGGCGCGGCTGCGCCCTGGCTTGGCGTTCGAGCAAGCGTCTGCCGAGTCCGAGTCACTTTCGCGCTCAATCGGATCGAATTATCCGCCGGAGTTGACGAAGGCTTTCCAGGGTGCAGAACTCAAAGTCAGTATGAATTCCTATCACGAAGAGGTTGTTAAGTCAGTGCGGACGCTGGTCCTTATTCTGATGGCGGCCGTGGTCCTGGTGTTGCTGATTGCTTGCGCCAACGTCGCGACGCTCTTGGTTTCACGCGCTGCATCGCGGCAGAAGGAGGTTGCGCTGCGCACAGCGCTCGGCGCCACGCGGGTCCGGTTGTTGTTGCAGATGCTGACCGAAAGCCTTTTGCTCGGGCTCATCGGCGGCTCCTTAGGGCTCGCGTTCGCCTCCGGGGTCAAGACCTTGCTGCTCTCGCTCGTGCCTGAAAGCGTCCCGCTGCCTCGCGACATTCCCATGGGAGGAAGCGTGATCGTTTTTGTGCTCGCTGCCTCCTTCCTGACGACTGTTCTCTTCGGATTGGTTCCGGCGTTCCAGGTATCTGCGATGGCCCTTCATGCCCCGCTTCAGGAGGGCGGGCGCAGCGGCACTCCCGGCCGGTTACGGCATCGCCTCCAAGGT
>Ga0066659_10000549_pt1 | contig 14207 bp, 12 predicted proteins | sample GraSoiAngelo_108_FD_75176 | JGI IMG/M metagenome (GOLD analysis project Ga0066659, IMG submission 75176) | Grasslands soil microbial communities from the Angelo Coastal Reserve, California, USA - 14_0903_09_40cm | ecosystem: Environmental > Terrestrial > Soil > Grasslands | place: USA... | reverse complement strand
GCGATTCGAATGCGGTGGTCGGTAAACTTGAAGTGCGCGCCCGGCAACTCCACCTTTGGCATGTGACAGCTCACGCACCGCTGGCTTGCCACCGGACACGATTTGCCAGTGGAGGAAAGAACCGGCCGTTTGCCAGCTGTTGCGATATTTTTCTGCCCCGTTGCTTGTTCCACACCGCGCGGTGTATGGCACGTCTTGCACTTGGCATCGTAAGTGGTGTCCCCCTGTTTCAGATCCTCGTGGGGATCGTGGCAAGCAGTACAAGCAAAACGCGCGTCCTTCGGGTCGTGGCCGCGGCTGTTGAACAGGCGATAAGGCTGAAAACGTACGTTGTTGATGCCACCGAGGTCGGGCATCATTGCCACGGTGTCCACGCCGCGATGGCAAGCCCCGCAGAACTCCTGCGAAAGACTTTCGGCATCGAGTGTTTTTGGATTGAAAATGTACATGCTCTTTCCAGGGCCGAAGAGCATTACTGCGGCATGGCTCCCTCCCGGTCCGTGGCAAGACTCGCAGGTTACGCCGGGAATCAATCGATCCAGTTGAAGCTTGGTGTTGACCACCGCTGCGGCGCCATGGCAACTGAAACAATTCCGCGCTTCATCGCCACTGATGTCGCGCCCTGCGGCCTCCTCTAGGCTCGGGGCCGGATCGAGAGCGTCTCCGATCGTCCAGTCCAATCCATCGATCGCGGTGTAATAGCTCACGCGGCCTTCATAAAGCCTTCCGTTGCGGCGGTAGACGTAAGTTTGGGCGACATGGGCATTTCCGAACGCGTAGAGAATTGGCTCACGGATCGTTTCTTTTCCGTCGGTCACGCAATACGAGTTTTCTTGGCCGTCGCTTACGATCCCGTAAGAGTACGCCCCGGCTCGAAAAGTCATCCGCGGGTGAGATCGCAGCACAGCACTTTCGGCGGCGATGCTCAGGGCGTGTCCCATCGCCGTGTGGGATTGCGAGCGGCTCTTCTCCGCGTGACAACTCGCGCAAACCTCTCGACCCGCGAAACTTTCGCCAGGCATGTCCCGCCGTGGACGAAAATGGGAGAAATCGGTTGCCTTCTCCGGATGCGCCTGCCCGAATGCCAAGCAAGAAAAAAGAAGCAGGCATAGAGCGCCACGCCGGAAGGAAAGCCGGCGAATTACTGGACGCGGAAGTATAATTCTCCGATATCGAACCCGGCAGACACCACAAACTAGATCGTGCCGATTATTTCTCAACGACTCCCTGGCCCTCCACTGCCGTGAGAATCCGATCGACGCCGGGTACAACAATCTCTTCTCTTTTTCCGCTCGACCAGTGAATCTCTAACTTATCCACTTTCCTGGCGGCTCCCAATCCGAAATGAACTCGCTGATCGGAGCTGGACCCGTAACTCGCTCCGCTGATGACGTCAGCCCGCTGGCGCACGGCGCCCGCGCTAAGGAAAACTTTTGCGCCAACGGCGTCCCGCGGACTCTTTGGTCCCCCCACCAATTTGAGCGTGATCCAGTGGTTGTTGTTCTTCACCACATTGCGAAGCAGCGTCGGAGCGGAATCCATGTTGTTCAGGACCACGTCCATGTGGCCATCGTTGAAGAGATCCCCGAACGCGGCGCCTCGTGCGGGGATCACATCGGCCAGGCCGCTCCCAGTCGCGGGCGGAACCTCCTGAAACTTGGTTCCGTCGAGATTGCGAAATAGCTGTGGCCGCTCGGCCCAGGTCGTGCCCCAGTCCCTCTGGTCCACCGATGGGTAGACGTGCCCGTTAGCAACAAAGATGTCCAGGAGCCCATCATTATCAAAGTCTAGGAACCCGGTTCCCCAGGCGAGGAACGGGATGGTCGGAGTGCCCAAGCCCGCCGGGTATGTCACATCGGAGAAATTGTTGTTGCCATCATTTCTGTAGAGCGTCTTGTAATCGTCGGAAAATGTTGTGATAAAAAAATCGACTCTTCCATCCCGATTGTAATCTCCCACCGCGATTCCCATGGATGCTTGCGCGAGCCCTTCGTTTGTCAGAGCAAAACCTGACAAGTAACTTACATCTTCGAACGTGCCATCGTGAAGATTGCGATAGAGATAGCGCGGCACGGAATCGTTGGCCACGACCAGATCGGCCCAGCCATCATCATCCACATCCACAAACACCGAGGCGAGACCGTAATAGCCCTGCGGATCGGAGACGCCCGCCTTCCTACTCACGTCCATGAACGTGCCGTCACCATTGTTGTGAAACAGATGGTCGCTCTCTCCCGGCAGCCCGCGGGGCCCGCACATTAAGAAGTTCACGCCACGAAATTGGCACGCGCTGGCGGGGATTCCTCCCTGGCCTGCGATGGGGGGATGGTCCGCGTCAAATTTCACGTAGCCCGGAACGAACAAGTCCAACAGGCCATCGTGGTCGTAATCGCCCCACGTCGGTCCTGTGGACCATCCTCCCAATGCCACACCGGCTTTTTCCGCCACCTCCGTAAACGTGCCATCGTGATTGTTGTGGTAGAGACGGTTTTTTCCAAAATTCGACACGTAGATGTCCGGCCAGCCATCATTATCGTAGTCGCCCACGGCTACGCCGAAGCCCCATCGCTCGTTCGCTACACCTGCTTTTTCCGTAACGTCGGTGAAAGTGCCGTCGTGATTGTTGTGAAGCAGCATGCCGCGCGGAGCGGCTTCTTCCCCTTTCAGGGCAGCAAACGTGGAACCGTTGAGCAAATAGATGTCCAGCCAGCCGTCGTTGTCATAGTCGATCAAGGCCACGCCAGAACCGGGGGTCTCGAGAATAGTCGCCTTGTCCGCGCCCCCGGAGCGGTGGCGAAATTTGTCGAGCCCGGCCTGTTTCGTGACGTCCATGAACACCACGGGCGCGCCGTCAACGAATCCCCCGGCGGTGATCGGGCGTGATAAAGCGTCTTTTACCGGAGCATGAGGATTGCCGGTCGCCACGCCCATGGACTCTGGCTTCTGCGGTTTTCCGTCCTCGGGCTCCTGAGCTGCTCCGCAGAGGGCGAACAAGACCGGCATGAGCAGCAGCGCAGGAAGAAATTTGGATGGAAGAAATGTCATTGTTGTCCGGTTCGATTCCGTATGAGCCGGCAGTGTGCGCACACCTGTGGCGCATTTGTCCTGGTCAAAGGCCGTCGAAATCTTATGCGCCGCATATGCGAGAGCAGGCGAATTCTTCTGCCGGGTTGAATAGCATCGCACTTTTTGGCGCTGCGTGCTAGACTCCGCGTAAGCGGTTACGTACCCAATATTGCGAGGAAAAATGAACTTTCGATGGTTTTCCTTAATTCTTGCGCTCCTTGCCTGTCTCCTTGTCGGTACTTTTGCGGCCCTCCTTGCTCCAGCCACGTCCGCACAGACATCGGCGTCCCTCGCCCCGACTCCGCCGATGGGATGGAACAGTTGGAACAAGTTTGGTTGCAACGTAAGCGACAAACTCATTCGCGAAATGGCCGACGCCGTAGTCAGCAGTGGCATGCAAGCGGCCGGCTATCAGTATGTGAACATCGACGACTGCTGGCAGGTGAGCCGCGATGCGTCGGGGACCATCGTCGCGGATCCCGCAAGATTTCCGTCGGGAATCAAGGCGCTTGCGGACTACGTGCACGGTAAAGGATTGAAGCTGGGAATCTACACGGACGCAGGCACCGGCACCTGCGAAAAACGGCCGGGCAGCTTGAATCACGAAGTTCAGGATGCCAAGACCTATGCCTCCTGGGGAATCGATTATGTAAAGATCGACTGGTGCAATGCCGAAGGGCTCGATCCGGAGGTGCAATACGCGAAACTCCGCGACGCGCTGGCGAATTCCGGCCGTCCCATCGTGTTCAGCATCTGCAACTGGGGAGTCAAGACGCCATGGCGGTGGGGGCCCGCCACCGGCAATTTGTGGCGGACCACGGGAGACATTAACGATACCTACGACCGCATGTCCCTGATCGGATTTGGACAGAACGGCCTGGAAAAGTTTGCGGGTCCCGGTCACTGGAACGACCCAGACATGCTCGAGGTCGGCAACGGCGGCATGAAACGCGACGAATATCGCACGCACATGGCGCTATGGGCGCTCCTCGCAGCTCCTTTGCTCGCGGGAAATGATCTGCGGAATATGTCTCCCGAAACAAAAGAGCTCCTCTTGAACTCCGAGGTCCTAGCGGTCGATCAGGACGCGAAAGGCGTACAAGGGCATCGTGTTTGGGAGGAAGGGCCTCTGGAAATTTGGGTGAAGCCGCTCGCCGACGGGAGTCACGCTGTGGGACTTTTCAATCGCAGTGAGTCGGCCACTAAGATGACGCTCGACTTTAAATCCATCGGCGCGCCCGCCTCTGCGAAACTCCGCGATCTCTTAGATCACAAGGATCTCGGCGCTGCGCAGAACTCCTACTCGGCCGAAGTGCCGACCCACGGCGTAGTGCTGGTGAAAGTTTCCAAATAAGCCTGCTGCGGAAACACGCAAGCCGTGGGAGTCTTCCTTGAGCTTACTCAGGGCGTATCCGGTTTTGGCAATTGCTTTTGCTCAGGAGCCCGCACCGGGGCCGACAGCCACGACAAAGTATGTCGCTGGCGTTGTGCCCACATTCTTGATCCCATGTTCGTCATTCGAATGCACGAATCCGACGGAGCCCGGCCCAAGACGGTAGCTCGTCCCGTTGACCGTCAACTCGACCGTTCCTTCTCGAATCAGCCACATTTCGGAATGCACGTGATGGTGTGCTGGGTGGGGTGCTCCGCCGGGAGGCAGCGTTGTTTCGTGCACCTCCAACGACTCCCCGGTGGCCAGCTTGCCCTTCAGAACGTCCCGTATCTGCGCGTTGTTCGGCGTTCGAATCGGCAGCTTTTCAAACGGATACATTGCCGATGGCATGGATTCCTCCTGCGCGGCCATGCCCTCGGGCCGCATCACGGCGGGAACGAGAGCTGCCGGAAGCAAGAGACACATCTCGCGTCGCGTTATGGACATGTACTTCTCCTCTTGCAATTCGCAAACACATCGTTCAGTGAATTCGAACAAGTGTTGTCGAAAAGCTCCTCGACATCGAGACAAAGAATCTTTAGCATGCCGTCATTTGTCAAGAGGCGCTTTTTGCGCCAAGCTTTTTTTGTTTGCGTTGCAGGAATGGCATTGCTGGCCGCCGCTGCGGTCGCGTGGCTGCCAAGGAACAGAAACCAGCATGAACACACTCCGGATTCTGCGGCTGGGGGCGGTGAAGGATGTAGCGCGTTTTCAAGATCACATTCATTCGCTCGGACTGACGATTCCGTGCGATAGCAAGCCGCTCAGCGGAACCGATTCACCGCTGCGAAGGCCGCTCTCGCGTGGCGGAATCAAAATCGGCAACCGCATCGCCGTTCATCCGATGGAAGGATGGGATGGCACTGCGGATGGAAATCCCAGCGAGCATACGATCCATCGTTGGAAGAAATTCGGACGGAGCGGCGGGAAATTAATTTGGGGAGGGGAGGCGGTCGCGGTTTCGCACGAAGGGCGAGCGAATCTGAATCAGCTCGTGATTGCGCAGCACACGCGAGAGGGGTTGGGAGGATTGCGAAAGGTCCTGGTCGAAGAACACCGGCGGACGACGGGTTCAGACGAAGGGCTCTTCATCGGATTGCAGTTGACGCATTCCGGACGCTATTGCCGTCCGAATACGCACGACAGGCCTGAGCCGCGCATCCTTTATCATCATCCGATATTGGATCGAAGATTGGGATTGCCTCGCGACTATCCCATTCTGACCGACGGCGAGATCGGCGCGATCATTGAAGATTTTCATCGCGCGGCAAGAATGGCGCGTCAGTTGGGTTTCGATTTCGTGGACATCAAGCATTGCCACGGGTATTTGGGGCACGAATTTCTCAGCGCGCATACGCGAGAAGGGAAGTATGGCGGGAGTTTTGAGAACCGCACGCGATTTTTGCGGGAAGTGGTGCAGGGGATCCGCTCGACGGCGCCGGGAATTCACATCGGCGTACGGCTCTCTGCATTTGACACCGTGCCATTTCGTCCCGGCCCGTTGCAATCGGCGAATGGAAAATTGGGGGCGGGAATTCCCGAATCGCATGACAATTTGATTCCGTATCGCTGGGGATTTGGCGTGAAGCAGAGCGACCCCACACAGATGGATTTGACCGAGACGATTCGGTTTTTGTCTTTGCTCGAGGAGCTGGAGGTCCGGCTCGTAAACATCACAGCGGGGAGTCCCTATTACAATCCGCACATTCAACGGCCGGCGCTCTATCCGCCATCGGATGGATATCTTCCTCCGGAAGATCCCCTGGTTGGCGTGGCCCTGCAGATGAAAGTCACGCGTCAATTGAAGCAGCTCTTTCCGAATCTCATCGTTGTGGGAACTGCTTACAGCTACTTGCAGGATTTTCTTCCGCACGTGGCTCAGGCTGCCGTGCGCGATGGATGGGTAGACGCCGTCGGCCTGGGCAGAATGATTTTGACTTATCCTGAGCTGCTCTGGGATGCCGCGGAGGGAAAGACAGTTGAACACAAGCGAATTTGCAGAACGTTCAGCGATTGCACGACCGCGCCGCGGAAGGGATTGCCTTCGGGTTGCTATCCGCTGGACAGCTACTACAAGAATTCCGAACTGGCAGAACGGTTGAAGATGGCGAAGACGAAGCGATGAAAATCGGATCCATCGTTCAAGGGCAACAACTTGGCCGCAAGGTGCAGGGCATCGCGGCGGCGCTCTTGCCGTTCGAGGCGGATGGGCGAATGGCCGTCGAAGCTTTTCAGAATCATCTGCGAGCCACGCACCGCGCCGGATTGATGAACGCCGTGAATATGGACACCGGATACGTCAATTATCTGAGCGAAGCGGAAAAACTTGACGTGCTGCGATGGACCCGGGAGGCGTTGGGCAAAGATGCGCCATTTGTAGGCGGCGCCTATATCGAAGGGCAAAATGGCGACATCGTTGAACTTTACCGGAAGCAGATGGAGGTCATCTTTGGCCATGGCGGAATTCCGATCTTGTTCCAGACGAGCCGACTACACGGAAAATCTTCCACCGAGAAGGCGGCGGCTTATGAGGCAGTGTGCCGGGGATACTCGCATGTGCTGGCGTTCGAGCTGGGGCCAATGTTCGCGCCGAACGGCGAAATCTTTGATGAGGAAACTTTCCGACGATTGATGGACATTCCGGAGATCAAGGGAATCAAGCATTCTTCGCTCGAACGGCTGATCGAGATGGAGCGGCTCGCCCTTCGAGACGCGCAGCGGCCGGATTTTCGCATCTACACGGGAAACGATCTGGGCATCAACATGATCGAGTACGGGTCGGACTATTTGCTGGGGCTCGCGACGTTTGCTCCGGAGAAATTCGCGGAGCGCGACCGGCTCTGGGAGACCGCTGATCCCAGGTACTACGCGCTGTCGGATGCCTTGCAGTATCTGGGCAATGTGGCATTCCGCGAACCGGTTCCCGCTTACAAACATTCCGCTGCGGTGTTTCTACATCGTGTTAGGCGAATCCCCTCTCACCTGACACACCCGAGAAACCCAAAGCGCCCGCCTTGGGAGGCAGAAATGTTGGGGGACTGTGCCCGACGGCTGGGTTATTCAAAGATTGGGGATTCGTGACAGTTGTCAGTCCTCAGTTGTCCGTTTTCAGTCGGAGAAGAAACAAGAATGGAAGTTTAATCGCTTCTCTCGATGCTCCTCAGCAGAGCGAGACGTGGCGTCGCCGCGCTCCGAACAGCGTTCGGGAAGCCCTTTGGAATCATGGGATTCGGCACTCTTTGCGAGACCATAGGGTCTGTTCCCCTTCAGATCCCCCTTCAGATCCAGGGCACGACCAACTGTTCCCTTTGCACAATTTTGATGCAATCTAAGTCCTTTAGATGCAACACTTCTGAGCCCTCTCCTTTGTGTTTCAAACAAAGAACTTGCGCAATACCTAAGTCCTTTAAATGCAACACTTACAAGAAACATAGGGGGTGGGGGCCGCACAAATAGAAATCCTAGGAAGGATCTCTGTCCGAGGGAGCACGCGGCCGAGGAACCTCTCCCCACAGCGGTTGAGCCTATGTACTCTGAGGGAAAAGAGTTGAGTTCAGGTTGATGGAAAAATGGACTTCTGAGTTTAGGCCGGACCGACAGGCTAAGGACCCGCATATGTCACTGATAATAAGTATAGCATGGGATAATCGAAAGTCAAATGAAAAACGGGTATTGACTCAGTTTCCAGGAGCCCGGTAATACGCTCCCGAAATACGAGCCGGTTGCCGTCTCCAGCTCCCAGAATCCCAAGGTGGACCCGAATGTCGATGAGCCAGTTTCCGGTAATTCAAGCAGGCCGGGCTTGGTAGCCGGTCCTACCTTTGCTTCGTAGAGGGCATCCAAGACTTAGGGCCTATGCACAATTTTACTCGCCGAGAACTACTGAAACTCGGTGTGGGAACAGCCGTTGCAGAACTGGCGTCCTTGGGTTTGCACGGATGCAGCGGTGGTTCCGTCACTCCACCGCCGGTTCCTGGCGCTTGCTCCAAATTAACCGAGATCGAACACGTGGTGATCCTGATTCAGGAGAACCGGTCATTCGATCATTACTTTGGAAGCTACCGCGGTGTGCATGGATTTTCCGATCAAAGCATGGCGTTCCAGCAGCCCGATCCAGCGAACACCACAATCTCTCCCGTGGGGACACTCTTGCCATTCCACCTGGATACCTCCACAACGAATGCAGCGTGCACGCACGACATCACCCACGACTGGGTACCACAGCACCAGAGCTGGGACAACGGTGCAATGGACGGCTTTGTGAGCTCGCGTCTTCCGATTAATTCCAATGACGCGGTATTGAGCATGGGCTACTACACCCGCGCAGACATTCCCTACTATTACGGCCTGGCCGATGGTTTCACGATCTGCGACAACTATTTTTGCTCGGTGATGGGCCCAACCGACCCGAACCGCCTCTATACGATGGCGGCATCCCTCGACCCGGATGGAAAAAACGGCGGCCCGATTCTGCAGACCATCGTCGCAAACCGCACCGCTCTTTACGGCCTCCTGACGTATACGACGATGCCCGAGCAACTTCAGGCCCGGGGAATTTCCTGGAAGGTATACTCATCGCCGGATGAGACTGTTCTCGGCGGGATTCTCTCGGACAATGTTCTTTCCTACTTCAAGAATTTTCAGGATCCTACCTCGGTGCTGTATCAGAAGGCATTCGGACCTCAGTTTCCCGCGGACTTCCTGGCCGATGTGGCGTCTGGGAATTTGCCACAAGTCTCTTGGCTGGTGGGGTCGATCCTGACCTCGGACCATCCGCCTTCGCCTTCCATCTTTGGCGAGAACATTCTTTCGCTGATCGTCGATGCTTTGACAGCGAACCCAGCACAGTGGGCCAAGACACTTTTGCTGGTCACCTACGATGAGAACGGCGGATTTTTCGATCACGTTGCGCCGGTGACGGCGCCCCCCGGCACGGCAGGCGAATATGTGACCGCGCCCGCAGTACCGGACCCAACGGTAATCGGCAGTCCAGCGATTACCGGGCCGATTGGATTGGGTCTTCGCGTCCCCATGGTGATCGTCTCGCCGTTCAGTCGAGGCGGGTTCGTGTCATCGGACCTCTTCGATCACACTTCCGTGTTGCGATTCCTGGAGACGCGGTTCGGTGCGGAAGTGCCCAATTTGAGCGCCTGGCGCCGCGCGACGGTCGGGGATTTAACCAGCGCGCTTAATTTCAAAAAACCTGACCAGTCGATTCCGAATTTGCCGTCCACACTTCCGGCCGTTCCGCAGGCGATTGTGCAGTGTACCGCGAACCTGGCTGGAACGACTCCTTACACAGTGCCAAGCCCGCAGACCGTTCCGACGCAGGAAGCCGGAACCGCGCCTCGTCCCAGCGGTGTGTGCTAGGCGCGAGCAATCCGGCGCCACTTCTCCGGTGACGCTAATTATCTGGATTTTAGTCGCCTAGCCATGTGAAAGGCGGTTCGCCTATTGCCAAATGTGCGTCAGCATCCGGTTTTCGAGAAGGGCGAGCTCGGGATGTATGGGCATCCGTTGGACGGAACGAACATTCAATCAACAGCCAGCCAAGTTCCTGTCTCGTCGGTTTTCTCTGCCATCCCCACCTGCCGCTTCGTTAATTCCTCCAGAAACTTCTCCTGTGGCAGCCAATCGGGCAAAGGCACGATTCCTCGATAGGCTATTTCTCCTCGAAGGATCATTTGGGTAGCGAGCGACGGCAGAATAGATGGGATCACTTCCCCACGTTCGTTAGCGAATACACTTAAACACATGTTCCGATCAGCGTTGTTATTCTGACCGGAAACCTCGACCATTACGCCTCCCCGAGAAGTACCAAATAAAGATGCGGCATAGATGAGGACTTTGGATATAGGCAATAGCCAATCTGCATTCTTGAGCCTCAACAGTTTCTTGAATTCACGTAAGCCCGACAAAGTGCGATTCAATATGTCTAGTTCCGAGCCGATCTTGAACTCCACAGCCTTGACGTTGAAGTAGAGTGGCTGGAGGAAATAATCAGCGATGTCGACGACAAAATAGACCCATCGATGTCCCATTGGCGGCGGAAAACAAACTTGTTCGCGTTCTGTCCAGCCGTGCACAGTCTTTTGACCGGCGCCTTTCGGTATGGAGAATTCATTTCCGACAGTCGATAGCAAACAGAGGAAGGAACCACGACCCCTTGGATGCTGGTATAGACCCCGCTAGAACTTACAGGAGATTTGTTGCGTACTGATAGTCAAATGGGGGTCAATGCCTGATAACGCGCTGATCGTACAAGTGCTTTTAGATGATTTCATAGCAACGCCGGGTATCCACTCGTCCACAATCGTCGGGTTAATCCGGTTCGAAGGACCACGCGACAAAATGAGAGCAAGTTTGTTCGACCGCGTTATTGACTTGGTAGGGCATAGGAACCTACGATTTCGGAGCGTACCGGGTCTTGACATGGAACGTAGGCCTTACCAGATTTCGTCCTCAATTCGAACCAAACTGGCAAAAGCCAGGGTCGCGCGCTTCGCGACACTAGATGCAGAGAGCAGACCGCATCTTGTGCCCGTCTGCTTTGCTTACGATGGCTCAGTCTTCTATACGGCGATTGATAAGAAGCAAAAGCGTCTCGTGCCGGAAAAGCTTGCGCGCGTGCGGCACATCAAAGTGAGACCACGAGTTGCGCTCCTTATCGACGAGTACTACGAAGAGTGGACGCGGCTCTGGTACGTCCTCGTGCGCGGAACGGCCAAGCTGATTCCGAAATCGGCAATCAAGGAGCGCAACAAAGTAATTCGCCAGCTGAGAAAGAAGTATCCGCAATATGCCGCGGGGATGCTTTCCGATGACGCACCAATCATCCGGATTACCCCCCAGCGGATCGCGTTCTGGGGCAAGTTCTAGCCTGCCGGGCGAATCCGAGCGGGCAAAGTGCAAACATCTTCTGAACTTCTGTCGAACGAAGAATCTGATCACTAAACCAGTTTGCGCATTTGCTCCATCACTGCGAGCCAGCAGTCTAGCGCCTGGCCTCCCTTCATGAAGGTGGGATCAAAGTGAATTTCATGGGCGCCAATACTGCGGCATTGGGCGATATCTTCCTTGATTTGATCTAACGTGCCGGAAAAAAGCGAGCGTTCCTTGCCCAGCGGTTTTTCGGCAATTTCTGGATGTGCCCGGACGATCAGTTCCATACGCGACGGATCGCGCCCCGCTTCCTTTGCCAGTTGCTTGATTGATTCGAACATCTGCTTCATGCTATCCGGCGGAATAGCCACTGGATTCCAGCCGTCTGCGTACTTGGCCAAGCGCTTTAGCGCCCGGGGTACAAAGGCTCCCATGTAAATGGGCGGATATGGCTTTTGGACTGGCTTGGGACCAATGTAAGACTTAGGTATTTGATAGAAGTTACCGTGAAACTCAACCGGGTTGGTAGTCCAGATGGCCTTGAGCACCTGCAGGAATTCATCTGCCATCGCGCCGCGCTGCTTGAAGTCCGCACCAGTAGCATCCACCTCGTCCTTGTTCCAGCCGAGTCCCAGGCCCACGCGAACCCGGCCCTGGGAAAGAAAATCAAGGGTTGTCAAGCGACGTGCCAGCATGACCGGGTTGTAGTAAGGAATATCGAGGACACTCGTACCGAGAGCAATTTTCCTGGTACGCGCCGCCGCAAAGGTCAGAGACTCCAGGGGATCGAGTGCATGTTTATACACTTCAGGAAGCGAACCATCCGCGGTTACGGGATAAGGTCTCTGTGGCTTCACCGGATAAAGCAACCGTTCGATGGTCCACAGACTGTCGTAACCCAGTGCCTCAGCGCGTTCAGCAACTGCGATCACAGCTTCGGGAGTAGCGACAGGCCCGATATTGGGAAGAGCAAAGCCGATTCTCATAGCAAAGAATCCTTTCCGCGGCACGCGTTCCGGGAATGCTGAGTATGTTGTCGAAGTGTCCCCAACTCTCCAGGTGAATGGATAGTCGGCGCGCCGCTGGAAGAAACCCCACAAACCTTGTTTTGAGATTCCACATTCTACTCTGGACGGCGCTTCCGCAATGCCCACAAGATATTTTGCCGGACTATTAAGTCCCCCACTGCCCGGGGGAAGTCGTCAAGCCGGAGCGTCTTAGGGTGTTGCATCAGTTTTTAGCATGCCGGCATTCACGATCAAGAAGGAGAGAAAGATAGCTTCTGGGTTGGCAACTACATGTCCACTCAGTCTTCCTCTCCATGAAAACACGAGTTTCATTGAAGCAACCGGCTTCTTCCCTAAGTGGTTGGGAAGACGCCCCGATTTTGTAATGATAGAGGCGGTAAAGTCTGTTGATGACGTCAGACACGAAGTGTTGTTGAGAAATGCCCTCATCGCCGGTAATCAGGGAGTAGTGGCGATAAGCCCTGTGCTCGACCGTTAGCCGGAACGTATATCAGCAGCAATCGCGATCACACCGAACGATCCCAGCTAAATTGGACTCCTGCCTGGTCAACGCATTCAGCACCCTGCTAGAGCTCAGACGGTGGCGATACGATCCGGAGTCTTTGCGGCGCGGAAGATGGATTCGATGAGGGCGATGCTGCGGCGGCCTTCGAGGCCGTCACAGGCTGAGGCGCGGTTCTGCTGGATGGCTTGGAGAAAATCTTCGAGGACGGCCTGGTGGCCGCGAAAATCGCTGACGACGGCGGTGGAAGCGCTTTGGTTTTTGTCGAGGGCGGCGGATTCGGTGGCGGCTGGGGTGTTTCGGAGATTGGCGGCGATGATGCGGTCGTGCTCGAGGATGACAGTGCCTTCTGAGCCGGAGATTTCCACGCGGCGCGGGTAGCCGGGGTAGGCGGCGGTGGTGGCGTGCAAAATACCCAAGGCGCCGCCGGTGAATTCAAGGATGGCGGCGGCGGTGTCCTCGGCTTCGATTTTGTGAAGCACGGTGGCAGTGCGGGCTTGCACGCGAACGACATCACCGAGCAGCCAGAGGAGCAAATCTACGGTGTGAACGCCCTGATTGATCAAGGCGCCGCCGCCGTCGAGCGCCAGAGTGCCGCGCCAGCGCGAACTGGCGTAGTATTCGGGAGGGCGATACCACTTCACGCGGGCATCGACGAATAAGAGCTTGCCTAGCAGGCCTTGATCGACCCAGTTTTTGAGTTGGCGAATGTGTGGCTTCAGGCGGTCCTGAAAAATCACGCCGAGATGGACGTTGGATTGTTTTGCGGCTTCGATGAGGATGTCGGCGCGTGCGGTGCTGATTTCGATTGGTTTTTCCGTTAGGACATGCAGTCCTTGACGGGCAGCGGCGATGCCTTGGGTGGCGTGGAGGCCGGAGGGACTGCCGATGACCACGAGATCCATGGGGCGATGTTTTAAGAAGGCGTCAAAATCTTGATAGGGAGTGCCGCCGTGTTCGCGGGAGAGGCGGGCGATTTTTTCGGAATTGGTTCCGTAGATGGCGGAGATTGCGACTCCGGGGATGGCGCGGGCGGCGCGAGCGTGGGTCTCTGTGATGTTGCCGCCGCCGATGAGGCCGATATGGAAAGACATAAAGAGTTTTCAATTGTCAGTTTTAAGTAAGAAAGAAGGATAGTTGGAATTGGCGGTTTTGCCAAATGAGCCGATCCATGGGCGGTGGTAGTGCCTGGTCGAATGCGCCGGCAGAGGATCAATTCGGAATCCTTCGTTTCGCACCCCTTTTATGTAGTGTATTTTTGAACAGATAAGTAAATCCAGCGACGAGGGCTATGGCG
>Ga0066659_10000548_pt1 | contig 14213 bp, 10 predicted proteins | sample GraSoiAngelo_108_FD_75176 | JGI IMG/M metagenome (GOLD analysis project Ga0066659, IMG submission 75176) | Grasslands soil microbial communities from the Angelo Coastal Reserve, California, USA - 14_0903_09_40cm | ecosystem: Environmental > Terrestrial > Soil > Grasslands | place: USA... | reverse complement strand
GCGGCGGGACAGTGGTTGCGGTTGGAAGTGCCGGCCAGTCAAGTCGGTCTTGAGGGTAGAACACTGAATGGCATGGCTTTCACTCTCTTTGGCGGTCGCGCTACATGGGATCACGCTGGCAAGTCATTTCAGCCTGACTTCGGCGTATCTGCAGCGCCATCTTCTCAGTCGATCGCACAGGGCGCTACTGCCAACTACGGTATCACCGTTACTGCCACCGGAGATTTCAGTGGATCCGTGAGTCTCGCCGTAACTGGATTGCCGAGTGGTGCTACAGCAACTTTTAACCCAACGTCAGTTGTCGGTTCGGGCTCCTCGACGATGACAGTAAGCACCAGTGCAACTACTCCCGCGGGCACTTATCAGTTAACCATCACTGGCGCCAGCGGCAATGTGCAACGCGCGGCCTCAGTGTCATTAACCGTCAATCAACCAGGTGAAACGGTGTGGGTGGAGGACGCGCCGCCGACCGGGGCAACTGTAACAGGAGATGAGCCGTGGAATTGGATCAGCGCTAATCCAGCGCCGTTCTCCGGCACGTTGGCCCACCAGTCCAGCATTATTGGCGGCGAGCATCAACATTACTTCTACAATGCGACCGCGACGCTGACGGTCAATACGGGTGATAAGTTGATCGCTTACGTGTACATCGATCCGAGCAACTTGCCCAGCGAGGTCATGTTGCAGTGGAACGATGGAACTTGGGAGCATCGAGCCTACTGGGGCGCCAACAGTATCGCTTGGGGGGTGAATGGAACCAACAGCCGTCGTTTCATGGGCCCAGTACCAGCGGCGGGACAGTGGTTGCGGTTGGAAGTGCCGGCCAGTCAAGTCGGTCTTGAGGGTAGAACACTGAATGGCATGGCTTTCACTCTCTTTGGCGGTCGCGCCACTTGGGATCACGCTGGCAAGTCTTTTCCATAGCGGGGTCATGGCCGCCTCACGAGCGCAAGTCAAAAACGACGAGGCGATCATTTTCTACGACGCAGGGAAACTGAGAGCGTAAGTAGCTACTGAAGCCTTTGTAGGAATCGAGCCACCAGAAGGCCGGCCAGGCGAAGACAATGAAGTTCGCCCCTGAATGTCGCAGTCGTTCAAATTCCCGAATCGCGGTCTCATCGTCCGAGGGCGATCCAAAGTACTGCCCGTCTCGTTCAAGGAATGGGAGGACCCTTCGGGCAGCCCGGACTTCGCTGTCATACCAACTCCCGTCCCATTTAGCCTCATCAACCAAGATCAACGTTAGTCCTGGCGGGATCAAAGCCGCAATTTCCTGCACCGATAGGCGCAGTTTGTGCAACCAATCCCACGGCTCGGCCCACTTGATCAAATGGTGAAGTCGCGGAGGGATGAGCGAATAGGCCACTGTCAGGAGATCACGCCGCATCATTAGCGGATCAATTCGCATCCAACTCCGTATGTGAGACCAAGCCGCGCGGCGGTCGTCGCGCTCCATCGCCTGATACACCAGATTTTGGTAGGCTCTCGCTTGCAGGCTGGAATCCATCCACGTCATTCCCGGCAGATTCTTCACCAGGCATTTTTCGTGAGCCAACTGGACCTTTAGAGATCGTGTTTGAGTCAATGAATTCTCATGCCAACGATACAAGTATAGATCCTTTTCGAGTCTCTTTAGCTGAAATTGAGCGGACGCACGCAGCCAGAAGTCATAGTCTTCAACCAGGACCAAATCTTCCGCATAGCCGCCGAGTTGCTCTTGAACGGTTCGGCGGTAGAGGAAGCATGCACCAACGACGTTGCTGAACGGTAGCTTTTCAAGGGGACCGGTCCAACTTGGTCCGATGGGTGATCCATTTTCATCAATTACGGTGAAATCAGCATAAACAACGTCAACCTCGGGGTTTACTTTGAGGACCTGAAGCATTTCATTTAATGCTTCAGGCCGGTAGCAATTATCATCGGACGTCCACGTCAGGAACTGGCCCGAAGCGTCGGCAAATCCGGTATTCAACGAACCGGGAAGCCTGCGGTTCACAGCGTTTCGAATCGAGCGAATCCGGTGGTCACGAGCAACGTATTCAGCGATAATGGAAGGCGTATCGTCCGTGGAAGCGTCGTCCACGATGATTAACTCCCAATTGTGGTAGCTCTGCCGCAGGCAACTGTCGATCGATTCACATACGTATCGCGCACCGTTGTAGCTTGGCAGGACAATCGAGATCAATGGGTCGGATATCATTCTCACAAATCTTTGATCAAAGTTGAGACTATCTCTAAGCGGCGTGGCCGTCTCCATAGGGATTCACACACTCAGCCATCGCTTCGAGGGCTTTCAGATCGCGCAATAGTTGGCTGGTTTCCTCGATGATCCGTCGCCGACACGTGCCAACCAACCGGACTACGCCCGTCTCCACACCTTCTGGCCGCTCAGTCGTGTCACGCATCACCAGCACTGGAACCCCCAATCCAGGAGCCTCTTCCTGTATACCACCCGAATCCGTCAGAATGAGAGTCGATCGCTTCATCAAATGCACCAATGAGAGGTAATCCAATGGTTCGATCAGACTAACGTTAGATAAGCCGGAAAGGATTTCTCGGACAGGCTGCTGCACGTTTGGGTTAAGGTGGACCGGATAAACAAACTGAACCCCGTCAGATTGGAACATCTGCGCTACTTCTCGGATAGCGCGACAGATTTCCCGAAATGGCTCGCCAAAGCTTTCGCGGCGGTGCGCAGTAATCAGGACCAAACGCTTGTCTGCGGGGATTTGAGACAAAGGACCACTTTCCCAATCGTACGGACGGGCGGCGATGTCATAGAGCGCATCGATTACGGTATTGCCAGTTACGAAAATCCGACTAGCGGGCAGGCCTTCGGCAAGAAGAGCCTGACGCCCTGTTTCAGTAGGCGCGAAAAGATAATCAGCCAACTGATCCGCTACAGTTCGATTTACTTCTTCTGGAAAAGGTCGGTAGCGGTCCCCTGTACGCAGACCGGCTTCGACGTGTCCAAACCGCGATCCGTGGTAATAGGCCGCAAGCGACGCTACCAGGACGGTTGTGGTATCTCCCTGAGCCAGGAGGCAATCTGGTTTCACTTGTTGGAGCACGTGATCGAGAGTGGTGAAGAGTGTTGCGCTTAACTGAGAGAGCCGTTGGTCCGGCTCCATGATGTTGAGATCAAAATCAGGATTGATTTCAAACAGCTTGAGTACTTGATCGAGCATGTGACGGTGCTGCCCGCTAACGCATACCAAAGACCGTAAGCGGTCAGAATGCTTCGCCAGTTCTTTGACCACCGGAGCCATCTTGATGGCCTCTGGCCGGGTACCGATGATGGAAAGAATAGTAAACATTCAACTCGTTGTTCCAACATCGCAGCCTTGAGTCCATTCTAATGCACAAGAAACGAACCCGAGTCCCACAAATACCTCACTAGAGAGCTTGCGCGCTCAGTCGCAGAAGTTTCCGCAGTCGACCAGGCTGTCCGCGTATTGCCAAATAGTTAGACAGATCTCCTGAAATGCTCTTCTCATTCACCTCTTTCAGTGCGAACGTTTCTTCGGAAATCCGGAAAACTCGGTAACCGCATGCGAAAAAGCGACCAATTACCGAAGCGGCTGATTCCCCGAGCTGCTCGGCCAGGCGATCTGCCGTTTCAAAGATCCATATCGGCGGTTTTAACGATCGCAGCGTCCGCGATCCACCGTTAAGGACTAAAGCCTCGCAACCCTCTACATCGATCTTTATCAACGTTGGAGCAAGGCAGCCAACCTCGTCAAGGTACTCATCGAGCGTTAGGGTTTGCACTTCGATTTGTTGTATGGCTCTGGCTTCGACTCCTGCTATTAATGAATGCGACCCGTCATCAACGCGATCTGCAACATACAGAGTTGCAACTCCTCGCCGATCGCTTAATGCGGCTTCGACCACGCGAATGACAGATTGAAGCTGATTGAGCGCTGCATTTTCCCGAACCCTCATTGCCAGACGCGGAACGGGTTCGAACGCGTGAATAAAAGTTGTGCGAGATGCGGCAACCAGTGAAAGATAACCAATGTTAGCGCCTACGTCGAAGAACGAGTCGCCTGGTTTAAGAATGCTAGTTATGAGGCGAGTCACGCCAGGTTCGAATTCTCCTGTTTTCACCAGGGACTCCTGAATGTACTCAGAAGGATTCTCGATGCGAATGCGAAGGCCACAAGTCAATTCGCACTCCTGCACCTTGGTTTCCCGCACGCCGCCGGCAGATCTCTTCTTCACTTCTCGAATCACACCGTAACCTCACATACCCTTTTGTTTTCTTTCAGCCGGAACGATGCGGCTCCGATAGCCCACGTAAGAGTCGGCAATTGCCGTGGGAATGGATTTTTCTAGGTCAAGCCGATATCCGCGAGCAGACGACTTGCGACCTTAGTTGTCTCGAAGTATTCCTCCGCGACCGCGCGGGCCGCCAGGCAATTTCCGCGATAGTCGCGGTTAATTGCATCAACGGCCGCCAATGCTTCTTCACTCGTGTTGAATGCGAAAAGCCCTTTGCCCGTGGGCAGGACGTTGCTGAAGCCGGTGTCCTGGGCGATCACAGGTTTCCCGCTGGCCAGGTAACAAGCATCGCGCTCACTGAACCAGCCACTCCGCAACCTGACGTTCTGGTCCTTGGCTACAGTGAACTCAGCCCGGGAGCCGCGAAAATAGTTTTGGTAATCACCAAAGATGTCGACTGACATCTTGAGCGGACAAACTAGTCGCCAACCGTGCGTCTTTAGCCGTTCGCGGTCAGGCCCTTTATCAATTGACATTGCCAATTCAAACTCCTGGGCGGTACCTTGCGGGAGGTCCAGAAACTTTTCCCACTCGTGGTGCTTGCTCCATCGATATACCTCGCCTTTGTACTCGACATCGTTGCCATTTTGTTTGTAGTTTCCGATCGTGGTGAAATAACGAGCGCTCGGAGTATAGGCTGCTGGCCAGAGATCTAAGTCTATGGGTTGGCGTGTTCTTCCAAAACTGACCCCGTTAAGCGGGACTCCGCAGTCTGCGGCGCCGTAGTTCTCTCCATAAGTTACGACCACATCATGTTCGGCCAGCGGATTCCATGTATTCGCGTCTCCGGCAGCGAGTTGTAACTCAACGGTAACCGGATCAGTTTCGACGTAGACCCGCAACGGGGCAGCCATATGTTCATCGCGCAAGCCGGTGACACCTCCTATATTAAGGAGAGCGTCGCACGAGCGATAGAGTTCGTTCAGTTCTTGTGACGATAATCCCCAGCATCCGGAGCATTCGCCATGACGGTCAACCAGTCGAAACGCCCATCGGTTCTTCAGCCCGATCCTATCCATGCATCCCGCAATGTGACCAACGGCGTATGAGCAATCATCGGTAACCGTGTTCTCCTTGGGATCATAGGGCCATACAGAATCATCTTCTACATACCACACGTCGTGACCCAACCGTTGGAAACCGCGAAGCCAATTGAGCGACAACCATGTCTGACCGCCAAATGGACATCTCCCCATCATTCCGAGGACCATCAGCTTGAGTCGCCTGCCTGATTTCATGATTTACCAAAATGCCTATGAGGCAGCGCCCCCATTTAAGTTGAATACAACCACGCGTTCATTCTCTACCACAGCGCGATAATTACCGCGCAGGTGGCTGGCAAAGCCGGAATAATATTCCATCCACCAAAACCCGGGCCAGGCAAAGACAATGAAAGTCGCTCCATCCCGCCGCAGCCGCTCCAGCTCACTAATGGCGGTGGCATCATCCGTAGGCGGTCCCCAGTATTCGCCGTTGTGCTCCAGAAAGGGAACACTATGGCGGCCGCCGACAATCTCGCTGTTGCCTGTCTTTTCTCCCCAGTTATCTTCGTCGACCAGGATAAAGGTGCTCCCATGCGGAACCAGGGCTTTAATTTCCATCGCAGACAGATGCTGCCACTTCATCCACTTGTAATGTGAGTTCTCGTCTTTCCATCTTTGCGGATCGACGGCGACCCCCATTCGTTCAAGACAACTGCGTAAAGCGGCGCAGCGCGAATCATAGACTTCCAAATTTCTCTCGGTCTTCTCGTCCGCCGCCAGGCAAGCGAAATCATTTCCGCCGTGCATGCGATAAAACCCCCGCGGCTGAGAACTCTTTCTTATAGTTCCGTAAACGGGAGCAAGGGTCATCAGATAGGTATCGCTGTGCTGTCGAAACTCTCTCTCGGGTATAGGGAAAACTTTCTCGAGAAACCGGCGTGACCAGGCATTGCCGTGGATCGGCGGAAAGACAAGAGCATCGGGACCTTCAGCGATCACGGCTTCTTGCCAATCTCCTTCCGGAAGAATCTCCCCCGGAAGCAAACGACCCGTCTTTCGATTATTCGCGTCCACTTCCCATACTGGCCAGTGAACCTTTACGATTTTCTCATCCTCAAAATATTCGATTGCCTCTTCAAATGTATGGGCAGCCAACGTGTCGTCCGCATCGAGGAATAGAATGACCTCGCCCCGGCTCGCGCGAAAGCCGGTGTTCCAGGCAGATGCCATTCCGCCGTTCTCCTTAAGAAGTGAGGTAATGCGATTGCCATAGCTGCCAATGACCTCGCGTGAGTCATCAGCCGAGCCGTCATCGACTACGATGACTTCAACATTAGTGTAACTTTGGTTTAGCGCGCTATCGATCGCCTCACCCAGGAAGCGTGCGTAGTTGTAGTTACTGATAATGATGCTTGCTAGCGTTGGCTGATGCATAGTTAGCGCTCAGGTTCAGATGTTATCAATCCGCCTGAACCGTCAGGCAGCCACTTTTTCATAGACACTTAGCAACTTGCCTGAGACTAAAGCCCAATCGTAAGTCAACGCTTGCCGGCGGCTTTGTTTGCCCATTTCGGATCTCATAGAGCCGTCCGAGGCTAAAGTCAGGATCGCTTCGCTCATACTGTTCACGTCGCCGGAGCGCACAATCCTGGCGCAAGAAGAATCGACATAGTCGCGAACACCGCCTACATCCGTGGTCACTACTGGAAGCCCGCATGCCAGCCCTTCAAGCAACGAATTGTTCGCGGTGCAGTCCGTTAGCGGCAGCACCAGAATGTCAGCCGTTTGATATGCCTCAAGCAACTGGGCGTCGGAGATCGAGTTGAGCACTTCGATATTTCTGGCGCCGTTAAAGACGCTTGCCTTGTCCTCGCTGGTAATGATTTTGAACTTTACTTGCGCATCCCGGGCTCCTACGTTAGCAACAACGGCCCTCAACATCTCAAAATCTCTCAGCCATTGGCCGACGAAAACACACTGCCTGCCATTCGACTCCTCCTTCTCAATAGGACAAAAGTAATCTGTATCGACGCCATGCGGAACGACAAAAACTTTATCGTCACCGACAAAGGACGCGAAGTAGCTTGCCTGGTTTTGAGAAACCGCGATTATGGCGTCGAGCTTTTTCAGAATGCTTTTGCAGCGAACTACTCTTTCGAAAACTTCGGGGGGCTGATGATAGCTCGCGATGATCCGGCTACCCTTTCGTCGAGCTAAGGATCTCAAAGAGCCGAGATGACGATAGGAGTTCTCGCCATAAAGCAGGTGATATATGGAGCCGTTCCCTTTCATCAGCTGGAAACCGGCGCCGATTTCCAAAGAGAGTCCCCATATATCGTACCAATCCATACGTGATCGAGCCGAAATCCACGGGCCAAAACGATCAGCCATCCAGCTCCAGACCGGCCATGGGATCCATTTGGGAACGTCGCTCTCAAGGTTATTGGTTGCCACTTTATCGACGAGATAACGCGCGAGTTGGTCGTAGCCCGAGTGAGAGGCATGATGCGGAATCTTGTTGTAAATCAGATTTATCTTCATTTTACGCTCAGCGGCAAGTTCCATCCGTCTGGTACCGCCTCATGCGTTTTGCCGAAGAGTTTTCGACAAGCCCTGAGTTGCACCAAGAAAAGGCTCATCATCCTTTCCAATACTAAGCCAGCCGTCCACGCACGCCAGCCAGCTCTTATCATTCAGTTGATGAGCATCGATGTGGTGCATACCGCGGGCGTTCCAACCTTTGCCACTTGCTCCCAGAATAGGATCCAACCCGACTTCTTGTTCGCTATAGTTAGCCTCAGTTAGCTCGGTGATTTCAAAGGCTCTGACCGCCGCGCCATAAAACGATGAACAATCCTGAGCAAAGCGAATGATGCGGTCAGCGTCGGCCAACACTCGACCGCCAGGTCTTGCGCCACGCGCATTGCTCCGCACGATTGGACTCTGTGGATGCTCTCGCCAGGGTCCAGTCAAGTCGTTCGCGTAATAAAGACGAAGCGTGTCATGCCTGACTTCAGGATTTGTTTCGGCAAACATCCACCACTTGTCGCGGTAGCGGAAAGTGGAAGGATCAACCAGATATGGGCCAACCAGTAAGTTTCCAACACATGACCATCTAGTCGGGAAGGCCTCGGCCTTGTACAACCTAATGGCTCCAGCCTGACAACTTTCGGGAACCATGTAGTAATCACCCATCCACTCAAAGACGCACGGATATGAAAGGTGAAACTCTTCAGCCAGAACGATCCGCTGGTAAGTCCACTTGAATCCTTCTTCGCTTGTTGCGAGCCCGATCTCCCCTTTGTTAGCCCGCCAATTCATCACTTCGAAGAAAATATGCCAACGATCATTCGCTCGGATCATGAAGGGATCGGCGACAAAAACCGCGGGCACATCGGTGACGTCGTCGCGAGTGAGAACTGGACTGACAACACCGTGGGCCGGTGTAAGATGCAGCGGGGAATCTCCAGCGTAGATTCCAATCGACCATATGTCCGGATAATCCAGTGTGCGGACATAAACGTTGCCCATTTGATCGCGGTTCCCATTTCGATCTCGATCGACGATTAATCCCGCCAGTTCGAGTTCTTCAACCTCGGCGAAGCAAGACTGCGGATCGCCTGCGAGCATGCCGGCGGCAGGCGCCGGGCCAGAAAGGCGATACATACTCGCGTCCTCAGGCGACAACCACGCCGGCAATGTCTTGGTGTCGAGAGGTTTCGCCTCGCGCCAAAGCTGCTCGATGTCTGCCGGCCTCTCGGGAATTCGAAAGTACTTTCCTTCTTTCATTAACTACAGATTGATTACGCCTTCGCGGAGAGGGCCTGCGTCTCGCCGACCTCAGCTCTCAGATCTTCCAACTTTTGTTGCGATCGATCAATCGCCTTTTGATAGGTGGCCAGCACACGCAAAATGTATTTGTCCATCGAAAAGTAGTCTTCCACTTGCTGCCGGCCGGCGATTCCCATTTTTCGACGCAGCGATGAGTCGCTCAGGATTCGATCGAGGGCGATCGTTGTCGCCTCCACATCACTGGGCGGCACCAGCAGACCGTTTTCTCGGTCGACGATTGCTTCCCGCGCGCCACCGGCAGTGCTGGCTACCACTGGACATCCTGAAGCCATCGCTTCGAGATAAACATTTGCTACCCCTCCCTCGTACTGCGCGGGTGAAGCGAACACTGAAGCGCGGCGATAAAACTCGGGCAAGCGAGACCGACCTACAAACCCGAGGAACTCTACATTCGCCGTCGCGCCTTCATTGTGTGCGCGCGCTTTGAACTCATCCGCCAGATCGTCGTCCGCATTTCCCAGAACTTGCAGGCGAATGTTGGGATACTTGCTGCGCAATCGGAGTATGGCGTCAAAAACCGTCGGTAACCCTTTATTCACGGCGATGTTGCCTACGAACAATACCGTCGGCCGTTCATCGACTAATTCGTTTTCATATGCAGGTCGGAAGGCTTCCTCATCGACACCACAATGAACCACATCGATCGATTCGCGCGGCACGCAGTAAAAATCGGCAGTGAAATCCGCAATGTTGGAGCTGCATGCCATCAAGCCGTCCGCCCGCTGGATCGAGAGTCCTTCCATCAGAGTGCCGACTCGATAAAGATCGCTTTTCTTTTCAGGCCATTCGATGTGCTCTGCCAACAACGCCAGTGGCGCATGAAGCTGCACCACCACGGGAACCCAATTCCATGCAGTGCGGTCTAACTGGTACGCGAACCCTTCGGCCCCATACTCGGCGAAATCGATCAGGTCGAACGTGGTCGTCTGCCTCAACCGGTGAAGTTGACGAAGCACCGACCACGAATAAGCTAACCAATAAGTGGCTGTGTTATAAACCTCGAATTCATTTCCCGGCTCTTCGCCTGGAAACGGCATCCGATGGACGATGACCCCGGCGATATTCTCCGTGCTTAGATCTTCTCCACAAGCACCCCCGCTGGACACCACATGCACGACGTGGCCCAAGCGCGCCAGGGTTCTCGCCTTGTTCCACGTCTGAGTGCCGATTCCGCCCTGCGCGGTTTCAGGAGGGAAGTCCTGCGCTACTAAGCAAATATTCATTAAGTCTCCGAACGCTCAACCTCAAGTGAATTGGTCAGTGTGGTTGTTCACCCAGCCGCGGCGCGAACTTGGCGCAAGCCGCGTGACTGAATGCGGAACAGTTGAGCGTACAAGCCGCCGCCTTGAAGCAGTTCGTCGTGCGTTCCTCGCTCCATGATGCGGCCTTTATCCATGACCAGGATCTGGTCAGCGTGACGAACGGTCGACAGCCGATGCGCGATAATGAAGGTAGTTCGCCCAAGCATCAAACGATCCAAAGCGTCAAGAATTACCTCCTCAGTGCGCGAATCAACCGATGACGTGGGCTCATCCAGGATCAGCACCGGCGCATCCTTAAGGAAAGCTCGCGCAATCGATATACGTTGGCGCTCACCCCCGGAAAGACGTACGCCACGCTCTCCTACTTCGGATTCATATCCGCCAGGCAGCAGGCGAATGAAGTCATGAGCATTCGCGGCCCGAGCCGCAGCCTCGATCTCCTCGATGCTCGCGTCCGGCCGTCCATAAGCAATGTTCTCGATCATGGTGCCGGAAAACAGCACCGGCTCCTGAAATACCAAAGCGATGTTATCGCGCAAGGTACGCTGGGTTATATTGCGCAGGTCGTGCCCGTCAAGAGTCACGCTGCCCGACTTCGGATCATAAAAACGAGCAATCAAGGACGCGGTAGTAGTCTTGCCCGCGCCCGTTGGCCCGACGATCGCCACTACCTCGCCTGGCCGGGCGTTGATGTTGACATGGCGAAGCACAGGTGTCTCTTGCTCGTAACTGAACCAAACATCCTTGAAATGGATCTCACCTTCGACTCGGTCCAGCGCTTTAGCGTCGGGGCTATCCTGGATTTCGGGCTCGAGATTGATCACCTGTAAGGCGCGCTCAGCACTGATCATTGAATCCTGAACGCCTGTCAAAGTGGAGCCGAGAGTTTGAATTGGATCATGGATCTGACCGACGTAAGCCATGACCACTAGTAGCTCGCCTATTGAGATGTGACCGCCAAGAACCCTGAAAGCGCAGAGCAACATAATGATCGTACTGTCGAGCTTAGAAACCCAACCAAGAGCCTGCGAAAACATTCCATACTGTATCTCCAATCGCACCCGCGCCAAGATCGCCTCCCAACCGCTCTGGATTAAGCGCTTCTGTTCGCGCTCCTCCTGCCCAAAGGCTTTGACCACCCGCAAACAGGAGAGAACTTCCTGGATGATCGTCTGGACTTTGCTCTCCATGGCGCGGACTCGCAACGACTTATTTTTGAAGAGTTTGGTATAAAAACCGATGGAGATGTAGTGGATTGGCGCCACGGCTATTGCCAATACCGCGATCACCCAGTCAAGCCGGGCGACGATTGCCAGAATGGCTGCGAGCTGGAGGACCGATGTGAACAGGTACCTCGGGTTACTGTAAATCATATCACTGACGAACGCCGTGTCATTGTTTACCCGGTAGAGGGAATCGCCGACTGTGGTCTTGTCATGATATGAAAATGAAAGCTTTTGAAGGTGGTGGAACAGGTCGGTCTTAAAGCTAAAATCGATTCCGTTGCGCACCCGGGCCTTGATTACGTTGGCCAGGATGAACTCTACCGCGCGCCGGAAGAGGCTCAGCACCATTGCTCCCAGGATCGCAAACAAAACTATGCGCACTACACTTCCAGACCGCAGGAACGAAAAAATACTCTTGAGCCATTCCGGAAGCGGCTGGCGATTCAATCCATTGTCAACAAGGATCTTCGTCATCCACGGATCCAGGAGGTTGAGCCCCATCAACCCGATCTCGATGCCTACGACACCAACCATGGCCCAGCGATACGGCTTGAGGTAAGGCAAGAATCGGCGATAGACATCCGCACGAAGATAGCTATTCAATGATTTCATAAAGCGACGCATCATAATTCTCTGCTACCCAATCGGCTGAATCGCGTGCGGCTGGACTTCCGGCGCCGAGTTTGGGGAAGACTCATGCTGGTAGAGCCCCCACGTCCGCACGTGGTTTATGTGACTTGCAAATCGATGCTTGTAAGGCTGATCGCCGATTCCAAAATCATAAGTATGCGCTCCCTCCTCAATTGCCAGGAGAAACGAGTGCCTGAGCAAAACTTGCCCCGGCGCATACCGGGCCATATCGATTGCGAAGCTCGATACTTGGCGAACAAAGCGGCCCCGATAACAGAATCCGTATTGAAACGCGATCGGCACTCCGTCCCAATCCGCGCGGATAAATCTTAACCATCCGGTGGAGGCGGCGACCTTCGTCAACCGCTCGATGAAGTTGCGCTGTTGTGGATTCTGAAAACGCCCCGTACCCGTCTTTGCTATCCACTGCGCAGTATGCTGCGCAAAAAACTCTTCGAGGTGTGTAAGTATCGCTTCGCCTTCGCGCAAACAACTAATCTCAAGTTTTCCTTCGCGCCGGAGCATTCGTTCGTGTTGCAGCGCATCTTTCTTCTGCGTGGCCGCCAGCGCAATTTCAGGAGAAGCAAGATTGAGTACCGGGCCGGCCACTCTGTCTGTCTCGTAACAATCGAGACTAAATCTCCCAGCCGCTCCTCTCAGCCGTCGTCCTGTGCCGGAGTTGTCGGGGACGAAATAGAACTCAAAACCCTCGAGGTCCGGAAAGCGGTCGCATACGGTTCCCAGGATCGCGTCGAGAACTCCGGTCTTAGTCTCGCCGATGAAATTCAGATAACCGGATTCGAATCCGCTGCCCACGAAATAGGCCATCCCAGAGTCGACATAAAGCGGCGCTATTGCAACGAGCTCACCGTTTCGCTCGACTGCGATCAAGAGCAACTCGCCTGGCTGAAAGACCTCCCACCAAGTCCTTTGCCATTCCCAGGTCAGATAAACGATATCCGTTTGGCAATCGGACAAGAGCTTCTCCCATTGCGCAGGGTCCAAAGTTGGATCATCAAATCCATTGAGGACTCTGGCGGTGACGTTACGCTTTCTCATTAATGCTTCTGAACTTTCCTCACATTGAGAAACGGCGAACCGTCTCTTCTATATGAGACTCATTTCCTCGCCCGCCGCGCGAAGCTGTTGGCTATACCAGAGACCCTTCGCATCGCAGGCCCAATCAGGATCAGTCCCAAGGTTGTAGAAATAGAGGCATAGACGGCCAGCTCCGACTGTTTGGTCGAACTCGGGCGGCGCGCCGCCCGGCCATCGGCTCCTTCGATATTCCGACACGCACCGCCGCGCAGTCTCTCCCATCCATCCGTCGGTAAGACAAGCCAAGTCCCATTCGCCTAGCTTGATTCCGGCCAATTCCCAATCGAGCGGATAAACGTTGCCATCTTTCCACAGCAGATTGTGCAGATAAAAGTCTCCATGCGTAACGGTGGAACTCTTTTCCACCAACGGACAAGCAAACTCTTCAAACGCCTTACCGAGCGCCGGCAGCCACGTCAAACTTCCGTTCAAATCGCCCGCGAACCGCAATGTTCGTCGCGCCAGTTCCGCGTAATACTCAGCGTCATAAACCTTGAGAAATCCTAGCTCGGTGCTGCCCACTCGTTTATCCTGGGCCGCGTGGAAGCTTCCGAGCCAGCTAGCTGCCACCCACATGAAATCCGCATCAAGGGTCTCATTCAGCATCGTACCGTCAGCGAGATATTCAAGAACCAGCCATTTCCTGCCATCGGGATCGATATGCGAACCATAGAACTTCGGCGCTGATAACCCAGACCGCTCGACCACGTGACGATACACCGTAGCTTCATAATCGACATCGCCTCGCGATTGACCATCAGGAAGTTCGTACTTGCACAACAACCGTAGATCAGTGCCGCCTGCGATTCGGCACGTCACGATCTCGCTGGGGCAACCGCTTGAATAACTGTTGGCTGCTCGTTCAAGCACTGTCAACT
>Ga0066659_10000546_pt1 | contig 14230 bp, 15 predicted proteins | sample GraSoiAngelo_108_FD_75176 | JGI IMG/M metagenome (GOLD analysis project Ga0066659, IMG submission 75176) | Grasslands soil microbial communities from the Angelo Coastal Reserve, California, USA - 14_0903_09_40cm | ecosystem: Environmental > Terrestrial > Soil > Grasslands | place: USA... | reverse complement strand
GTCGTTCATGATCTCTTGCTGCAGCGAGGAACCCTTCGGGCACAGCGTGCCGCGGTTGGTCGGATGATCGGGGTCACCCTCGACGTGCACCACCTGCGCGGTCACATTCTTCGCGCGGTCGCCAATCGTGTAGATGATGGTGCCGCAACCCACCGCACAGTACGGGCAGGTCGATCGTGTCTCGCTCGCCCGCGCAATCTTAAGCGTGCGCAACTGCGCATACGCGGGCTTCAAATCGAAGCCAAACACCGCGGCGGCGGCCCCACCAATGGTTGTTAACTTCAGAAAATCACGGCGGGTAGGGTTCATGCTGGGACTCCCATCTGCGGGAGAGTGAGGTAGGGAAAGTTCCCGCAGAAGCTCCTTAATAAGACTTGCCGGTCACCCTGTCAAGCAGTGATTTGCAAAAATCGGCAGTGACGTCCGGGGCTCAAATTCTAGGTATCCACGGAATCGTCCCGCGCATCTAATAATCCATTTCAAATCCATTTTGCCCGCCGAACCTCGGCTTATTTCCCTAACGCGCGTTCACCAGGGATGCCACATCCCGCGTGAGCAACCGCCCGCTCGCTGGTCGTATTCCCTACTTGTATCGTTGAGCCGAATCACACAAGTACAGGCTTCATTCCATCTGTGGCCCTGCCACCCTGTGCCTTGGACATGCCCCTGTCCACGCCGGTCGCCAGAAAGGAATTTCAGTCTTCGCCGATTGCGAGGTACAATAACTGTTCCCCGATCCTTGACCGAGCCATAAGTGTAATTTCTTGGCTCTGCGGTACGTAACCTAAATTGTGCCTTTGCATCGATAGGAGGAGCAGGCGGGCCTATGGCAAGTCCAGAAATTTCAGCGAAACCCGACCTCGGCTCGCTACACATCCACGATGGCCAGCGGAGCCAGTCGAAGATGGGCAAACGCATCTTCTATGCGTCGATCCCCGTGCTCATTTTCGCGGGCATCGTCGCGGCCGCCTATGCTTTCCGCAGCCAGAAGCCCGTGGTGGAGGTGGCCACCGCTGCGAGGCCCGAACCGGGAGGCCGGCAGACGGCCCTGAATGCCAGCGGCTACATCACGCCCCGCCGCCGCGCCACCATCGCCGCCAAGATTACCGGCCGCGTCACCGGGGTGTTCTTCGATGAAGGCACTCGCGTTGCGGAGGGGCAGCTCCTCGCCACGCTCGATGACGCCGATGTCAAGCGCTCGCTCGAATCGGCCAAAGCCGACCGCGACGCCGCACAAGCCGCGATCGCCGACTATGAAGTCCAGCTGAAGAACGCGCAGATTCTGCTGCACCGTGCTGAGCAGCTCCAGAAAGCGGGCGTCCAGACGCAGGAAGCCCTCGACAACGCTTCGACGGCAGCGGACAGTCTGAAAGCCAAAATAGCGCTCGCCAAGCAGCAAGTGGCTGCCTCGGAAGCACGCATCGCGGTGGCCCAGCAAGCCGTGGACAATTGCACCATTCGCGCGCCGTTCGCGGGCATTGTCGTCTCCAAAGATGCTCAGGTGGGCGAGATGGTCTCGCCCAATTCTGCGGGTGGCGGGTTTACGCGCACCGGGATTGCCACGATTGTGGACATGAAATCCAATGAAATCGAAGTCGACGTCAACGAGTCGTACATCGCGCGCGTCGAAAACGGCCAGCAGGTTACCGCGACTCTGGATGCCTATCCAGACAAGCCGATTCCCTCTAAAGTGCGGACCGTCATTCCCACCGCCGACCGCCAGAAGGCGACGGTCAAAGTCCGCATCACCATCGTTGACTTGGAGAAATACAATTTCATTTTGCCGGACATGGGAGTGAAGGTGGCGTTCCTCGAAAAGGAGCAGCCCGTAGCCAAGGACAAGAGCAAAGACAAAGGGCCGCAAGCCGTGGCGTTCATTCCCAAGGGCGCGGTGCGCTCCGATTCGAATGCTTCCTTTGTTTTCCTGGTGCGCGATGGAAGAGTCGAGCGCCGCGCCGTAAGCCTCGGCATGGATCGCGGCACGGACGTGGCGATCCTGGCGGGCGTGTCGCCAGGTGACTCCCTGGTCGTGAAGGGTCCCGAAAGTTTGCATGATGGCGACAAAATTGAAATCCGTCAGTAGGAGCTGAACATGATTCGAGTTGATGGGAACGGCGATTCGTCCAGCCTGATCCGCGTGCGCGGTCTGAACAAGACCTACAGCCGCGGCGGCGAGAAAATTCAGGTCCTGCAGGGGCTGAACCTCGATGTGGACAAGGGCGACTTCGTAGCTTTCATGGGCCCCAGCGGTTCCGGCAAGACCACGCTGCTCAATCTGCTCGGTGGACTGGACGTGCCGTCCGCCGGCAGCATTACCGTGGACGGCGACGAAATCACGCACATGTCCGGCAGCAAGCTGACGCAATGGCGCGCCCGCCATGTGGGCTTTATCTTCCAGATGTACAACCTCATTCCGGTGCTCACTGCGTATCAAAACGTGGAACTGCCGCTGCTGCTGACCAAGCTCTCGAAGTCGGAACGCCGCAAGCACGTCGAAACTGCGCTCAGTGTCGTCAATCTCGCCGACCGCATGAATCACTATCCGAGGCAACTTTCCGGCGGACAGGAGCAGCGCGTCACGATCGCGCGCGCCATCGTCTCCGACCCCACGTTTCTACTGTGCGACGAGCCCACCGGCGACCTGGACCGCAAGAGCGCGGATGAAATCATGGCCCTCATCGATGAGCTGGTCGGCAAGTACAACAAGACCATCCTGATGGTTACGCACGACCCGGTGGTTGCCGCGCGCGCGCACACGACATTGCATCTGGAGAAGGGCGTGCTCATCGAAGGCGGCAAATCCAAACCGACAGTTCTGGCCGGAGGTGTGGCATGAAATTCAGCCGTTTGATTCTCGCCAATCTCTTTCGCAAAAAGGTTCGGCTCATCCTTACCATCGGGTCTTTTGCCATCGCGCTGGTTCTCTTCACGTTTCTTGCCGTGGTGAGGAGCGCTTTCAGCCGCGGCACGGAAATCGCGGGTGCGGACCGCCTGGTGGTGGTCAGCCGCATCGGTCTAATGCAACTCATGCCGATCTCCCACCGCGACAAAATCCTTGCCATTCCCGGCGTCAAAGCCGTAACGCACAATCACTGGTTCGGGGGCGTCTATCAGGACGAAAAGAACTTCTTTCCACAGTTTGTCATCGACCCGGAATATCAACGCCAGGTAATGACTGAGCTTGTGGTACCGGAGGACCAATGGAACAATTTCCTGAAGGACCGCCAGGGCGCTATTGCCGGCGCCCGCACGGCCGAACGGTTCCATTGGAAAATCGGCGATCGCATCCCCATCAAAACTACTCTTTACGGCGGCAGCTCTTGGGAGTTCAATCTCGACGGCATTTATCACAGCGATCGCCCCGGTGGCGATGAAAGCCAGTTCTGGCTGCAGTGGAAATATTTTGACGAGAACGCTCCCGCACCCGTCAAGAGCACGGCAGGATGGTACGTGGTCAAGCTGGACAGCCCCGATGACGCCGTGCGCGTCGCCAAGGCCATTGATGAAAAGTTTGCCAATTCGTCGTTTGAGACCAAGTCCGAGACGGAATCCGCCTTCGCCGCATATTTCGTGAAGCAGTTTGGAAATATCGAGCTCTTAATCCTTACCATCGGCAGCGTCGTTTTCTTTACGCTACTCTTGGTCACCGGCAACACCATGGCTATCTCTGTGCGGGAGCGCACCTCAGAACTGGCCGTCCTGAAAGCCATCGGCTTTTCCGGGCGCGCGGTCCTTTTCTTCGTTCTGGCAGAGTCCGTCGTGATCGCCCTCGTTGGCGGCTTACTCGGATTGACGCTCGCCTACTTGGCCATCCCGGTTATCGGCGTGGCTCTCACCGGCCTTCTGCCCCCGCTCATCCTTTCCAAGTCTCTTCTGACTCTTGGCCTTGCTTTCGCCCTCTTTGTTGGCGCTGCCAGTGGCCTGCTGCCGGGGATCGGCGCCATGCGTATGCGCGTCGTTAACGCGTTAAGGAGAGCCTGAAATGGCGATTCCACTCGTTTACAATGTGCGGAGCGTCAAAGCCCGCTGGACCTCCACAATCGTTGCGGTGGTGGGGATTGCCGGAACCGTGGGTGTCTTCGTTGCCATGCTGTCGCTCGCACGTGGATTCAGGGCCACACTTGTTTCTTCCGGCTCCGCGGACAACGCGCTCATTACTCGCGCCGGGGCAACCTCGGAAATGACCAGCGGAGTCTCTCTCGATGCGGTCAAGATTATCCAGGATGCTCCGGGCATCGCTCGGGGGGCCGACGGCCCGTTGCTGACGCCCGAGGCTGTCCTGATGGCGCCGATTCCATTGCGCTCCACCGGCACGGATGCCAACGTTGAGCTTCGCGGTGTTGCGCCAAACGTTTTTGCCATTCGCAGAAATGTCAAAATCATCGAGGGCCGCATGTTCCGGCCCGGTCTGGCCGAACTGGTGGTCGGCAAAAACGCCAAGGCGACCTATTCAGGCTTGACTCTGGGAAGCACAATTGGGCTCGGTAGCGTACGTTGGCAAGTGGTGGGCATCTTTGACGCCGGTGGAAGCGCCTTTGATTCCGAGGTTTGGGGCGATGCCCACCTCCTGAACGGCGCCTATAAGCGTCCTGACACTTTTTCGCAATCCGTTACGGTGCACCTCGCTTCGCCTGCCGCCCTTCAGCAGTTGAGGGACACTCTCACCGCCGATCCGCGTTTGAATGTGGACGTAACCCGCGAAATCGACTACTACGCCAAGCAGTCCACGCGCATGACCCAGCTCATCACCATACTTGGCGGGTTCGTCGCATTGATCATGGCCATCGGCGCGGTCTTTGGCGCCCTCAACACTATGTATTCCGCCGTCGCCGAACGCGGCCGTGAAATTGCCACCATGCGCGCGCTGGGCTTCAACTCCGGGAACGTCATCCTCTCCTTTCTCGTTGAAGCCCTCTTGATTTCTTTCGTTGGCGGCCTCGTTGGCTGCCTCGCCGTTCTGCCCCTCAACGGCCTGACCACCAGTACCATGAATTTTCAGACCTTTTCCAACCTGGCCTTCGCCTTCAAGATCACCTTTGATCTTCTTTGGATGGGCGTTCTCTTTGCTCTGGCCATGGGTGTACTCGGCGGCATGCCCCCGGCCATTCGCGCCGCGAGCCGTCCCGTTGCCAGTGCTCTCCGGGAACTGTAGCCGAACCTGCGCTTCGATCCGCTCAACCCCCCCGGTCGTTTCTTTGGGGGCGCGATTGGCGTTTGGCCTTCCCCTGGGCGGGATCGCGTGCTTTGCCTTTCGCTTCGGTGATTTGCGAGAGAAAATCGTCCATGGCCTTGTCGATCTGTTCGAACAGGCCATGATTGGTCTTCGACAGGGCCGTATCTCCGCCATAATCTTCCGCTTTGTCCCACACTCTTTCGAGCACCCTGGCCATTAGCGCGGCCGCTGCCAGGTCGCCTTTCTGGAGATCCGCATCGATGTGTTGAGCGCGGGCGCGGTACGCCCCATTTTTGCGTTATCCACACCGTTCGTCTGCGCCACCTTCCGCACTTGCGCCAAAACTGGCGCGGCGGCTGCGCAGGCCCCAAGGAATGCAAAAACCAAGGCAAGAACGGGTCGGATCGTTCTGTTGGAAAGGGGTATCATTGATTCTCGGAATTGGTTTGTCTCGCGAGCGCTGACAATCACATGAACTTTCGCGTGCAATATTTTGTAACACGAATCGAAGGGATATAAGCCCCATGGGCGTGGTCTTCTGTGAGCAAGAAGGTACGTTCACCGGGAAACGCAATCCCTCGGGCGCGATCTCGGGGTGCAGTGGAACCCTTGTCCAATTCTTTAACGCTATTTTCGAATCCGTGTTTTACTCTTCGGTATGGCTTCCCTTGACGATTCCCTGACCGCGAATTTAGCTTAGAGGAAAGGGGTTTCGCCAGCTGCATGAGCGCTTTTGAAAAAACGACCGGGGACACGCGCCGCTGCGTATTTTGCGGCAAGTACATGGCGGCGCATCTGATGCAGTGCCCTTTTTGCCGCGAGGCAGTTCCACAAGTGCAACTGTCTCGCCGCACCAGGCCGAACGGGCGACAGCAGATTCGCCGCGGGCTTCTTTATATGCTTCTCGGAGCCGTGATTCACTATTTTGCCGGTGGCTACGGCAATCCCATTCAGGTCCCCCTGCCAGCGTCCGTCCTTCCCCTCATAACGCACTACTTCACGCCGCTGCTTTTCCTCGGCGGCTTGGTGGTGACCCTCTACGGCCTCTTTCTGAAGTTCAAATCCTGATCCACGACCGACGGGTTGACGTTCGAACGGGTTGGCTGTCCGCATACCGGAAGAGAAACCTGTACCAACGGACAGTATGACCGATTGGGGGAGTACCACCCTTCTGAAAGCGCGCCCTCACTCATCGGCTGTGGCCTACTGAGGGTGAGGTCGCATCGCGCGGCCTTGCCCGGAGACTTTCCACTGAGGAGTCACTATGAAAAGATCATTGGTTTTAGCAGTCCTGATTCCAAGCGCTGCGCTTTTCTTGACCGTAGGCGCGGAGCGGGCGGGGGCGCAAGGCCCCGCCGGCGCCGGCGCATCGACCACCGCACAGGGAAATTCGAGCTCCTCGAGCTCGCATAGCTCCCATTCCCTCAATCCCATCAAGTGGGTGAAGAAAGGCAAGGGTTCCAAGAATTCTCCCGATTCGAACGCCAGCCGGAGCGACATCGAAAAAAGGCTGACGCCAAAACTGCAGGCCCAGGGGATTTTGGGGGCCAATGCGAACGCCACCGATGCGTGCGCGGCTTTCACGGCGCTGAACGAGTGCCTTGCCGCGCTCCACGCCAGTCGCAATCTTGGGTTGCAGTTTAACTGCTTACGCGCGAATGTGACGGGCGTGCACACCAACGTTGACCTGTCCAGTTGCAAAGGCTCGATCGGCGACAAAGCGCAGAGCCTGAACAAAGCCATCCATGAGATGAACCCCAGCGCCGACGCCAAGGGCGCAACCAAGAACGCCGAGCAACAAGCCAAGGACGATCTGAAGGATCTCGGCGCGTAAGGCGAGGAATCGCAAAGCGGTTAAAGAGGTTTCTCGGTCGAGGAAAACTTGCACTAAGTCGAGAAGGGGCGAAGGCCGATGATTATGGCTTTCGCCCCTTATTTTTTGAATTCCAAAGCGGTCCGGAGAAACCTGCGGCTGGCGCATCACCATGGCCGTTAGCGGGACGCAGAGGAGGCGTGGGGAGCACGGACCGGCGGCGTGTCGGAAGAAGCAGCGCCGGGGGCTGAGGATGGGGGCGAAGCGGACAAGGGCCCGTCGGTGTCCGACGTAGCAGCAGCGGCGGTGGCGCGATAGCGCACGATGAGGAGTGTGAGGTCGTCGGCCTGGTGCGCGCCGCGGGCAAAGTTCTCGACGGCTTCGAGGACGCATTTCTGGAGCTGGTCGAGCGGGCACTCCAGCTGACCGGTAAGGAGCTCCTTGAGGCGCGGGATGCCGAACATTTGCTCGTGGGGATCCATTGCCTCGGTGACGCCGTCGCTGAAGAGCACCAGCGTGTCGCCAGGCTCCAGCTTCCGGCAAACGGCGGTGTATTGGGCCTCGGGAACGAGGCCGACGGGAAAAGATCCTTCAGTAAAGGCCTCTTCGGCGGTGCCGTGGCGGATCAGGAAAGGCGAAGGGTGGCCGGCGTTAATGTATTCGAGATGTCCTTCCTGATCGAGGATGCCGAAGAACACGGTGGCGTAACGGCCGACCTCGGAGTGATCGCAAAGAAAGCGGTTGACATGATTGAAGACGCGCGCGGGATCGATGCCAAGAGTCATTCCGGAGAGCGCGCCCTGAAGCATGGTGGTGACAATCGCGGCGCCGAGTCCCTTACCGGAAACGTCCGCGATAAGAAAGGCGGTGCGGCCATCGCCGAGCGGGAAGACATCGAAGTAATCTCCTCCCACCGCCAAGCACGGGAGATTGAATCCGGTAACGGCGAGATGCGGATATTCGCGGAAATCGCGAGGGAGAAGCCCTTGCTGAATGTCGCGGGCGATGTTGATCTCTTGCTCGAGGCGCTGACGTTCACGCTCGCGTTCGACGAGGCGGGCATTGTCAAGAATACTGGCAGCGTCGGCGGCCAAGGCGTCCAGGATCTGGCGGTCAAGTTTCGAGAACGCGGCGGGACGGCGCGAATCCAGATACAGGACGCCGAGAAAATGACCGCGTTTGATGTTGACCATGGATTCCTGAGTGCTGGCGCGGGCCATGGCGTAAAGGGGAATCACAACCACGGCCCGCAGGCGCTGCGCGACGATGCTCTGGGCGGCCTGCAAATCCACGTCGGCTTGCGCGAGGTCTTCGGTGATGACCGGAGACTGCTGCTTCAGGGCGAGCTGGATGGCGGTCTGGCTGGGCGTGAGGCTTTCGGGGGGAAGACGAAGTCCGCCGCTGCGCCGCGCGAGTTTTACTTTCAGAGCGCCGGCGTCGTCGGTTTCAAGGAGCAGGCCGCGATCGGCGTCGGTGACAGATACGGCGTGATCCAGCATGTGGCCGAGCACCACGTCGAGAGGAAGCTGGGAATGGAGCAGTGAGGTCGCTTCAAGGAGGCGCTTGAGCTTGAGCAGGCCGCCACCGGTCGGCGCCGAACTGGTGATATGTTCGATGCGGGTGAGCAGGTGCGGAAGGGAATCGCCGTCCGCGCCCTTGGCGGAGCGGAAGACGATCTCGTAGGAGTCGTCGAGTCCGAAGGTGATGGCGTCGCCATCCTGAAGTTCACGGCTTTCAATTTTTTCGCCGTTGACAAAGAGGCCGCGGCGCTGGCCGCGGTCCTCGATATAGAAACGATTGGCTTCGATCACGACGGCGGCGCAGTTGCGGGAGATGCGGCGGTCGGAGAGCTGCAAATGATTGCCGGTTTCGACACCACGGCCGATCATAAAAGGCGTTTGCGTGATGCGAGCGTAGCGGCGCGCGCCGTCCGGGGAGACGACTTCAAGAACCGCTTCACCGGCTAGGGGAACGGTGTCGGGCATGGGCCAGTCCCAATGCGGGAATTGTAGCATGCGAGAGGAGGCAAGGAGGTAGGGAGAAAGCAATGGCTGAGCTTGGAGGAGGAGGAACTCAAGACGAGGAATTTCCCGCCCTTCGCTCCGCGAAGGAAAGGCACTCGATTTGATCGCTAAGGGTTGCCGTACGTTCCTAGCTCACAACGGCGCTCAGAAAAGTGACATCATTTCGGAAACGGGCCGGCCATGATCGGCCCGGGCATCAGGGGTGCCCAGACTTCTTTACAGTGGGCGCAGCGCACTTCGTGCCGGCTGGTATTGCTGGCCCCGGAGTTTTGAATGACTGCAAACGAATTCATTTTCTGGCAATGAGGGCAAGTGAGATCGACCATAACGCGGAGAGGTGCGGGTTTTGTCTCTGTTAGCTCCGCTGACGGTTGAGTTTCCCTGCTGGCTCGCTTTCTAGCGTACAGGGCTTGGTCGGCACGCGCGAGCAGTTCCTCGGGCCGATCTCCCATTTCATACTCCTTCCAACCTGCCGAGAACGAGACTGGAATCTTCTGGCCCTGCCAGTTCACTTCCAATGAACCGAGACGTCCGAGGACAAGTCGCAACTGCTCCAAGGTGCATTCCGGAAGCAGAACCAGAAACTCGTCGCCCCCCAGGCGAACAGCCAAGTCCGATCCCCGGATCGCGTGGTTCAAACGCGCGGCAAATTCCTGCAAAACCTGGTCACCGGCCGGATGGCCGTAGGTGTCGTTAATTTGTTTGAAATGGTTCAAGTCCACCGTGAGAACGGTCAGCGGATGACCCTTGCGCTCCGAGCGAGCCACCTCCGCCGCCAAGCGCTGCTCGGCAAATCGTCGGTTATATAGACCCGTCAATGGGTCGACCATGGCCAGATTGCGGAGCAGGTCGGAGTGGCCCTGCTTCTCCGCGAGTTGGCGCCGAAGCCGCTTGATTAGAATTTCTTGAGAGAGCGCATAGATGTTAAATATCACCACCAAAGCAATCAGACCAAAAACAGCCTCAACCATTTTGATATTGAAAATGGCGTTCGCTCCCTGACGCACGGCGGGGAGAGCGAGGGCGACGACTGCAAAAGTGAGAAGGAAAATGACAAAGATCGAGTAGCCCCACACCCACCAATCGCGCTTTTCAATTTGCCGAAACTGGTTCGCCAGTTCCTGGTCTCTCGCCTTTAGAGAAGGCGGAATGGGATTGCTGTAGGCATCACTCATGGGGCGGGTGAGGGGCAGGAATCCTCAATCCCTCTAAACTAGTGAGTTAGGGTTTCCGGGTCAACACAATTTCATGATCCCAGAACAAGTTAGTTATGACTCCCTTTGGAACAAGACGGGAGCCCATCCCAGCCCCCTCAAGATTCACTAACGTGCCGGGAATGAGCCGCTTACAGAGGCTTGCCGCACTCCGCCGGAGGTTCTATTTGCTTGGTACTCCTGTCCCATAGGCCAGGCAGAGTCCGCCTCGTAAACTTCCGTGGAACAAAAATGGCCGCGCTCTTTATCCTTGTGTTTGCCGTAATTGCCCTTGTGAGATTCGCCATCTCGCAATGGCGCGCGATTTGGATATCGGCCGCCAACCAGCCGCTGTCTGACTCCTTGCAGGCGGCGGCTGGAATTGACGGCGCGGCCATCGGTGCCGGCGATTTCGGCACGCTCCTGCATCTCTGCAACGAGTTGTCCCCTGAATTGAAAAAATCGAGCCCATGGCTTAAAGAAGTATCGGTCTATTACCGTGCCGTCGCGAAACTCGAGCGGGTTTTCAGAGTGAAGCTTCCCTCCATCGCGTCGTGGGCCAAGGGGGAAATGCAGATCTGCTCGCGCTATGCGGCAGTTGTTCTTGACCAGAGTCTCTCAATGAACCTGGATCGCCAGCTCGCGGCGCGTGCCAACTAACTCAAATAAGTCGGGCGCCATAAAAGGGGACGGGACAGAGAAGAAAGAAGCCGCCCTAATCGAACCGGCGCTAGGGAGTTTACTGCGGGTTCTGTCGACAGATTCCTAAGAGCTCCTTTTTGTGCAGTTTAATGCGTCCGGTTGGTATTACCCACGTTGAGTAATCTGCAGTTCGTCCAGCTGCAGTGCCTTAGCCAAGGCCTGCTGCGCCAAAGTTTGCTTCGACAGCACGTATGCCGCGCGATCAGGGCCTTTCTCGCCTTGCCATGGATAGAGCAGAACGAACTGCTGAATCCGCTGCAACTCTTCGATGAGTTGTCCCATGGAAAGATCGCTCCAAGCGGCTTTGGCCTGGCGATGCACATACTGCAAGAGAGAGATGCCCAGCATGCAGTAAAACGCGTGGATGCGGATCTTGCGGTCAGTCCCGTGATGCATCGGTCCCCAAGCGAGCCACTCTCCGTCTTTCAGGCCGCGGAAGACACGCTCGACCTGTTGCTGGCCGGCATAACCGGCCACCACGTTTTCTTTTTGACGAGGCTGGCCATCGAGGGTAATACATAAACGGAATAGCATTACATACCAATCACAAAATGCGACGATAATCACACTGAAGTAAACATATGTAGGGTAATACGTATTCCAAGAAAGAGAAACCCGTTTAAGTTCTACAGATGGAATGATTTTGTGGGAATGCGCGGAGGTTCGGGAGAGCACTCGCAGTAAACTCCCGCTAGGAAAGAAGTTACCCTGGAGGTGCACGCCAAAGTGCGAATCCGGTTCATTAGTGCTACCAGGTGCGGGCAATCCCGGTCGGTGATGGCAGTGAATTTCAAACCCACTCCGCCGTTGGGAATCAAATGTTGCACGACGACTTCGGCCCGGATCTGTCCTTCCGGAACGAGAAAATCAATCTTGGCCCGCATGCCCACGGGCCGCGAAACTGGAGTGGACAGGAATAGCCCCCCCACGCTCAGGTCGCAAACGCGGGAAACATCATCCACTCCACCGCAGCGCCAATAGACCCACACGTTGTCCCCGGTCTCGAGGCGAGAAACCTGCCTTCTCGAATAATTTAACTTTGCAAGGGCGGTTGCCACGGGTCTCCTCAGGCCCTGCGGAATTGGAAGCGGAAGGGAGAGAACAAACCACTTGGCGCAAGGCTGTTTCGGACCATAGCCAGATCGTGGGGTGCCCACAATCAGGTAAATACCCTAATTATTATGCCCGCTTTGCCTGATAAGCGGAATGGCTGCCGCACTGCAGGGGCCACGCCGCGGACGGCGGCCACAACGGCCATCCCATGTCTGTGGCGCCCCGCTAACGCCTATTGGCGGCCCGACGTTAGGCGGTCGTTGACTTCCGACGCGTTCACAGGGGCCAGATCGGGAAGGAAAGCCGTGAATATGCCGATGGCGGGAAGGAACGAGCAGAGGTGGTAGACAAAATTGAGGCTGGTGAGATCGACGAGTTTGCCGAGGAGCGCCGCGCCGATGCCGCCCATGCCAAAGGCGAAGCCAAAGAAGAGGCCGGAGACGGCGCCAATTCGTCCAGGGAGGAGTTCCTGAGCGTAGACGAGGATTGCGGAAAAGGCGGAGGCCAGGATCAGGCCGATGATCATGCTGAGGACGCTCGTCCAGAAAAGACTAGAATAGGGCAGCAGCAAGGTGAACGGCAGAACGCCGAGAATGGAAACCCAGATGACGTATTTGCGGCCGATCTTGTCGCCCACGGGACCGCCGATGATGGTGCCGGCGGCGACGGCGCCGAGAAAAATGAAAAGGTGGAGCTGCGCGCTCTGCAGAGACACGTGGAATTTGCCCATCAAATAAAACGTGTAATAGCTCATCAGGCTGGCCAGGTAGAAAAACTTCGAAAACATGAGAGCCACCAGGATGGCAAGCGAGAGCGCGATTTTGCCGGCGGGCAAGGTGGCCTGTGCATGTGCGGGAGACATTTCGACGAGACGCGTGGGATCGACTGAGATGGATTTTGGTGAATGGGATTTGTGATGTTTGGTCCAGGTGCCGATGTTTGCGAGCAGGACAATCCCGAAGAAAGCCAGGAATGAAAACCACGCGAGACTCGATTGTCCCTTGGTAAGCACGAACGCGGCCAGGAGCGGACCGAGCGCGGAGCCCGCGTTGCCGCCAACCTGGAAAAGCGATTGCGCCATGCCGTGCTGCCCGCCGGAAGCCATGCGCGCGACGCGGGAAGACTCCGGGTGGAACACGGCGGAGCCGATGCCCACGAGCGCCGCGGCGACAAGAATTGTGGCAAAGCTCGGAGCCACTGCGAAGGCCAGCAGACCAACAAGCGTAATTCCCATTCCGATGGCCAGGGAATACGGTTGGGGGCGACGATCCGTATAGAGACCGACGAGGGGCTGGAGGATGGAAGCGGTCAACTGCAAAGTAAGGGCGATCAGGCCCACTTGGCCGAAATCCAGGTGAAAGGAGTTCTTGAGGAGCGGGTAAATGGCGGGGATCAAGGATTGAACAGTGTCATTCAATAAGTGGCAAAAACTGATCGCCAGAAGAATTTTGAAGACCGTCTTCTCGCTTGCGTCTACCGGAGCGGCTGCGCGAATTGCAGTCAACTTTGTGTCGCTAGCCATCTAGAGCCGGAGTCCCTGAAGCATTGGTGAAGGGCCCATTGTTCTTACCTTGCCGCCGAGGCCAGGCGGCGGGAGACGTAATCAGCGACGTGGGCGTCGAAGAGCTCATTGAGGTGCTCGCAGACAGGACCCGGCGCGGGGATTTTCTTGCCGGCGATTTCGCCGACGCTGATGAGATTGCGATTCGTAGAAGAGATGAAAACTTCGTCGGCGGAGTAGAGGTCTTCGGGACGAAGCGCCTGCTCATGGACGGAAACGCCGGCTTCCGGCGCGATTTCCATGAGGATGCCGCGGGTGACGCCTTCGAGGCAGCCAGAGTTGAGCGGGGGAGTAAGGACCTTGTTGTTTTTCACCGCGAAAATATTTGCGGAAGTGCATTCCGCGGCTTCGCCGCGCTCATTGAGCATGACGACTTCGTCGAAACCTTCTTTGACTGCCTCGGCAACGGCCCAAACATTGTTGAGCCAGGAGATGCTCTTCACGCCGGCCATGGGAGACGCGGCGTGGCGGCCGTTTTCGCGGAGGGCGAGGCGCACGATTTCGCGATGTTCGGGGAGGCCGGCCGTGTAGATGATGAGGTCAAGCTGCGGATGCTTTTCGTCGCTCTGCCAGAAGCCGATGGTGTTGGAGACAAGATAGATGCGCGCGCAACCTTCACTGGCTGTGTTGGCGCGAATGACTTCGTGGAGATGGGCTCGCACTTTGGCGGCGGCGTACGGCATGGGGAGGCGGGTGATGGCGGCGTCTTTT
>Ga0066659_10000545_pt1 | contig 14232 bp, 8 predicted proteins | sample GraSoiAngelo_108_FD_75176 | JGI IMG/M metagenome (GOLD analysis project Ga0066659, IMG submission 75176) | Grasslands soil microbial communities from the Angelo Coastal Reserve, California, USA - 14_0903_09_40cm | ecosystem: Environmental > Terrestrial > Soil > Grasslands | place: USA... | reverse complement strand
TATGGCGATCATTAGTTACGAATACTTCCAGCGCCGGTTCGGCTCGAATCCGGCTGTACTCGGCCAATCCTTAAACAAGGGGAAGCCCTTTAGTCCGCGAATCGTCGGAGTCCTCGCGCCGCACTTTCAGATCTACTTCCCGCCCACCGCAGACTTGGAAGCCGCGCCCGATATCTGGATTGCGAATCGCCTTGGTTACGACGCCGCGCAACGAAATTCTGTCTCCATGCGCGTGATCGGTAGATTGAAACCGGGCATCACGATCGGACGCGCACAAGCTGCCGCCGATCAAGTCGCCGCCGAGGCGCGGAAGAACTTTATGATCGAAAACACGGCGGGCTACGCAATCCGTGTGGAGCCGATGCGGCAGCATCTCGTCTCCGAAGTCCGCCCCGCAATTCTCGCGCTGATGGGCGCCGTGATTTTTCTTTTGCTCATTGCCTGCGCCAACGTGGCCAACCTTTTGTTGGTGCGAGCTTCTTTGCGCCAACGCGAACTTGCAATTCGCTCCGCTATCGGCGGCAGTTGGTGGGATCTCGCCCGCCAGATCCTTTCCGAGGCATTGCTGCTCGCAACCATCGGCGCCCTAGGCGGCCTGGGCATCGCCTGGCTCGGAATTCACGAACTGCTCGCCATCGCTCCGGCGCATCTCCCGCGCCTCGATACGATCCGAATTGATTCGACGGTGCTGATCTTCACGGTAATGTCGAGCCTCGTCGCTGCTGCAATCTTCGGCCTGGCGCCAGCCTGGCGCGCGGCTCGTCCAGACGTGATGATCGTTCTGCGCGGCTCCAGCCGCAGCGAAGGCCTCGCCAGCGGCGGCCTCTCGCGCAAGATCGTCGTCGGCCTCGAAGTCGCTCTCGCCTATGTACTCCTCATCGGCTCAGGACTCATGGTCCGCAGCTTTCTCGAATTACAGCGCATCGATCCCGGCTTCAATCCTCACGGCCTCCTCACCTTTCAAGTTCAGTCCGATCGATTTCTCCAGAAGCCGGAAGAACGCGCCGTTGCTACTCGCCAGCTCGAAGATCGCCTGCGCGGTATCCCCAGCGTTCAAAGCGTCACCGCCGCAAGCCCATTTCCGCTCACGGGTGGCTTCAGCCCGATTCGCTGGGGCACGGAAGAAGCGCTCACCGACGCGAGCAAATATAAGGCCGTCGATCCTCTAATCGTGCTTCCCGGCTACTTCGAAACCATGCACACATCTGTGCTCGAGGGCCGCACATTCACCGACGAAGACAACCAGCCGGGCCGCACTTATGCCGTCGTCGATAAAATTCTGGCCGATCGCGCCTATCCAGGTCAGTCCGCGGTCGGCAAGCGCATTCTTATCCGCATCCAGACGCCCGAACCGGTATGGGTTGAAATCATTGGTGTCGTCGCCCACGAGCGCGGTGTATCGTTGAGCGAGCCCGGACGCGAGCAAGTTTATTTCCCCGACGCCTACATCGGCTTCGGCGCGACCGATCACTGGGCTCTCCGATTCGGCACCGATCCATCGAAATACGCGGACAACGTTCGCGCTGCAATCAAGGCATTCGACTCGCACCTCTTGATCACCGACATGCAGCCCATGGATGCTGTAATGGGAAAGGCGCAGGCCTCCACGCGCTTTTCGTTACTCCTCATCGGAGCGTTCGCAGTAATCGCGGTGCTGCTCGCGGGCGTGGGACTCTACGGCGTGCTGGCGACGGTCGTGCGACAGCGTACCGCCGAAATCGGCGTTCGCATGGCCCTGGGCGCTCAGGCCGGCAACATTTTCCAGCTCGTCGTGGGCCAGGGACTTCGCCTCACGGCCATCGGCATCGCCGCCGGTCTGATTGCTGCTTTCGTCCTCACTCGCGGGATGACCACGATGCTGGTAGGCGTGAAGGCGGCCGACCCCGCAACTTATAGCACCATGGCGGCATTGTTCTTCCTCATCGCCGCCATGGCGTCGTGGCTACCCGCATGGCGGGCGGCAAGTCTTGACCCCACGGCAGCTCTTCGCGAGGAGTGACAGTCCTAAGTTTGGGTACAACCTGAGTGGCACCTGAGCCCAGGACCCAATTTATCCAACGGCCTGGTCGTCGGCATCCCCGGACAACCTGCTTACTGCTGTCCCCATTAGCGAGTTGGCCCGGGTATGACTCAGCGCAGGGGTACGCAGAGAAGAGCATAAGCCATGCGAGCGCTCTCCGAGCAGTGGGGAATGCGCGCCCTCGGGCGACAGTAATCCTCCGCTTACCAGTTGGGTTCTAGCCCGACGATAAATTCTTCCTGGTAGTCGTCTACATGGAATCCGGCACGAAAGTCGATGTACAGTTTCGCGGACTTGGACCCATTCCCAGTTGGTATAGAATCTCACTTGGTAGCCTGGCCAAAGACTTAGCTGATCGTCAAAACTGAATCGGTGTGGATATGTCGGACGCACCAGACCAACGCCTGCTTGAGGCTCTGCTGGACTCCTGGGACCGGAACAACACTATCCTGCTCAACCTGCTCCGCGCCCTCCCGGAAGGCGGGCTGGCGGCCAGGGCGATGGAGGGCAGCCCATCCATCGCGGAGATGTTCACACACATCCACTTTGTACGACTTGTGTTCGTCCTCGAGGACGCCCCTGAGTTCGCCAGAAACCTGCCCGAGGAAGAGTGGGTGGTCGAGGGTGACCCTGGTCGCATCGCGGAGATGCTGAACGACAGCGCCAAGGCGGTGCGGGACGCGGTAAAGAGCAGGGTGGAGGCAGGCGAGGACATGAACCTTCACTACGACCACCCGGTCCTCCTGCTCCAGCACATGCTCTGGCACGAGGGCTACCATCACGGTCAGATGAAGCTGGCCCTCAAGGTAGGGGGCCGCCCAATGACCAATGAGGAAGCCGGGCCGGTCACGTGGGGCGTCTGGATGCGCAAGAAGTGAGCGGTCTTAGGGCGTTCACAAGCGCGCTCAAAGAGCGCCTCGCCTCCTAACGGCGCGGCGTATATCCTCCGCAGAGACTCTACTGCGGGGACGTGGTCGCTTGCCTGAGCACCAACCCATCAGACCATCTCTCGGATAGCTGGTTTATCGGGCACTTACATCGACAACGCGCAGTTAGTTGGGAGAATTGGGCCCCGCCAGGAATCCTCCATCGAGAACCAGGGATTGGCCTGTCATGAAGGATGCACGGTCCGAGCACATCCACACGACGGCTTCCGCGATTTCCATCGGCGTTCCAAAACGGCCGATGGGATGCAGACCGAGTGCGAACTTTCTCGCCTCCGGCGCGCCCCAGAGACGTTCGCCCATGGGTGTTTCGATCACCGCGGGACACACGACGTTTACCCGAATGCCGCTTCGCGCGGTTTCGAGCGCGGCGGACTTCGTCAGCCCCATCACGCCATGCTTGCTAGCGCAATACGTGGCTGCCCCAGCGGAGCCAATCCAACCTGCGACGGAGGCCATGTTGACGATGGCTCCACCACCGCCCTGCTTGAGCATCTGCTGAATTTCGTACTTCAGGCAAAGCCAGACGCCTTTGAGATTGATGTCGATGGTGCGATTCCAGTCTTCTTCGGATTGTTCGGCGATGGGGCTCCAGCTCCCCTCGATCCCGGCGTTATTGAACGCAACATCCAAGCGGCCAAACTTCTCCACTGTTTTCAGGACGAGCGCGCGAACATCGGCGGCCCGCGATACGTCGGTCTTCACAAACAAGCCATCTCCGCCGGCGGCACGGACCAGTTCAAGCGTTTCTTTTCCTTCGGATTCACGGCGGCCGGCGACCACCACTTTGGCGCCTGCCTTCGCAAAAAGCACAGCGGTATCACGCCCAATACCGGACGTCCCGCCCGTCACAATCCCAATTTTGCCGTGCAAATCCGCCGTCATGATCTCTCCTTGCGAATCAGGTTCTCTAGATGGAGAGGCAGATTGTAGGCTTTGCGCAAAGCTGGCGTCAAATAGGCGGGATACTGGACGTATAACACTACTCGTGCAAAGGAAAGCCCGATTCGGCGATCCTAAACTTCAGCGGCGTTTGGAAAGGGAATCTTGAGAAGAGCAAGCTGCTAGCCCCTGCGCCGAAAGCAGTTTTGGTAAGAATAAATCACGCGGACCCGGAGCTGACCGTGGAGATGGGCCTTGGACTGAATGGTGCTACGGTTTGCCAACTATTTTGGAATCACTCGTGCCTCTTCAGAGCTCGACACGATTGAAAGCGAAATTGCAATTCCACCGTCCCCAAGTCGTTCGTTCCCATAGTCGTTGGCCTCCCCGAACCAAAAATTTCAAGCTAGCAAACTACTTTGGGGGTACGCGGAGTGCCGGATCAGCACCTCGTTTATATCACAGTCACTTCTGGCTATGCTGGCCGTGCTTGACAGTTGCGGAGGCATGGCGCGAGTCGAAGACATGAACTCAACTGTTTAACGCGGTTTCGTCGAAGTGGAATCCAGCGGGATAGCGAACCGGAAGGAGTTAGCCAAAAGCCTTGACATTTGACACCTCCAGATAACAAAGCCCCGCATTGCGCGACGCAAGCTCCGGGTCGCTGCAGGGCGACCGCGGAGAGACGAACACCTATGTGTGACCCGCACCGCTGCGCAATCCCGCGCGTCATGGTATAAAAGGCCGCCCAGGTCACGCAGGTGCCGCTTCTCTCGCGGTCCAGGAGGCACCATGGCCCTCCGCCCAATTCTCCTCACCGTCTTGAGAGTCCTGGCCGTGTGTCTTCTGTTTGCGGTCTGCTTTGCTGTTGGCGGTGTGCTCTCCGGACTCGACAAGATCGGTCAGCGAACGGTCGCGTCCCAGCCCGCTCCGCCTGCCAACCAGCAGGTCCCGCAGATGCCTGAAGATTTTCTTCGCAGCTTTCTAATTTTTACACTCTGTGTTGGCGGCACTCTCTCCTACCTCATCCTCAGGTCTCGCTGGCATGGCCGGATGCTCGTCGGCGCTGTCTTCGTGAGCATGTATGGCATCTCGACCGTCGCCAGTCAGCTCGAATCCGTTGCCTTCCTCTCAAACAAATTGCCTCAAGGAATGATTCGGGCCATTTTCGTCCAAGGCGCGATTGCTGGGGCTTTGTTCGCGCCTCTGGCTGTCCTGGTGCTCGGCAAGTGGCGCGGTGCGTCGCTTCGCGCACCTATGTCGCCTGTTGCCCCGCTGAAGCTGGCTGCGATCATGCTGCGGCTTGCCATCCTCGTCGCGGCCTTCGTCTTCCTGTACATGTTCTTCGGCTACTACGTCGCTTGGAGAAACCCCGAACTTCAGCATTTCTACGCAGGGCCGGAACTCGCAACCTTCTGGGCGGCATTGAGGCACAACTGGACAAGCTCCCGTTGGATTTACGCCCTTGCCGCGTTCCGCGCTCTCCTCTACATCGCGTGTCTGTACCCGCTCATTCGGATGCTCCACACTTCCCGGCGGGAGTCGGCCTTGGCTGCGGCGCTCTTTTTGGCTTGCTGGACAACCGTCTTGCTGTTGCCGAATCCGTTGATGCCCGCCAGTGTTGCGCGCAGCCATTTTTGGGAGACGCTGGGCTTCAGCTTGGTCTTCGGTGCCCTCGCAGGCTGGCTCCTGTGCTTTACTGCGCCCGCACCACAATTGGAACCGACCTAACAGCCAGATTGCCGGCTTCAAAGCTGTAGCGGAAGGTATCACTCGATTGCGTCCCGCCTGTTGGAAATGCCGGACCTGCTCGCATAGAGCCCAGAAACCGCGTTCTGCAAGTTGAGATTGCAGCGACGATTAACGGCTTGATCGTACAAATGAAATCGCTGCCTAGATTTGGCCAGATACGATAAATTGGCCGAAGAAGGTTATGTACTCACCCGACCAAACGTGTTTTCGGTCGTCTATCTCAATGCTGGGCACGGCGGAGGTCTGCAAATGCAAACCCTGTGGCAGGATCTGCGCTATGGCGCGCGTCTTCTTCGTCTGAACCCCGGTTTTGCCGCCGTGGCCATGCTGTCCCTGGCGCTGGGCATCGGCGCCAACACCGCTATCTTTCAACTGCTTGACGCCGTACGCTTGCGTACTCTCCCAGCCAAAAACCCTCAGGGGCTTGCCGTCGTTCGCATCGCCGACCGCAAGCATTCTACCGGGCGCCACGAAGGGCGCTACTCGCAGATCACCAACCCCATGTGGGAGCAAATCCGCGATCACCAGCAGGGCTTTTCCAGCATCTTTGCCTGGGCTGCAACAGTGTTTAATCTCGCTGTCGGCGGCGAGGCGCATTACGCGCAGGGGATGTTCGTCAGCGGCAACTTTTTCAAGGTTCTGGAAGTGCAGCCGCTCCTCGGCCGTATTCTCATGGGCGAAGATGACCGCCGAGGCTGCGGTTCTCCCGGGACAGTCATTAGCTACGCCTTTTGGCAGCGTGAATATGGTGGCCAGCCTGATATCCTCGGCCGCAAAATCACACTTGAGGGCCATCCCTTCCCCATTATCGGTGTTACTCCGCCTGGCTTTTTTGGCGTCGAGATCGGCCGCTCCTATGATGTTGCGGTTCCGATCTGTTCCGAGCCAGTCATCCGCGGGGAGGAAAGCCTGCTAGACATGTGGCACGGCTGGTGGCTGGCCGCGATGGGCCGCCTAAAGCCCGGATGGACTCTCGCGCGAGCCACTGCTCAACTTGCTGCCATCTCACCCGCGGCGCTCGAAGCCACGGTGCCTCCTGTGTTCAAACCCGACGACGTGAAGAATTACATGGAATACCGCTTCGGGGCGTTTCCGGCGGACAACGGTTTTTCCTCGCTGCGCCGCGAGTATGAAAATCCTCTGTGGACACTCCTGGCCATCGCAGGGCTTGTGTTGCTCATCGCCTGCGCAAACCTTGCCAACCTGATGCTTGCGCGCGCCAGCGCTCGTGAGCGCGAAATCGGCGTGCGCCTGGCGCTAGGCGCTTCACGTTTGCGCCTGCTGTGTCAGATGTTTGTTGAAAGCCTGCTGCTGGCGACGACGGGTGCTGCGCTCGGCGCGTGCCTGGCTCAACTGCTCAGCCGTTTTCTCATTGCGTTCCTGAGCACCGAGGGCTCTCCACTCTTCATGGATTTGCGGCCGGACTGGCGCGTGCTCGGATTCACGGCTGGCCTAGCCGTGCTCACCTGCGTGCTCTTCGGACTGGCGCCTGCGCTGCGCTCCACGCGCGTAGCTCCTGTTTCCGTGCTCAAGGCGGCCGGGCGCGGTATGACTTCCGGGCCCGCGCGCTTCGGTTTGCGGCGCAGTTTGGTGGTCATTCAGGTCGCGCTCTCGCTCGTATTGCTGGTGGGAGCGCTCCTTTTCGTGCGGACTCTGCGCAATCTTCTGACACTTGATCCCGGGTTCCGCCAAAACAACATGGTTGTGGCCAACCTCGACCTCACGCGGCTCAACATCGCGAAAGAACGCCGTCAGGGGTTCAAGCGCGAATTATTAGATCGTATTCGTGCGCTTCCCGGCATCGATTCCGCTGCAGACGCGGGCATTGTGCCAATCAGCGGAAACAGTTGGAACGACACCGTCTTTATCGAAGGCTCCGACAATCGCAAAGCGGTGCCGTGGTTCAACCGCGTCACTCCGGGTTACTTCAAGACCCTGCACACGCCATTTCTCGCTGGGCGCGATTTCGACGACCACGACACCGCCACTTCGCTGAAAGTCGCCATCGTCAACGAAACGTTTGTGCGCAAATTTCTGAACGGTCAAAATGCGATCGGCGTCACGTTTCGCCAGGAAAGTTATGTGGGCCGACCCACGCCCACCTACCAGATCGTCGGATTGGTGAAAGACGCGAAGTACGTGGATCTGCGCGAAGAGCCCGTGCCACTGGTCTATTTGGTCGCCGCACAGGACGATCGCCCAGACAATTTTCCGCAATTCTTGATTCGGTCGAACGTTCCGGTTCCTGCGGCTCTACCCGCCATTAAGCAAGCGGTCTCTGAGGCCAGCCCGGAGATCATGAGCGAATTCCATACGCTTCAATCGCAGATTCGCGATTCGCTCCTGCGTGAGCGCCTGATGGCTACGCTCTCAGGTTTTTTCGGTTTTCTGGCGGTGCTGCTGGCTACGGTTGGTCTTTACGGGGTAATTTCCTACACCGTGGCGCGCCGGACGAATGAGATCGGCATTCGCGTGGCGCTCGGCGCACAGCGCGGTCACGTCATCAGCATGATCCTGCGTGAAGCTGCCGTGCTTCTTGCTATCGGTCTCGTGCTCGGCAGCGCACTCGCGCTGGCCGCTTCGCGCACGGCTACATCGCTGCTCTTCGGATTGAAACCGAACGATCCGGTCACGCTGGCCCTCGCCGTGGCCGCGCTAGCCGCCGTCGCTGCCGCGGCCAGCTTCTTACCGGCGCATCGCGCTGCCCGCCTCGATCCCATGGCCGCGCTGCGCGAAGAATAGCTTCGCCGCGTGGTCCGACGATAAGCCTTTCAGTAAAGCCAATTCACTCTTTGCGGGGGTGTGTCAAGGAGAATCGAAAACCTCTTTTGTGGAAATAGTGCGACGGGGGCTCCTAATCCAGGCTCCGTGCCGCCACCTCAGGTGCAAAATGATAGGGTGAGGCACATGGATGCTGGCTGGTGCCCAGATTTCCCAGCTGCGATTCGGCCTTAGAGTATCTGATCGAAAGTAGTTTACGATTATGCGAACTAACCAGATGGGGTTTGGGCCTCTTTTCCGCTCACGTCGCGTCAGTGGCGGTCGGGTTTTGGTATTGTCCTAATTTGATTTCGATGGGGTTTTCGAGATTCCAAGGAACAAGCAGCATACTAGGAGTTCTGTGCATTTCTTTAGGAGGGACGAATGATTTCCGGCGCTCACGTAATTGTCTACAGTAAAGACGCCGAAGCGAACCGCGTATTTTTCCGCGATGTCCTCGGATTCAAATCCGTGGATGCGGGCCATGGTTGGCTGATCTTCGCTCTACCGCCGGGAGAAGCCGCATTCCACCCATCCGCTGATAATGGTCCGCATGAACTCTATTTTATGTGCGACGGCCTGGAAGCCGAGATGGCGTCGCTCGCGAAGAAGGGCGCTAAGTTCTCTGAGGTTCAGGAAGCACGATGGGGTTCAATTACGAAGATTCGGCTTCCCGGTGGAGGCGAGATTGGCCTTTATCAGCCAAAGCATCCGACAGCATTGGGCCTCGGCTTGAAATGAAGCACGCGGTCAAGTTAGGGCACCACCAATTACGAGTGGCGAGGAGGGGCTATCAACGATCATCCGGACAAAAACGTCTTGGTCCCCCTGCCGAACGTAGTCTCCGGTTAGGGCTAATCGGGAGGTAGACGGCAATACCACGCCAAACCCCAGATCAGGATTAGGGGCGAAAACAAATAGCCGAGTATGACCGGCACTACCATCGTCGCCTGAACCGACAGGGTTCCTTTACACCCATTGAGACGTTCCAACGTCTGAAATATCCTCAACTATACTGCTGTCAGGACTCCGCTACCCTTAACTTTGCTGGCGCGAGCGAGATCAGGGTTACGCCGATGACAACGAAGGCAGCAGCCGCGCCCAGCAGTCCTCCGCGATTGCTCGCATTCTGGAATGCTTGAACCGCCATAACAGTGGCGTGAGCAAAGCTCGACCATGCTGTGAAGGCGATCACGCTGCGACTCGCCGATGGGTTCCGCGCCGCTATCAACAAGAAAATCCCGAGCGTGACATAGAGGCTAAGCATCATCGGTTCTATGTCTTCGGACTGATTTGGTTGCCATAAAGACGAAGACTTCGCCAATGGATAAATCAAAGCCGAAAAGAGCAACCCCACCAACACCAAGACGATCTTCAGCGATCGTTCTCGAATCATTCCTGCCCTCCTGCCAAAACTAAAGGGATAAAGTGCATGTGCACGCGGGTCGCCGACGTGAATCTTACGTTTATGACACGGGAAAGGCCAACGAAACCGGACGCATCGACGCCTGGGCATCGTCGAAGGCACAGAAGTCATACCCAGTTTCGAGATTTGATGGCAAAGTGATGGAATACCACACATGGGTGGCACCGGACGGGTGGATAGAAGTGATGGCGCCCATAGGTGATGGGTGATGGCGGCCACGTCGATTTAGCGTCTTGCGGTTGCTCAGATTTTTATTGGCGAGCCATGACTCGCAACACACTGCCAGTTTCCGTTCGGCATCTTCACCCACGTATCGGTCCACTGGAGATTCAAGTCAACTAGCTTGCCTGAGGGATCCTTCGTCTTCGCTTTCAAGATTCCTATCGCTATTGCCGTGTCTCCATACACGATGACTTTCATTTCGGAGTTCGCGCCACTGTTCTTCTCGAAAGTCTTTACTTCTACCAGCGCCTCGGCTTTGCCAGTCACCTTTCCCTCCGCCGAAGTGCCGACAAACTTGTCGGCCAGCAGAGTTGCGAGCAAATCAGGACTATTTGTGTTTATCGCCTGAAGCCACTTTTCTTCTAACGCCGCGACAGCTTTCTCAATCCCGCCGGTCTGCTGGGCTTGCGACGATGCTACGCTGCCCAGGTAAAGCAAACCGATTAGACACAATATCCAAGTTCTCTTCATAGACGCCTCCTCAATTGTTGAGAATTTCGAAAAAACTTGGCCGGAGTCCCAGGAGCCTGAATTGCAGCCATTGCATACTCAAGGCGGTAAAATGTCAAATTGAATTCAAACGCCTAGGTCAAAACCACGGGCTGTGAAAATGGCATTGCACCCCAGGGTGCCGGAACCTGACCCCAGGCCAACAGCCGACCGCAAGACCTCCCGGAAGCTCATTGGACTCAACGCACAAACGGTCCATGTTAACCCGACGCAAAACCTGACCTGACACTTCTGCGATTTGACGATGGAAGCATGTCGACAGGAATTCTTTGCCGCACCCGCGGTGTGCTGGTGTATAAGTATTCCCACCCGGGCGGTCAAAACGAAATCCCAGCCTAGAGCTACATGGAGAAATAAAAATGAAAAAATCACTGATAGTGTCGGGAGTCGCGGCTCTAACCATCGTAGCGGCTTTACTAGGCGCTGCGCAGGCGCAGAAGAACAAGCAGGTCATCTACGTGTCTTCAGCGCAAGCCACATATAAAACGTCGCCGATGGGCGGCGTTTCCATGCAGGTCCTCCGGGGCGATCCGGACAAGGGCCCCCATGCAACATTTACCAAGTTTGATCCCGGGTACGATGCGGGCATGCACACCCACACGAACGACGTTTCCCTGGTGGTCATCAAAGGTGCCTACCTATATAAGGATGAGGCCGGCGAAAAGCGTGTCGGGCCAGGCGAATTCCTCCTCGTCCCGGGTGGCCACAAACATTGGAGCGGCGGCGACAAGACCGAAGGCGCACTCTTTTATCAGGAAGGGTCGGGGAAATTCGATCTCATACCGGCGAAGTAGAGGTGGTTTCGACCGCACTTTCAAGGAGAAATTGCAGTGAACATTTCTGAAACGCGAACGGCCCTCTGGCGTTCTTGCCGCGCACTCCTTTTTGCCTATTTCTTAGTCTCGCCCTCCGGGTGGCCCCAGGGGAATCAGGGCACCATCGAAGGCATCGTTGTCGATCCATCCGGCGCCGCTCTTCCCGGCGCCAAGTTGACGGGAACCAACGACGCGACCCGCATCCACTTTCAAACCACTAGCGATTCCAACGGCCTCTTCACCTTCCCCGTCCTCCCGGTAGGCACCTACACCATCGAAGTCGAGCACCTGGGTTTCGCCAAGCTGACGCAAAAGAACATCACGCTGAGTGTCGGCGCCCGACTGAACCTGAACCTCTCCCTCACGGTGGCTGGACAGACCCAGTCCGTCACCGTCACGGATGAACCCCCCATCGTCGAAACAACCCGAAGTCAGGTGAGCACTGCGGTGAATGATGTGGCCATTGAAAACCTCCCCACCAACGGCCGCAACTTCATCAATTTCGTACTCCTCACTCCGGGCGTCACCCTGGACGTACGCGGCGGCGACATCAGCTTTGCAGGCCAGCGCGGCACCCTCAATTCACTCATCGTCGATGGCTCGGACAACAACAACACCTTCTTCGGCCAGTCCGTCGGCCGCACGGGATCGGGCCGCGCTCCTTACCAGTTTAGTGAAGACGCGGTACAGGAATTCCAGGTCAATTCCAACGCCTATTCCGCCGAACTCGGCCACGCCGGCGGTGCGGTGATCAACGTGGTCACCAAGTCCGGGACCAACAGTTTCCACGGTACGGCGTTTGAGTTCTTTCGCGACCAGAGCCTGAACGCCAACGACCCCATCAATAAAATTAAAGGGCTTAGGAAATCGCCTTATCACTTCAACCAGTTCGGCGGAGACCTCGGCGGTCCCATCGTCCGTGAAAAGCTCTTTTTCTTCTTCGATTACGACGGGCAGCGCAACACGCTGCCTAATCCCGTCTTCCTCGGCGTCCAGCCATCCACCCTCCCGCCCCTTACCGCGAATCAACAGACGGCCGTCAGTTATCTGCAAGCCCGCGCTGCTTCCTGGATTCGCACGCAAAACCAGGACGTATATCTTGCCAAGGGCGATTGGCGGTTGAGCACAGGTGAACTCCTGAGTGTTCGATATAACGGCCAGCGCTTCACGGGCGCTGGTTTCGAAAACGGTGGCCCCCAGAATTCTTCCGAGCACACCGGCGCGTCGCTGGTCACCACGGACACGTTAACTGGTTCACTCACTTCCACCATCTCGTCCAGGATTGTGAACGTTGCACGCGCTGGCTATACCCGCGATAACGAACCGGGACAAGCCAACAGCAACAATCCGGAGTCCACTGTTCGCCAGCTTGGAGTCACGGTTCTTACTGTGGGTAGAAACTTCTTCAGTCCGCGGTTCACCAACATTCACCGCGGCGAGGTTGGCGATACAGTCTCTCTTGTCCGCGGACGCCACACGATCAAGACGGGTCTGAATATTCTCACAGACAAGATCGCCAATTTCTTCCCGGGCAATTTCTCAGGCGCCTACCTTTTCAATAGCCTCGAGGGATTTGGCTGCAACTTGAACGGAGGCGGCGCGGCCTGCTTCGCCGGCGCGGACGCTTCGGATAATTTTGCCCAAGCCTTCGCAGGCGCGGGCACCACCGGACCCACCACGAATCCCAATCTTCAGGAATATTCAGCCTTCACCCAGGATGAGTGGCGCGTACGAAATGACCTCACTCTGAATTTCGGCTTGCGATACGATCTCGACCTGATCGCCCAGCCGCCCGTGCTCAACCCTAGTGCCAGTCTCGCCGCTGCGGGAATCTTCACCAACAAGATTCACAACGATCATGCCAACTTCGGCCCCCGGCTCGGTGTTGCCTGGACGCCTCTCGGCAAGAGGTTGGTCGTTCGCACTGGGTACGGTATTTTCTACGGTCGCACGCCCGCGATCACCGTCGGCACTGCGTTCTCGAACAACGCTCTGAACGTGCAGACTCTGAACTTCACCGGCGCAAACATCCCGCAATATCCCGCCACGAAGTGCGGCGCTCCCGTCGCCGCTCCAAGCTGTGCCGCGCCGGTCGGTGGCACGGCAGGCGCTCCCACCATCTATGTCTTCCACCCCGATTATCACGGGCCCAATGTGCAGCAGGCCAACCTAGGCCTCGAATACCTGATTCAGCCGAGCCTGTCGGTTCAGGTCAACTATCTGTGGGTCAAAGGCACGCATCTCACGCGCACCCTGGACATCAATCAGCAGGGTCCCGAAACGCCGGTAACCGTCGGATTTGTGGGATCTAGTCAAACTGCCACGGTGAACCGGATCACTCAGCCCCGCCCCATTGCTGGCTTTGCGCGCATTGAGGAATTCCAAAGCAGCGCCAATTCCAACTACAACGGCCTGACCGTGCAGTTAAACAAGCGCCTTTCCCACAATTACCAGTTCCTTGCTTCCTACACTTTCGGGAAGGTCATCGACGACAACCCGGACGCCACGTCGGTCGTTCCCTTCTCTGGAGATGACGCCAAGATGGTGCAGGACCCGCTCAACCTTCGCGGTGATCGCGGCCCAGGCGTCAACGATCAGAGGCATCGTCTCGTGTTAAGCGCGATCTGGGACCTCGACGGCTATGCGCATTCTCTACCACACGCGTGGCGCTACGTGGTCGGCGGATGGCAACTCAGCGGAATCCTAACGGCCGAGACCGGACAGCCCTATTCAGGCATGGTCAACTCGGACCTAAACAACGACAGCAACAGCCGCACCGACCGTGCGCCGGGACTCGGCCGTGACACCTTCAACCTTCCCAACTTCGTTTCGCTGGATCCTCGAATCACTAAAAACATCCCGATCACTGAGCGCGTCAAGGTACAGCTCATCCTTGAAGCC
>Ga0066659_10000535_pt1 | contig 14325 bp, 6 predicted proteins | sample GraSoiAngelo_108_FD_75176 | JGI IMG/M metagenome (GOLD analysis project Ga0066659, IMG submission 75176) | Grasslands soil microbial communities from the Angelo Coastal Reserve, California, USA - 14_0903_09_40cm | ecosystem: Environmental > Terrestrial > Soil > Grasslands | place: USA... | reverse complement strand
CGGGGATTGCCGATACAGGCGCCCGATGTGTGGTGCGTGCCCAAGGATGTCGAACGTCGCAGCGAGTTCGTTGGTGAACAGGTCCGGTGAGGCAGTACGATTTCGCCGCCACCAATTCTCGATTTCGCGGATCTGCGCGTCCGCTTCGGGCGTGGTGAGGACCGGCAGGCTCACCGCCGCCGACGCAGTTCGTCGAGAATTCGCGTGGCAGGCTGGAGACCGCCTGCCTCGGCGGATCTCCAGGACGTCAACAACGCTTCGTGCAAGGCGCGCCGCTCATCGTTAGTGAGGTCATCGCCTTCATCATCGACAACCAGATCGACAATCGTCCCCTCGGGTAAGGTTGTCGGTTCGTCCAGAACGAGGCGCCCCTTCTCGACACGTGCTCGCAGAGGGCTCATATAGCTACTGTACGGGATCCCAAGATGCTCCGCAAGCCTCCACCGGCAGCGCCGTTGACGCTCGGCGCGCTCGACAGTGGCAAAGTTATCCGCCGTCTGAAACGGTAGATAGAGGTCTGGATTTCGGCTGGCGGAAATGGACCTGGTGAATGCCGGACAAACGAGGAGTCAAGCTGAGGACACTCAGGTTGTTGAGTTCGCAGGCTCTCGCCGCTGACCCCGCTGGTTTTGTTGACCCTCGGCGAACACGCCAATATCTTTTTCACCGGAACGGATAAAATCCAGAAAGTCCAAACCAGAGTACTTGCATGTTTGACAGACGCTCAAGAGGATCAGGTACTCTTCGATCCCCCTGGGCGTCGAGAGACCCTCAATGGCCTTGCGGAGCCTAGCAAAGGCTTTGATCGCATGTTCGGCGGTTGTTGTTATTCCAAGGAATTCCATCGTAGCTTAGAAAAGTGAACAACTTGTCGCGATCTCTATCCAATCGAGCTTTCAATTTCATCGCGGCTGCGCTTAGGTGCTCCATCTTGGACATCCGCCTGTAGAAGCGGGCGACATCAGCCCGATGTTTCCGCAGAAACCTGCTCTTGAGACCCCAGCGGTCGGTCGTCTTCAAAATCTCCCGAAAGAGTTCGCCAAATGCAGTTGCAATTCCCTTTATGGTTTCATCGTATGGGTTGTCCAAAACCGCGTCATTGAAGTCACGGATCAAGTGGAGGATGCACTTTTGCTGAGGGCACGAAATCGCGTCGTAGGCCGCGTAGAAATCAGACACCAAAACGCCGGTGAATCCCTGCAAAGCGCTTTGCACGAAGCTCCCTTCGCGGGTCTCGGAATAGAAGTAAACCACTTCACTCCATGTCGCAAAAACCCACACGTACGCTGTCTTGTCGTGCAGTTTGATTCGTGTTTCATCGGCATGAATCAGGTTTCCATGTACCATTTTGTCGAGAATGTTCTGTCGGGTTTCTTGGTAGTATTCAGCTCCGCGCGTCTTGAACCGGCGGATGACGATTTCGTCCAGTCGGAACCCGAACAGCCTATTCAACGTCTGAGTAACAGAACGCTGCGAAACGCAGAGCTCAATTATTTCAAAGATTGCAAACGAAGCAAGGTTGCGACCATATGTGCTCCGATCCCAGAATTCCGTCGGCCACGGGGTAAATTCTTGGCAAGTCGGGCACCGGAAAACCTGAAACTGATACTTCACTAGCGATCCGTGAACACCAAACCTGGTAAACCTCAGATCATGAAGGCATTTTGTTACTTTCCGAAAATCCTGGGTTCCCTTCCTCTGGCAGCGAGGACAGCGGCGTAATGGCTCGCAGACGGTCACTCTGCTTATGCGGATACTCCTTCTCGTTAAACTCTTGCCTTCTCGCCTAGATCGCTTCAATCCTTCTTCGGTCCTGATGTAGATGCGATCACGCTGATAATCCCAGCGGGCAGCCTTATTGATGGTCTCAAACCCCTCAATGGAACTGCTAAAGGTAGGCCAGATCGTCTGCTTGGAATCTACATTGTCTGCAGCGACAATTTCGAAACGATCTGTCGCTTCTGAATTCAACCCAGTGCCCCGTTCAACGATTTGTGCAACAGCAGCGGTAACGAGTTCCAGTGCAGTACAATCCTCCAGGTTATAAGTGACAAGTTTTTCCTTCATCAGCGGTGCTTTCGTTTGTTCCCAGCCATCACGCCATATGATGGCCTGCAAACCAGAGGCCTCGTGCTCTGACCATTTGAACCCCAACCAGCCAGCAATTTCTTTTAGCCGATTCGAGTAAGTGGGAAAGTAGATCTGTCCGAAAATTATCGAAAGAAGGTTGATCGGCGATTCAAGTGCGCTTGCCGCACCACGGCCAGCGGGAGGTGCACCATGCCTTTCGCACATTCTTTTCAGGAAAATACTCTCGAAGCTTCCGTAGTGGATCAAAACCGGGTTCTCGACCTCTGCCAGTTTCCCAAGAAACTGCTGCCAAATTCGGGCCTCTTCCGCGGGGCTATCAGCCCAAAGACTTTGCTGGATAGAGGAGTTGCCCACCCTGACTCGAATTCCAATCAGGTAGTAGAAGTTCCGGTCTGGTAAGCCCTCAACGTCGAGGTAAACAGGGGTGCCTTCGACCTTCAATTTCGGACTGCCTACAAGGTAGATTTTTCCTTCTCGGATCGCTCGCGCCTTCAGGGAATGGTGGTATTTCTCTCGCTTGTCCTTTAGTTCTTTGGGCCGGCGCCGAGGTCGGAAAGTGTAAGACAGTTGGGTGACGGTGAAAATGCCCCTGCTATTGGCTTTAGCTCGCTCTTTTTCTGTCATATTCCCGAGAAGACTGAGGTCGTCTTGATCGATGGCTCTTTGCCGGCAACGGGTTTTAAACTCACATTCGGTACAGTGTCGGTTCAGAACTAGATCAGGAGGTGTGGGGCTGGCAAGTAGACTGCCAACCTTTTCGATCGCCAGGCGTACGTCATCTGTGAGAACCGAGGTCTTCACCTGCAGAGTTGCATTGTAGTCGCCGTAGATAATCCTGCCGCGATCAATCGTCCGGTCCAACATCTCTGATAAAACCAGCCCATCGAATGCCACTAAGAGCTTGTCGTCGCGAGTCGGCTTATTGTGTGACACATATCGAATCGGAATGAACTGCGCGGCTCTGTCTCGTCCTAACGGCGGAATGCGCTCCACGGCGTGACAGGCGCACTGGAGGTTCTGACTGCGTGCCTCGAAACCTGTGGCCAACTGCCATTGGGTCGCCCTAAGGCTTTCTGGGGCCGACGTGCTCGTGACGCATTTATCTGCCGCAACACCTGCTATCAACCGCCGGATACCCTCGCGGCGAAAGCTGCCGCTCTTGGTTCTCTTCCAGTCTGCATAGGCGTTTCCGGTCCCAACCTCTCCATGTGACAAAAGAAAGCATTTGGTGGAACACTTGAGGTAGGCTTCGATCAGATCGATTGTGATGGTCATTTTCACCTCTCGCCTGCTTACGGCGTTCCTCGCTACTGCTCCCTTGAGTTCCGCATTCTATTTTGACCCGGCTTGCCTTCCACGAGACTCGCTAACCAAGAAGTTCCACATCGCAGAAAAAAGAGCATTTGGTGCACAGCCGAACGCTCATGAATTTCCGAAAGGAACTCTGGGCGTAACTCCTTGAAAATCAGCGAGCCAATTTGTCCGTTTCAAGCAGCTAACCGAGAAAAAAGACGATGTCGGACCTAAGTTGGACCGAACGGTTGTAGTGGCGTCATTTCGATGGCTGTACTAGAATGAAAACAAATACGTTGCGCGGGTCCCCGGTAGCTCAACGGTAGAGCATTCGGCTGTTAACCGGAGGGTTGTAGGTTCCTACCTGAGGAGCCATTCTTTCCTGCAATTCGGTCCTGACGGTACAACCGTCGTGGCACAGGCCAGCAATCCAGCGAATGCAAGTGGTGTTTGCGGTATTTCGGCTTCTTTCGCCCGGCGAACCTATCCTGCACCCACTGGAACAGTTCGAGGTGCAATCAACGCTTCTCGGTCGCTGCGGAGGCGGAAGGGTCCGGCTTGAGCGGCGGGGACAGCGGGACGCGAGCAGTGATCCCCTTGCCCTCCATGATCGTGTAGATGAAATCGGCGGGGACATCGCGCAGCAGTTCGGTCTGGCCGCTCGGCCAGAAAACTTCCACCGTGTCCATCTTGTCGGCCGCGCCCAGGCCAAAGTGCGGCCGCAGGTCGTTCTGCGAGAGATAGCTGCCGCCGCCCCGAACTTCATTGAACTGCATGACTCTGGCGGCGTGAATGGCGACACGCGCGCCGATGGCGGCACGATTGCTCTTGGTTCCAATCAAGTGAAAGGCAATGCGGTGGTTGCTGTTGCGGGTCTTGTTGATCAGCAGCGACGTTGGCTGGCCGATGTTGAGCACCAGAATGTCCATGTTGCCGTCGTTATAAACGTCGCCAAAAGCAGCGCCGCGGCGCGATTCAGGCGGCATCTCGAACACGCCTGACGCTTTGGAAATATCTTCGAACGTTCCGTCGTGATTGTTACGGAACATCTGCATGGGCTGTTTGTAGCCAGGGCTGTTGGGGATAGCGTCCACCTGTGGATAGACGTGCCCATTGTTGACGAATATGTCCACCCAGCCGTCGTTGTCGAAATCTACGAAACCGGTGCCCCACTTTACATAGCGATAACTTGGCTGACCGAGTTTCGCCGGCCAGGATACATCCGAGAAGGCGCCTCCGCCGAGGTTCCGGTACAGGTTGTCGACCTGGTCGGTGTAGTTGGTCACGAACAGGTCGAGCTTGCCGTCATGATCGTAGTCGGCGAAATCCACTCCCATGGAGCCGAGTTCCTGGCCGTCATCACCGAGGGCCACGCCGGCCAGCATACCGACCTCATCAAAGGTGCCGTCGTGGCGGTTGTGGTAAAGGAAGTTGGGGCCGGCATCGTTCGCCAGGAACAGATCAGGCCAGCCGTCGTTGTCGCAATCGGTCCAGATTGCGCCCAGACCATAGCGGTGCTGTGGATCGTCCATCCCCGCTTTTTTGGAGACATCCTCGAAGGTGCCATTAGCGCGATTGTGAAACAGGTAGTCTCCTTCGCCTGGCATCCCCCAGGGTCCGCATTGCACCAGCACGCCCTTGAAGCGGCAGAATTTTTCGTCGCTGCCGAAGGCAGGCAGATGGTTCATATCCACGTGCACATAACGGGAGACGAACAAGTCCACGTGGCCGTCGCGATCATAATCGCCCCAGGCGGCGCCGGTAGCAAAGCCGGTAATTCCGCCAAGCCCGGCCTTCTCAGTGACATCTTCAAACTTGCAGTTGCCGAGTCCGCGATAGAGGACGCTGTGACCGTAGCCGGTGACGAACAGGTCCAGATTGCCATCGTTGTCGAAATCGGCCACGGCGACGCCCATGCCCCAGCCTTTCACCGTCACTCCGACCTGCTCGGTGATGTTGGTGAATTTGCCGTCGGCGCCCTGGTGATAAATTGTGACCATCAAGTCGCCGCCGGCGCGGTAGCGGTCAACACTTGATCCGTTGGTTACGACGATGTCGAGCCGGCTGTCGTTGTCGCAGTCAAAGAAGCCCACTCCGCCGCCCATCGATTCAACAATGTAGTGCTGCTCTTGGGAGGCCAGATGCGAAACTGTCAGCCCGACCTGCGGCGCAACATCCACGAACTGCGGAACCGGAGTGGTGGAGGCGTTATTCTGGGCGGCCAGCGAGCAGGCAGACAGTAGCAGCACACAGCACATGGGAAGAAGAGGACGGCGAGGCATAGATTGATGATGATAATGTCAGGAGCCCGGCCATTGTACTGCGGAAAGCTTCTGTTTTGCTCGCCGCCACTCGCTCGGTAATGGTGCCATTGTGGCGCGACGCTCTTGCTGCGTTCTCAACCCGGGACGTTGTCGCAAACTACGCATGGTGCGCTGCGAAAGAAGCATCGCGTGCAACGGTGCGCTCAGTTGCTGCTGGACCGGTTGAATCTCGAACGACCAATTCGGGTTCAATTGTGATCTTGGGCACCCAAGGTTCGTGGTCTTCGATCCGTTTCAGTAACGTCTGCGCTGCTGTTTCGCCCATTTTTTCGAGCGGCTGGCGCACGGTAGTGAGACTTGGGTTGTTATGTACAGCAATTTTGATGTCGTCGAACCCCACGACCGAAATATCTTCAGGAACCTGTAACCCAGCCTCTTGAAATGCCCGGATAGACCCGATTGCAGAAATATCGTTATATGCAAACAGGGCCGTGAACGCCCGCTTACGGGCAAGCAGCTTGTTGGCGAAGGGATAACCCAACTGGGGCGTGGCATCGTCGCTCTCAAGCTGAATCACCAAGTCGGTCGGCATGCGGATGCCTAATTCCGCAGCAACTTCGCAGATGGACTTCCAGCGATCCTCTGAATCTGGGCTGACATTAGCGCCTTTCATGAAGGCTATCTCCGTGTGGCCGAGATCGACGAGATGGCGAAGGGCCAGCCGTGCTCCCCTGCGATGATCGAGAACGATATTCGTGACGTCTTTCAAACGGAGGTGTCCAGGGATGGCAATCGTCGGCAGCGGCAAAGAGCGATCCATAATTGTGTCAACCGTAATGAAGCCTTCGACGCCGCGATCTAAAAGAAGGTGCGAATAATTTTCGAGGAGCTTCGGGTCATGACGGTGAGCGACTGTGAGGTAGAAATAGCCCCTCTGGCGGAGATATCGCTCAATGCCACTGATAATGGGTGAACTATAGAAGTCGCCGATCTCTTGAGTGACTACGCCAATCATGTAGGTGCGTTTTGTCCCCAGATTGCGCGCGTGGAAACTGGGGCGATAGTTGAGCTCACGAGCGGCGGCGTGGATTCTTTCTTGGGTGTGCGCCGGGACCGAGCGGGAAGCAACGGATTTGTTCAGCACGGCCGAACAGGTTCCTTTGGTGAGTCCGACGCGGTCGGCCACCATTTGCAGGGTCACAAGATGAGGTTTCTTCTTGCGTCCTCTCTTTCGTGCTGTCATACAGCTTTTGATCCTAACACGCGGCGATCCTGCCTATAGCTGTCAGCATAGAGACGTACCACATCCAGTTGGGGTAGCAAGAATACCGGTTTTCCACGTGCTTGACTATCTAGAATAGCGGTTTTTTAGCTTGACAATGCAAGGTCACTTGCCATTAAATGCCTCGCGTCTCAGTAGTACAAAAGTATTAATCGTGGAAAACGCGCAAGCCTGCAGTCAAACCGGGTTCCAGGAGGACGTCTATGGGTTCCGGGCTGGTGAAGCTCATCGCGATCCTTGCCATTTCCTCAGTCGTATTGGTGTCGTTTTCAGCTGCCCAGAAGACCACCGGCGATGTCGACGGAACGGTCACTGACCCGAGCAGTGCGGTCATTCCGGGCTGCGCACTCACGCTGACTGATCAGGCTACCAGAGCTGTCCGCAAGACCACCTCGGACGCGCAGGGCCACTTCAGCTTCCTGCAACTCCCAGTCGGGACCTACACGATCACTACCACAAAGGAAGGGTTCAAGACGGGGTCGCAGACGAATGTGGCAGTGCACGTTGCTACGGTGACAACGACCACCGTGCAGTTGGAGGTCGGCGCGGCCACGGAAACGGTGACCGTGGAGGCGGCGGCGGTCACGTTGAACACGGAGAACGGCGAAGTGGGCAACGTCATGCTGAGCAACCAGGTGAGCCAATTGCCGCTGAACGGCCGCAACTTCATTGAACTGACCACGCTGATGCCGGGCACTGCGGTAGGAGGAGGCTTCGACAATAAGAACAAGGGCTTGCTGGCGGGAGTTGACATCTCCTTCAGCGGCGCACCGGCCAACGCCAACCAGTGGCGGGTGAACGGAACCAACAACAATGACCAGGGCTCGAAGCGCACCATTCTAATCTATCCGTCGGTGGATGCTATCCAGGAATTTAAGATTCTGCGCAACAGTTACGGCCCTGAGTATGGAGGCGCTGGCGGCGCGGAGATCAACCTCGTGACCAAAGCGGGCGGGAACCAGTTTCACGGCGATGCCTATTATTACGGCCGCAACGATGTGCTCAATGCCGAGAACTTTTTCCTCGGCCAGCAGAAACAGAACTGCATCGCCGGCGATCCTGTTTGTGGAAAGAAGAACTATCTGCGCCGCAACGACTTCGGCTACACCATAGGCGGGCCGATCAAGAAGGACAAGCTCTTCTTCTTCTGGTCGGAAGAGTGGAACCGCGAGCGCCGCGGCCAGGTGCGCCAGGCGTGGATCCCGACGGCAGCGGAGCTTGGCGGCAATTTCACCGATTTGGCGCAGGCGCGGATGGCGGCGGGTGCTGATCCTACGAAAGATCCTTTTCTGACAAAAGACAGCAGTGGAAATACGATCAACTGCGGTGGACCAGCCATGCCCAGCGACCCGTCAACCGGTCAGCCATTCGCCGGATACATGATTCCGGCCGGCCAGCTCAGCCCTGCCGGCCAGGCGTACGCTTCCCAGCTTCCACCGCCGAACATCAGCAATCTCTGCGCCGCGCATGATTGGGTATCACAGGTGGGAATTCCGCTGAACTGGCGGGAAGAGAACGTTCGCGGCGACTTGAACATCACCAAGAGCACGACCTTGATGATTAATTTCACCAATGAATCCTGGAAGAATCCGCTGCACGGATATGAAGAAGGCGGGCTGTGGGGCGACTCGAACTGGCCGGCGGTGAGCGATTCATGGTCGCAGCCCAGCAAGATGCTGGTGGCCAAACTGACCTCGACCATCGGCGGCAATAAGGTAAACGACTTTGCCTTCTCCTGGTCGGCCAACCGCATCAACATCACCCAGGCCGGCGATAATCCGCAACTGCAGCAGCGGGTCGTTTCCGCCATGCCCCTGATTTTCCCCACCAGCGGCAAGCTGCACTCCAACCAGCTTCCGGAACAGATTTGCTGGTGCTCTACGTATATCGGCGCGCTCGGTCCGTGGGGCAACCGTCAGGACCTGTTCACCTGGAAAGATGATTTCTCCATCGCCAAGGCCAAACACACCTTCAAGCTAGGCGTGCTCTACGACCGCAATGCCAAGGACGAGGAACAGGGCCAGGAGGCCGGGGGGCTGTGGGGCGCGGCGGGTTACAACAGTAAGCTTTCAGGGCCGGGCTTTGCCTGGAACAGCCCGACCGGCAACATGTGGTCGGACATGATCCTGAAGAACGTACTCTGGGGGGCGAATGAGAACTCGAAAAATCTCATCAGCGATCCTCGCTGGCGCGATACCGAGTTCTACTTTGGCGATACCTGGAAGGTAACCAAGACGTTTACCCTGGATTACGGCTTGCGCTGGTCGTTGATGCCTGACGCATACCTGGCCGACAACAAACTGGCCAGCTTTGAGCCGTCGGCTTATAACCCTGCTCTGGGCACTTCTCCCTGCAACGGCATTGTGTTCGCGCACGGTGCGCCTAATGGGTGTGCGGCACAGGGCTTCGCTGGAGGTGTCTATTCCAGCAAGCGCAGCATTGTTCCCTCAAACTATCACCTGATTGCGCCGCGCCTCGGTTTCGCATGGGACGTATTCGGCCACGGGTTCTGGGTGCTGCGCGCGGGCGTTGGGCAGTTCTTCTCTCGCGATCCGATCAGCGGCACTAGCACCCGGCTCGTCGGCGCAAATCCCCCGTTCACGGTCGGCGTCGGCCCGGAGCGCACGCTCGACGGCCCAACCTATACAACCAGCGGAAGCAACCCGAACATGTTCGACTATGCCGTGGGCGGTACGCCAACCCAAAGCGTGCAGATGAACACGAACCTTGCCAATAGCTGGCAGTGGAACCTGACAACTGAAATCGCGCCGTTTCGCAATGCCAAGCTGGAGATCGGCTACGTTGGCCTGCGCGGCATTCACCTCGCGACCTATGTGGATATTGATCAACTGCCGCCACAGAACCGTTTGGCTTGGATTACCCGTAAGGCCGGGGACAATGCCAACAATCTGTTCCCCTTCGGCGCCCTTTACGGAGGCGCGCCCAAAGCCATGTACCAATGGGCCCATCTCGGCGATTCCGTTTACCACTCACTCCAGACCATGTTTTCGCTGAAAATGTCGCGTAACTCGATCTGGCAAACGAGTTATACCTTCTCCAAGAACATCGCCAACACCGAAACCGATTACCCCAATAATCAGGATGGCATTGCGGACCTCTACAATCCGCGCGCCAGTCGTGGACTGTCCGATTTCGACCGGCCCAACGTCTTCTCCTCCAGCCTGGTTTACAATCTGCCCGGCCTGGAAGGGCGGAATGGCTTCTTGAAAGGCGTTGCCGGTGGATGGGAGACCAGCACGGTGGTGAGTGTCGCAACCGGCAATGCCCTTACGATCACGGGCAGACTGCAAGGCACCTGCCTTACTTTTGACACAACGGGAAAATGCACCCAGACTATTGGCCAGGATCCGTGGGGGGTGGTGGGCAACGGCTCCTTAACGAATTTCGGCATCCGTCCACTGCTCACTGGCAAGCCCTGCTTCAGCGGAAACAAGGCGCGGTGGATCAACCCCGCGGCCTTCACCATGAACGGTTATGTCCTCGGCCAGCCGCCGCAGTCCAGCATCGGACAGTGCCATGGCCCGGGCATCCGGGACGTGGACTTTGCGCTCGACAAGAACTGGAGCATGCCGAAAATCCTGGGCGAGAATACCAAACTGCAATTCCGCCTGGAGTTCTTCAACCTGTTCAACCATCCGATGTTCCGCTTCGGCAGCTCCAGCGCTGATAGCAACGTGAATCTGCAATTCGTCGGCCAGGGTGGGCAGATCGTGAACGGCGTCGTGCAGGGAACTACTCTGCAGGGTGGATCGACTTTTGGCAACACACCGTTCTCCAGCAACCTCGGTAACCGCGAGATTCAGTACGCCCTGAAGTTCATCTTCTAAGGCGCTCGCGCATCGTACTAACCAAGGTGGGTTGACTTTCGTCCAGCCCACCTTTTTAATTCAGTGCAAGTTCATTACTCATACGGAAGTGGGGCCTGGGTGGTGGTCAGCCGCGCAGTAAAGCGTAAGGGCAAAGTTCGGCGGCCGGCCCCGCTCGTTGTGGTCGTCTTCATACTCGCCTCCATTGTCATCGCTGAAGTTCCCACCAAAACGCGAATTGTCGATCTCATCCGCCACGATCGATTACCTGCTGCCGAGCAGCAGCTTTGGGACATCCTGAGTGCTCATCCGGATGAAGTCTGGGCGCTTGAGCTGATGGGCAAGCTGCGTGTCCGCCAGAAACGCGACGCAGAGGCCGAGGCGCTGTTCCATCGCGTGCTTGAAATTGATCCTTCCAGCGTGGAGGCGCAACGCAGCCTTGGAGCTTTGTACCAGTCAGAGGGAAAAGCGGCGGAGGCGGTCGCGGCTTACGCGACGATGGTGAACATGGCGCCTCACGATCGCGATGCCAACCTGGCGCTGGCCACCCTGTACGAACAGACCGGAAAGTATCAGGAGTCGGTCGCGGCGGTGGAGCGCATTCCAGTGACATCGCGACCGCCCGATGTTCTTCCGCTGCTGGCCCATGATTACTTCGAACTCGCGCAGCCCAACAAGGTCCCTTCCCTGATCTTAGAGGTGCTGCGCCTGCCGCCGGCGAGGCGGGGAACGGCGCTCGATTTCGTAGCGGTGCTGCTGCACAACGGCTATGTCCAGGACGCGTCGAAGTTGATGGAGGCGATCCGCCCAGCGAAGCCCGACGCCGGCTACGTGCATGTGCTGGCGCGGGTGCGCGAGTCCGAGGGGCGCAGAGCGGAAGCGCGGCAGTTGCTGGCCGAGGCGCTGCGCATGCAGCCGAAATCGTTCGACATCCTCTTCGATTCCGGCCGCTTTGCCGCGGAGGAGAACCGCTGGAAAGATTCGCTGGAGCTGCTGAAGCGCGCAGACGCGGTGAAGCCGGACAACCCCGCGGTGCTGATGAAGCTGGCGGTCGAATATACCCAAATCGGGGAGCTCGAGCGCGCCAGGGTGGCGTCCAAGCGCCTGTATGACCTCGAACCCGACAATCCAAACGCGCAGTACGTCTATGGCAGGATATTGCAGGAGACGAAGCGGTTCCAAGAAATTGTGGACCCGCTGGCGCGGAAGATGGTGGCGGAGCGGCCCAACGATCCGCACGCGCTCTTTCTGCTGGGGATGATTGACTACGACGAAGGCAATAACGCCGAATCACGGCGGGAGTTCACCCGCAGCCTGCAGTTCGATCCTACGAACAATGACACGCGCTATTACCTGGCGATGCTCGATGAGCGCCTGGGAAATTTTGACGCGGCCCGCAAGAGTTTGGAAGAGGTGGTGAAGACAGACCCTAACCACGCCGGCGCCCAGCAGGAGCTGGGGGTGATCCGGCTGCGGCAGGGAGATATAGCTGGCGCGCGCACCGCCCTAGAAATCGCGCTGAAACTGCGGCCCGATATTCCGCAAACACACTATCAGTTGGGGCTGGTCTATGCGCGGCTGGGAATGACCGACCAGGCAAAAACGCAAACCGAGATTTACCAGGAATTGAACCAGGCTGTGAATGACAAACTGAAGCGCGACATGTATCCGCAATCCCCGAATACGAAGTCTGCTCCACAATGATGCCGCTCCGAATCAGCCGCGGAACATTCCTTGCCGCTGCATTGGCGATCGCAATGCCCGCCTTTGCCGCGCAGAAGCCTGCCAAGAGAGCAAAGTCCGCCGCCAGGAGCACTGCGCCGACCCCCAGAAGCGCGATGGCCAAAACAGACACCGCGCAACAGCATTTCGATTCCGCGCAGACCTACCAGCTGGCCGGAGATTTCGACAGGGCGGCAAAGCAATATCGGCGGGCCATTGCCATCGGGCTCGACCATCTGGGCAATCTTCGCGCTGCTCGGCAGGATTATCCCGGCGCGGAGCAGTTGCTCCAGCAGGCGATGGCGGCGGACCCGGATGATCCTGATCCCGCCGTGGACCTGGCCATCACCGAGCTTTATTCCGGGGACATGCCGAAAGCGGAGACGGACGCGAAGACGGTGCTGCAGAAGAATCCGGACCATTTCCGCGCCCGCGCCCTGCTCGGCAAAATTGATTTCTTGCAGGGGAACTATCAGGCCGCGGCCGACGAGCTGCACGCGGCGCTGGGCTTGGCCACCGACTTTGATATAGCGTACAGCCTTGCGCTAGCTGATCTGGAACTGAAGAAGACTTCGCTGGCGATTGTGCTCTTCGACGAGATGAAGAACTCCCTGCCCGAGACCGCGCAGTTGCACGTATTGATCGGGCGAGCCTTCTTGGCGACCGGCTATCCACAGCTGGCGACAAGAGAATTCGAGCACGCGACTGGGCTGGGCCCAAAGTATCCGCACGTTCATTTTTATTTGGGGCTGGCCTCTTTGTTGAGCGCTCGGGCGCCCGATGTTCCGCGCGGCGAGAGCCAGTTGGAACTGGCCGAGGCAGAAAAGTCGCTGCAAGAAGCCATCAGGCTCCAACCTCAGGACCTGCGGGCATTTTTTTACCTCGGCCAGTGCTACACGTCCGAGCAGCAATGGGCAAAGGCGGCGGACGCCTATCGCTCCGTCATCAAGCTGACGCCGCCTGCGCAACAGATGGATGCCGCGATGGCGGGCGCCGTTGAGGGGCTCGCGGAAGCGCTGCGCAAGCTGGGTAAGAATGAGGAGGCCGCCGCGGAGTCGGCCAAGGCGCAGCGGATTCGCGCCACGCTTCAGAATGATGGGGCAAGCGCGGCCGGGAGCGATACCGGCAAGGCGAACGGTGACTCTAATCAGCAGGAGCTTCACTCCATGATGCTGCGGCCCGGAGACTCCAAACCATACGACGCTAGAGCGGAGGCCGCGTACACGAAATCGGTGTCGCTTCTGCTGGGGCAGGCCTATCACAACCTGGGGGTGATTGATGCGCGCGCCTCGCGTTACACGCAGGCCGCCGAGGAATTCTCGCAAGCAGCGAAATGGGAGCCTTCCATCCCCAACCTAGACCGTAACTGGGGTGTTTCCGCTTTCCGCGCGCAGGAATATGACGAAGCCGCCGGGCCGCTGGAGCGGCAGTTGCGCCGCACGCCGAATGATCTCTCCATCCGCGAAATGCTGGGTCTCTGCTACTACATGGGAGATAAGTTCGCCGAGAGCGCGGAGACGTTGCGCTCGGTCCTCGGCCAATTGCCGGACAACGCGGGCCTGCTCTACGCCGCCGGCGTGTCGCTGGTGCGCAGCGGTGACGCGAAGAACGGGGCGCGCGTTTTTTCCCGGATGCTGGAAAAGAATCAGAACGTGCCGGCCGTACACCTGATGCTAGGCCAGGCTTACGCCCAGGAGCAGAATTATCCCGAGGCCCTGGCAGAGTTTGCGCGGGCGCTCGAGCTCGATCCGCACATCGCTGAGGCGCACTATTATTCAGGGATGGTGGCGCTCAAGCAGGGAAAGCTGGATACTTCGGCGGATCAATTTCAGCAGGAGCTATCGGT
>Ga0066659_10000534_pt1 | contig 14327 bp, 15 predicted proteins | sample GraSoiAngelo_108_FD_75176 | JGI IMG/M metagenome (GOLD analysis project Ga0066659, IMG submission 75176) | Grasslands soil microbial communities from the Angelo Coastal Reserve, California, USA - 14_0903_09_40cm | ecosystem: Environmental > Terrestrial > Soil > Grasslands | place: USA... | reverse complement strand
TCGAATGAGATGCGATACATCTCGTTCGGGTGTCCTTGGTCTCCGACCTGCGCGACCAGAATCTCCACCTCCAGCGGCTTGAGCTCCTGGCTGAAGATCGTCCCGACGCTCTGCGAGTAGCCGTTGGCGAGGGACCTGGCCGTGACGTCTTCGCGGCTGTACATGAACCCTTTCAAGTCCGCATGGCGGATGCCCGCCTTGCGCAGGTTCTCGAACTCGCTGTACTTGCCGGCGCCGGAGAAGGCGATGCTGTCGTAAATCTCGGAAATCTTGTACAGGGAGGCGCTGGGGTTATCGGCGACCAGCAAGACTCCGTCCTCGTATTCCATGGCGATGATGGACCGTCCCTTCGCGATGCCCTTCTTGGCATACTCCGCCTTGTCCTGCATCATCTGCTCAGGCGAGACATAGTAGGGTAACGGCATGCCTAGACCTCTCTCTTGCGTCCCTCGATCAGCGCCGCGTAGACCATCCCGATGCGCTGGTCCTCCACGTCCGTGATGCCCCCGGCGGTGACCAGTTTGGCGGTCGGATAGATCCCGCGCACCATATCCGGTCCTCCGGTCCCGATATCCTCCTCGGCGGCGTTATACAGCGCCAGCAAGCCGACCCTGAGCGCCTCATCCTCCGGCAGATGCTTCCGGAAATGTTCCCGCATCGTATTCCGCGCGTCCTTCCCACCGGAACCGATGGAATGATAGTCCGATTCCTCGTACCGTCCACCCGTGATGTCATACTTGAAGATCCGTCCCTCGGCACGTTTGAGATCATACCCCACGTAGATCGGGACCACGACCAGTCCCTGGAAGACCATCGGGAGATTGGCCTTCACCATCTGGCCGAGCTTGTTCGCTTTGCCTTCACAAGAGAGCTGCACTCCTTCCAGCTTCTCATAGTGCTCGAGTTCGGTCTGAAACAGCTTGGCCATCTCGATGCAGGGCCCGGCGGCGCCTGCGATCGCGATCGCCGAATGATCATCGATGGTGAATACCTTATCGAGGCGCCGGCCCGCGATCTGAAACCCTTCGGTCGCCCGCCGGTCGCCGGCGATCACGACTCCCCCCTGATACTTGAGCGCCAACACCGTCGTGCCGTGCGTAATCGGAGGGAGGGAGAGCCCGCGGCTCTCTTCACGGGCAGGCTGGGATGGCGGATGGATCAGTCCATGACCACCCGGAACCAGATCCGGGCGCTGCTGAGCGAGATAGTCAAAAAAACTTGAGCCGTAGTCGTCCGGGAACAGCGGCACGTTTCTCGTCTCCTCTCGATTCGGCTCGTAGTCAGGTCCCAGCTCGTGCAGGGGTGTGCCGGCTCGGGTGGAAGGCGTCAGGCAGTCAGCTTGGCAAGCAACGATTCCGCCGAGTCGGATCCCTCCAGAAGCTCGCGTGTGAGAGACTCAGTCCCGCGCAGTGGCTCCATCAACGGGATCTTCTTGATCGTGGTATTTCCCACGTCGAACAGGACCGACGTCCAGCTCGCGGCGTACACTTCGCGTGGAAATTTCTTGAGACAGTTTCCACGGAAATAGGCCCGCGTATTCGCCGGAGCCTTGTGCTCCGCTTCCGCAATCTCACTGTCCTGGAGCAGCCGGTCGACCAAGTTGCTGCGCTCCAGCGTGTAGTACAAGCCCCGCTCGGGACGGACGTCGTGGTATTGGAGATCGAGCAGCAACACCCGAGGATCATTCCAGCCGCATCCTCTCCGCTCCATGTAGGAGCGGATCATCTGCCGCTTGGCCACCCAGTCAAGCTCCCGCACCAACAACATCGGGTCCCGCTCAAGCTTGTCCAGCGCCTCCTCCCAGCGCACCAGGACGTCTTTGGTGATCTGGGTCAGCTCATGACAGGCATAGAAGTCCATCGCGGTCTTGAGGTAGGCACGCTGAATCCCGATGGCGGACGTGACACGGCCGTCGGCCAGCTTCAACGTCCCTTTCATATCCAGGTCTCGCGACACCTCCTTGATGGCGCGAATCGGGTCTTCCAGGTCCAGGTTCGGAAATTCGGCGCTGGCCTCGAGCATTTCCAGCACGATGGCGGTCGTGCCGAGCTTCAGGTAGGTGGACAACTCGGCCATGTTCGCATCGCCCACGATGACGTGGAGTCGTCGGTACTTGGCGGGGTCGGCATGGGGTTCATCTCGGGTGTTGATGATCGGCCGCTTCACCATGGTATTCAGATCAATTAGACACTCGAAGAAGTCGGCACGCTGGGAAATCTGATAGTCCGTCGGCCCGGTCTGGTTTTCCGCGCCAACCTTGCCGGCTCCTGCATAAATCTGCCGGGTCACCAGGAACGGCAGCAGCATCCGGGCAATCTGGTCAAAGGGAACGGAGCGGGCAAGGAGATAATTCTCATGGTATCCGTAGCTGTTTCCCTTCCCGTCCGTATTGTTCTTATACAGAAGAAATTTTTCTCCGCCGCGTGCTTGGGCCAGGGCCCGCAGGCAGTCAGCCAGCACGCGTTCGCCGGCCCGCTCAAAGGCCATGAGCTCGCGCGGGTTGGTGCATTCCGGCGTGGCATATTCCGGATGCGCGCCGTCGACGTACAACCGCCCGCCGTTGGGGAGCAGCTTGTTCAGCAGCCGGTTGTATTCGGGACCCGGCCGTTCCCGCTCGCCTTCCACCTCAAACCCCCGGATATCGAGCAGCGGATTCTCGTTTTCATAGTCCCAGATCGCCTGAGGGGATGGGAGCGCGGGATAGTGGCCGATCAACTGGAGCGAATTGGAGACCGGATCGAGCGCCTCCGCTTCACGAGCGGCAATGCCGAACTCGGTTTCTGTTCCCATCACGCGTTGCACAATGATCTCTCCATCATGCTCGCGGCGCTCACATGGCAAGGGGCCAAGGCTTGAACTCAGAAATAATGGCCGGTGCTGATCGTCTCGATCCGCCTCGACTCGGTGGAACCCGCCGTAATGGTCCGGACATGAATGATCTTTTCGCCTTTTTTCCCCGCGATCTTTGCCCAGTCGTCCGGGTTCGTTGTGTTTGGCAAATCCTCGTGCTCCTTGAATTCTTCCCGGATCGCCCGGAGCAGATCATCGGCTTTGATGCCTTTCGCCTGGGTCGCGATGACCCGTTTAATGGCGTATTTCTTCGCCCGAGAGACAATCCCCTCGATCAATGCGCCGCTGGCGAAATCCTTGAAATAGAGAAGCTCCTTTTCTCCGTTCGCATAAGTCACTTCAAGGAATTTGTTCTCGTCACTCGCCGCATACATGGCCTCGACGGTCATCCCGATCAAACGGTCGACCAGCGTATTCCGGTCCCCCGCATGACGCTCCACTTCCTCCGGCGCGAACGGAAGGTCCGGGACGACGTACTTGGAGAAGATGTCCCGTGCGGCCGTCGCGTCAGGCCGCGAGATCTTAATCTTGACGTCCAGCCGACCGGCCCTGAGCACGGCCGGATCGATGAGATCCTGCCGGTTGCTGGCGCCGATGACGATCACGTTGCGAAGGCTCTCCATCCCGTCAATCTCCGAGAGGAATTGCGGGACGATCGTGGATTCGACATCCGAGGAAATACCGGTGCCGCGAGTTCGGAACAGGGCGTCCATCTCATCGAAGAACACGATGACCGGGTTGCCGTCCGCCGCCCGTTCCTTGGCTTTCTTGAACACTTCCCGCACCTGTCGCTCCGACTCGCCCACGTATTTGTTCAACAACTCGGGGCCCTTGACATGCAGGAAAAAACTGCGAACTTCCTTGCCGCTGAGGTGGCCCAGCTTCTTCGCGATCGAGTTGGCCACCGCCTTGGCGATCAATGTCTTCCCGCAACCGGGCGGCCCATACAGCAGGACCCCCTTCGGCGGGCTCAGCCTGTGTTCCGCGAAAAGCTGCGGGTGAAGGAACGGCAACTCGACCGCATCCCGGACCTGCTCGATCTCCTTCTCAAGCCCTCCGATGTGGTCATAGCTGATGTCGGGCACTTCTTCCAGCACCAGCTCCTCCGCCTCGGATTTCGGGAGCTTCTCGATGACATATCCCGACCGCGGGTCGTAGAGGAGATGATCCCCGACGCTGAGCCGCTCTTCGAGCAACGGCTCGCCCAGCTCCGCGACCTTCTCCTCGTCGAAATGAAGCGTCACGAGCGCGCGGCGCCCCTCGAGAAGGTCTTTCAAGCGGACCACTTCACCCTGTCCGTCGAACCCGCGGGCCTCGATGACGTTGAACGCCTCGTTGAGGATCACCTCTTGTCCTTTTCTCAGTTCTTTCGACCTGATCGAGGGGTGCATGTTGACCTTCATCTTGCGGCCAGACACATACACGTTCGCCGTCGCATCAGAGTTCAAGCTGGAAAAAATCGCGTAGGTGGACGGGGGAGCGGTCAGCTTGTCCACTTCCGCACGGAGCGCCTCAATCTGTGCCTTGGCGTCCTGCAGCGTGGAGGTCAGTTTTTCATTCTGCTTGTACGCCTGCTCCAGTTGATACCGTGACTGATGCAGCTGCCGGAGTTCTTCTTCCATGGACTGAATCTGGATACGAAGTTTCTCCGCCTCGCGCATATTCTCGTCGTTCTTTCTCACGGGACCCGAATCTCCGTCTGACAACCGTTCGGTGAATTTCTTGACCGAATCACGGAAGGAGCTGAGTCGGCTCGGACTCCTCTTCGACTCGGCCATCGCGTGATTCCCCCGATCGCCCGGAAACGTGAGCGGACACCCGAGCCTCAGCCTGCCGGAATTCTATCACCGACCTCCCACTAGGTGTCAACAGTTGCCGACCAAACCGGTTACAGCGGCACGGCGAGGGCGTCGAGAAGTTGGCGCGTGGCGGACTCGACGCTTCCGGCGGAGAGGATCGAGGAGACCACGGCCACGCCGAACGCCCCGGCCCGCCTCACCTCACCCACGCGCGACGCCGTGATGCCCCCGATCGCGAACACCGGCATCCGGCACCGGCCGCTTGCCTCTTCGAGCGGACGGAGCCCGATCGGTGGCCCGAACATCAGTTTTGAAGCGGTCTCGTACACCGGCCCAAGGACCGCGAAGTCCGCTCCGTCCGACTCGGCCCGCATGACCTCGTCCGTCGAATGCGCGGAGACTCCGATCATCCGATCGGGACCAAGCATCCGGCGAGTGACCGCCACGGGAAGGCTGTTGGCACGCAGATGGACTCCGTCCAGGCCGAGGGCCATCGCCAGATCCACGCGATCATTGATGAACAACGACGCGCCTTGCTGGCGCGTGAGACGGAGAACTTCCTCGGCAAGACCGAGTAAGCGACGCGCCTCGAGGTCTTTTTCCCTGAGCTGGACCGCGCGCAGACCCACTCCCAACGCCTGACGAATAAGCGGACCCAGCGGCCGCCCTCCAGTTCGATTCCGGTCGGTGACGAGGTACAGAGGAAAATCAACGCGGGGCATGGGGAGAAAGGTTGAGGTTAAGGTCGAGGTTGAGCATGAGACAAGGGGAACTGTTTTATCTCAGACTCCGTCCTCTACCTCAGCCTCGACCTCAACCTCGCGAAGCGCTAGAGCATTCCCTCGATTGGACTGCTGGCGGTCGCATAGAGCTTCCTGGGTATCCGCCCCGCCTTGTACGCTAATCGACCGGCCTCCACGGCATACTTCATCGCCTCGGCCATCGCAATCGGGTCCCGCGCCCCGGCAATGGCGGTGTTCATCAGGACCGCATCCGCTCCGTACTCCATCGCCAGCGTCGCGTCCGAGGCCGTGCCCACCCCGGCATCCACGATGACCGGAACCTTGACCATTTCGAGAATGATTTTTAGATTATACGGATTCCGGATGCCCAGACCCGAACCGATTGGGGCGGCCAACGGCATCACGGCCGGACATCCGATGTCGACGAGCTTCTTGGCCACCACCGGGTCATCGTTCGTATAGGGCAGCACGATGAATCCTTCCTTCACCAGAATCTTGGCCGCCTCGATCAGCCCAGCCGTGTCCGGGAACAGCGTCCGCTCATCGCCGATCACCTCCAGCTTGACCAGATCGGAAATGCCCGCGGCACGGGCCAGCCGTGCATACCGCAGGGCGTCCTCGACCGTGTAACAGCCCGCGGTGTTCGGGAGAATCGTGTACTTTTTCGGATCGAGATAGTCGAGCAGGTTCTCCTTTGAACGGTCGGTGATGTTGACCCGGCGAACGGCCACGGTGACGACATCCGCTCCGGCGGTGTCGATGGCCTTCTTGGTTTCGACAAAATCCTTATACTTGCCGGTCCCGACCCACAGGCGGGACTTGAATTCACGTCCTGCTATGATGAGCCGATCATCAGACATCGAACACTCCATGGTCACGATTTGTCGATTTATTGATGTAGTGATTGCGTCAGGGGAACAATCTCACAATCGCCCGATCGACAGATCGCCACATTCTCCTGCGCCCCCTCCGATAAAGCTGATAATCTCAACGTGGTCCCCCTCGTGCAGGCCGCGCCGCTCAAATTCCTGACGGGTGAGGACCTCGGTATTCACCTCCACCGCAACCCGGTCCGGTCGGATATCCAGCTCACGGAGCAACTCGGCGACCGTCACGCCGGCGTTCGCGGTCCGACCTTCCCCATTGACCTGTATCTTCATGCGTCAGGCCTGCTCCGCCCGGCCCTCTCGACCTGAGAGCCGGCACGGGAGGAACCACGCCTCATACTACGGGACGATCAAACCCCTTGTCAATCAAGGCCACGGGCCGAACGTGGCGCTCCGCCTTCTTTCCTTATACCATGGTAGAGGATGCGTGACCGGTCGCCCGGAGCGCCACCTGATGACTGACACAAACAGAACTCTCGCAGAGCTGTTTCAGGCAATGGCCGAACTCCTGGCCATCCGTCGGGCGAATCCTCACCGGATCCGGGCGTACCGACGCGCCGCCGAGTCCGTCACCGGTCTTCAGGAGGACGTGGCGGCCGTGGCCGCGCGGGGAGAACTCCAGCGCATTCCAGGGATCGGCCGCGATCTCTCCAGCAAGATCCAGGAATTTCTGAAGACCGGCACGATCGAGTCCTACGAGGAACTGAAGATATCCTTGCCGCCGGAGATCGCCGCATGGACCGCTCTGCCCGGACTCTCGGACACCGTCGTCCAGCACCTGTACTTCCGCCTGGGAATCCGAACGCTGACTGACCTGGAGACTTTGGTCCGCTCGCGCCTGCTGCGGACACTACCCGGTGTGACTGCCTCGGACGAAGACCTGCTGGCGGCAATCCAGGCGCGCCGGCGGTCAGGGCTCTCACCGTAATGTGGGCGTTACGCTTGCAATCGAGACCCCCCAGCAGCCCGGGGGATCAGGGAAGGCTCTCTCGCGGCGTGGCCGTGTGGCGTCAGAGCGGGTGTAGTTCTTTGAATATCTTCCAGGTCTTGAGCAGTTCAACCGCTTTCTGAAGTTGAACGTCCTCTTCCGGGGGCGTGTCCCCGCTGATCTCGACCGGTCCCGAGTTGCTTCTGGGCGTGGCCTCGTCCCCTATCCGTAACGATGAAGATTGCGCCGTCTCTTTCGGCTTTTGTGACTTCCCGTTGGCCTCTTTCTCTCCTGTCTTGGCGAGCGTGACGGGCTGGGCCTTCACCACGATGTCGGGTGTAATGCCGGTCGCCTGGATCGAACGTCCTTTGGGTGTGTAATACAGCGCCGTGGTCAAGCGCAGCCCGGACCCGTCCGCTAACGGCAAGATCGTCTGAACGGAGCCCTTTCCGAAGGTTGTCGAGCCGATGACCACCGCCCTCCCCCAATCCTGGAGCGCCCCCGCCACGATCTCGGACGCGCTCGCGGACCCCTCGTTGACCAGGACGATCATCGGATACTCCTCGAGTTGATCCTTTGCCCGAGAGACGTACTCGTCCTTCCGCCCTTCCCGTCCTTTGATATAGACGATCAGTTTGCAGGGCCCCACGAACTGCTCCGACACCTCCACCGACGACGTCAGCAGGCCGCCTGGATTGTTCCGAAGGTCCAGGATCGTGGAGGACAGTTTCTGTTCACGAAACTGTTTCAGCGCGCGGCTCAGGTCCCTCGCCGTCGATTCCTGAAACTGCGTCAGCCGGACGTACGCGATGTTGTTGTCAAGTACCTTGGATTTGACGCTTTCGATCTTGATGATGTCCCGGGTCAGGGTAAACACGAGCGGATCCGGGGTACCGTCTCGTTGGATCGTGAGGTTCACCTTGGTGCCTTTCGGCCCGCGCATCCGCTGGACCGCATCCATGAGCGTGAGATCCTTCGTGGTTTCGTCGTTGACCTTAATAATAAAGTCACCGGCCCGGACTCCGGCCCGCTGCGCAGGGGTCCCCTCGATCGGAGCGATCACCGCCAAGCGGTTATCTTTGATCCCGATCTGAATCCCAACCCCGCCGAACTCTCCCTTGGTCTCCACCTGAATCTCTTTGAACATCTCCGGGGTCATGTAGGCTGAGTGGGGATCCAGCGTGGCCAGCATTCCACGGATCGCGCCTTGGACCAGATCCTTGGGTTTGACATCCTCGACGTAATGTTTCTGGATCTGGGTCAGGACCTCCGAGAACGTTTTCAGTTCCTCGTATGTCTCGGTCGCATGGCCGGTTCGCTCCCAGCCTTTTCCGATCAGGACTCCGAGGAGCAGAGCCACCACAACGACCGGCCCCAGATACCATCCCCTGCGTTGCCGTTCCTGTTCCATAGCGATTCGTTCCTTTCCCTGTGACCTCACCGCCGTCTGGCTAGCCAGGCCAGCGGATCGACCGGTTCCGCCCCCTCCCGCAATTCAAAGTATAGCGTACTCTCGCCGGTCATCCCAGTGTCCCCGGTCTCTCCGATCACCTGACCTGCCTGGACGTGCTCGCCCACTTTGCACGACAACCTCGAGGCATGCGCGTAGAGCGAGAAAAAACCGTTCGTGTGATCAAGGATCAGTACCAGCCCGTAGCCCCTCAGCCAGTCCGCGTACTCGACCGTCCCGGCCATCACCGCCCGGATCGGACTCCCCTCGTCGGTCCGGATCTCAATCCCTTTCCGCTCGATATAGGTCTCGAAACTCGGATGCTTCTGCCGTCCAAAGAACGATACCACATCGCCGTCAGCCGGCCATTGAAGGCTCCCCTGGAACAGAATAGACCCCACGCTCCCTTTTTTAGGCCTCAGCGCGGCCGCCTTCCTCCGCTGCTCTAATTCCTTCAGGAGGGTATCAACTCGGGCGGCGGATCGCTCCAATTCTTCGACCGCGCGATCGTACGATTCCTTTTCCTCAAGAATCCTGGCCAAGAGGACATGTTTGTGTCGTTTCAGGCCCTGGATCTCTGCTAACTTCTTCTCGGTGTGTTCCTTGAAGGCCAGCATCTCGCCACGCGCCGCGACACGCTGCCGCTCGACCGTGACCAGTCGCTCCACGTCGCCACGGTGGGCCTCGATCAAATCATACTCCCGATTGGAGACCGCAGAAAGATACTCAAAGCGGCGCTGAAAGTCCGCATACGTATCGGTGCCCAAGAGGGCCTTGAGGTAGCCAAACCGGCCTTCCATGTATTGTACCCTCAAGCGCGCCGAAATCGAGTCCCGTCGCTCGAGGACACGCGTCCGGAGCGCCGCGAGCTGAGCGTTGATCTGCTCGAGTTCGTGGTCCTTCTGCTTGAGCTTCCCGTTGATCTCCTGACGCTCCTGCCGGCTGCTCACCTGGCGGCCGTCCAACTCCTGTATGGCCTGGAGGACGGACTCCTTTTGTTTCGTCGCGTCATCGGCCTGTTTCTTTTTCTCCTGGATCTCATCCTTGAGTTTTTCCAGGGTCCGTCGCTCCTGCTCGATTTTCTGCGAGATCGGGTCGCTCCGATCCTTGTTGGCCAGAACGGTCGACACGGTCACGGTATCCAGCATGAGCCCGAGCACCGCCGTGGCGACGACCCTCACGATCACGCCTTGGCCCTCCCGAACCGAAGCAGCGAGACACCACTGCCGGTGAAGCCCAGGAGGAGCCCCACCAGCACCATCAGGAGCGAGATATGGTCGGGGAAGAGACTAAACCCCGAGCTGATCCCGAGCAATCGACCGGGTGCCCCGAGTTGGAGCTTGAAAAACTCAAAGCCGCCCCCCAGCAACTCCAGGGACAGCAGGCCCCCGAGCGCGCCCAGGACCGCCCCTTCCAGGAGGTACGGGATCCTGATAAAAGCTCCGGTGGCTCCGATCAGGTGCATGATCTCGATCTCGTCCCGCCGCGCGTAGAGCGTGAGCCGGATAATGCTGGCGATGATCGTCACTGAGGCGGCCGACAAGATGGCGCCCACCGCGATCGCGGCCAGTTCGACGTAGCCGATCACCGTCGCCAAATTCTCAACCCACTCCCGACTGTATTGAATCTGGGCCACGCCGGGAATGTCCTTCATTCGGTCTGCCAGGCGTTTGATCGACTCGGAGGATCTGAACCGTGGCCCCAGGGTCACCACGAACGAGGCCGGCAGCGGGTTTTCGCCCAACCCTTGCAGCAGATGCGCCTCGGACGGGAATTGCGCCCGAAAATCCGCTACGGCCTGGTCTTTGGAGACATACGCCAACGAGGCGATGCCCGGTTCGGTTTTGAGCCGTTGCTGGAGGTCCGAGACCTGTTGCGCAGGCAGGCCGTCGTCCAGATAGAGGACCACTTGAATGTCGTCCTGCAGCGAACTGATGACCCCCCTGAGGTTGAGATACAGCAGCAAGAACACTCCGAAGCAGGCGAGCGTGAAGGCCGTGGTCGCCACCGCGATGAGCGTGGTGGTCCGATTGATACGAATGTTGCTGAAGGCCTCCCGTACCAGGTACGCGACCACCCTCACTGCCCCACCCCTTCATCCGACACCAGCTTGCCCTGGTTGAGCGTCACCACCCGCCGGCTGACCTGGTCCGCCACCTGGCGGTTGTGCGTGGCGACCATCACCGTCGTGCCGCGCGCGTTGATCGCTTTGAACAACTCGATGATCTCACCGGCCAGTTCGGGATCCAGATTGCCCGTCGGCTCATCCGCGAGGAGGATGATCGGGCCGTTCACGATGGCCCGCGCGATACTGACGCGCTGTTGCTCGCCCGCCGAGAGCGTCGTGGGCCGACTGTCCTTTCTATGCTCCACTCCGACGGCCTTCAACGCTTCCGTCACCTTCCGCTTCGTCTCGAACGCCGAGGCGCCCTGCACCACCAGCGGCAGCGCGACATTTTCAAACACGTTTTTCTTCGGCAATAGTCTGAAATCTTGGAAGACCATCCCCATCGACCTTCTGAGATAGGGCACATCGGATCGCCGGAGTCGCGCCACGTTGCGGTTCTGGACCAGAATCTGCCCCTGATCGGGCGACTCGGCGCAGAAGAGCAACTTCAGCAGGGTGGTCTTCCCGGCCCCGCTGGGTCCCATGAGCAGAACAAACTCGCCCTTCGCGATCTGTAAATTGACATCGGAGAGAGCCGGACGCCGATCATAATATTTGGAGACATGAAATAACTGGATCATGTATCCTGCTGGCTCACCGACTTCATCACACCTCCCTGCTCACCGAACCTTGTGCTTCGGATGGAAGGGATGGGCATGGGCAGGCTCGCCATAGCGGGGCTTCCCTAAAGGGGTGGCCTGGCTGATCCCCTAGTGCGCGAGTCCAGCGAGCACCGCCCACTCTGATAGACATCTCAAATCAATCTTGGTGCGCGATGCGCGAGCACGGGGGATTAGCCTGGCCGTCCCACCCCGTCCGCACTTCGCCAGCCGAGGCAACCTTCCTCCTCACCACCGTAGATCCTCTCCCGGGACTTCAAACGCGTTTTCGATGTGCTCGATCTCGGTCGGCTTGGCCGCTCCACCCTTGAATAGTACCACATCGAAGCGGCAAGCCCGATTTTGAAGACGATGACGGGAGAGATAGTGCCCGGCGAGTCGAATGAGGCGGGCCTGTTTGCGTCCGTCCACGGCGTAGGGGGCTCCCCCGTATGCGGACGTTCGCCGTGCTTTCACTTCGACGAACACCAACACATCTGCCACTTGGGCGATCAGATCCACCTCCCCACGAGGGGACCTGACGTTGCGAGCCAAAATGCGGTAGCCTTTGTGGCGTAAATAGCGTTCCGCTTCCGACTCGGCGACCTACCCGAACGTGTGTCGCTCGCCGCTCACTCACCCGCCTCCTCTTCCCGTCTTCAGCAGCACGGGGTGAAACGTCCGTCGGTGGATCGCGCAAGGCCCATGGGTGGCGAGCAAGCGAAGATGTTCCGACGTGGGGTACCCTTTATGGGCCTGAAAATTGTATTGGGGGTAGCGCCGGTGGTAGTCCCGCATGAGCCGATCCCGGCTGACCTTGGCCATGATGGAGGCAGCCGCGATGCAGACCGAGAGGCCATCCCCTTTGATGATGGCCCGCTGCGGCACGCGCACGGACGGAAGCGTCACGGCGTCGATGAGCAAAAAGTTCGGAGACGGCGCAAGAGCCTGGATCGCGCGGCCCATCGCGAGCCGAGTCGCTTCCAGGATATTCATGGCGTCGATCTCGCGCGCGGTTGCAACCCCGATCCCCACGCCGAGCGCGCGTCGCGCGATTTCGCCATAGAGCCGTTCTCGCTCGGGTTCGGCCACCTGTTTAGAATCCTGCAGGCCGGTCAGCGGACAGCGTCGAGGCAGAATCACCGCCGCCGCGACAACCGGACCGGCAAGCGGACCGCGCCCGGCTTCGTCGAGGCCAGCCACGAAACGGTACCCGCAGCGTCTTGCCTCGGTCTCAAAGAACTCGGTGAGCTCCACTCGTCCCAAGTGCTTCTTGGCGCGAGAAAAATCGGTTTTCAATCTTTGGGCAGTGGACGCGCCAGACATACCTTCCGGCAGTGGCGACGTACCCCGTAAAGCTGTGTCGCGCGACGCGACACCTTATTTCGGCACACAACCTAATTGCCTGCGGGTACAACTGGCGCGCCATTGCCCGTTGGTTGATAATCTGACGGCTTCTGTCGCGCCAAGTTAGGCCTTGCCGGCAGGAACCGCTTTCTTCGATAGGGCCACGGCTTCGACAGGATCGGCCGTCGGGCGAGCGGCGGCGGCTGGAGCCTTGGTGTCCTGAGAGAACTCCCGATCCCCGACTCTTCCCATTTTGCCCGTCTTCTCCCTGAGATAGTAGAGCTTGGCCCTGCGCACTTTCCCCTGACGGACCACCTCGATTCGAGACACGATCGGCGAATGGATCGGAAAGATCCGCTCGACCCCGACCCCGAACGACACCTTGCGGACGGTGAAGGTTTCGCTGTTGCGGCCGCCCTTGCGAGCGATCACCGCGCCCTCGAAAATCTGGATGCGCTCCTTCTCGCCCTCGACCACCTTGGCGTGGACTCTCACGGTGTCCCCGATCTCGAACGACGGCAGCGTCTTCTTGCTCAACGATCGTTGGAGACGCTCCAACCGATTCATGTGACTACCCCTCCTCCCCGCACTTCACGGACGTTCCTCGTGCTCCCTCTCGCACGATTTCATCCAACAACCGTCGATCTTCCTCATTGAGCAACCGGTCCCGCAAGAGATCGGGACGCTTCAGATAGGTGCTGCGCAGCGCCTCCTTCCGACGCCAGATTCTGATGGCCTCGTGATCGCCGGACAGCAGCACCTCGGGAACCGCCAATCCCCGCACGTCCGGCGGGCGCGTGTACTGGGGAAAATCCAGCAGGAGATCGGCGAACGATTCCACGCGGGCCGATTCCGGGTCGCCGAGGACGCCAGGAATGAGGCGCGTCGCCGCGTCGATCATCACCAGCGCCGGCAGCTCGCCGCCCGTCAGCACATAGTCTCCGATCGAGACTTCTTCCGGGTCCAGCGCGAGCCGGACGCGTTCGTCGATGCCTTCGTAATGCCCGCAAAGAAAGACCAGCCGCCGCCGCTCCTTGCCGAGTTCCTCGGCAAAATGCTGCGTCAAGGGGCGTCCCTGCGGCGACGGCAGCAGGAGACGAAGGCTCGACCCCGGAACGGCCTCGTCATATTCCCGACGAAGCGCATCAACCGCTCGGAGGATCGGCTCGGCCTTCATCACCATGCCCGCCCCGCCTCCGTACGGCGCGTCGTCCGCCACCTGGTGACGGTCGAGCGTGTAGTCTCTCAGATTGCGGACCCGGACCTCCAGCAAGCCTTTCTCCCGGGCCCGCTTGAGGATGCTCTGCCCCAAGACCGGCAAGACCATCTCAGGAAACAGCGTAATGAGGTCACACCGCATCGGCATTCGCGTTCTCGTCGTCTACCATGCCTGGGATCAATCGGACCGTCATGGTCCGAGTCTGCAGATCAACGGAAGCGACCACCTGCCTCAGGCCGGGAATCAATAGTTCCCGGCCTTCTCGGCGGACCACGAACACATGGTTGCTTCCGGTCTCGAACACCTCCTCCAGCGTCCCGAGCACCCGGCCCGTCTCC
>Ga0066659_10000533_pt1 | contig 14328 bp, 10 predicted proteins | sample GraSoiAngelo_108_FD_75176 | JGI IMG/M metagenome (GOLD analysis project Ga0066659, IMG submission 75176) | Grasslands soil microbial communities from the Angelo Coastal Reserve, California, USA - 14_0903_09_40cm | ecosystem: Environmental > Terrestrial > Soil > Grasslands | place: USA... | reverse complement strand
CGCAGGCCGTCGGTGCCGCCGGTCACCCAGAAGAACTTGAAGGCGAGGCTCCACAGCACCTGGGAGAGGGCCAGCGTGAGGATACTGAAGAAGATGCGGGTGTACCGGACGCAGACCAGGCCGAACAGCGCGGTCACGAACGCGGAGGCGACGGTCGCGCCCACGATGAACAGCTCCATCGAGGTCAGGTCGAGGTACTTGACCATGAACGCCACCGCGTAGGCCCCGACGCCGAAGAACGCCGAGTGGCCGAACGAGAGGAGCCCCGTGTACCCCAGCAGCAGGTTGAAGCCGAGCGCGGCGATGGCCATGACGAGGCCGTAGGTCAGCAGCAGCGTCTTGTACGGCGCGAGGACGTAGGGGAGCACCCACAGGAGGACGACCACGGGCGCCGCGGACGCCACGACCTTCACCGGCGAGCGCCCCTCGCCCGACAGGACGGCGGCCGTCACGCGGTGCGCCCGAACAGGCCGGCGGGGCGCACCAGGAGCACGATCGCGGCGATCAGGTAAAGGATCGCCAGCTCGATCTCGGGGAAGAGCGCGATCCCCGCCTCGCGTACCACGCCGACGACCAGGGCGCCCACGAGCGCGCCCTCGAGGCTACCGAGGCCGCCGATGACGACGACGATGAAGGCGAGGATCAGCGCGTCCACGCTCATGCCGAGGACGGCCGACTGGCTCGGGACGATGATCGCTCCGCCGAGCCCGGCCATGAAGCACCCGAGCGTGAAGGCCTGGACGTACACCCGGTTGACGTTGATCCCGAGGGCGGCGGCCATCCGCATGTCCTGCGAGGCCGCGCGGAGCACGACCCCGAACCGGGTCCGGTAGACGAACATCCACAGGAACGCCGCCGCCAGCCCGCCCACGGCGATGACGAGCAGGTTGTAGGTCGGATAGAGCGCGTCGCCGATCGCGATGCTGCCGAGCTCGCTCCAGAGGACGCTCGCCGAGAGCGGGTACGGCCCCCAGATGAACCGCACGACGTCCTCGAGGATCATCAGGAGCCCGAACGTGACGAGGAGCTGGTACTCCTCGGCGCGCTTGTAGAAGGGGCGGAGCAGGGTCGGCTCGATGATCGCGCCGGTCGCCGCCGCCGCCAGCGCCCCGGCGGGAATCAGCAGGTAGAGGACGACCGTCGGCGCGCCGACCAGCCACTGCCCGACCACCCACGCGGTCACGTAGGCGCCGATCGCGTAGAGGTTGCCGTGCGCCAGGTTCACGATCCGCATCACGCCGTAGATGAGGGAGAGCCCACCCGCGATGAGAAAGAGGACCGACGCGTAGAGGAGCGCGTTCAGGATGTGGATCAGGAGGATGCCCATGGCCGCCTACGTTGCCTCAAGCCATCGCGGGATTCAAGTGCGTTGACGGTGCCGGACGAGCGTGATCTCCGGCGCGACCGCGTTGTCGCCGACGTAGAGGGCGAGCAGGACCGCGTAGCGGCCCCGGGCGAGCCGCCGGAGGTCGACGGTGAACCCTCCGGCGCCCCGCGGCGCGGCCGCGCCCGCGGCCACGACTGCGCCGCCGGCGTCGACGATCACGTACCGGCAGACCGGCCGGGTGAAGCCCTCGTCTGCCGTCGCCCGGCTGAGGGGCGCTCTGACGAGCTCCCAGCTCCGCTGGAACTTCGACACCCGGTCGACGTCGGCGTCGACCTCGAGCCGATCGCCGCGGTCCTCGACCCTGGCGGCCCAGGCCCGCCGCGGGATCGGGTAGCGGTCGAACTCGCCGACGCCGAGCGGGTACGCCCGGTCCCGGAAGACCTCGAGGGTGACGGTGTCGGGCGTCCATTCCTGCAGGCGATACGGCCCGGCGGTCGCGAGGAAGTGCCCGTACCTCGCGGCGAACGCCCCGAGCCTCTCCCAGCGCTCGCGGGCTTCTGCCGGGCTCACGAACCGTGCGAGGGGCGCCGGCACATAGCCCGCGCGCCCGAACTCGTCCACGAGCACCCGGAGCCGCGTCTTGAGGGCCTCGGCCCGGACGGGATCGAGCCACGCCACGCCCCGCCGCGCGGCCTCGGCCGCGGAGAACGCGCCGAACCCGCGGCGCACCGCCTCGTCGAGGAGCGCGGTCACGTGCCAGGGGACGGCGCTCCAGGGCGGCGCGATCGACGCGAGGGCCTGCGGATCGGCGAGGGTGTGACGCAGGTAGACCTCGATGACCGGCACCTCGTAGGTGTACTGGAGGTCCTCGCCGAAGTTCTTCACGAGGGTCTCGACCTTCACCACCCGGAGCCCGGCCAGCCACTCCCGCGGGAGCGCCGTCGCCGCGGCGACGGCCGGGTCGCTGCCGTCGGCCCAGCGAAACGCCAGCACGTATGGGTAGAGCGCATCGGCGAGGCTGAGCTGGCTCCCGTCGTGGGCGGCGCCGAGCAGGGTCCGGTAGACGAGCTTCGCCGCCGCCGTCGTCCCCGGGCCGACTGGGCGGAGGGCGCCGGTCCCGAACTCGGGGATCAGCGCGTCGGCCGGGACCGGCAGGGGGGCCGCCTCCGGGCGTTCCTCGAGCACGGACGTGATCCGGTTCGGCACCCAGCCCGCGCTGAACGGCGCCGGCAGGAACGCCGGGTCCCCGAGCGCCGCCCAGATCAGCCGGCCGGTCGCGTCGGTGAAGCCGGCCACCGGGTTCCAGGCGGCCGACGCCGGCTGCGCCACGCCGAGCCGGAGCCAGCCGTTCCAGGGAAAGTCCTTGAGTTTGACCGTTCGGATGAAGATGGGCGAGTCGAGACCCCCGAGCGAGTCGTAGCCCACGTTCTCGACGCCGGCCGAGTAGTCGGAGCTGAAGGCCTCGCGCCGCACCGTGTAGCCGACGACGACCCGCTCGCAGCCGGCGGTGAGCCGGGCGACGAGCGCCCGCTCGAGGTCCAGGCCCTCCGCGGCGCTCCGGTAGTCGCCCGTCACTAGGCGTCGGTAGACGGCGCCGACCGCGTGGCGGGCACGGTCGTCGCCGACCCGCGGGGCGAGCAGGAGGTACGCGCGAAACCAGCCGGTCTTGATCCACGGCGGGCCGATCCAGCCGCCGAGGCTCACCCGTTGGGGCCCGAGCAGCTCGTCGACCCCGATCGCTTCGAGCGTCACCGCCGCGCCGGGCCCCCTCCCCTCGCGTGACCCCACCAGGCGCTCGGCGAGCTCGCCCGTCGCGCGGATCCGGAGCGGCGGACCGCCGCCCTCCCCCCCGAGTGCGAGGGCGCGGGCGGTCCGGGCACGGTCGAAGTGCTCGAGATAGTCGGCATCGAAGGGCGTAACCGGGTAGGGATGAAAGACCCAATCGCCCTCGACCGCGGCGAGGCGCTTGAGGAGCCGCCGGGCGGCGGCGCAGCGGACGGGCCGCTCGGCGAGCGGGCCGGCCGGGTCGAGGGTCGCCACAAGGTAGGCGCCGAGCGACTCCACCGCGGCGACGCTGGCGGGGAGCGGGCGGCCGGCGAACGGATCGACGCCCAGGTAGGCGTGGATCTTGCCCGTCGCGAGGCGGGCGGCCGCCGACCGGGCGTCGACCGTCTCGACCTTGATCTCCTGCGGGTAGAAGGAGGGATAGAAGGTCGCCTCGTGCCCCGCCTCGGCCGCGCCGCCGGCGGCGAGGCAGGCTACCGCGAGCAGGCCGAGCCCGACGGTCAGCCGGGGGCGCCGACCAGGTCGGGCCAGGCCAGTCGGCGAGCCGCCCCGGCGTCGCCGCGGAGCAGCCGGGGCGATCGGTCTACGCCTTGACCGCCGGCCAGGTCTCCTCGATCCAGGAGTAGGTCGACGTCGGCTCCCTCTTCGGCCAGCCGGGAGGCGCCGTGATGTTCCGGATCGGGATCGTGATGATCCGATCGGGATCCAGGATCGGGAACGGGTACTCGGGCACGTTCTTGCTGAAGCCCGTGATCGCGTCCTTGTACGCCTGGTGATTGTCGGGCCGGATGTACATGTAGCCGGCCGGGCCCGTGAAGCCGAGGCCCTCGAGCTGGCCGATGATCGCCTCGTCCTCGGGCCAGCCTCCCATCAGCCGGTTCGCGCGCTCCACGGCGTCCTTCAGCATGTAGAGCGTCACGTACGCGCCTTCGGACTGGAAGTTCGGATACTCCTTCCACCGCGCGTGGTACCGTTCGACGAACGTCTTGTTGATCGGCCAGCGGTCGCCGCCCGGGTAGCTGAAGTGGTAGTTCGAGTGCACGCCCGCGATCACGCCCTCGGGGTGATCCTTGCCGATCGCGTGGGGCGCCACGCCAAACGCGATCGTGCTGGCGAACCGCATCTTGTCGAAGAGCCCGTACAGCTTCGCCTGCTTGTAGAAGGCGACGTAGTCCCCGCCCCAGACCGAGGCGACGAGGAGGTCCGGCTTGGCGGCGACGGCCTTCGTGATGTGGGAGGTGAAGTCGGTGGTGCCGAGCTTCGGCCAGCCCTCGGACACCGCCTGGGCGTGGGGCATGAGCTTCTTCATGATCACGTTGAAGTGGTCGAAGGCGTTGCGGCCGTAGGAGTAGTCGGGATGGATGTGCGCGACCTTCTTCACGTCGGGCCAGGTCATCGCCACCGCGAGCGCGCAGGTCGCGCCGTCGGCCGACTGGATGTTGGTGATCCGGAAGATGTAGTGGGGGTTCGGCACGGCCTTGTCGAACAGGAAGTCGGTGCAGCCGTCGGTGAAGATCGTCAGGACCTTCAGCTCCTCGGCGACGGGCCCGAGGGCGGGCGTGTTGCCGCTCGAGATCACGCCGGTGAACATGTCGATCTTCTCGGACAGCTTCATGCGCTTGAGCTCTTTGACGTTCGCGTCCGTTCCCGCCGCCTCGTCCGCCTTGATGATCTCGATCTTCCGCTTGCCTAGTAGGCCCCCGTGGGCGTTGATCTCCTCGGCGGCAAGGAGGTGGCCTTTGTACGACGGCTCGCCGAGCACCGCCGCGGGGCCGGTGAAGAACGTCATGTGACCGATCTTGAAGGCTCTGTCCGGAATACTCCCCTTGGGCTGCGCGACGGCCTGCGCGACCGGAAAGCCGGCCAGGCCCCCCGCCGCAGCGCCTGCCGCCGCCCCGACGCCGACGCCAAGTCGACCCAGAAAATCCCGGCGAGTGACAGGCTCAGCCATGTACTCCTCCTTAGTGTGGCCTTCGTGGGTACTCCGTCCGGCGCGGAGAGTCTCCCCCCGGCGCTACAGCAGGCTACTCCAGCCAGCGCCCCTTCGCAAATCCCGCTACTTAGCCCGAGGACCCTCGCCCTGGTCGGCCGCTGTTGCCTCCCCGATACGGACAACAGGAGGGCACACGGAGGCGCCGACGAGGCAACCACGACGCTCGCCTACGAGGAGGACGCCCGCCGCCTCCGGTGCACGCGACACGCTGGTGCTCGAGGGCTCGGCTTCGAGTGTTGGTCAGCCGTCGAGGGCGACACCGCGAACAAGCACGTCTCGGTCGGCAGCGTGGAGGGCCCGGGGGGAGCCGGCGGCCTCACGCGGTTCGGAGGATATGCGGGGTCACGGGCGAAGATCGGCTGCGGGAAGGGGCGTACGCAACCCCGGGCGCCAGTCTGCCCGAGGAAGGCGGCCGTGGCCGTATCCTGCGCGGCACGGCGTGAGCTTGAACCGGAGCGGCCATCTTGCGCATCCTCCATGCCCCGCACCCTGGCGCGTCGCACAGAGCGGGGCACCGCCTGCGGTCCTGCGGCTCAGGGGGCATGTCGTCGGACGGCATCACGGGGCCCGCCACCGGGCGCGGAGCGCGCGCCCTAGCGGGGGCCGCTGGTGAGATCGACGATTATTCCGACGCCTCGGGATGCGCGCGAAGCCACGCCAGACGCTTCGCCTTGTAGGCGAGGATCGAACCCTCGCACTGAGCCGCGTCGAAGTGGGCGCATCCGAAGACGTGAAGAAGCTCGTGGCGGACGAACGTCTCCCGGTCAAACGCCCACGCGTGGCGTTTCCCGACGGGCTCTCCGTCATTCGTCTCGCCCATCACTTGAGGGACCGGGATGACCAGGAAAGCCGCGAGCCGAAAAGCCGCCATGTCGGCGGACATATGCTTCACCCGGATGACTCCAGAACATTTCTCCCCGACCGAGACTTCGACCAGATCGAAGTTATACCGTGCCGCGATGGGTGCCCACGAGGTCTCCACGATCCCGTCCGGGACTCCGTCCTCGGCCTCCACACAGATATGGGCCATCGCGCGTGGCCCCGGATCAATCCGGGCCGACGGGAGAGCGACCATCGTGCATCCGCCGAACACGAGGGGAAGAACGAACGCGGAGAGGCATGCCCCGACCCCGCGCATCGCGGCGACCGGCGCGGCCGCCTCGGCGGGCGCGCGCAGAGCCCGTCGGCGGTGAGGATCTCGCGCGAGGTGGCCAAGCCACCGCACGTCGTCTACGACGAGGACCCGCTGTCCCTGACTGCGTTCTTGCCTCATCGGCTCAGACCTCCAGCCGCGTGAGATAGCAAGCGCGACGCCATGGGGGAGATCGACAATGACACCGGCCAGTTGGGCGAGCGCGCGAAGGCTCCGTCGGGCTCACTGGCACGAGCGTGCCACTCCGTTTGCATATCTGGCAGGAGAGAGTGGGGTGATGTGAGTCGCACTCTACGTCCGAAGCAGAGTGGAGGGTGTTGCCCAGCTCGTCCTCACAGACCGAGGGCACCGTTCAGAAGATTCGATGCTCCCCCTGGGTGACGTGACCTCGGAGGCATGGGGACACGAAACCACCACCGGAGAGAACCGGAGGGCTCTCGCCCAGGCCGGGAGGTGGGTATCGAGCGTGCCGGACACTGCCCTAGCTGGTGAAGTAGCGTGGGTCGTCGCTGTAGATCTGCAGGACCCACGCGATTACCAGATGCCAGTTATCGACGAGCGGAAGTCGCATCGCGGATCAGGGAGCGCGAGAGAACCGGCAAACAACGGTCCGACCCTCAGCGAACCCTACAGTGCTTGGTGCAATCTCGTTGCCACGCTGATATTCCTGAAGAGAAAGGGCTTTACCGTACCGGCGTTGCCAAAGTAGGCAAACCGATTCCTTTTCTCTGTAGATTGCACCTCCCGAACCTGCGCGGCCTTGCACTACGACCGAGCGCCCAAGCACGTAGGGGGTAGAACGCGCGGTTCTTCCCGGTCGGGCGGTCCTCGTGAACGTCCATGTGGGCGGGATGTGGCGTCCGACGGACGGCGGGGCCGCCTGGCGGTCGCCGCGCGGCAGTGAGCACGACGTCCACCAAGTGCTCGCGCTGCCGATAGGTCCCGGCCTCGTCCTCGTGGCCACCGCCGATGGCTTCGGCCTTCACTGAGAACACCGGTGAACCCTGGAGATGGGAGGCCTCCCCCCGCCATACTGCCGTGCCGCGGGAACAACACCGTGCTCCTCGGTGCCTCAACCGGTCACCGGGGTCGTCGGCCGGCCGTCTACCGACCCGTGCTCGCCGGCGCTCAGTGCTTCGAGCGGCGCTGTGCCGGGCTCTCGAAATGGTTCGCTGCAACGGGACACTGGCTGTCTTGCGGCCCGGCGCGGAACGGTCGTCATCGGCACCGAGGATGGTGCGTCTTTCTATAGACCGACGCCGGCGAGCATCGGGACGCCGTCGCGACGGGGTTGGCGCCGGCGCGAGCGGTGGCGCTGGGCTGACGGTCAAGAGTGATCGGGCGCCATTCGACGGGCGTGGCGATCCGGTCGTGTCTGTCTGAGCCGGTTACGCCGAGTGGGCAGGCTCGTCTTTCGCATGAGGCTCGCGTGGCCGTTGGCGGGAGTGCGCCCTCTTGGCGGCTCGCAGATCGACCGGGAGGATGTGCGCTGCACGACGGACCCGCCGTGCGGCGCAGGCCGCACCGGCCAGTGGCTGTCACAACGCAGGGTTCAGACCATCGACGGCGTCACTCCCAGAGCCGCCAACCCGGGTCGGCCGAGGTGCGGCAACATCGGCGACGCCGCGGTTGCTCGCTCAGGGCACGGTGGCGTGGACCACGGAGGTGGCGCAGACAGCCACCTTCAAATGCCTCTGCGCGGCGCGCGCGTGGTGGCCACCGGGCCCACCTCTGCAAGCGCGGCAGCGCGCTCGGCGGAGCCGTCGGCGCGAGTCACGCCGCCGGCGACGGCCACGCCGTGGCGATTCTCCATGAGCGCATGCCCGTGGGAGACGAGCGTGGCCTCTCGTGGCCCTTGCTTGTGCGAACACGCCGCTCCTCCGGATCGGTCGTCGAGGCGTGAGTGCCGCTCCGGCGAAATGTAGTTCCACATCCCGGCTTGCTGCCGATCGTGGCTCCGTATGCGCCTCCTTGATGTGACGTGCATCGTCGCCGACACCTTCAACTGACCCGACCATCACACGTCGGGTTCTTCAGCTCAACCGTTGGGCTCCAACCTATGGGGGACCACCTATGGGGGACCACCTTTGAGGACTTACCCATGAGGGGCTTGACCTAGAGCCGGGGCAGGTCTTTACCCGATTGTCTCCCCCCTGATTTAGAGGCGAAATAAGCGAGGAGATGGTCGAACACTGTCGCTCTCCTCGCTATCCCTCCCCATGGCCGGCTCGCGGATGGCTGACTGACGAGCACGTCCTCGTCGGGCGCGCCGTAGATGTCAGCTCTCACGAACTGGCTCCCGAGGCGTCGGGCGGCGACGACGGCGCGGCAACATCGGAGAGGTGAAGAATGCCCCGCGTCCTTCTGGCCGATGACCATCTGATCGTCCGGCAGGGCCTCAAGGTCCTGCTCCAGCGGGAGGGGTTGGAAATCGTCGGCGAGGCCGCCGACGGCCAGCAAGCCGTCCGCTTGGCTCGCGACCGCTGCCCGGACGTGGCCATCCTGGATTTCGCGATGCCGGTCCTGAACGGCCTCGACGCGGCCCGCGAGATCCTCCGAATCTGTCCACGGGCGCGGGTGATCCTCCTCACCATGCACACCGAGGACCGCTATGTCCACGAAGCCCTCCGGGTGGGAGTGAGCGGCTACGTCGTCAAGAGTCAGGCGTCCGCGGACCTGGTCCGCGCGATCCGCGAGGTCTCGCGCGACATGACCTACTTGAGCCCGCGGGTGTCGCGGACCGTCGTGCAGGCGTACCTCGCGAAGACGGAGGGGCCCGGTCCGCTGACGCCGCGGGAGCAAGAGGTGCTGCGGCTCGTCGCCGAGGGCAAGACGACGAAGGAGGTCGCCGCGATCCTCGGGATCAGCGCCAAGACGGCCGAGGCTCACCGGATGCGAATCATGAAGAAGCTCGAGACACACAACACCGCCAGCACCGTACGGTACGCGATCCGTCAGGGCCTGGTTCAGGTGTGAAGCGCGCCAGAACCTGTCGGATCCGACCAGGTTCCATGGCGAGTGTCGAGCGCTTCCGTGCGAGGGCCCGCGAGGACGTTTCGGGCAGAGCACCTGCGCGGAGGCTCGGAAAGCCGTCGATGGTCTCTCTCGGAGCGGCGGTGCAATAACGCGTTCGCTGGGGACTCGGGCACGCCCTCGCGGTCAGATACCGCCTCACCTATCAGCGCATCGTTTCAGCGGTCCCGGCCGACCGGGCGCTCTTCGATGAGGTCGTCGAGTATCTGAGGCGGTCACCCGTTGCTCGGGCGGATCCACGATTGGTTCACGTCCTCGACGTTGTGTCCGAGCGTCTGCCCGTTTCCTCCGGGCCTTGTATACTCCCCGGTAGAAGCGGGGGGTCGACGGGCACGGATGACGCGGACGCTACTTGGCGGGGCAGGACGTGGACTGGCGCGCGCGGTGCGGGGGATCGGCGCCGCCGTGCGGGGCCGCCCCGCGGTGTTCGGGACCGCGGTGGCGGGTGCCCTCGCCGTCAGCGTACTCCTGCCGCCGCTCGTGCTCTCCATGGCGCGCAAGCCCTGCGACTACTTCACTCTCAACCCCTGGCTCGCGGCGCTGCCCCATTACCTCGTGTCGGCGGACGTGCCGCTCGGCCAACGGCTCGCGTTCCTCCCGAACCTCGCCCTGTTCTGGTTCTCCTCGGACAACCCGTGGGGTGTGGAGTGGGGCGTCGCCGTCACGGTCGCTGACCTGCTCCGCTTCCTCGCCGTGGCCCTTCTCTTCGGCGCCTACCTCGCGCTCTGGGTCGAGGTCCGCGACCGGATCGGGCGCGCCGGCTGGCCGGCGGGAACGAGCCGCCAGGGCGGGCTGGCCGCCGCGCTGGCGGGCGTCTTGGGCTTCTCCACGGGGTCGTGCAGCGTGATGGGCTGCGGGGCGCCAGTCATGCCGGTCCTGGGCCTCGCCTTCACCGGCCTGGCGAGCGGGACGATCAAGCTGCTCTCCACGGTCTCGGCCATCGCCACCGCGGCGGTGGTGGTCGTCCTCTCGCTCGGCGTCGGGTACTTCGGCTGGCTCGTCGATGCGGCCGCGCGCAGTCAGGCGCGGGGAGCCGGAGGGGCGCGTCCTAGGTAAACATCGCCCGGACTGAAGTCCGGGGCTTTCACGAGGAAAGCGCGGTGCATTCAATCCGAGAGCCTGGCCTTGCGGTTCCAGGTTGCCGCTTCATCGGACCCCGTTACCGCAGGGTAGCCTCAGCGGCCAGCACCACCGTCGTTTCGACGGCTGTCTGAGCGCACCCACGGCTTGGTTATCGCCAGGGCCGCTCGCGGAGCGCGTGCTCAGCTCCAACCGGGGACAGTGTACCACGGAGGTCGGCGCTCCTCCCCGCCCTGAAGGGACAGGGTTTCCGCGCCGGGGAGTTCTATGAGCCGCTTCGAGATCGCCTGCTCCCACTTCTCCTCGTCGTCGTCGCCGAACACCAGCTCCTCGTCGGCAGGCACCGCGATCCAGGCCCCCGCCGTGATCTCGGCCTCGAGCTGACCCGGCCCCCAGCCGGCGTAGCCGAGCGCAAACAGGCTCCGCCGCGGGCCGGAGCCGCCGGCGATCGCGCGCAGGATCTCGGGCTCCCACGTCACCGACACCAGGCTGGTGACGCGGAGGGTCTCCTTGGTGGCATATTCCGCGGTGTGCAGCACCGCGCCCCGGCTGACCTCGACGGGGCCACCGAGGCGAACCCGGATCGTCCCGCTGACTCCCGCCGTGTCCGCACCCACGTCGGCCAGCAGCCGGGCCAGGGGCACGGTCGCAACCGGGCGGTTCACGAGGAGCCCCATGGCGCCGCTCGCGTCATGCTCAATCATGTAGATGACGGCGTGGAAGAAGCGCGGGTCGCCCATCTCTGACGTCGCCACCAGGAGCTGGCCCGCGAGGCGCGCGCTTCCCGCCGCGCGCTCCGGGAGTCGGCTCGGCCCCGCCGCCCGCGCCGCCCCCGCGGCGGCGACGGCCAGGAAGAGGGCGGCGGCGACCGTCGCGCGCGCACCGACGCGTGCCCGGCGCGGCTCCGGCGGATCGCGTCTCATAGAGACACCGTAAACTGCCAGCCGCGACGGCGCAAGGCGCGGGCGGGGCGGCGGTCAGGGCCGGCTCGGCCCCGGCAGGGTGAGCGCGAGCTGGTCCTCCGGTCCCCGGCGGACCACCAGGCGGAGCGGCTGATCGAGCGGCACGCGCGAGAGGATGAGGGTCGCGTCGCGGAACGACGCGAGCGGCTCGCCGTCAATCAGGCGGAGGATGTCGCCCGGCATCAGGCCGCCGCGTTCCGCCGGCCCCCCCGGCAGCACGTCGGTGACGAGCGCCTCGCTGTCGGCCGTCCCCGCCCGCGGGCCGCCCCGCGCCTCGGCGAGGCTCTCGCGCAGGAAGAAGCCGAATTCGGCGGCGACCCGCTCGCCGGCGATCTCCCGCGGCATCGGCTGAAGCCGGACCAGGAGCTGACGGCGCCCGTCGCGTCGCAGGACGGTCAACGGGAGCTCGCGGTCGAGCGGCGCGGCAGCCACGACCCGCTGAAACATCCGGCTGTCGACGATCGGTCGGCCCTCGAAACCGACGACGACGTCGCCGCCCCGGAGGTTCGAGCTCGCCGCCGGCGAGCCGTCGAGCACGGCGACCACCATCACGCCGTAACCCTCCCGGATGCCGTGGCGTGCCGAGATCTCGTCCATCTCGGTCTCGGACAGATCGCGAATACGGACTCCGAGCCACGCGCCCGCCGCTGCGGCGCCGGCCGCGCAGAGCCAGAGCGAGAAGAAGATCGCGACGCTCACCCCGGCGCCCCCGCCCCGGCCCCCTCGCCTCATGGGTCGAACAGCACCCGCTCGACCGCGCCCTCGGGCGAGACGATGACGCGCAGGCGCGCGAATGAGCGGCGGCCGAAGAGCGGGGGGAAGCGGAGGTCCGTGTAGTCGAGGATGCGCCGGCCGCCCTCGACCCGCTCGATCAGCGTGGGGAAGCGGGCGAACCAGAGATAGAGCTGGACCTCCGGCGAGCGCGCGGCCAGCGCCGCCGCGTCCGCGCTCGACGCCTTCAGCACGGGGCGGAGGACCACGGGAGCCCCGAGCGGCGACATGCGCCCGCGCCAGTAGTAGCGGCCGTCGTCGACGAAGCCGGCCCAGGTCAGCGGATTGAGCGGCTCCGGCAGCGCCGAGACGTCGAGCGCCCGCACGCCCTGCGCCTCGGCCGCCCGGCGGAGCTCCGCGACCGCAGCGCCGTGACTCAGCGCGAGCGCCACCAGGTACACGGCGAGCCACGCGAACGCCGCTTGGCCGAGCCGGGCGGCCCGGGCGGGCCAGACGGCGCCGCCGACGAGCGCCGCGAGCATCGGAAGCGTGATCAGCGGGTCGAGGATGAAGACGAGGTCGAGGGCCGGCCGCGCCCGCGAGAACGGAAGGAAGAGCTGGATCCCGTAATTGTTGACGAGGTCCATGAAGAGATGCCCGCCCAGGATCGCGAGCAGCGAGAGCCCGGCCAGGAGCGGCCAGCGCTTCTCGCGGCCGAACGGCAGGAGGGCGGCGCCGAGGACCGCCGCGATGCCGAGGGCCCCCACGAGCGAGTGGGTGATGCCGCGATGGGTCTCGAGCGCCCACACCCCGTGGCTCCAGAAGATGTCGACGTCGGGCAGCATCGCGCCGCCCACCATCGCGAGAGTGGCCTGCCGGCCCCAGCGCTGGCGGAAGCCGGCCTGCGCCATCGCGCCGCCGATCAACCCGTGCGTGAGCGGGTCCACCCTAGAGTCTTGACCCCGTCCGTCCGGGCCGCCGGCGGCCGAGCTCAGCGCGGGCGATCGTCGGGGTCACGCGCGCCTCGGATGTGGCGGACGAGCTCCTCGAGGGCGGCCGCCACCCGCTCGAGCCGGCGGTCGACGGCGAGGGTCTCGAGCAGCTCCTGACGGAGCGCGGGGGCGGGGATCACCGCCGAGGCGACCTGGTCCGCGACGGCGCCGGGCGCCTGCCCGTCGCGCAGCATCTCGTCCAGGAGCTCGCGAGGCCGACCGAGCGCGACCAGCAGCCGGCGGCAGAGGACCCGGATCCGGTCGACGTGCGGGCGGGCGGCCGCCGTCGGCGGCACCTCGTCGAGCCGCCGGAGCTCGACGAGCCGGTAGAGCGTATCCGCCGGGAGCTCGCGCTCGATGCGCGCCCGGGCGGCACCGCGGAGGAGAATGTTGTAGCGCCCGGTCGGGAGGCGCTCCCACTTCACGATCTCGCCCACCCCAGCCACCGAGTACACGGGGGGGCGCCCCGCGTAGGTCGCCTCGTAGCCGGGCTTGAGGCCGACCAGCGCCAGCTGCTTGTCGCGGGAGAGGGCGTCGGTCACCATCGCCCGGTAGCGGGCCTCGAAGACGTGTAGCGGCAGGAGCGTGTGCGGGAAGAACGTCAGCTCGGGCAGCGGGAAGATGGGCAGGACCTGCGGTGCCACGTCTAGGAGGCCGCCCGGCGGCGGCGCGGTCGGCACGCACCGTCGGCGGGCGGACGCCGCCGGGAGGAGCGACCGCGCCAGCACCGTAGACCGCCCCGCCGCATCGACCGGCGCGTCAGGAGATGGTGGGCAGCTTGCGGGACACGAGGTTCACGCGGGCCACGACCGCCTCCGCGAGCTGGCGGAAGGCCGCCGCCTGGGCGGAGTCCGGCCGCCGCGCCGTGATCGGCGCGCCCTCGTCGCCGCCGATGCGCGTCTCCGCGTCGAGCGGGATCTGGGCCAGCAGCGGGATGTCGTACTCCTCGGCGATCCGCGCGCCGCCCGTGCTCCCGAAGATGCTCGTCCGCTCTCCGCAGTGCGGGCAGACGAAAAAGCTCATGTTCTCGACCACCCCGAGCAGCGGCACGTTCAGCTTGCGGAACATCGCGAGCGCCTTGCGCACATCGAGCAGCGCGACCGCCTGGGGGGTCGTCACCATGACCGCGCCCGTCAGGGGGATCACCTGCGAGAGGGAGAGCTGGGCGTCGCCGGTACCGGGCGGCATGTCGAAGATCAGGTAGTCGAGCGGGCCCCAGTTGACGTCGCGGAGCATCTGCTGGATGAACGAGTGCAGCATCGGGCCGCGCCAGATCAGGGGCTCCTTGTCGT
>Ga0066659_10000530_pt1 | contig 14351 bp, 15 predicted proteins | sample GraSoiAngelo_108_FD_75176 | JGI IMG/M metagenome (GOLD analysis project Ga0066659, IMG submission 75176) | Grasslands soil microbial communities from the Angelo Coastal Reserve, California, USA - 14_0903_09_40cm | ecosystem: Environmental > Terrestrial > Soil > Grasslands | place: USA... | reverse complement strand
GTGGCAGTTACAGCCGCAGGCGTAGTTAGTCCGCTCGGGTTCGGATTGGCCGAAACGCTCGAATCGCTCCAGAGTGCACGGGATTGTGTGAGTCCCGTGATGCGCTTTTCAGTCACGCAATGCCGCTGCAAAACCGCGGGCCAGGTTTCCGACTCGCGGCTGCTTGCCAGCCGCGCCCAAATGCGCCGTTCGGGACGCCTGCATCGCGCGTCGCACATGATGATTCAGGCGCTGCAAGAACTCCTGACGCAACAGCCTGAGTTTGAACCGGAGTTGACGATCGTCGGAACGACAAGCGGTGGTATGTCATACGGCGAGCGCTATTACCGCTCGTTAACTGGAGCAGGGGATCTGCGGCATGCGCCGACATGGATCGCCAATTACCCGGCGCAAAAACCGGTGATCGACGCACAGACGGCTTTTGGAATTTCAGCGCCATGTCACGTGATCGCGAACGCGTGCGCGTCTGGGACAAATGCGATCGGTCACGCGTTTGAATGCGTGCGCTCCGGTCGTTATCAACGAGTGTTAGCGGGCGGCTACGACGCGCTTGCGGAAATGGTCTTCGTCGGCTTTGATTCCCTTCAAGCTTCAACGCCGGAAAAATGCCGCCCGTTTGATCGGCATCGCTCTGGTATGGTGCTCGGTGAAGGCGCCGCGGTTCTGGCTTTGGAAAATCTCGACCTCGCTCGCGAGCGCGGCGCACCTGTTCTCGCCGAAATCATCGGTTACGGCATTTCCACCGACAACTTTCATATCACGCAACCGGAGCCCTCCGGCGTCGGAGCGCGACAAGCAATGGAGCGGGCTCTTGAGAGCGCGCATATCTTCGCGGCCGACGTTGATTATATTAACGCGCATGGAACAGCCACGGCCTTCAACGATGCAGCCGAGGGCAAGGCAATCAGCGCGTTGTTTAATGGTGTTCCGGTAAGCTCAACCAAAAGCATGATGGGTCATTCCCTGGGCGCGGCGGGAGCGATCGAGGCCATCGTTTGTTTGCTCACGCTTCAACACCAATTACTTCCAGCTAACATCAATTTCACCACTCCAGATGAAGATCTCGATCTCAACATCATCGCGAACGAAGCGCAACCATCTGCGGTGAGCATAGCGCTTTCGAACTCGTTTGGATTCGGTGGGACAAATGCTTCGATCCTAATGCGCAAATTGGAAGCATGAGTCTGGCGATTGCCGGCATGGGGTGGGTTACCCCTCTGGGCACTGGTGTTGATTTCGTTTGGGAGCGATTGCTTCACGGTGAGGAGGCACGCGCGACGACAATTTCCGAACAATTCGCCGATCGCGTTTACAGCGTTTTTCGTGTACCGGAATCAGAGCTGAAGGGTGTTTCCCATCCGCGCCTTCGCCGCGCCAGTGCTATTTCGCGTTTCGCCGCGGCAGCTGGGTTGCAGGCGTTGGAGTCTGCAGGACTAAAACTCGAGTCGCAAAGTGCTGAACGAATTGCGCTCATCTTCGCGATCTCAAATGGAGGCGTCATTTACACGAAACGTTTTTACCGTGAAATCGTCACCACAGGCGCGCAGGCAGCCAGTCCGCTGCTGTTTCCGGAAACCGTGTTCAACGCGCCGGCAAGCCATCTTGCCGCCATCCTCGGTGTGACCGGCGCTACGTACACGCTCGTAGGCGACGGCGCCGTCGGGCTCGCAGCGATAAAAATGGCCGAGGAATTGATGGCGAATGAGACGCTCGACTATTGTCTCGTTGTAGGCACCGAAGAAATCGATTGGGTATTATGTGATGCTTACCGGCGATGGCGTTTGTTGCGTGTGGCGCCGCCGATTGAGCCCTTCAACGAGCACAAGCGCGGAATGATTTTGGGCGAAGGCGCAGGAGCTATCGTGCTCGCACGCGACGGAGTCGTCACGATCGAACGAACGCATCCGGGCGGATATTTTAGGAGACAAGTCGAAGCGGAAAAAATTTTGAAGCGCATTGCGTGTGACCTCGGGCAAACAGAAATCGATTTTGTTGTTTCGAGTGCGAATGGGACGTTTGTCGATCAAGCAGAAAGCCAAGCGCTTCGGGAGCTCGGTCCAAATGCGCTGATTTACACGGGCAAAGCCGCCTTGGGCGAGAGCGTTGGCGCGGCAGGATTGTGGCAGATCATCCTGGCGGCCCAAGCACTGCATTCGGAAGAGCTTCCGCCCGTGCTTCACGCGGACCAGAGCGTCCGGTTACCGCTTCCACTCTCGCGGACCCCAATTACAAACGCGCGACGCGCGATAGTTCTAAGCTGCGGACTTAATCAGCAAGCGGCAGGTTTGCGACTGGCGATTCAGTGACACACCGGTCGATTTCATTCCGGCACGCTTGATAGTAAATCCGGTTGGCATGGTCCGCGTTACAGCTGAACATCGCGGGCGAAGCGAGCGAATTTTTTTTTGCCGAATCCGCTTGCGTGCTCGGATAAACGTTCTTAATTAAGCGTCCATTTTCCCGGCGCCAGTCGATTAGAAATGGCGCTTGCAACAGTCACTATGGCCAAATCAAAGAAAAAGAACAGTTCTGCGGCAAAGTCGGCGGTACGAAGGGGTCGACCGAGTCGCAAACTTCACGCCAGGAAGGCCAAGCCGAAAAATCCCACTCGCGAAAAGAAGATCGCGCGCCGTTCGCCAAAAACCAAGTTGCAAGGCGCCGAGTCGCCCGCAGCAGTGCTGTTGGGATTAAATCATCATCGCGAAAAGAAGTTGGATCCGTTCGTCCGCAAACAAAAACAGAAGCTGCTTCAGCTTCGCGATGCGGTTGTGGATTCGATGGCTGGGGTGGCTCAGGGCACGCTTCGCTCGCGCGCTGAAGGCAGCGAAGCTTCCGCTTTCGGAATGCACCAGGCTGATGCCGGATCTGACGCATACGATCGCGATTTCGCGTTGAGTTTGCTCTCACAAGAGCAGGACGCGCTTTACGAAATCGATGAGGCGCTCAAGCGCATCGAGCTTGGAACATATGGGAAGTGCGAAATGTCCGGCAAACCAATCCTGCACGCACGGCTGGAGGCGATTCCTTTCGCCCGTTTCACGGTGGAGTGTCAATCACAGTTGGAGAAACAAAGTAGAGCTGCCCGGATTCGACCGTCGGTTACTTCTTTGTTTGGCCTAACTGAAGAGGAAGGCGCGGAATCCGAGGAGGAGGAGACCACTACGCCGGAAGTGAAAGAGTGATTGACGCTTATGGCGCAGGAGATTGTTACCCTCGAATGCACCGAAGCTAAAGCGCTTGGGAAGCCGACTTCGCGTTACATGACGACGCGCAATAAGAAAAGTCCACGGACGCCGAATCGCTTGGAGAAGAAAAAATACAATCCGTTCTTGCGGCGGCGCACCTTGCACCGGGAGATTAAGTAATTAACGATGCAGCCCAAGACTCCAAAACGCCGTTCCGCGTTTCGCCGCGCCAATCGACCCATGCCGCGGCGCCGGATCGACATCGCCATGGAGGCAATCGATTACAAGAACCCTGACCTTCTGAAAAAATTTGTCACCGAGAGCGGCAAAATTTTGCCGCGTCGAGTCACCGGCATGCCCGCATACATGCACCGAAAGATCACGCGCGAAATCAAGCGCAGCCGTTCGGTGCTGTTGATGAAGTAGTTCGCGCTGGTCTGGCGCGCTACACCTTCGGCGTCCGCTCGCCTTCCTCAATTAATTTCCAGAACTCGCGCGTTTCGCCCAATTGCGCGTCCTCGGAAACAGGCAATTTGCTGCGGAACAGGAAGTCGCGAAGCGTGTTTTTGTGCAAAACGCGATGCACTTTGACGCCTTCCTCGGTCTTGGCGAAGTAAATACGGTAATTCTTCGCGCGATAGCGATAGAGCTTCTTCCCTTCGCGTTCGATCACGCCAAAACGCTCGGAGTCGAGCTGATCCAAATCTTCGGGCACAATTTGAAACTCCGTCAGCAACTCAAGCTGCAATCTTTTTGGCAACGCCGAGATCTCGGCTGCGCTCAGCTCATTGAAGATGATTTGGAACATGGACACTCAGAGGACCTGGGTCGCTTCAGTCATTTCTGCCCTTTCTGAGCAGGGACAAAAGAGACCACAAGTCCTAAACATAAACCCGGCGCACCCGCGCGCCAATGCGGGTCACGATTTCCCATGTAATCGTTCCGGCTTTTTCACTCAATTCAGTGCAGGAAATTTCTTCGCTCCCGTCGCGCCCCATGAGAACAACATCGTCGCCTACCTGCACGTCATCGAGCCCGCTCACATCGACCACCATCAAGTCCATTGTCACCCGGCCGAGAATAGGGCAGCGCTTTCCGCGCACCAAAACGGCGGTGCCACGATTTGAGAGATGCCACAGGTAACCGTCGGCGTAGCCGGCTGACAAGGTTGCTACGCGCATGTTTTGCGGCGCGATAAACGTGCGGCCATAGCTGATTGAGCTGCCCTTCGGCACGTCGCGCACGAGACAAATTCGTGTTTTCCACGTCATCACCGGCTTGAGCAACTCACGAAATTCCGGCAGCGGAGAAATGCCGTAGAGTATGATACCGGCGCGTACGATTTCGAAGGTCGGCTGATTGAACGCGAGTGTGCCGGCGCTTTGCAACACGTGGGCCTTGTAGCTGCCCGGAACTTCTGCGCGAATTTTGGCAACGATTCTCTGGAATCGAACAAGCTGGTCGCGCGTGTATGCTGTGTCTTCGTTCGATACCGGCATGTGCGTCGATATGCTGTGGATCTCAACATTCGCCATTTCGGCCACGCGTTGGAAAACCTCGCGTGCCTCATTCTGCACGACGCCCATTCGCCCCATGCCGGTGTCGATTTTGAAATTGACTGACACCGGCTTCAATCGATCGAATGCCTGAGCCTCTTCCAAACTAGAGATCGTCGGGATAAATCCGTGCATGGCGATTATCGGGCGTTCCTCAGGAGTTGCCGGGCCCAGAATCACGATCGGATGCGGCAGCGATTCACGCAGCGCCAGAGCTTCTTCCACGTTGGCGACGCCAAATAGTTGCGCGTCGTCGGCCAGCGTTTTCGCCACGCCGATTAATCCGTGGCCGTAAGCATTCGCTTTCACGACGGCGAGCATCTCGGCGGATCCGATTCGATCCCGCACGACTTTCGCATTGTGCCGCAAAGCGGCTCGATCAATTTCAGCCCAGCAGCGGTAAGTTTCTTTCATTTCGGTATGGTGATGTGTGGTTCGCGCAAATAAATTGGTTGCAGCGGTGGCAGAAAAAAGCTTCGTCGGGGCTCCTTCGCAAGTCTGGCCAGAATGAGAGCCGAGGGAAACCGAATCACGGGTCGGTGAAACTGCGGAAGCAACTCTGACGAGAAAATTGCCGTTGCCGGGTCGAGCGAATCGAGTTTCGCTTTCAGCTCGAGCTCAGAAGAGAGCGTTGGGCCTTCAATGACTTCATTTTTGAAGATGCGCGCGAAGAAAAAAGATTTCCTGCGCGCGTCGCCAATCACACAGTATTCCTGCGCATCGCATTCCATTGCGCAAATCGAGGGATCTCCGATCAACCGCGCATCACAAGAAAGTTGTATCCCGATTGCGGCCGAAATCGCGATGCGCGTTCCGGCATACGAGCCGGGGCCAAGTCCGACAGTGATCGTTTCGGGAGCGCCAAATTTTCTTTGCACCGCCTGGAGGTTCTCGAAAAACGCTGCGGAATTTTGTCGGTCGTTAGGCCATTCGCGTGTGAACTCGATTTCGCCGTCCAGCCAGGCCAGGCTGCCGCGCGAGGTGGAAAGTTCAAGCGCGAGAGTTTTCATGATCGTGATGAAGCAGCGTTATGATCCGCTGACGCTCCGATTTTATTTCAAAGGAAATCCAGCGGGCCTGCTCTGGAATCAAATCCGGGAAGCGATCGGCCCATTCGATCACTGAAACGCCGTCACTAAAAAAGTAATCTTCCAGTCCAAGCCGCAGGGCTGATTCTCGATTTTCCAGGCGAAAGAAATCGAAGTGGCAAACGCGCAATCGCCCGCCTTGATATTCGTGCAGGATAGTAAAGGTCGGACTCGTTACTGCGGCGTCGCTTTTCAGACCCGCGACGAGACCTTGCGTGAACAAGGTCTTGCCGCTGCCCAGTTCGCCCTTGAGGGCCAACACGGAACCGGTGACAAGATCCTCCGCAAGTTGCCGCGCGATTGCTTCCGTTTCAGCGGGGCTGTTAGAAATGAAGGTAGCCACGGGGCAATTTGCGATTTGCGATTTGCGATTTGCGATTGAGCGAGCCAATTCGAGTCAGCAGCAACTTCGGAAATTTTCGTCGCCATTGTCGCTCCAGAGAATTTCTGGCGCGCGGCGAAACGGCGAACAGCAGTTCGTAGTCCTCGCCTTCTGAGATCGCGGTATCGATGGTTGCACCACGGGCGACCGGCAAGTTTTCCAGTTCGATGTCGAATCCCACTTTGCTTGCGCGCGCAAGGCGAGGAAGATCGGCTCCGAGTCCGTCGCTTAAGTCCATCATAGCGTGGATCGAGAAATTTTTTGTAAGCCAGCGCGACTCCACAATTCGCGGAACGAACTTCAAATGCTTTTGTTTCAGCGCGCCCCCAAGCCAGCCGGTAACGAAAAGATCGTCACCCGATCTCCCGCCCCGGCGAGAAACCGCGCGGCGTTTCTCCACAAATCCGATCACAGTCACCGAAATCGCGATTGGCCCTGTCGTGTTGCTCGTTTCGCCACCGACGATGCTTACTTCGAAGCGGTTCGCCGCTCGGCGCAGTCCCCGATAAAGTCCTTGCACCCACGCGACCTTGGTTTGCTGCGGAACGATAAGTGTGATCAGCGAGAAATGAGGCACACCTGAAGCCGCGGCGAAATCGCTCAACGGACGCATCATCGCTTTCCACCCGACATCTGACGCATTCGTTCCGCGCACAAAATGCACGCCTTCGACGACACAGTCGGTTTTTAGCACGAGGTATTTTTTGCTTCCCGGTATTTCGACAATCGCGCAGTCGTCGCCTGCGCCTGCAAAGACTTTGCGGGTTCTGCCACGCGGAAGATGACGCAAGATTTGGTGTAGCAGCCGGTTTTCGCCCAAGGCACCAAGTTTCATTGAGAAATGATCTCTGGAAACGCGAGGGCAGTGAGAGTCAGCGAGTTGAAGAGGGAATGCATCGTCATCGAAACAAGAATCGATCCGCTCCACTCGTAGGCAATCGCGAAACAGATCCCCAACACAAACAACGGCACGAACGATGGAAAATGTGCGTGGGCAGCGGCGAATAGGAGCGAGCTAAGTATCAGCCCCAGGAGACAGCCAATGTAGCGTTTTAGCACGCCGTATATAAAAAATCGAAAAACGAACTCCTCGACAATGGGCGCGATCGCGACCGCAAAAACAATGATCATGATTCGCTCCTCGATGGTGCGCGATGCACTGAAGAACTCGACGATGCTCTGCTTGCTTGAGCCGCCCCCGAAAAAGCGCTGATTAATGGCCTCCGAAAAACCGATCAATGGGTAAGCAAAAAAGAGCAGGATGGCTCCAGTGCCCAAAGTTCGAAAAAAACTGATTCTGAAAAATCCGGCCAATGTCCCCACGTCAAAACCGCGAAATTGCAGAAGAGTGACGATGATGAGCACCACGAAAGCGCTGAGGAGGAAATTGGCCAAAAGATTGCGTGGTTGAAATTGAAGCGTGGGGTCCGGAGCTGTTGAGCTAATCGTTAACAGAAAGAAAAGGATCAGCACGCTGGTGAGAACTGCTTCCGGCAGTCCGAAGCCGCGCGCTGCTGCGTCGGTCCCGGAAGCGCTCCGAATCCGTGTGCTGATTTGATAGATCAGCGACACATAGACACAAATACTGGCGATGAGGTAAAGAAAAGAAAGTAAAGCCAACGCAATGCTTGGGGCCGCTCCGAATGTCGCAAAAACGTTCCCGAATAGCATGAGGGCGTGCTGAAGTGTGCGCTACCCTCGGCGCCTACGGAGCGTAATAACTCGGCAGGAAATACGCGCGTCCAGATTCGAGTTGCGGCACGAGTTGTTTCGGCAGTTGCAGTTCGATCTTCGAGTCCGATTCTCCAAATATCCGGAGAAACCGCGCCAGACTAAACGGCGGACCGTACTTCACGACTTTGGCTTCGGGCGCGTTCCCCAGTTGTTTTGCTTTGGCGAAGGCGTCGTCTAGCTCACCGAGACCGTCTATGAGTTTGTTTTGCAATGCTTCTTTGCCCGAAAGAATTCGACCGTCGGCGATGGTGTTGCGCAGAAGCTCAGCCGGCAGATTTCGCTCCTTTGCGACAATTCCGAGAAACTTGTCGTACGTGCTCATAATGAAGTTCTGCACGAGCTCCCGCTCTTCCGGCGTAATCGGTCGCGCTCCGTTGAGCATGTCTTTGAATTTGCCGCTCTTAAAAACTACGGATGCGAGCCCGACTTTGTTAAACAGCTGCTCGTAATTCAGAGTTTGAATGATTACGCCGATGCTCCCGGTTATCGTGGTTTCATTAGCCATCAAAAATTTGCCGCCGCAGGAGACATAATATCCGCCCGAGGCCGCCAATGAATCCATGTAAACGACTACCGGTTTTCTCGCGCGCGTCTTGACAACCGCGCTGTAGATCTCATCGGAAGCGGTGACTTCTCCGCCGGGCGAATCGATCTCCAGCACAATGGCTTTCACGCGGTTGTCATCGCGCGCCTGCTGCAGTGCTGCGCGCAAATCGTCCACCATCGAGTCGCTGACATTTCCGGGGATCGAGGTACTGATCAGGCCGCGCATGGTGATAACGGCGATCTTGTCCGTTGTCACGCGCGCGCCTCTTTGCAGCAGGATCTCGCGGAAACGCGGGATCGGCTCTGCTTCACGGATTCCGCTCACACGCTGAAATGCGGCGATTATCAATACAAAGTTCACGAACAGACTGGCACAAAGCGCCACGAACAAAAAGATGCTTAGACAACTCAGTCTGCGATCCGGTGTCATACCAAAACGAAACTGCCGGAGAACCGCCGCGTGGACAAGCACTTTTCCAGCCGCGGCAAAATTGGACCCCAAAATTTGAGTCCTTAGGGGGAAAATCGATGTAGCCAGGTCCCGAATGGTCCCGGCGTTGATATGCTTGCTACTTTCGAAGCAGACAGCTTAGCTCGCCTTCAGGAAACCAGCCAAGTGTTCGGCTCTTAGTTTTTGTTGGGCCAACGGCGTGGCCAACCTCTTGCATTTCGCCGATGTGATTGCTCCCGTGCTAGTGCTGGCAGTCAATCGGTCGATTTGTCTTGAATTAACATCCCGTCGCTTCATCATGGTATCGGAAAGGAACAATAAGGGAAACAGAGGCTGCGAATGGCGCATGATGTCTTCGTAAGTCACTCGGTAAAGGACAAAGCCGTTGCTGAGGCGATCGTGGCACGGCTCGAAGCAGACTCGGTGATGTGCTGGATAGCGCCGCGTGATGTTGTTCCGGGCGCTGATTGGGGCGAATCGATTATCGATGCGATCGAGTCCAGTCGTATTATGATCTTGATCTTTTCCCGGAATGCGGACGCTTCGCCACAAATCAAACGCGAAGTAGAGCGCGCTGTTAACAAGGGCGTTTACATCATTCCATTTCGGGTTGATGAGATTCCGCCCAGCAAGTCGCTTGAATATTTCATCTCGACTTCGCAGTGGATGGACGCTTTCTCGCCTCCCTTGGAACCCCATTTGGATAACTTGGCAAAAATTGTCAAGGCAGTGCTGAAGAGGCCTTCTCTTCCCGCCGCAGACGTGCCAGCTCGACCAGCGAAACCGTCGATTCCAAAGCCGCCAATTCGTCCGTCTAGACCTACATCAATTGTCATCGCTATCACAATTGCGGCCTTCGTGATTGTCGGCGGCGCGGGATGGTATCTCGGCCAGAAGAAAAATGGGCCTCCTGAAAAGCCGGCCGTGACTCCAACAGGAACTTCTACGCCGGTGCCGATAACGCCGGCCGTATTCACACCCGTCCGGACCCCAGTTTCGACTCTAACGACACCGCTGCCAGGTTCGAACGTGATCAATGATGAGGAAGTGCGGAACTTTATCGCCAGCTTTTTTCTCGCGGAAGAGCGGGGGGACATCGATTACATGCTTTCGCAATATGGCGACGCGTTCAGGTGGGGGCCAGAGCGGCGCGATAAAGCGTCCCGGCGAGATCACTTAAACGAATTTTTCAAGCAGTGGCCCGCCCGCTCCTTCGCTGTCGGCGACATTCGCGTGGTGCATTCCGATACCCCTGACAAGGTGACTGCTTATTTTGAATACCGGTTTTCCTACAGAGATCCTGCGTCAGGCCGGAGCGACAGCGGTCGCCCCAGCCAGGAATGGGTAATCTCCAAAACCTCTGGTGCGCTTAAAATTGTTTCACGGAAACCTACCGGTCATCGTGATTTGCCTACACTATCGACTACGCCTGCGCGCAGACCATAGCTCTTCCCAATTCAAGCTCTCGTGATCTGAGCGCAGGAGAGCTTTCGAGTCTTAGGACTGATGATTTATCGCGCGCCCCGAGAAGAATATTTTCGAGGAAGGGCTATAAAAGACGGCATGAATCAGTACGAGTGAGCCAGCGTAAAGCTGATGGAATCAAGAATGCATTAACAGCATAGCATTCGCCGCAGTTCGTCTCTTAGTTTTTCAGCGGCGTCCTGGACATGAAATAAGGCAACGCGGCCGGAGTGTGCGATCTCACGCAATTCGCTGGATTTTGCTGACTGGCCATCGCGTACGACGGCGCTCAATTCGTCCGCAAGTCTTCCGCTGCCTTCAATGACCAGAAGCCGCCACCCATTGCGCACGCTTTGTAGAGCTTCTTTCCTCGCAATCTCGCCACCGTTGACGAGGATCGCGACGGTGGGCGCATTGAATGCGCGCGCCAGTTCCAACATCATCGCCGTTTCGCCGCCCCATCGATTGCTCTCGACCAAAACGAAGTGGGAATGATTTGGCTCGAGCGAAGCGCCGTCCGAGATTTTGGATGCGCCTGCAATTTCGGGATTCGTAATTTTCCCTTTCGGCGCGACTCCGAGCAACTGACATGTTCCGGGACGTGCCGCGACGGCCTCACCCATCATCGCCATAACACCGGATTGTGTGCCACCATCGATAATCAGCGCACCCAATTGGGCGGCCACTGGAGTAACTCCATCGGCAAACAACGTCGCGAGGTGAGCCTTGCGTGAATTATCGAGGCCGGCCGCGCCACCAAACAGGAGGATGACAGCGTGAGGCGATGCGATTTCAAGCGCATCTAAAATCGCCTTCGCGCTTGTATCGCGCGATGCGGTGATTACAACCGCGCGCTTTCCATTCTCTAGAGTAATCGCATTTTTCGTCACGATTGTTTCATGTTGGATTGAGCCTTTTCCTCACCTCGCAGCTCGATGTCACGCGCTGAAAGTTCATTGAGGATGTCAAGTTCACAAATCCGACGAAGATTGGGCAATCGGACCTTTAGCGTGCCGTGCTACATGGGAGACTCTGGGCCGCAGCAGTTCTGTCAGGGAGCCTTTTCGAATGTACAACTCGTCCAACCAACGGCTGATCGCATAGAGTCCACCCCGCGCCAGCACAACCAGAGTTGCAACCAACATTATCAGTCCACTCACGAGTGGCAGGATTAGGAGGGGCAGACGCCAGAGCAACACCACCAATGCCAGTGCGCCGATTCCAAAGGCAATGAGAATCGCGACTATAACGCCTACCCAAACCATCCATTGCAACTGCGAAAAACTCGGAAGGAGTTGTGGCGCTTTGAATAGCAACTGCGCGCCCAACTTTAGTCGAGCGAGAAAATCTGAAATCTGAGATGGTTCCGGAGAGTTCACGCTGGCTTTCTTAGGTTCAGCAAGAAAAGCATCCACTTGTTGAAAACGCCACGGTTCGGTTTGCTCAACGTTCGACTTGAAGCTCTTGACGCATTCGGGAAAATGATGCGCAGTCATTTTGTAGCCAGAGCTCATGAGCGCACAAGCTTCGGCCTCGGAAAACACATCCAGGTCGGTGCGGATTCCGGCGAGCAGGTTTTGCACGTCTCCCCGCACTTCGTAGTCCGTGGCTTTGTGACTACCAGGCGGCACTCCCGGCGTTTCGCTCGATTCCTTCGCCAGGTCGCATTCAAGCCAATCAACAGGCTCGACTGCGAGGTCTTTTTTTAGATGAACAAAAAGTAAATCGCGCAGGAGGCCCGCCTCTTTCCGTGCGGGTCAGTTCCCGATATTCGAGCTCTCGTACTCGAGCCATGAGCGTGTTATTGCTGCGCCACAGCACCGATGTCTCCAAGCGCGATGGGTGTGGTTCACTCATCAATTGACCCGATGCATCACTGGCAAGAATTACTTTGCAATCCTGTTCCAGCAATCCTGCGATGCCTTGATTGTCGTGCACGCCGCCATCGACCAGTTCCACGTCCCGATTCTCATATAACCCGGCGAGCTTCACCGGGCGAAACAGTCCAGGCACTGCGGCTGAGGCTGCTACCGCCAGCCCCAGCGGCACTGATTTGTGATGCGTCGGCATTGATTCGCTGAAATACATTCGCCGGAGTCGCTCGTTTCCATCCACCTCAGGCACGATCTGATTCGGCGATTCGCCCATAAACGTGGCGGTGAATTGCCAATTGTGCCCGGTATTGAGCGTAGTGGCGTTAATGATTAGGATCGGCACCTTGTGCGCCCGCCGCCAATTATCATACTTGGGCACGAATGGGGACCTATCTTCCGGTGGCAGCGCCACTTCGGCTTGGTTGAATGGCGGGCGGATTATCAGGTGCCGCAACTGCGGTCGTTCGCCAATTGGCAGTCCAGCTGCTGCTCCATAGGGGGTCGTATCGAGCAGCTTGCCCATCTCTTCGGTGCGGGTGCCAAGGAGCGCCAGCTGGCTGAAGACCTGCCTCCCCGGGTTGTGCTCAATGACCACGGTCAACTCCTCCTCCATTTCTCGGACGATCTGGATGTAATCCGCGGGCGTGATGTCATTGTCCGGCTTGCTCTCGAGCAGCTTGCGCACTTTTAGGTAATAAAGCGCTCCGATAATCGAACCCCCCGACACGCACGAGAGCACCTCGACATGGCGCAGCATGTCGAGTTCCGCCAGCCTGGCGAGCACGCCAATGTGAAAAAGCGAAGCGCGAAACCCGCCGCCTGAGAGGGCAAGACCGACTTTGCCGCTAAAGGCTGTGCGCAGGCCGGCTTCATCTTCTCCGACCAACTCGCGGAGCACTGACCACGCTTCGGTGTCGACAAATTCTTCCGCTGTTTTGTCGCCACCGGCCTGGATCATAGCGAGTTCGGCAAGCTGCTTGACCGTCGTCTCGTACTCCCATCGCTGGGGCTGTTCAATCTGCGCCGTTCTCCGCAGCCAATGACGTGCGCCTTCATAGTCGCCAAGCCCAAAACAGGCTTCGGCCAATGTAACTAGTGTCCACCAATTATCGCGTTCGGCCGCCGAGAGCGGACTTAAGCGGGCGCGTATCTTCTCGCGAATCGCAGACGCATCGGAGCGGCGCTGTTTAACGAGCTGCTCATCCTCAGGCACCTGCTGTGCGAGGAGATCCAATACGAACGCCGCGTTGATTCCGGTGTAACCCTGGTCAGGTATGCCTGCTCCGGACCACAAGGTCGCCAACTGCCAGCCTTTGTCGTAAAGTTCCTGCGCCTTCACGAGGTGACGAATCTGCGCGTCCACTTGCCACCAGCGCTTATGGATCGCCCCGGCAATACCGAAGGTTTCCTGGTGTGCGTAAATCGATTTCTTTAAGTGATCTTCGGTCTCGTTAGGGGATGCGAGCAAATATGCGTCCGCTTTCTTCAGCTCGCCAGCGATGATGTCGATCGCTCTTTGATAGCGGCGATCTAAAGGCAGGTCGGGATCTTTCTCTGTGCAGGAGGCGTGCTGCTGCACAATTTGACGGGCAAGGGCGGGATCAGCCCACTGCTTACTGGCAAGCGCAAGGATGCGCCGAGCGAGGTTGAACTTTTGAATCTTCTTGAGCGACTTGGCGAGGGCAAAGAGGTTATCCGCGGTACCGCGCCGGTTGCGCAGAACCTCCTTGGCCTGCTCAGTCAGCGTTGTGCTACTTGCGTCCGTTACTTCTACTGCCGGCGTGTTCTTAGGTGCATTGGAAACGGAAAAATATTTGCGTATCGTGCTGGTGGTTTGGCGGATGGTCTGTGAGATGCCGTCAAGCTTGTCGCGCCGCATCAGGTCTTGGCGTGCTTCGTCGATCAGCGCCTGCAATCGTGGCCAATCATAAACAAGCGCCTCGTGCGCCAACTCGACGGCTGTCTCGCCATGCCGCTTCGAGATGCGGAGGGGATGAGCATCGCCAAGCTTGCGAAGCGCTCTATCAATATCGCCTTTGGTTAGGTCCGGGCTACTAAGCTCGTTCACCAG
>Ga0066659_10000529_pt1 | contig 14374 bp, 9 predicted proteins | sample GraSoiAngelo_108_FD_75176 | JGI IMG/M metagenome (GOLD analysis project Ga0066659, IMG submission 75176) | Grasslands soil microbial communities from the Angelo Coastal Reserve, California, USA - 14_0903_09_40cm | ecosystem: Environmental > Terrestrial > Soil > Grasslands | place: USA... | reverse complement strand
TAATGGCAGCGGTTTGGCAGCCCTACTGGCGCTGGCGCGTGCCGTGCGGTTCGCGCACCTCAAGCCGCAGCGCACCGTTCTATTCGTCGGCGATGTTGGCGAAGAAGGCGAAGGCAATCTGCGCGGCATGCGCGCCCTCGTCGATACTTACCACGGGAAATTAAAAGCCGTGGTGGTTCTTGATGGTTCCGGCACCGATCACGTGACGACCAGAGCGCTGGCCTCGCGCCGGCTTGAAGCTCTGGTCACCGGCCCAGGCGGCCACAGCTGGTCCGACTTCGGGATGCCTAATCCCATCAACGCTCTGGTCCGCGGGTCCGTGCGCTTCATCAATACCAAAGTCCCAGCCAACCCCCGCACAACCTTCAACATTGGCCAAATCGAAGGCGGTACGTCGGTGAATTCCGTTCCCCATGAGGCGCGCCTGAAAGTCGACATTCGCTCCGAAAGCGAAGACGAGCTGGCACGCCTGGAATCCGCGCTTCGCGAGTGCGTCATTGCGGGCGTTAGGGACGAGATGGATTCCGCGCGCGACCCCTCCAAGGGAAAGCTGGAATGGAAGGTCGAATTGCTGGGGAGCCGTCCGGGCGGGGAATTGTCGCCGGATTCTGCGCTGCTGGCCGCACTTCGTGCCGCCGATGAGGTGGTAGGCAATCAGTCGCGCATCGAGCGTTCTTCGACAGACGCGAATATTCCGCTGTCCCTGGGGATCGACGCCATCTCCATTGGCGCCGGCGGAAGCGGCGGCGGGGCCCATTCGCTGCAGGAATGGTACGATTCCGCCGGCCGGGAAGCCGGTTTGAAGCGCGCACTACTTGCCGTCCTCGGAGTTTCCGGAGTTGCCGAGGAAAAATCGCGATGACCATCCGGACGGATCGGGTTCGAATCCTCGCCGGCCTCCTACCCTTTGCAGTCGTCACCGTCGTTGTTGCATTCCACGCGAGATCGAGCGTAGCTCAAAAGGCTCCCGCGACGACCTATTACAATCATGGCCACATTTACACGAATGACCCTGCGCATCCGTGGGCGGAAGCCCTGGCTGTCAGCGAGGGAAAGATCAGTTGTATTGGCAGGATGGACCATGTCCTTCTCGATTGCGGTGGCGGCCTGGAAGGCGTCGAGACCGTCAATCTCAAAGGCCAATTTGTGATGCCTGGCTTCAATGACGCGCACGTGCATCTCGGTGGCGCTGCCGCGGACGAACTTGCTGTCCCGCTGACGGGCGTGCCTTCGGCGGAAGAAATGCAGAAGCGCGTGGCCGCCGCCGTTGCGCAGCACAAGGACGGTGAATGGATCACCGGTGGTGGGTGGGACCACACCCTCTGGACGGAGAAGAAATTCCCCGATCGCCAGCAGCTTGATGCCGTCGCTCCCAAGAATCCCGTCATCCTCACACATATCTCCGGCCACGTGGCCGTCGCGAATTCGCTCGCGCTTAAGCGTGCGGAAATCGATAAAACCACTCCCAATCCGCCGGGCGGTGAGATCGAACGCGATACGGCGGGCGAGCCCACGGGAATGTTGAAGGAAGATGCGGCCATATCCCTGGTGAAGGCACGGATTCCCGATCCGGCGCCGGAAGTGCGCCGCAAGGGAATCGAACTGGTCCTCGAAAACGTCGCCAAGAACGGCATCACTTCCGTCCAGGATTATTCCGAGTGGGCCGATTTCCAGGCTTTCCAACAGCTGAAAGAGGAAGGCAAGCTCACTGTTCGCATTACCGAGTGGCTCCCGTTCAATCTGCCGCTCAACGATTTGCAGAACATGCGCGCGCAAGGCGGCACCAAGGATCCGTGGCTCAAGACGGGTGCCCTGAAAGCTTTCACGGATGGAGCCATGGGTTCGCGCACCGCAGCGATGCTCGAGCCCTATTCCGACGATCCCTCTACGAGCGGAATCCTCACTAGCGATCCGGAGAAACTCACTTTGATGGCCATCCAGCGCGACAAAGCCGGCTTTCAGCTTGCCTTCCACGCCATCGGCGATCGGGCCAATCGCATCGCGCTGGACGTTTTTGAAGCCGTCGTCAAAGCCAACGGCCCGCGCGACCGTCGCGACCGCATCGAGCACGCCCAAGTCGTCGCGCCGATGGATTTCAGTCGCTTTGCGCAGCTCCACGTCGTCGCATCGATGCAACCCTCGCATCAGACCACGGACATGCGCTGGGCCGAGGAACGCATTGGGCGAGAGCGCCTCGTGGGCGCCTACGCCTGGGCCACCATGCTGAAAAACGGAGTACCGCTGGCATTTGGAACGGACTACGACGTGGAGCCCATCAGTCCCTTTCGCGGGTTGCACGCCTGCGTTACGCGGGAACGTCCCGAGGGCGGCCCCAAAGACGGCTGGCAGCCGCAGGAGAAAATCTCCCTGGCCGATTGCATCCGTGCCTACACCTCCGGCTCTGCCTACGCCGAATTCGAGGAAGGGAAGAAGGGTGAGCTCAAACAGGGCGAGTACGCCGATTTTGTCGTCCTTTCGAACGATCTCAGCAAGGTTCCCGCCGACCAATTTACCAAGACCCGCGTTCTGCGTACCGTTGTGGGCGGCCGCACGGTGTACCAGGACCACTGAATCGCGTTGGTTGTTTTCTCGCCGCAACCCCCCGTGGTCTTGCGCCCTAACCTAGAGTCTTCGACGTTGCTCAGTGTTAGTTCTGATGGTACTGAAACTGGAACTCGCTGCTGTGCTCCGACGCAGTCCGACAATCACCAACTCGCTGAGTTGAACATCGTTTTAGTTATATCTGATACAAAGTTTAGCTCGGGAATCTCTTAAATAGTTATTGACAATGTTCGCGCACAGCCATATATAGCCTTCATAGGTTGCTGTGGTTGCAAGTGGTTGCCCAATTTCCAGCTGAACTCGGGCCGCATCGCAATCCTCCGCGCATCGGAGCGGTGTGCATTGACTTGTAGAAATTTTTCGGAGAGCAAGGCGATTGTTTTGTGCTATTGAAGTCCATATAAAAATATGGATAGACGTAGATAAAACGCAGAATCGCTTTGGATAAAGACAACATAATCTCTACAAGTTGCTCGCTTTGCTTCTCTCGTTGCATGTGGTCAGGCACTTGCAAGTTGCATTTCATCAGCAGTACGGTCGGTGGGTTTTATTGCATGGGGAGTTCCAAAAGTTTCGGAGAAAATGATTTTTCGGGCATGGGAATTCTGAAGGTCTGTGGCCTCGCGTTCCAACCCTGCTCCAGGAGGTAGTTGAATGTTAAGCAAGCGAGTGGTTTTGTTAGTGGTTGCTCTGTGTTGTCTGTTGGCTTTGACTCCGTCTGCGTTGCTTGCCCAAGCGGCTTCTACAGGGACTGTCGCCGGGACCGTGACTGACCCCTCTGGTGCTGCCGTGGCTGGTGCGGGAGTCACGCTCGTTGACCCATCGACGAATGACTCCCGAAAGACGACCACAAATGAGACGGGGAGGTATCTCTTCGCAAACGTCCCGCCTGGCACCTACAACCTGACGATTAATAAGACCGGTTTCCGCGTGACGAAGTTTAGTGGTCAGGTTGTGACCGTTGGGTCGGCACTCACGCTCAATGCCACCATGGAACTCGGCTCGGTTAGCCAGGTCGTTGAAGTCACCGCCACGGGCGCTGATCTGCAAACTCTGAATGCCACGGTGGGCAACTCAGTCTCGGGCGATCTCTTAACGTCATTGCCGTCGATCGGCCGGGACACCAGCACGTTCGTGACACTTCAGCCGGGCGTCTCTCCCGATGGCAGCGTGGCCGGTGCCGTAGTGGACCAGAGTACCTTCTTACTCGATGGCGGTCAGAACACCAATGATATGGATGGCAGCATGCAAGTCTACACGCCGAGCTTTGCCGGCGATCCAACGGGCGGCATCGTATCAAATGCTATCGGTGGCGCCCCTACAGGAGTGATGCCGACGCCCCTCGACAGCGTCGAAGAATTCAAAGTGAATACCGCCAACCAGACTGCGGATTTCAATAGTTCGGCAGGCGCCCAAATTCAGGTGGTCACCAAGCGCGGCACGAATGCTTGGCATGGTACGGCTTACGAATATTATCTGGACAACAATTTTAACGCCAACTCCTGGGATAACAACAACACGGGCACCAAGCTCCCAAGCTACCACTATAGTCGGGCAGGAGGCGCATTCGGCGGTCCCATCATTCCCAAGACGGTCCTTGGCGGCAAGACCTACTTTTTCGCCAATTTTGAGGGTTTCTGGTGGAAGAACTCCGCCACGTATGAACGCGCCGTGCCGACAGCAGCTATGCGCGCCGGTATCTTGACCTTCCCTGATGCAGCTGGGAATCCCGTTCAGTACAACCTGAACACTGGAACCAACTGCGGGTCAACTGGTACCTCCGCATGCGACCCGCGAGGCATCGGAATCAATTCTTTGGTCCAACAGATGTGGACCAAGTACATGCCTCTTCCGAATGACCCGAGTTGCGGCGCGCTGTTGGGTTCGCGTTGTGACGGCCTCAACGAGCAGGGTTTCAAAGGGAACATGTCGCTCCCCTATACTTCTTATTTCGGCGTAGCTCGCCTTGACCATGACTTTGGTGCGAAGTGGCATTTCAATGCCAGCTATCGCTACTATCGGCTGACTCGTGCCACCAACAGCCAAGTGGATATTGGAGGCTTCTTCCCCGGGGATACACTGGGCACCCCGGCGTCTCTCTCTCTGCGTCCGCAGCAGCCTTGGTACCTCGTAGGCGGATTGACGACCAACATCACTCCCAACACCACCAACGATTTCCATTTCAGCTACCTGCGCAACTACTGGTCATGGAATGATCCCGGCGGTGTGGTGCAGTCCGCGGGGCTCGGAGGCGCGCTCGAGCCTTTTGGTGAATTTTCCACCACCGCGCTCGTTCCTTACAACGTGAATACTCAGAACGTTCGCACGCGCTTCTGGGATGGCCAGGACAAGTTCTTTCGCGATGACATCACCATACTGAAGGGCAATCATCTCTTTACTTTCGGCGGCGCCTATCAGCGAAATTACAACTACCACCAGCGCTCCGACAACGGCGGCGGCATCAATTACCAACCCACGTACCAACTCGGAGATTCGGTTGGCGGAGGGCTGGTGGATTTCTCCAGTACGCTTCCTGCTGGCGTGAGTTCATCAAGGTGGGGTCGCAATTCTGCTGCGGTTCTAGGCATCGTCACCGACTCGCAAGTCGCCTACACGCGGTCGGGTCCCACGCTGACGCTGAATGCTCCGCTCACGCACGCGTTTGACCAGAGCACCATACCCTATTACAACGTCTACTGGAGCGATAGTTGGCGTATGAAGCCGTCCTTCACATTGACGTACGGCCTCGGCTGGACGCTAGAAATGCCGCCGGTAGAGAAATTCGGCAAGCAGATCGAGTTAGTGGACGATGCGGGCCAGCAGCTAGACGTGATGGCGTATCTTAATGCCCGAAAAGCGGCCGCCCTCCAAGGCAACGTTTACAATCCCGTAGTTGGTTTTGCTCTTGTGGGCAACACCGGTGGCGGGCAGAAGTACCCCTACCAGCCCTTCTATGGCTCCTTTAGCCCGCGCTTCGCAGCTGCATGGAATCCCAACATCCACGAAGGCTTCCTGGGCAAGATGTTTGGAGGGAACAAGTCGGTTATCCGTGGAGGCTATAGCAGAGTCTACGGACGTCTGAACGGCGTGGACCTGGTGCTGGTGCCGCTATTGGGTACCGGTCTGATCCAGCCGGTCCAGTGCCGGAAGGCCAATATGAACGGGACGTGCGGTGGATCTGTTGACGTTTCCAATGCTTTCCGCGTGGGGACGGACGGTCTCGTTGCCCCGCTTCCGGCTGCTGCGCCCTTTCTTCCTCAGCCGACCTTCCCAGGGGTAAATGACGTCTCGGCGGCCGCAGGCGAGGCGTTGGATGTGCATTTCCGGCCCAATGTCGTGGATTCGTTCGACCTCACCATCCAGCGGCAGTTGACCAACAAGGTTCTCTTGGAAGTGGGATATATCGGCCGGAGAATCACTCACGAATATCAGCCAATCAATATCAATGCCGTGCCCCACATGATGACCTTGGGCGGACAGAAATTCTCGGCCGCCTACGCGGCCATCGAGAAGGGGCTGGGCTGCGATATTTCCCTGAATGCCTGCGGCGCAAATATTCCATCTACATCGGCCGCTGCTATTACGTACGCCAACACCTTCGCGGCCCAGCCTTTCTTTGAAACGGCTCTCGGAGGACCGGGTTCTGCCTATTGCACTGGGTTCGCGAGTTGCACGGCAGCCGTCGTGTACAAAGAGAGCTTCGCCAAGGATAACTTGGTCACTCAGAGTGTATGGAACTTGTGGAGTGATCTGGACAAGGGAGCATTCACTTTCCCTCGCAGCATGCTGAATACACCCCTCGCGGGAGCCTTCGGTGGCAACGGACAACTCTCCAGCGGCGTCGGCGTTAATGCTAGCGTCGGTTACGGCAACTACAACGCTGGGTTCGTCTCCCTTAAGATGACGAACTGGAAAGGTCTCACGCTCCAGCAGAACTTTACCTATAGCAAGGCTTTAGGTACCGGGGCTTTCGTCCAGGCCACCAGCGAATACACGCCCAACGATGCATTCGACCTCCACAACATGTACGGGCTGCAGAACTTCGATCGAAAGTTCGTGTACAACATCTACGGCTTGTATGAACCTCCCTTCTACAAGGGTCAGCATGGTCTGGCCGGTCATGTCCTCGGAGGCTGGCAAATTTCGCCGGTTTTCGCGGTTGGGAGCGGGGCACCGACCTATTGCTACACCAATACCAACGGGCAATCTTTCGGCTCGGCCGATGGCGCCAATTTCTTCAGCAACGAACAGTGCATCTTCACGAAAGGGTACAAAGTAAATACCTCGCTGCACAACAACAACGGGAACCTTAACCTGTTTGCGGACCCCGCAGGCGTGTTTGCCACGGTTCGCAACCCAATTCTGGGTATTGACACCGGGACAGGCGGCTACGGAAATATCCGTGGACTTAGCTATTGGAACATGGATATGCGAGTGACGAAAAACGTCAAGATCATCGAGCGCGTCAACGCCGAGTTCCAGTTCGTCGTGACTAACCTTTTCAACCACCCTGTGTTCTACGATCCGACCAACGATATTACAAGCCCAGATACTTGGGGTGTAATCAGTTCGCAGGGCAATAACCCCCGGGCGATGCAGTTTGGCATCCGGCTCAGTTTCTAACTTCCAGCGGGTTTCAAACTCTCGCTGCGAAGACGGGGAAGGCCACAAGGCTTTCCCCGTCTTTATTGTGTGGCGAGCAGGGTCGACAGCTGGGAGGTGTACGTCCTCTTCAATACCAGATGGAGGTGAAGTGATAGCGAAGCGCAAGGGCCGAGCCGCGAGGGGAGGTCCGAAAGAAGGCGTGGAGCAAAGGCGGGAGCCGATGAACAAGAACTGGATACGAGGCAGGCAGTGTTCGGGCGATCTTGCCAATGTCAGCGAGATATGGGGAGCTCCGCAAGCGCGGCATCACCGCGCAGGAGGCCGCGAAAACGGCGGGTAGCTCCGATGGACCATCCCCGCTTACGAACGCCCCAGTGCTGAAAATCGCTCTGTCCAACGCTTTCTTCGCCGCGCTCTGGAGCTTCCCGAGTTCCGGGCTCATGATTAGTTCAACCCCCGAACCGCCGGATGCGGACCGCATGTCCGGTCCCGTGACAGGGGAGGGTGGGCGACCGCTCCGCCTATGCCGATTCAGAGGCTGCGCGTTGCTATAGGCTTTCAATAAGAGAGTGCTCAGCGGCCGTTGGAGTAGTACTTCACGTCAACGGTGTCGTACATAGTGGCGGTGGCGGTGTGCGTTTTTTCGTAGGCGGTGATGTCAGGCTCGTGTTGCATGGTGGTGCCGATGTCGTCGAGGCCTTTGAGCAAAACTTCCTTGCGCGACGGAGCGATTTCGAACTTGAACATCAGGCCGTGTCTGTCCGCGATGGTCTGGTTGGACAGATTCACGGTCAGCGAATAGCTTTCCTCTTTTTCGGTGCGTCTGAAGAGCTCGTCGACTTCAGCTTCAGAGAGCGTGGCGGGCAGGATGCCGTTCTTGAAACAATTGTTGTAGAAAATGTCGGCGTAGCTGGGTGCAATAACAACGCGGAAGCCGTAGTCCTTCACGCCCCACGGCGCGTGTTCGCGGCTGGAACCGCAGCCGAAGTTGGCGCGCGCCAACAAAACCGACGCGCCTTTGTAGCGCGGAAAATTCAGAACGAATGCCGGGTTGGGCCTCTCACCGGGCAAATAGCGCCAGTCGTAAAAAAGTATCCGGCCGAATCCTTCGCGCGTCAGGGCTTTCAGGAATTGCTTGGGTACCATCTGATCGGTGTCCACGTTGACGCGATCGAGCGGCATCACCATGCCAGTGTGCCTTGAAAACGGTTGCATGTGATTCAATCTCCCAAAACTTGAAATCTCTCAATTTCGCCAAACGCGGTCCAGTACGCTGCGCCTTGGTCTCTCGTTCCATCGGAACGATTCGTGGAAATCAAGATGTAGGTAATGCCACAGCACGGCTCCGGCCTAGCACAAACGGTCAACTCATGCCCACGAATCTCGAGCAATTCTCCATCTGCAAGCTCCACGCGCATTCGCTTGCCCACGTACCCGTGATCAAACCGCACGTGTCCACGGCATGCCAAATCCAAGCTATTCGACGTTAACAACATCGAGTTCGCGCACGTCGACGAAATGACCGGCAATCGCGGCGGCTGCCGCCATGACCGGGCTGACGAGGTGCGTGCGGCTGTCTTTGCCCTGGCGCCCTTCGAAGTTGCGATTGCTGGTGCTGGCGCTGCGCTCATGCGGCGGCAGGACATCGGCGTTCATGCCGATGCACATACTGCAGCCGGCGTCGCGCCACTCGAAACCGGCGTCGCGAAAAATTTTGTCCAGGCCTTCTTTTTCCGCTTGCGTTTTGATGCCGCGGGAACCGGGGACGATCAGCGCTTGTTTGATACTTTTTGCGACGTGTTTGCCTTCGACAAAATGCGCGGCGGCGCGGAGATCGTCGAGCCGCGAATTGGTGCACGATCCGATGAACACGCGGTCCACCGGAATGTCCACGATGGGCGTGCCTGCCTTGAGGCCCATGTATTGGAGCGCGCTTTCCGTGGCCTTCTGGTCGTTGAGGTCCTTAAAGTCATGCGGGTCTGGAACGCGCTCGGTGACGCTCGTGACCATGCCGGGATTCGTGCCCCAAGTGACTTGCGGAGCGATCTTCTCGGCGTGAAGCTCGACGGTCATATCAAACTTGGCATTTTCGTCGGAATGCAGCTGTCTCCAGCGGTCGACGGCTTCCTGAAAGGCTTTACCGCGCGGGACAAACGGACGGCCTTCCATATAGGCGAAGGTGGTTTCATCCGGAGCGATCATGCCGGCGCGCGCGCCGCCTTCGATGGTCATGTTGCAGACGGTCATGCGGCCGTCCATCGAAAGGGAACGAATGGCCTCGCCGCCGTATTCGGCGACGTGGCCGTTGCCGCCGCCAATGCCGATCTTTCCGATGATCGCGAGAATCAAGTCCTTCGCAGTGACGCCTTTGGGGCGCTTGCCGTGGACGAGAATGTGGAGCATCTTGGAGCGTGACTGAACAAGACATTGCGTTGCAAGAACGTGTTCGACTTCGCTGGTGCCGATGCCAAAGGCCAGCGTGCCAAAGGCGCCGTGCGTGGAAGTGTGGCTGTCGCCGCAAACAATGGTCTGGCCAGGCTGAGTGATGCCGAGCTCGGGGCCGATGATGTGGACAATGCCCTGATTCTTGCTGTTCATGTCGAAGAGGCGGACGCCGGCCTCGCGACAGTTTCTCTCCAGGGCTTCAAACTGAAGCTTGGCATCGTTATCGAGGATAGGCAGGGTGCGGTCGGTGGTGGAGACAGAATGGTCCATCACGGCGAAAGTGAGATCAGGACGGCGGACTTTGCGGCTCTCCGCGCGGAGACCGGCAAAGGCCTGGGGCGAAGTGCCCTCGTGGATCAGGTGGCGGTCAATGTAGATGATCGAGGGCTGGCCGGGCTCTTCGCGAACCACGTGGGAGTCCCAGATTTTCTGGTACAGCGTCTTATATGAAGTGTCAGTTGTCATGGGTTTCCATTGGGATTCTAGCACTCCTGTAAACGGGTGCAAATGCAAGGCTCCGGGGAGAGGTTGAAAGTTGAAGAGAAGGGGATAGATCGGAAACACGTGAAACGTCCACAGGTCTTGACGTCCCGAGCATCGCAGCAAACACAAAAAAATAAGAAGCCAGGCCTTCCCGCAGGAAAAGAGGCCGCCAGTGAGATCGGGATAAGGTTACTGCAGGACCAGGCTGGCGTTGGTGCAACCGGAGCCGGAGGAGTCATAGTAGATCACGCCCGTGTGATCCGTACAGTACATCAGCTGACCCGACCCGCCGACTACTTGGGGCGCGGCGGTGACGATGAAAGTGACCGAAGGAACGGCGCCGTCACCTGTCCACACGAAGGAGTAGCCGGACTTTCTTCCCTGGGCAAGGACGTCATCGATCAAGCAGGCCTGTGTAGAAGAGCCAGGGCAAGGATTGGCCCCGCCGAGAGCGGTCAACTGCGCCGGGTAGCCCAAGTCGGGATAGGTGATGGAAAAGGTAACGGCGGCGGTGTTGATCACGCGGAGGGAGGCAACTGTGGAGGCCTCATTGGCGCGAAGGCGGGACCTGAGAAAATTGGGGATGGCAATTGCCGCGATGATCAGCAACACACTGACGACGATGAGCAGCTCGATTAGCGAGAAGCCATTTTGTTTTCGCATGAGTCCCCCTAAGGCTACGCCAAATCCCCCATCGGCAGAGAGGCCATGCAGGCCGGTCTGGAACCTGAACTCCTACCAAATCTGAACGGTGGGACTTAGTTCGCGACTCGCGACATACTAAAATTCTGAAGAGTAGGGCGTCAATCCTGTATTTTGCAGTTCGAAGGCCAGGCAGCGCTAACCTGTCCACTGTCCGAGAGTACAGAGTACCGATACAGGCGGCTGGCTCGAGAGAAGCTGTTTATCACGCTTTGTTTAGTCAGGTGGCACTGCCGGAGCACGTCATGCGGGCCGTATTCCTTGCAGAGAGGTGCCTCAGTTTCTACGAGTGCAGTTTTCTTCTCGGCCCCCTAACACGACATTTACGGAACGAGGGGATTTCCACTTCGCTGCCTTACTGGGACTGGCAACGCCTCTTTCTCGGAACGCAGCGCGCTCCGCCGGAGGATTCGCTGACTTCACTCGCGCCAGCCGGTGAAACGCAAGGACGGGCGATAGGACCAGGAATTACCAAGCCATTCGAGGGATTGGCAGGTGAGTTTCACGATTCGGCAAAATTCACTGCAGGACCTGGCTGGCGCCGGTGCAACCGGAGCCGCTGGGATCATAGTGGATCACGCTCGTCTGGTCCGTACAGTACATCAGCTTTCCCGACCCGCCGACTACTTGGGGTGTGGCGGTGACCAGGAAAGTGACCGAAGGAACGGCGCCGTCACCGGTCCAGACGAAGGTGTAGCCCGCCTTCCCGCCCTGGGCTAGTTGGTCGTCGATCAAGCAGGCCTGCGTGGAAGAGCCAGAACAAGGACTCGCGCCACCGAGAGCAGTCAACTGTGCCGGGAAACCTAAGTCGGGATAGGTGATGGAATAGGTGACCGCAGCGTTGTTGATCACACGGAGAGAGGCAACCGCCGAGGTTTCATTGGCGCGAAGGCGGGAGCTGAGAAAATTAGGGATGGCAATCGCCGCAATGATCAGAATTACCGCGATGACTACAAGCAGCTCAATCAGAGAGAATCCTTTGTCGTTCCGCATAAGTTCCCCACAAGCCAGCGCTTCCGTTAGAAGGCCCGCGAGAGGTTAGACCGACGGAGGTGCTTCGGGCGGAAAACGCTAACTCCTCGCGGCCCATACTACTCCAAGGTTGGGGTGTAGAGAAAGTAAAACTTTTGATGCCCCGAAGGCCGCGCCGGGCATCACGCAATTGCGGGGAGAGGCAGACACATCGATCTTGGCAGTGCTCGTGCCGGTGTGTTGCTCCTGTGGATTGTCCTCTCCTGAGGGATGAGGGACGAGCGAAATCCAGAAAAGAGCAAGGGCGCAACGAATGCGGATGGCCATTCATTGGGGAACTTTGCAATAAGGCGAAAAGCGTCCGGTTGCGCCCGCCGGGAGCGTCATTCTTTGGTCTTGTGGCGCTCGCAGAATGTTACGATTTTCGTTGGGTCGACGGCATCGTTGTCGATTTGCATTTCAACGACTTTGCCGCTCTTGTCGATCACGTAGTTGACGCGGCGAGCTGCTTTGTACTTGGGATTGTAGAGACCATACTGGCGGGTAACATCCCCTCCCCAGTCACTCAGGAGAGGGAAAGTGACGGCGATTTTTTCTGCCCAGGCGGCGTTGCTGAAGGTGCTGTCCATGCTTACACCCAAGACTTGGGTGTCTGCAGCTTCCAGCTTTTCCAGATTCTGCTGGAAGTTCTGCATCTGTTTGGTTCAACCACCGGTGAAGGCGAAAATGTAAAACGCGAGGGCCACGTTCTTCTTGCCACGGAAGTCATGCAGGGACACCTGGTTGCGATGGGTGTCCATCAGGGTAAAATCCGGCGCCATGTCCCCGACCTTGACGGCGGGATCGGGCAAAGCCTCCTTCTTCTCGGTTTGACCCCACAGCCGGTTGGCGGCCGGTGGCGCACTCAATGCGAACATCCCGCATAACAGGATGGTGATTCCTTTGCGCATGCGTTTTGTCCTCCTTCGGTTTTCTGTCGCTTGGGCCGGCGCTTGGCACAAGCCGCAGGCGTGATGATAGCAGCCATGAAGGTGCGTGCGCACGTGGTTTGATGGCGGTTATCCGGATCCTGACAAACTCGGATGCCGGGGAATAGTTGGAGGAGGACAAAAGGCATGATAGAAGTGGGCGGTGCAGCGACAAGAGGAAAAACCGTGAAACAGGAAAAAGTGAAGTGGGGAGTGCTGGGGGCGGCGTCGATCGCGACAAAGAAAGTGATTCCCGGGATGCAAAAAGGAGAGTGGAGTGAGATCGCGGCGATTGCCTCGAGGGATTTGAACAAGGCCAGGGAAGCTGCGAAGAAACTGGGAATACCGAAGGCCTACGGGTCATATGAAGAGATGTTAGCCGACACGGAGATTGAAGCGGTCTACAACCCCCTTCCGAATCACTTACACGTGCCATGGTCAAGGAAAGCGGCGGAGGCGGGGAAACACGTGCTGTGCGAGAAGCCGCTGAGCCTGACGGTAGCGGAGGCCAGAACGCTGCTGGAAGTGCGGGAGCGCTGCGGTGTGAAGATCGGCGAGGCCTTCATGGTAAAGACGCACCCGCAATGGTTGAGGACGCAAGAGCTGATTCACAAGGGGGTGATCGGAGAGTTGCGAGCAATCGTGGGAGCGTTCAGTTATTTCAACCGGGATCCTGCCAACGTGCGGAACAAAGCGGAGTGGGGCGGAGGCGGACTGATGGATATCGGGTGTTATCCGATTACCATGTCGCGATTTATTTTTGGCGAGGAGCCAACAGCCGTGGCGGGACTAATCGAAAGAGATCCAGAGTTCAAGACGGACCGATTGTCGTCGGCGATTCTGGAGTTTCCGTCGGGGCAATCGGTGTTCACCTGCAGCACGCAGGCGGTGCCGTACCAACGAATGCAATTCTTGGGGACAAAAGGACGAGTCGAGATTGAAATTCCGTTTAATGCACCGAACGATAGGCCTACGCGGATTTTTATTGATGACGGACGCGACGTCTTTGGCGGGGGAATTCGAACGGAGACGATTCCGGTTTGCGATCAGTATACGGTGCAGGGGGACGCGTTTTCGCGAGCGATTCGGGAGGGGAGCGAGGCACCGGTGCCGCTGGAGGATGCGATTGCGAATATGGCGGTGATTGAAGCGATATTTCTGGCGGCAGAGTCGGGGAGGTGGGAAAAGCCGTAAAGACTTCTAGACCGATGACCGGAGAGAAGCGAGAAGAAGCACGAAAGGCATAGCGGCTAAAGCAAAGACACGCAGAAAGAGAAAGACGGATATGGCCATACGAACTGTTTTGCAGTTGGGGGACCCTGGATTGCGCGAGGTGGCGAAGCGCGTGGAGAATCCGGCGGCGCCGGAGATTGTGGCGCTAGTGGAGGACCTGGCGGACACCCTGGCATATTGGCGGCAGACGACGGGGTACGGCCGGGGCATTGCTGCGCCGCAGATTGGCGCGAATGTGCGAGTTATTTTCCTACGTCTACCGTGTGAGGATCCCTGGCCACTCGTAAATCCGGTGATTACCGAACGAAGCAAAGAAAAAATAGTGGTATGGGATGCCTGCCTAAGTTTCTTGTCGATTTTCATGCAAGTAGAGCGCCACCGCGAGATCACCGTGCAGTATCAGG
>Ga0066659_10000528_pt1 | contig 14376 bp, 18 predicted proteins | sample GraSoiAngelo_108_FD_75176 | JGI IMG/M metagenome (GOLD analysis project Ga0066659, IMG submission 75176) | Grasslands soil microbial communities from the Angelo Coastal Reserve, California, USA - 14_0903_09_40cm | ecosystem: Environmental > Terrestrial > Soil > Grasslands | place: USA... | reverse complement strand
TCGCCATTCAGCGTGTGAAGAAACTGCACAAGATCGCGCTTCTCTTCGTCCGTCAACTCGAGCGGAATGATCAATGGATCCTGGTGAGGGTTCTTCACGCCTCCCTTATTGTAGAAGTTCACGACTTCTTCGAGAGTTTTGAAGCGCCCGTCATGCATATAAGGTGCGGTTCTGGCGATCTCCCGCAAGGTCGGCGTCTTAAACGCCCCAATATCCTCAGGATTCTTGCTGATCATATAGCGCCCGAGGTCGACCGTATTGGTGTCCCACCCGATCCCAGCGTTGTGGAATTTCTCATCAGTGAAGTTGAACCCGGAATGGCACTTCGTGCACCGTGCTTTCTCCCGGAATAGGATGAGGCCGTGTTGAGCCTCTGCTGAGATGGCTCCAGCTTCCCCGCCCTGATCAAACCGGTCTGCCGGGCTGTTGCCGGAGAGGACGGTGCGCTGGAAGCTGGCGATGGCCTTGCCCACGTTTTCAATCGTGATCTTGTCGTCGCCGAAGGCTTGCTTGAAGAGTTTCCGGTAGCCGGCGATCTTCATCATCTTCGCCATCATCACATCGTAGTTGGGAAAGCCGTGCTCGATCGGATTAATAAACGGACCGATTGATTGCGCTTCCAACGTCGCCGCCCGGCCGTCCCAAAATTGCGCGCTGCTGAACACCCGGTTGAAGGACACCGGGGCGCTGCGACCACCCTTCTGACCTCGGATACCTGTGGCGACCCGCTTGCCGTCCGTAAAAGCGAATTTCGCCAGGTGGCAACTCATGCAAGCGATGGTATTGTCCTGCGACAGCCGCTTGTCAAAGACCAACAACCGGCCTAACTCGACCTTCTCATTCGTCAAAGGATTGTCGGCAGGAATGACCACGGCGGTCTCTTCTAGCCCGAAAGGAATCTTGAGCTTGTACTCGGTCGCCGATTCCGCATTCGCGGCCGGCTTCTCCTCTGTAGCGGCATCGGCCAGTGTCGCGATCCAGGATGACTGCATCGTTACCGCGCAAATGGCCAGGACCCTGAGAAGGCTCTTGCCCAACAGAAGGGAACCTCTGAAAACTGCTTTCGGTGGTTGGGTTGATGGTGGCAGTTCGGTTATCGATGTGGCTAGCTTCATTGCGTCTCCTTCCGTTTGGCTTTTCATGAGGTTTGATCCTTTGCCGTTGATTGGTTTTCAGTCGGTTCTGGCTGTCATCAGCGCTGTATCGAATCATCCAAGACTTTGAGCCGATGGGTAAGTTTTCATGGTGCGTATCGTAACCATCACGCTCCTCCTCTGCAAGTTCTTTTTTCAGCTATTCCGAACGTTTCCCCCGGTTTCCTGAGGCACCCCTAGCCAGCATTTACACGAGGGTTCGTGACGAAACCGCCGAGACGGCAAGCGAGACTGGTGCGTGGAGCGGTGAGGCGGGGCAACAGCCCGCCTGGGAGTTCCGAAGGGGGTGCTCCTCCTTAGTTGGAGTGGAGAGTAAGGCTCCAGAGCCGAGCCTGCAACAGGAGGGAATCTGGCCTGGCTGTTCCCCACGAGCGCGGGGGGCCGGCAGTGAGAAGGCGATGTCTTGCAGCCCTACTGTCTGCTCTGCGGCTTCTGGTTGCCCAGCTGCTTGTGCGCACTCTAAGCTGGCACGAACTTCAACGCCACCCCATTGATGCAGTACCGCAACCCCGTTGGCTTGGGGCCGTCCTTAAAGATATGCCCTTGATGCCCCTCGCAGCGTGCACAGTGGACTTCGGTCCTTGGGAAAATCAGTTTGTAATCGGTTCTGGATTCGACCACCTTTGGATCAATTGGCTGCCAGAAGCTGGGCCAGCCGGTGCCGCTGTCGAACTTGTGTTCCGAAGAAAAGAGGGGCAAGTCGCATCCCGCACAATTGTAGATTCCGGCTCTCTTGTTATCGTGCATGTTGTCGGTAAAGGGGCGCTCGGTATTCTCGTGCCGTAGGACCCCGTAGGCCATCGGTGAGAGGAGTTTCTTCCATTCGTCGTCGGTTTTCAGAATCTTCACGATCGGCCCGATAACAATGTTCTGTGCCATGGAAACCTCCTCCATACAGATAGCGTAACAAGACAGCAGTCGATTGACAACGGCCATCTTTCCAAAACTCTATCGGTTACGTTCCCTACCGGTCAACAAACACACCTCTGCGAGCATAGAGAAAGAACTGTCCGACACCCGGTGCTGGCCACGACCATTCATGAATAATCCGGGCTAGCCCGCAATATTCATGAACACTTCTGCTGCAATCAGCGATCCGCTGCTACGACGAGGCTCTGGCCGACGGGCTCGCCCCTCGGACCCTCAACGTACTGCACGAGTACGCATCGGGTTCTCACGGCTCCGCGCGCCGGTCTCGCGACGCGGCTCAGCGATTTCGCGATGAATCGTCATGAATAATCCGGGCTTTGGCGCGTAGCAATCTTCTTGCGCATCGAGCCGGCGACGATTTGAAATTCGTATAAGCGACATTCCAGCGGACCATTGAAGAGGGGAATGCGTTTCGATGGCGCGAGGCCGATGAGTTTGGGGACCCGTAAATCGCCGGTAAAAATGTAGGCCCGCCATCCGCTGAATCGCTGTTTCAACCAATCGCCCAGCTGGGGATAGAAGGCATCGAGCTCCTCGGGTCGGCTGAGTCGGACTCCGTAGGGGGGATTGATCATCAGCACACCCTGTTCAGCCGGAGCCTCGAGGGCGAGCATTTCCCTCTGTCGCAGACGAATATCGACGGCGACTCCCGCCCCCTGAAATGTCCGCTGCGCGATCTTGACCGTGGCTGGATTGTGGTCGGAGGCATAGATGGCAGCAGGCACCTCTGACAGTTGTTTCAGCCGCGAGGCTTCGCGCAGATGGCCCCAGCGTTTGGCATCGTGGACCAGCAAGCGCTCAAACGCGAATGACCGGGACTGCCCAGGCGCGATCCGACGTGCCATCAGCGCTGCTTCGAGAGGGATCGTTCCGCTGCCACACATGGGGTCGAGCAGCACGTCTCTGGAGGTCCATCCAGCAAGCCGCAGCAATCCCGCCGCCAGGTTTTCGCGCAACGGTGCCTCGACGGACAGGACACGATGCCCACGCTTGAAGAGCGGCTCGCCAGAGGTATCCAGATAGAAGGTCACCGTTGACTCATCGAGAAAGGCGTCGAGTCGGATGTTTGGACGATGCGTATCCACACTCGGTCGCTTATGGCGCGCAGACATAAATTTATCGCAGACGGCGTCTTTAATTCGTAGGGTGATAAAGTCCAGGCTGCTGAGTGGACAACGACGCGCACTCACTTTCACCTTGATGGTCTGTGATGGGGTGAACCAGTCTGGCCAGGGCAGACTACAGGCTGCGCGGTACACATCGTCTTCCGAGCGATAGGGGGCTTGTCCGACTTCCCAGAGCACGCGGCTGGCAATGTGACTCTTGAGATTGACCCAATACATTGTGGACCAGGGAGCCTGGAAGGCGATCCCGCCATCCGTTTTCGTGGTCATAGGCACGCCAAGGTCTCGGATTTCCTGTTCGAGAACCCCCTCCAACCCACGCGGGCAGGGTGCAAAGAACCGTAGTTTTGTGCTATCCATGCTCATATAACTGTTCGGGAGACGTGCGGGACAGGCGAGATGAGCGAGGGTTGATCTGGTTCATCTGGTCTATCTGGTTCAACCAAACAAACGAGACAGACCAAACAAACAAGAGAGACCAGCCGGTTCTCGCTCGTCACGCATCACTCATCACGCTTCACGATCCTATGAACTATTGCAGCGCCTGCGGTGCCCCAGTTACGAAGAAAATTCCCGCCGGCGACAACTTGCCCCGGTTCGTCTGCGATACCTGCCGGGTCATTCATTACCATAATCCAAAGATCGTGGCAGGCTGTATTCCTGAGTGGGAAGGCCACATTCTCCTCTGCCGGCGTGCGATCGAGCCCAAGTCCGGTCTCTGGACATTTCCTGCCGGCTTCATGGAAATCGGCGAGAGCACCGAGCAGGCGGCTGTTCGTGAGACACTGGAGGAAGCGCAGGCTGAAGTAGAGCGTATCTGTCTCTTTGCGGTCCTGAGTCTCCCACACATCGGCCAGGCTTACCTGGTATTCCGCGGGCCAATGCGTTCGCCCGATTTTGGGGCGGGTGAGGAAAGCCTCGAGGTGCAATTGTTCTCCCTTGCTGCGATTCCCTGGGACAAGATTGCATTCCCTGTGGTGAAGGATGCCCTGCGCCGCTATGTCGACGATATGACGCGGGGCGAATTTCAGGTACATGTGGCCACCTTGCCGGATCGACTTCCCTAACGGTTCGAAGAATGCGCAAATAGACCTCCAGCCTCGTTCTCGCCTCCTTCAGACCCCTCAACGGGGACCCGGCCTCCTCACCACTCGGCGGCGCGCACAGACTTGGTGCTCCTTATTCGTCGCACCGTGCGCCCCAGAGGGTACGCCTCGGAGATCTTTACTCGCTGCGGCCTTGCTGGACGGCCTTTTTGCGCTCCCTGCGAGGTTGTAGCATGTGGTCCCAGGCGTGCCTCAATAGGTAGTCCGCAACCGACTAGAATTCTCCATCAATTTAGTGTGGGGATTGTGAGAAGGGGCAGGCTGCGGCCCTTTTCATCGTGTAGAAAGCGAAATCCGTCTGCCTCAGTGTAGTCTACAGTCACGCCTTCCATCCGTGGCGCACTCCGTCGATCAAGCGCAATCGTGAGGCCATCGATCTGCTGAATGTCGTCGTCAGGCAGGGTGTCCTCTTCCAACGTAATACTGAAGCTTAAGCGTGAATCGTCCAGGTCGCGTACAAAAATCCTAACGATCGGATCCTCAGGATGATGGGCTTGAATCGCTTTCAGTTTCGCGATGGCGGCGATTGTAACGGAAATCATGAACGGAGTTCCCTGTGGCGAACGATGCCGTGAATATCGACCAAGTGGTCATTCCGATCAATGGAGTAGAAGATTCGCCAGTCCTCGACCGCATATTTGGAAAGGCCTGGCAGGTCTGACGCGATGGGATCGTGGCGCAAGTTATCGATATTGGAGGCGATCCATTTGGTCTTGTCTAGGAGTCGCTGTGCCATGGATAGCTCAAGGCTCGCAAGATCTTGGAAGATGGCTGGGCGAAATGCAAGACGATACCAGGCCATGTTGCCCTTACCAGTGGAGACCGAGCTGGTCAGCGATGTCCTCGCCAGACAATCTTTCTTTACTGGCCAAGGACTCTTTCAGGCGGGCGCGCAGGCCATCGCCAAGTTGGAGTCCGAGGTCAGGGTCGCCCAGTAACTCGCGCAGACGATCGTCGACGATACCGCGCACGAGTTCTTTGAATTGTTCCTGGGAAAGTTGGGAGAGGTCCATGAAGTAGGAGGATACGGAGGCGAGCGCCCAATATGCAACTAGCCCGCACTATTCACGAGGGGTCGTGACGAAACCGCCGAGACGGCAAGCGAGACGGGCGCGGGGAGCCGTGAGGGAGGGAGGCATACTTGAAACAGTATGTTGACCGACCGAGCGGCAAGCCCGCCCACCGTCAGGCTTGTCGCAGCGGCGTATCGGCGGTTGCAGTAGAAGCCTTTGTGAATTGTGCGGGCTAGAGGGAAGGGCGCCTACTAGGAGCCTGTCCGTCATTGCCTTCGTAACGAGGCGAAGGAGGTGCGGCCAGATGCGAGGCCGCAGGCCTGGAAAAACCGGAGGTGTATTCGCTGGAAAACATTGAGGATTTTTTCTGACCGAGAACGACGCAGCTGGTCGCGGATCGTTCGCCGCAGTAGAACGGTCAATGTCGAACAGGCTCCTAAAGGCCGGTCTTGGGTTGGAGCTGCTGGATCATGCGGTCCAGTCGGTCTTGATGCGGGGGAGCTATCGTCAGGAACTCCAGGCCGATGCCGGAGGACCCGGACCAGCGGACTGCGGCATTATCGATTAAGATCGGCCTAGACTCACCAGGAATATGTAATTGTACGGTGAGCTGCATTCCGGTATAGGGGCTGATGATACTGTCTACGCGACATCCCTTGGCCGAAATGTTTCGTACTGCCCCAGTATGGCGAAAGTGATCCTTCTGTATCAAGGTGCTGGAGAGCGATACGGAAAATCTGGGATGTTTTCTAGTGACCATAACTGTGTATTGAATGGTTCCTAAGGGGCGATGTTCACTTGGGTTGCCAGGAACTGTTCAAGACGGGCTCGTTCCATCCCTTGCATCTCAAGAAATTCCAACCCAAACTCGAGTTCCAGAGTCCACTGGACTGTGGCAGCTCGAATGGTGATGGCAAAAGTCTGTTCGGGAATCTGGAGGTGCAGTGTGAGGATGGCGCCGTTCTTTACCGCAAGATCGCTCACGACCTTACAGCCACCCATCCCGAGGTTGTACACGATTCCTATCCCGCTATGGTCGCCCGCGAAGGTAGCAGGGAATTCCACCTGATATCGAACGTGCTGCCTCTGTTCCACCATACATGTTTCCTAAAAAGGCATCCGTTTCTAGAGGGGTCTCGCTGTTAAGGATCCTGATGACATTGTATTTGCCTGATGAAAGGCTAGTAGGTGAACGAGTGGTTGTCAAAGAAATAGAGATCTTTGGAATCTACTGGTACCCAAAAGTTGGGGAGGAGAAGGTGTGGCCAGACAGATGGAGAAGCAGACAATGACGAAAATTAAGCAGAAGAATCTGGAAATTTGAGAGATTCAGACAGAGGTGACGGATGAGTGCTAACTCGCATTATTCGTGAGCGTTTTTGCTGCAATCGCGGAAACAGGAGTCAGAATCCAATGCGGTATTCTCTCTTCGCGCCACGATCATATAAAGGGCGCTCAACCTCGCAAGCGCGGTGACAACACACCTGGACGCGATAGAGCCGGCGTCCAGGCAGGCGGGCTCGGCACTGAGCGATTTCGCGACGAACCGTCATGAATGATGCAGGCTAGATCGTCCGGCAGCGCTCGGTGCATCGGCCGCAGCACTTGTCCTGCCGGTTGTCATTTGATTTTTGGGTGGACGCACTTCTAGAATGCCGCCATTGGATTGACGTTGCGATGCCCACCACCTCTGGCTCACGAACATCCTCTCAGAGCAAGAAGACGAGAGCGAAGAAGGCCCCAGGCCTCGTCCCCTCGCAGAAGCGCCGTTTTCAGGTTCGGTTGCTGAAGTGGTACGAGAAACATGGCCGCGATCTGCCTTGGCGAAAGACCTCCGACCCCTATCACATTCTGATCTCTGAAGTGATGTTGCAGCAGACGCAGGTCGATCGGGTGATTCCGAAGTACCATGAGTTTCTAGGCCGCTACCCAAGCTTTGAAGAGTTGGCTGATGCGCCGGTCTCGGATGTGAAGAAGACGTGGTACCCACTAGGCTACAATATTCGGCCGGAGCGGTTACATAGTATCGCCTGCGAGACAGTGGAGCGGTATGGGGGCCATCTTCCGAGCGACGCGGATGAATTACTGTCGTTCAAGGGAATCGGACGTTACACGGCCGGCGCGATTCGATCGTTCGCATTCAATGAAGATGCCCCGATCCTGGATACAAATGTGATTCGGGTTCTTCATCGGGTGTTCATGGCGAAGGGCGATCCCAAGACTCAAAAGGCAAGGCTCTGGCAATTGTCGGAAGCCTTAATTCCAAGTGGGAAGGGCTATGACTTCAACCAGGCGATGATGGACTTTGGGGCGACCTGTTGCACGGCAAGAAATCCCTCCTGTCGGCGATGCCCGATGAAATCGTTTTGCAAGACGTACCCTTTCGATCAGAAGTCGCCAAGAGCGGCGGTGCGGCATGAAGGTCGTTGAAGTCGCTGTCGGTCTTGTTTATCGTGAGGGCCGCTACTTGATCGCCCGACGAAATCCTGGTGTGCACCTGGCAGGTTTCTGGGAGTTTCCAGGCGGGAAGTGCGAGCCAGGTGAAACATTGGAAGAATGTCTGCAGCGGGAGTTGTTCGAGGAACTGGGTATTCGTATCAACGTGCCGACACCTTTTCAAGTTGTTCGGCACGAGTATGCAGAGAAAACTGTGGAGCTGCATTTCTTCCGTTGCAGGATCAAAACCGGACACGCCACAGCACTCGACTGTGCGGAAATTCGATGGGTCTCGCCACACGAGTTGGGTAATTTCGAGTTCCCCCCAGCGGACCGTCCGATCATCGAGGCCTTACAGCGACAGAGCATTGGGCAGGCTTTATGAAGATTGTCCTGGATATTGAGACCATTCAAGCGCCTCGGGAAGAATGGGCACGGCTGGTGGGAAAGCTTTCGTCAAGCGGCGAGTCTGAGCCGGCAGGCGAGGGCTATGATTTGTTTTCGGCGGGCGCTGCCGAAGCTCAACGACGCGTCGAGGATGAACAATATGCGAAGTCGGCCTTTGACGGCACGTTCAGTCAGATCGTCTGTATCGGCCTGTTGGAATTTTCTGACCAGCTCGAGCCCCGTGGATCCGTGGCCTGGTATGGTGGGGATGAGCGAGAGTTGCTGCAACAATTCTGGAGCCGTTTGGCTCAGAACCGTCCCTCGCTTTTCATCACCCATAATGGTCTAGGCTTCGACCTCCCGTTCATTAAGAAGCGATCTATCATCCACCAAGTCAAGCCAAGCCTGGATGTCAACCTCGCCAAGTTCCGCACGGAACCGGTTTACGACACGATGGCGATCTGGAGCAATTGGGATATGCGTGGGTGGGTGAAACTCGACGTGCTCGCGCGAGCGCTGAACGTCGAAACTAAATCGGGTAGTGGGGCTCAGGTGGCTGAGATGTGGGCGAAAGGCCAGGGGCTAGAGCTGGCTCGATACTGCCTACAAGATACGTATGTGACGTATGCGTGTTATTGTCGGATGAATTTCCGACAGCCCCTGTCCAATGAAGTGGTTTTGCTCCAGCCGGAATTACTGAATGTCGGCTGAGCCAGCCTAGCGAATATGTGTGGCCTGCGCCGATTTCTTCTTCGGCGCCGGTTTAACAGATACCTTAGTCGACTTGATCGCTTTAATTTCTTCGTCGCGGTTCCGTAGTTCTCGCTTCATCCATTCCGACTCCTTGCGAAGCATATTAATCTCGGAATCCTTCTTGGCGAGCGCCTCTTTTGCTACCCTCAAGTCACTGAGTCTCTGGGCCATAAATTCGCTCTCTCCCACCTCTTGGCCTGCACTGTCAGAGACCGCCGGAGCGGCTGCCATCATCGGGGCAATCGGCGTGATCGGCGTAGCTTTTGCGATCGGCATGGCTGCCGGCATCGGCGCCTGTGCCATTGCATGATAGTCGATGATCATCGTCATGGCGTCGAGTGAACCACCGGCGGCATAGGATGGAGCCGGCTCGGTGCGTGCAGCCGACTCAGGCAGAAAACCAGTCGGCTTGGCACCCTTCCCAATGGTCAAGTAGAGTGATCCCTTCTGCACGTAAATACTGCCCGTGGTGGGTTCAGAGCCTGACCCTGCCGATGAGGATACGCGGAACCCAACAATCTGTTCGGGTTTCGCTTTTGATAAGCCTTGTGCGAGCAGGGGAGAGAGAAATTCTGCATCCTCATCGCTGAAAATTCTCATCGGCTTGCTGCCACCAGCGGACATTCTCGAAGATCCGCTTATGTTGTCATTGCCAAATAACCCTTTCACGATCTTTGTGATGGTCAGTTGATCGATCACAGCGGGATGGCTTGCTTCAAACGACCAATCGGTCACTTCTTCCAAGTAAACGCTGCCCTTTGCATTGTGGGCGAGCTTTGTCCCACCGGCGCAACCGCTGATGACGAGGGCGCACGCGGCGATCCCGACAAGGCTCTGCACGATCGGACTCCGCACATTCGTTAGGGTGAGATAGCGCTTCATCGCTGCGCTCCTTCTTTCAGCAGGGGTGTGTGTTTATCCGTGGCGAGGTGCACTGTCGGCGCGCCGAGGGGGATTACCAGACCCCCAGCCCCATCAGTGCCATGCTCAGTGCAATCCATCCGAAGAGTCCTATCGCGATGAGGGTTTCCAGGCTCATGGAGGTATCTGTTTTTTCTTCCCCGCTCTGATCGTTGCGTTTTTGATTTTCGATCATGCCTTGTCCCCAAAGAGTGAGTGTGTAGGGTTATAGACAGGTGATTGAATTCCTAGCAAATATTGTGCCTCTAGTAGGGGTGAAGCAGACTCAGTGGTGTACCAGGGCAAGATCAGGAGAAGATGGGAATTGTTATCGAGTGGACTGACTAAATGGGGGCAAGGATAACCACAGGAGGAATGAGTCTAGGCGTATGATAATGCAGTACTAAATCACAACATTGTGCTGAGTAATTTCATGGACTCCTGAAAGGAAAACGCTAGTTCCACTGCGGATTATCATGCGGATGGCAACCCCGCATCACATCATGAGAGCCGTGAGGGAGGGGGATTCACAAACAGATCTTGTTCGGAAGTGTTCGTTTTTGGAGCGTACTCTGCAGAAATGATTCTGGGGGAGTAGGGCGGGGCACCACCGATTCAATTTACCGGGGGATGTGCCGCATACAACGTCGTGGACGAAGCATCGTAAATGGCAAGGGAAACCATATCTCCCGGTTGAGAGGATATCGCACACTTGTCCCAGATGACGGTGATGTTGCCATCAGATTTTCCCATACCCTGTGCGGCGGATCGTTTGGCATCCCCTTCGACTAGGACGGGAATTGTCGTCTCTAGATATTCTCGGTTCCGCTCGTAGGAAATGTTCCGTTGTAGGTCGAAGAGTCGCGTTACCCGGTCGGTCTTTACCGGTTCGGAAACGTCGTCCGAAAGCTTGCGCGCGGCGATGGTGTTCTTTCGCTCAGAGTATTTGAAGATAAACGCTGAGTGAAACCGTATCTCCTCGACAAGCCGGTACGTTTCGGCAAACTCCGCATCGCTTTCTCCACAAAAACCACAAATGAGATCGGTGCTTAGGACGATGTCAGACCGCAGGCTGCGGATACGGTCGACCAGGGCACGATACTCTTTATTGGTATAGGTGCGATTCATCAAGCTGAGTATGCGGTCGCTGCCGGATTGCAGTGGCAAATGAATTTGCTTGCAGATGTTGGGATGGGATACGACGGCTTCCAACAATGAAAGTGGAAAGTCCTTGGGGTGCGGAGATGTGAACCGCACGCGTTCGATGCCTGGTACGTCCGCGACGGCCGTGATCAAGCGTGCAAAATCCCAGTCGCCGAAACGGTACGAATTGACGTTTTGTCCCAGGAGCGTAATCTGCTTGAATCCTTGCTCGGCGATCCTGCGAGCTTCTTGAACGATTCCCTCTGGAACGCGGGAACGTTCACGACCTCGAGTGTAGGGGACCACACAGAAGCTGCAGAAGTTGTCGCAGCCTCGCATGACGGCGATCCAGGCGTTCACCCCGTCGTTTCGATCAGGTACAATATCGTGATAGGTTTCATATTCTGAAAGGTCGACCGCGAGTTCCTTCTGATTCAGCCCCTCTACTTGCGAGAGCATCGCGCTGCGGATCAACATCGGCAGCTGGCGATAGGCATCAGGACCAGCGAGCACATCGACCAGCGGCTGAATGTCCGTCAGCTCCTCCTTCAGGTTTTGGGCCATACAACCCAAGACGCCCACGACCAACGGACGTTGCCGCTTGAGTTTCTTGAGCTCGGATAAGTGTTTGTACACCTTATTGTGAGCATTCTCGCGAATCGCGCAGGTGTTCATCAGTATCACGTCTGCACGTTCTCGCTCGTCGGTAAACACAAATCCATCCTGTTTTAGAAGCGAGCGAACGAGTTCCGAATCGTACTCGTTCATCTGACAGCCGAAGGTTTCAAGATGTACATGCGTCGGTGTGGATTTGGCCTTCATAGAACCGGCACTCCTCGCAGGTGCTGATGTTCGGCTGTCAGCTGACCCAGCGCCCACCGGTCCGATGCTCCGATAATGCGCACCTCTTTCAGGTGATTGGTGAGGTCGATGTTTGAAGGGACGCCCACTTTCAAAAAATTTGATGTAAGCCCCAACCTGAAGCCATCCATTGCTCCTGACTCGAAGAGGACGGACACGGTTGATCCGATATACCGTTCCGCAAAGGCCAGGCGTTTAAGGCGGGACAGCTCGGCGAGTATCTTCGCACGGAGCCGAGCGACTGTGATCGGCACCTGGTTGGGCAACTTCATGGCAGCGGTGCCGGGCCGTTGCGAATAGGAGAAGACATGGAAGTAGGAGAAGGGAAGCGCGCGCGCGATGCCCAGAGTATGATTGAATGCTTCCTCAGTCTCTCCGGGAAACCCGACCATGACATCAGTTCCGAGCCCGAGGTGAGGAATCGCCGCCACGGCCCGGCGGATCAGACGAGTAAACTCTTCGACATTGTACGGACGATTCATGGACGACAAGATAGAATCGTCTCCGCTTTGAAGGGGGATGTGGAGATAGGGACACAGCTTCGATGAGGAAGCCATGCAATCTAAGAGGGCGTTCGTGATCGTCGTCGGCTCAATGGATGAAATTCTGATTCGCTCGAGTCCTTCTACCGCCTCCAATTGCGCGATCAACCCGACCAGATCGAGTTCGCCCTGACGATACTGCCCGATGTTGACGCCGGTCAGCACAATCTCCCTGTAGCCTCTTTCTACAAGCATCTCGGCCTCTCGGATCACGTCATCACGGAGGCGACTCCGCTCATGCCCGCGCGCGAAGGGGATGAGACAGAAGCTGCACATCACGTTGCAACCATCTTGGACCTTGAGCAGCGCCCTGGTGGAGTCTGGTTCGCCATACTCCGGTAGGGTGAAATCCTCTCGGCTGATGGTGCGAGTATGGAGCACTTCCGGGTTCGGCTGTTTCTTCATGACCTGTGGGGCTGGAAGAAATGATGGCAAGTCCCATTTGAATTGATTGCCGACGATGAGATCGATTCCCGGAATGGTGCGCAGCTCGTGAACGCCGGTTTGGGCGTAACAACCGGTCACCGCCACAAAGGCATGGGGAGAATGTCTCAACGTCTTGCGGATGACGTATCGGCAGGTTCGTTCTGCATCTTCTGTCACAGAACAGGTATTGACGACGAGCAAGTCCGTCGGTTCGCCGAACTCGACGACGCGGTAGCCATCGTCTCGCAGGCGAGCTGCGAGCACCGCTGTCTCTGCCTGGTTCAGTCGGCAGCCGAGCGTATGGAGAGATGCACGTTTCATCATAGGCGGACCATTATAGGAAGATCCTTGCGATGGGAGCAAGGATCTGCAACGAGTTCTTCTCGTTGCTCACTGTCCTCGGTTGAAGGCCTTGGAAGGCCATGGTAGTATCTGCCGACCGTGCCCGCCCTTTTATCGTGAGTCTGTTGTGACACCTTCGCAGTTGGCAGCCTCCATCTTCACAGCATCTCTTCTTTTCATCATGTTCCCTCTGTCCGGTGGATGGACGAAGGAGATCCTTCCTCATGAGCCTGACCTCGCGACAAGAATTGACGAACACTACGATCATGAGGCTCGGCTCTTCTTGATGTTGTATTCACTCAATGGTACTGACAAAGTCGACTATGTCACCGGTCGTCTAGTCCAGGAATATTCCAGGAGCAATTATGGCAATCCTGTCTACCAGACGGAGGCCTACCCTTTGTTCTACTGGTGGAACCACACCATGTACAACGATCCAGAGCAGGATGGCGTGAATGGCAACGAACGGGTCTACCAAGAAAATGTGGAGTTTGATATTACACGCTACAAGCCCTGTACCTTTAATGGACAACCCTGCTGAGTTTCGAGGCGCTGCCGCGCGGGAGTGATGCTTCAACGCCTGTTCGCCCTCCTCCTCCTCCTCCTTGCCCTCGATAGATTCGATTTCGAGAATGTCCTGAGCTTCCTCTCCATTCCGATGCTATGCTACTTCCGTTATTGTGCTCGGCCGTCCAGCGTGCGTTTGGCACATTTGCCTAAGGTTACGCGATAGCCCCGGCCCAGCCTACCGAAACGGCTCGATGAAAACCGCATCGTTCATTCAGATTCTTGCGAACCGGCGCATCGGCATCATGTTGCCCTTGGGTTTTGCCTCTGGGTTGCCATTGGCCCTCACAACTGGGACGCTCCAGGCCTGGCTGACGGTTGTCGGACTCGACCTGAAGACCATCGGTATTTTTACGCTCGTCGGTCTCCCGTACACACTGAAATTCCTGTGGGCCCCATTGATGGATCGTCTGGTCCCTCCCTGGTTGGGACGCCGGCGTGGATGGATGCTGGTGATGCAGCTCTGTGTCGCTCTCGGCTTGGTGGCCATGGCGGTGACTGGTCCAGAACAGCGTCCGGAGATACTCGGGGTCCTGGCTCTCGTGGTCGCCTTCCTCTCTGCTTCACTCGACATCGTCTTCGACGCCTATCGGACCGATTTACTCTTACGTCCAGAACGAGGATTCGGTGCAGCTGTGTGGGTGAATGGTTATCGATGTGCGCTGTTGGTTGCGAGCGCCGGCGCCCTCCTC
>Ga0066659_10000526_pt1 | contig 14417 bp, 13 predicted proteins | sample GraSoiAngelo_108_FD_75176 | JGI IMG/M metagenome (GOLD analysis project Ga0066659, IMG submission 75176) | Grasslands soil microbial communities from the Angelo Coastal Reserve, California, USA - 14_0903_09_40cm | ecosystem: Environmental > Terrestrial > Soil > Grasslands | place: USA... | reverse complement strand
GGACGATCGGAAAGCTGACAGAAGCTTCTTATACTTCTGCCGCAGGCCAACCGGGGATCGTCAGGACCCGAGGGAGGCTCATGATTTCCTCGTCGTGAGGCTGCTGCATTCGCAACCGAGGGCGGTACAGCGCAGATCGATCAGCTGCCAGTCGTAACCCACCAGCGTCGAACGTTCCGATTCAATATGCGACCCCAGAAGATGCCCGCAGTGACACGTGTTTCGAAGTTCTGCTTCGTAGCTTGGCTCAAGCGACCACTGCGGCTCGCGTGGACACATTCCTCTACCCCATTCTCTGAACGGTGCATGATATCACCGCCGCGTTACCGGATGGAACGTGAAGCACCGGGGAGTCCGGACACCGACGCACAATGCCTCGCGTCACACCGGACGCGGATCTCCGCCTCCACCTGCTCCGGGCAAAACCCTATGTCCATCTCGCGATACGTGGTGGTCCTGTCGCCACGTGTCTCCGCGCCTAGGCGCTGATCGGTGCGCTGCGTGTCCGGCAGACGCTCGTCGTCGAGATCGTCCAGCGGCTCAGCGAACCTGTCGATACATTCACGGTGTCCACCTTCGTCCCCGCGATTCGGCCTGAGACAGAATACTCTCACCAACGGCCTGTCAACCGGCCAAAGACTGCCCGGGTGCGCCGAGTGAGGAGCGTACACGGACCGCCCCGCCAGTCCGCTCGGGGTCACAACTGAAGTGCGACGGCGGCGGGAGGCTACGCGGTCCGAGACATCCGCCGCTCGTGTCCGGGCGCGTCCCCGAAGTAGTTGATGTACCAGTCGATCGCACGAGGTTGGTCCACCGATAGCGCGGACAGAAGGACGATGCAATCGGCGAAGTCGATCCCGGGGGTCTTTGCTCTCATGCTGTGCCTCCACCCCTTAGACATCGGTCGAGTGGCCTCGGATTCCGTGTGGGGGCTACGCGTTACCGTGAGCCATGTCGCGTCGCATCGGTGTCCCACGAGCAGGCGCCTGACAGCGGGAACTCCTGGCTCGAGGGCATCGACGCCAGCGTGGCAGATTCACACGGCTGCCGAGGCGGCAGATCTCTACTGACGCTTCCTGCTCGACAAGAGAGCGCGCAGGCGGCGATCGCCCGCGTGGGCAGAGCGGAACGCCCGCCGTGTGACCAAGCGAAGCGGTCGCCCGGCAACAATTACAACTTTGCGGCAATCGCGTGCTGATTTGGCACGCCCCAGGCTCGACAGCGCTTGAGGTGGTGCCGCTTGCATGGTGGCAAGGCGTATGCAACAAACATTTGGGTGTGGATGCTGGCATGATGGCGGCCGTCGTGTTCTACCTCTACATCGGCTCGCACGAAGTCCGCGTCGTAGGCTTGGACCGGGCCCAATGCGAGGAAGTGCGCGAGACCATCGTGGTCCTGGCTTCCAGCGCGCAGCCACCCAACTTCGTCAGCGGGTGCGAGGCTATCCAACGCCGCTTTGATGCTCCTGTGCCTTATGACCGACCAATACCCATGACCTGGCCAGGGTAAGATGGTGCTTTCGCCGGACGGATCTCTGCCCGACCACACCCCCAAGCCGCGCTAGGAGCCTGTCGGACAAAAAGGATTGGCCACTCCGGCCCTGTCCCATCCCCGCCCCTGGACAGGGGGCGCAATCGCTCGAGCAACTGAGACCGCGCCAACGTTACTCCGTATCCCGGGAGACGCCGCTGATGAGCCTAAACGTCGTCGCGGGTCAGTCACCGTATCGTTCGATACAGTCTGTAGGCGGTGATACCGCACTCGGGCCCTATCGCGATCACTATGGCGGGGGAGATTGTCGCAGTTGCTGGCTACGGATAACCGTTCAATAGCGCTGGTGACCCCGGCGGGTTCCCCTCGGTTGTGGAGGCCGGAATTCCAGGGACTTGCGCTCGTCGGCTAGGGCGCCCGTCTGTCTGTCAACGATCCAGTGCCGTGGGCGGACATGAACTGGTCTCAGGTTCGGTGCGGGCGCGCTACCCAGATGCGAGCCAGCCTCATCAGCCTGTTCTACCGCTTGATGTAGACGACGACACCTTGGAGTCCCTCGCGATATGGCTTCAAGGCGTCGACGATCGCGTCAGCGATCGCCTGGAACTCATCTCCACAAAAGCGGCCCATTGTGAAGCTGGCGGGCGTTGACGAGCAGGACCTCGATGCCCCGCGCCTCGAGCAGCTCGTAGATGGGGATCCCGTAGACGGACGTACTCTCCATGGCCACCGACTCCACACCGTGGGGGGCCAGCCAGTCGGCGAGCTCAGTGAGCTGGTCGGTCGTCGTCCCGAAGAGCCGAACGCTCGGCTTGCCGTCCGCTCTCGTCGCCGGGCCGCACACCCAATGCTGGGCGCTGCCCACGTCCAGACCGGCCACGCGGGGCCGAATGACGGGAAGCGATGTGGGGACAGGCGTCTCGTTCTTCCGGGTGCCCGTCTGCTCGGGAATGGTCATAACATCACCTCATGCGGCGATGGCTCCGACCCGAGGTGGCGGGAGCTCTGGATTCTGACCTGGGAGAGTGCGCACGCGGGGCCACCGCGTGCACCTCATCAATGAACGATGGCCGACTCGGACCCAAACTCGCCCTGGGGCACGCACGCTCCAATGTGTACTGGGGTATGACTGTCGGGGCCACGCCGCCACTTCCATTACCACATGGACGCGCCAAGTTTCACTCTCGAACGATCCGCCGCAGGCGGGGGCGAAACTAGCCCGTGACAGGCTGTGGTGGCCCCGGCCAGCCTGGCACAATCCGCCGCCGACCAAATTGCCGCGCGCGGGCGAAGTGGTTGTTCGTCAAGGAGTCTCGAGTCCGTTGTGGGGCTGGCATCCTAGTTGCAAAGTTCACGAGCTGCTGGGAACGTTCAAATCGACAATCGCCGAACGAATGAAGGAGTCAGGACTATGAACCACAACAAGCGACGCATACTCTATAACGGTGTGGCTGTCCTAGCCGGCTACGCGATAGTTACCTCCTGGTTCATCGGGCCGGCGGTCATGCAGATCGCCCGGAAGGCGCTTGGTTGGTGATCCCGTAGCTGTCCTTCACGGAACACAGGACGTCACCCCAGAGCCGAAACTCCCACACTGATCCTGGCTCCGCTCTCTCAGACGCGCGAGTGTTGCAGTGGGTCCGCGTCACCGTCGAATCGCCCCGCGTTGTCCCCGGCGAGCTGTGGGAGGCCGCGCACGCCCGACTCGCCGCGTCCCGGGCCGCCTATCGGCGCGGCAGCCCGGGTGAGTGGAAGGGGCGGCCCCCGAGCGGCGTCACTTCGAAGTACCTCTTGACCGGAATGCTGCAATGCGGATCATGTCATGCCTCCCTCGTCGTGGTGAGCCACGACTGGAAGCGGCGCCGTCGCTGCGGCTACGCCTGCTACAACTATCACTCCCGCGGGCCGGCTGTCTGTCCGAACGCTCTCGAGACCCCGATGGAAGAAACTGACCGCGAGATCCCGGGGGGCGCTTCGTCAGGACGTCTTTCGGCCGGCGCTGCTCGAGGAAGCGGTCCGGCTCACGATCAAGGGCCTCCAGCCCGCGCCGGACGCGATTGAGGCCCAGCGCAACGAGCTTCGGGCCGAGTTGGCGCGCGTGGTAGCCGAGATCGACCGCCTGACGGTGGCGATTGCTCGGGGGGGCGAGTTACCGGCGCTGCTGGCGGCGTTGTCGGCTCGGAGGCTCACCGTCAGGAACTCCATGCATCGATGACAACCCTCGAGCACGGTGCCCGCTACTCGACCCTGGAAGTCCCGCAGATCGAACGAGCTGTGAGAGCGAGGCTCGCGGAATGGGACACGGCGCTCGAACGCGAGAGCCCGCAGGCCCGGGCGATTCTGAGCGCGGCGCTGGTCGGGCGCCTCATCTTCACCCCGGGCGAAGATCAGCGCGGCCGATTCTACGAGTAGGTAGGGCGCTGGTCGGTGGGCCGCACGGTCGCGGGTCTGATCCATACCATGGGTGTAGTGACCCCGGCGGATTCCGCTCGGTTGTGGAGGCCGGAATTCCAGGGACTTGCGCTCGTCGGCTAGACTAGGCGCCCGTCTGTGTGTCACGACCCGGCCACTTGTCTGTCAGGCCGGTTCGTTCAGGAAGTGCGGGTTCCGTTGAGATCTCGGCTCGTCACTGTGGTGGGAAGCCGGCACAGCCGGATCGATGTTGGCGATGTCCGCCCAGGTAGTCCTTAAGCCGGAAGCTCGATGGCCGATCACGTTGGCCTTGTTCTTCGTTCGCCAGGCGGATCACCTCGTCACGCGCAGCGTCACCGACGCCGTGTGCGAGAGCGCGCCGTTCGTCCCCCTGATGGTTAGCCCGTACGTGCCTCGCGGCGTCCTCAGCGTCGGCGTGACGGTGAGTGTCGTCCTGCCGGTCGCCGGGTTCAGGACGAAGACGGCCGTCGTGCCTCCGCCCGGCACGCCGCTCACGCTGAAGCTCACGGCGCCGCTGAACCCTCCGGTCGGGGTCACCGTGATCGTATAGTTCGCGGGCTGCCTCGCGCCGCGGCTCACGGACTGGAACGTCGGGCTCGCCGTGAGGGTGAAGTTGGGCGTCGGCACGGTGAGCGTGACCGTCTTGCTGTGCCCGAGCGCGCCGCTCGTCCCGGTGATCACGAGCGAGTAGGTCCCGCTCGTGAAGGTCGTGAGCGAGAGCGTGCTCGTGCCGGAACCGCTCACCGACGGCGGCGAGAAGCTCACGGTCGAGATGGAATCCAAGGGCTCGCCGCTCACGCTCAGGCCCACCGTGCCTGTGAAGCGGTTCAGCGCGCCAATCGTGACCGTGTAGCTGGCGGCCGCGCCCTGGTTCTGGGTCTCGGCCGTTGGCGTCACATCAATCGTGAAATCCGGCACCGCCACGACGAGCGTGACGCTCGTCGTGTGGCTCGGGCTGCCCGAGGGGTCGGCGCCCTTGATCGTGATCGGATAGCTGCCGGCGGACGTCGTGCCGGTTGTCGAGACGGTGAGGGTTGACGACCCGCCCGGCGCCACGGGATTGGGGCCGAAGGACGCGCTCACCCCGGCGGGGAGCACGCTCGTCACGCTCAACGTCACGGCGTTGGAGTAACCATCGAGGCCCGTGATCGCCACGCTGTACGTCGTGCCGGCCCCAGCGACCACTGTCCGTGAGGCCGGCGTCGCGCCGATCGTGAAATCGGGCGCGGGCGACATAAGCGAAACCGAGCCAACCCACGTCCCCCACAGCGAGCCCGCCTTCGCGTACTCGAGGAAGTTCCAGATCGTGCCGCTCCCGTCGCTGACGGCGATGCCGTAGTCGCCCCAACGCGAGCCGTTGGCATTCGCCTCGCCTGCCTTCATCACCGTCTCGGGCTGGGTCATGGTCCCGAGCGGGTCGTTCGCGAGCCGGGCCGTGTAGCGGATCCCGACATAGTCCGAGCTCGAGGAGTACGAATACGCGAGGAACGCATCCCCCGAGCCGTCGACGGCGATCGTCGGGAAGTAGCGGTGTTGCCCGTTCGAGGCGACGATCCCCTCCTGGACGAGCGCCGGAGCCGTGTCAAGGGTGCCGATCTGATACCACTGGGCCGACGCCACCGTTCCCGACCCCGGGTTGAAGCCGATGGCGTGCGCGCCGTAGAGTGTCCCGTTCGACCAGTACGTTTCGAGGTTCCTGGCGTCGTTGGTGACCACCGTCCCCCCGCCGAGCTCGGGCGCGTTCGGCGGCTGCCCGTACGGTGTAACAGAGACACCGCCCTGCAAGGTGAAGCTCGACAGGCCGAAGGGGTCCGACCACTTGAAGACCGAAATCGTGCTGCACTTGCTGCAGTAGAAGTTGTCGGCCGAGATGAAATACATGGCCGGCGCGCCCGTCACGCCGTGCGCCGGCGAGAGCGTGTCGCCTGGGTTCCCGGCTGCGTTGAGACCGACGTCCCAGTAGGTGAAGCTCGCCACGGCGCCGGCGTACATCGCGCTCTTATCGTAGGCGTACACGCGCGCGCCCGTGAACAACAGGCCGCTCGCAAAGACGTTGCCCGCAAGGTAGATCGAGCCCGGGCCGTTCGTCGCGTGCGGGAAGTCGAGGAGATTATTCGCCCCGGCGACGGGGAAGCTGTATACGTACCAGGTCGCCGTGGGATCACCGCTTCCGCTCACAGCGATGTTGACGGCGGAGTTGTAGCTCAAGTCGCGGAAGAGGGCGCCGAGCATGAAGCGGTTCGCGACAGGGTCGTAGTCGGCGAAGGGATCGGTCGCGATGGTGAGCGACGAGCCCCGCGCGAGGAAGCTCGCGAGGTTGATGGGCCCGGCCAGGAGCGTGCCGGTCTTGGTGAAGACCTTGAGGGCTGTGTTGACGACGACGACGAGGTTGTTCGGGCCCGCGGCGATCGCGCCGTCGGGCGGGAGGCAGCCGCAGAAGCTCTCGCCCTTGGAAATCCCGTCCCAGCCCAGCCCCGGGGTCGCGATCTCCGGTCCCGAGCCGCCCGTCCCTGGGACGGCCGCGCTCGGCGGCAGCGCGTCGGCGTCCTGCTTCCCGCGCTCGAGGTCGTCGTCACCCGCTGGGTGGCGGAAGCGCCGCTCTGCGCCGTCGCCGCGATCGCCGCGGTCTTCGTGGCCGCGCACGTCGACCAGTGCGGGAGCTGCGCTCGTGGCCAGCGGGCCGGGCGTCTGCGCGCGGGCGGCACCGCTCGGGAGCGCGACAAGGAGAAGGGGCAAAAACGCACGGACGACGCATCGGGGGGACATCATGGGGGGCTCATCCAACCAGTGCCACAGCGCGGCCAAAACTCGTGGGCCGGCCGAGGAGAGTGTCCACATCGGCCGGACTCAAACACCGAGTGCTAGGAACCGAACTCGCGACGTGCCTTCACGAGGCAACAGTGGTTCGCTTGCGCCGACCTGGGTGGGGCACACCGGTGTCCATCATTTCGCTCGGTGAGGGACCCTCATCGCACGGGGTTGGACTTGGACTTGGCCTCGGCCTCGTGTCGAGTCGTTCGATCTCCCCTTCCTTCCAGCCAAACTCCACCTGGCCTCGCATCTTCGACCCGGCTGGGAAGCCAACCGAGACCACCGGACTTGCGGGCCTCACGCCGGGATTTCCGAGATAGATCATCTTCTCGTTCCTCTCATGCTGCTGAACGGATCCCACCAAGCCACTCCGCCGATGGGCGATAGGTGACACGGGCCGTTCTCGTAGCGCCAGCCCTGCTGATCCCGCGCGCGCCAAAGCTTCGCCGTCCGCAGCCGCCCCCGGTTTCCGTCTTACCGCTCAGGTCGGGTGTCAGCGAGTCGCTTGATGCGCCCGATGATCGGCCGAACGCGGCTCGGCGTCAAGTGATTCTCGGCCCTCGCCCACCCTCAGTTTCACTGAGAGGACTCAGCGATAAGGGCTAGGTCCCCTCACGTCGCTGCGCCCCCGAGACCCCGCCGACGTCCGGCGCTGGTTTCTCGCCCAGGTCCAGGCCCTGTGGCCGGTGGCAGGTGGCTCGGTGAGTCTGCGCAAGAGTCCCTGTGTGCGGCCCGCTGCGCGGCCTGTGCCGCCGGGGACAGCACGCCAGCTATGTGCTCTACGCGCGGCGCCGGAGCCGGCGGGTGACCCGGTACGTCCCCGACGCCAATCGTGGCGCGCATCGAAGAGGCGAACTCCACCGTTGCCACTTCGTTGCCACTCGATGGGGCGATGCGGGGGGATTCAGCGGTTTTCTGAGGCGTGTCGTCTCACGCCACAAGAGAGCGAGAAACTTCAGAAGTCTTTGAGAGTTCTGTGGTGACCCCGGCGGGTTCCCCTCGGTTAGGGGCAGTCGTGCTCGAACGAGAGCTTCAAATCACGCGGGCGAGTTCAGTGTTCTCTACGGAGGGAAAACGTATCGAGTCCGAATACCGGAGCCAGATTGGCCAGGATAAGCCAACATAACGGCGTGTTGAAGCGGACGGCGGAGCCCGCCGCTTAAGACAGCGTTTAGGCAGTCGGGAGAAGGTATAGCGCGATAAGGTATAGCGCGATGATGTCGCTCGCCGAGACCCATCTCGCACGAAGATACGTCATGGGGCTGCTGGCTGTAGCTGGGATCTCTGTATATGGCCTCACTGCATTCGCAAGAGGGGTACGGGGTGAGTCTCTGTTCGTCGGCAACATCGCGTTATCAAACCGCGTCGCGACAATCATTGGGCTCATTCTTCAGCTTCCCCTGATTGGTTATGTACTCTTGGGCTACTTAACGGGTACCTTCGCTATTTTATGGCGCGCAATCCGCGCCGCGCCATGAGGAGGCCAGCGCCTAACTTGGAGCGGATCCCCGACGGACGGGCCAAGCCTGCTCGTCGGCGTCTTCTAGACGGACCACGTACGCCAGGTGGACCACAGGAGGCGTTCTTGAAGGCAGTGGACAAGCATCAAGTCAGGAATCAGACTGGGTGAGGTCCGGGCGCTTGGAACGTGATGCGTGGATCGAATCGAGCCAGCCGATCGAGCCTCTCCCGACGAAGGAAGGCTATGACCGCTGGTCCGAGATCTACGACGACGAGGCCAATCCGCTCATCGTGTTGGAAGAGCGATATTTCCCCGACCTGCTCGGTGACGTTCGCGGGTCGGACGTCGTCGATCTCGGGTGCGGAACAGGCCGGCATGCGGTCCGCCTGGCTGCGGGAGGCGCGCGGGTCACGGCGGTGGACTTCAGCGAGGGGATGGTGGCCAAGGCGCGTAGCAAGGCGGGCTGGGATCGCGTTCGGTTCGTCGCGCACGATCTGACACAGCGACTGCCATTTGCGGATCGCTCGTTTCATCGCGTTCTCGCATGTCTCGTGCTCGATCACATCGGCGACCTGACGGGGTTCCTTTCGGAATGCCGCCGCGTGTGTCGTCCTGATGGGTTCGTACTGGTCTCCGGCTTCCATCCAGCTCTGATGCTGTGCGGAATTCAGGCGCGCTTTATCGACCCCGCCTCGGGGCGTGATGTGCGTCCGGCCAGTTATGCGCATCAGATCTCAGACTACGTGATGGCCGTCGTCCGGAGCGGATTGACGTTCGATCACATCAGCGAGCACGCGGTGGACGAGGAGGTGGTCCTTCGGTCACCAAGAGCCGCTAAGTATTTGGGCTGGCCACTGCTACTGCTTATGCGACTGCGCCCGTGATCCGGCGGGCGCAAGCCGAGGTGAACATGCGCGCGGCGGGGATCGACGTTGAGGCAATCAAACGGAAGGCCGTTTAACTTCCGCATGCACCTGCGGGCGCTTCGCGCCGCAGGTGATACGGCGCGTTCGGCAGCAATAGGCTTCAGTCGACGACCATGACGGAGTTGAAGTGCGACGCAGTGCTGTTCGATCTCGATGGTGTCCTCGTTGACTCGGCCGCGTGTATCGAGCGCCATTGGCGACGGTGGGCCACGGAGCACCATCTGGACGGAGACGCGACAATGCGGTTGACGCATGGAAGGCCAACCGTCGACACTATTCGGCTCGTTGCGCCACATCTCCCTGCTGAAGCGGAGGCAGCTCGCTTGAACGCCTGGGAGGCCTCAGACGCCGATGGCATCGTGGAGGTCGAAGGCGCCGCTCAGCTCGTGCGCTCGCTTCCACCGACTGCGTGGGCGATCGCGACTTCGGGAACGAGAGACACCGCCTCGACTCGATTGCGGCACACCGGCTCACCGCTACCCTCGGTACTCGTTACCGCGGATGACGTAACGCGTGGCAAATCGAGTCCACCCGCTCGCCGCAGCGAAACTGGATGTGCCGCCTGAGCGCTGCGTCGTCGTCGAGGACGCCCCCGCGGGTATCACCGCGGCCCGCGCGGCTGGAATGCGTGTCGTCGCCTTAGCGACGACCCATCCGCACGTCGAACTCAAAGAAGCGGACGTGAGAGCGGAGCGGCTGAGAGACATCCGGATCTCACTGAGCGCCGTGCGGCAGGGTGGTCGTTTGACTATCCGCATAACTGAGGCCTGACTCGGGCGTGGGATGTTTGGGGCGCCGCACACAAGCTACCGAGCAACCGCATGCAGCCGGCGCGCTGGGGCGTGCGGCTGATGCCGCCCGTTGGCAGCGCGTCGTGCCTCTAGTGAATCGCGCAAATCAGGGTGACGGAGAATCGCCCGATTTCACGAGGGCGGGGCCTGTCACCCACTTGTACGAGATTTGTTAGAGGTACTCATGTCGCCGGGTTATTGAATCGGGCTCTGGATCCGGCCACGCAGCCGCCCGAGATCCAAGCCTTCTTGCGCGTCGAGCTCGACCTCCTTCTCGACGTCATCACGGAAGGGATGCGGGTGATCGATGTTGGCTGCGGCACCGGACGGCATCTGCTCCTGCTCAGGGACCGCCTCCGACTCGGGGTCGGGGTGGACTATGAGCATAGCTACATCGCCGAGGCGGACCGTCGCGCCGGAGGTCGCCACCTGCGAGCGCCGGTTGCTCATTCCCTTCGCCGAGCTTGGCGGCAAGGACCAGCTCGTCCGCTTCATGGGCGAGTGGCGCACGCGGGCGAAGCGCCTATGAATCCTCGTAATATCGGAGAATGGACAGTGACGGGCCGCCGTGGGCGAGGATTTGACATGGGTCGCCTGGTCCCGGCCGACTCCGGGGCGACGTTCGCGGCTGCGGTACGGGTCTCTTTCCCAAGCCTTTGAGAGATTGCACTCAAGATGCTTGGCGACGGTTCGCGGACGTCACCGCGGTGGTTGCGGGGGCTGGATATGCTGAATGCTACACGGCGCTCGAGGCACACTGGATCGATCTTCGCTAACATTAAACACGGGTCCGAGTCCCCAACGGGATTCGATCGAACTTGCAGAATTCAAGTGGAAGGGAAGTAGCGGCAAAGTGCGGACCGTCCGCCGGCCCAAACGAGGTACCGGGGGGCGAGGACGGACTGTATCCCGGGGGACGAACATGAGCACGTCCGGGTGGAGGCCGGCCCCGCGAGAGCTTGAGGAGGAGGATCACATGACAACCCACAAGGTGGTGAAGCACGACGAGTGGCTCAGGGCACGGAAGAGGCACCTGGCGAAGGAGAAGGAGTTCACCCGGATGCGCGACCAGCTGAGCCGCGAACGGCGCGATCTACCCTGGGAGCTCGTCGAAAAGCAATACACCTTCCAGGGCGAGCACGGGACGCAGACACTCAGCGACCTCTTCGAGGGACACAGCCAACTGGTCGTCTATCACGCCATGTTCCACCCCGACACCGCGGGACCCCATACGCCCTGGACGCAGGACGCGCCCTGCTTCGTCTGTTCATTCTGGATGGACAACTTCAACGGCATCACCGTCCATCTGAACCACCGCGACATCACAATGGCCGCGGTCTCACGGGCTCCCTACTCGAAGCTTGCCGCCTACAAGAAACGGATGGGCTGGGGCTTTCCGTGGTTGTCATCGCTCGGAAGCGACTTCAACTTCGACTATCGCGTCTCGTTCACCGACGAGGAACCGAAGGCCGAGAAGATCGACTACAACTACCGGCTCCGCCCGTGGGGGCTGACTGAGGCACCCGGCATCAGCGTATTCCTGAAGGACGGCGGCCAGATCTACCACACGTACTCCACCTATGAGCGTGGGCTCGACATGTTGAACGTCGCCTACCACTACATGGATCTCGTGCCGAAGGGCCGCGATGAGGGCGACTCCGGCGCAGCGGTGTGGGTTCGACGTCGCGACGAGTATCGGGACTGATGTACGGCGGCCGGCTTTTTACGGCGGTCGGGCTGCTCAGGCAAGCGAGGCCGAGCGGATTCTGTCCGGCGTGCCGGGTGCTGATGAAAGCCCGCGACGCCAGTCAGGAGCTGGCCAAACCCATGGTGGCCACATTGGTCGTCCTCGCTGTCACCGGCGTGGCCTGGGCGGCCATGGTCCAGCAATCGCGCACCATGGCCGGAATGGACGGAATGGATATGGGCCTCGGCCCGATCGAGTCCTTCGCCGCGACCTGGGTCGTGATGATGGCGGCGATGATGTTGCCCTCCGCGATCCCCGTGGTCCTCGAGTTCGCGCGAACGGCCGAAAGGCGAACGGGATGGCAGATTGCCACTGCAGTGCTTGCCGTCACGTACCTCGGCGTGTGGCTGATGTTCGGCGTGGTGTGCTACGCGATCTACACCGCCGTGAGAATGCCCTGGCCCAGCCAGGCTGTCGTGGTTGGACTGGCTCTGGCTCTGGCCGGCGTCTACTCCTTCAGCCCAATCAAACGGGGGAGCCAGGCCCGCTGCCGCGAGCTATGCGCGCTGCATGGGCCGCTTCCCTTCAACCTGATACGGAGCGCCACTGTCGCAGGTGCGCGCTACGGCCTCAGCTGCCTTGGATGCAGCGCGGTTCTAATGGTGGCCATGGTCCTTCTCGGGATGTCCAGGCTGTGGTGGGCGGTGATCCTGGGCATCGTCGTCCTCATCTACAAGTTCGCGCCTCCCCTGCCAATGCGATATGAACTGCTCCTTTCGGCCGCTCTGGTCGCTCTCGGCGTGGCTTACCTCATGATGGCTTGAGACGGACGGAGCACCACGAGTTTACGCCGATGCTGTGCCGGAGCTACCAGTACCTCATGACACCAAGGAACTTCAGCCGGGAAGTATTCGGGTACGCTGGGTCTGGGACAGGTGCTCGACGAGCTTCGCCTCTTGCAGCGGGTCGCGACGCCGGACCGCGCTTTTGGGACCGGTGCTGGAGCAGGTACTTACGTTGCCTAAAGCGATGGTGACCCCAGCGGGTTCCCCTCGGTTGTGGAGGCCGGAATTCCAAGGACTTGCGCTCGTCGGCTAGGGCGCCCATCTGTCTGTCAACGATCCCAGTGCCACGGGCGGACATGAACTGGTCTCAGGTTCGGTGCGGGCGTGCTACCCAGACGCGAGCCAGCCGAGACCAGCGCGTTCAGAAATCTATCGCCGAAGACCGTAATCACGCGAGCGATGATGGACGCTTCCGCGCCGGGCCACGACATTCCCGAATCACCTGATTGCGAAACGACGGGCACGCGTTCGGGCTAAACTTGTTTGCGCGATGCTCTGCCGGAAACTCGCTCACGGAGTACCTGCCGGCTTCCCCAAGCACCTCCGCACCCTGCGTCGGGATCTGGCCGCGCTCGAGAGGGACTATGCCATGGTCTCCGCCATCCTGGGCTCGCGAAGGCCTCCGAGCCTCTCCAGCGGCATCCCTGGGACCCGCGCGCGGTCTCGGACCCCTGGTTGGTGGCCGACGAGTTCCCCAACTTACGCCAGGTAGGCCGCCGTTGATCAGCGGGGGGAGCCGATGACGGTGGGTGCGGCCACCACCTTGCAATCTCGTAGAACTCGCGCCAGGCGCCGCTATCGGCGGCTGGATGTGAGCCGCGAACCTTGGGTTGTGAGCGTGTCCGGGCCGTCTCTGCTACCCCTTCATCTCGTGGGCAATGCCTACTGCAGCGAGGAGTTCCACGTTGCCTGTTTCGCTTCGTGTCGGGTGATACTTGAGTAAAATAGGAGCAAGACACGACGGCGGAAGCGCGCTCGCGTCGTCTCCTTCAATGAACCTTCACGATGCGGTTCCGGGGTCTGCCCTGAACGCCAAGGACAACTGTACGGCGAGGTGTTCGGGATGATCAGTTGGCAGGACCCCATGACCTGGATCGTGTGCGGCGTGATCATGGTCCTGATCGTCGCGGCGCTGCTCGTTGCCATCGTCTACCGCAAGGGGCGGCCGTTCATCGAGGGCGACGTGTTCCGCGCGAGTCGGTGGACCCGCGGCAACCATCTCTTCCCCACGCAGGTCGCGATCACGCCTACCAGCGTCGTGCAGCACACGCCACGGTGGATCGGCAAGCAGGAGGAGTCGATTCACATCGCGCACGTTGCCTCCGTCAAAATCGACACGCATCTCATTTTCTCGGACGTCATCATCGAGACCAGTGGAGGGTCGGACCCCATCGTGTGTCACGGCCATCCCAAGGCGGACGCCGTTCAGATCAAGACGCTCATCGAGCGATGCCAGAGTGGGCAGTTCCAGCGGCGCGGCTGAGCGTGAAAGACGTAGGTCCGCGCGAAAGCCAGAGCGTGAGCGGCAGCGCCTGCAGCGCAGCGACCTGACGCCCGAAGCCGCCGCTGGTCCCGGTGGGCGAAGAAATCAGCTCCACGCCTGCGCCCGGAGGCCGAGGCTAGCGCCGGCCGAGGTTCTGGGGAAACAAGGTCACCCCGCGAGCCGTTCGATAGGAGCCGGAGGCAACCACAGCGCTGCCGCGCGGCTGAAGAAGTGTCCCGGCAAAACGACAGCGCTCCGCCAGCTCGGCACGATCGAGCAGATCGACGGAACCGGACCCCTCGCCATCCGACTGGACTCCGGACGCTCGGCACGGGTCAGCGGCAGGACGCCGCGGCATCTCGATCACGGCAAGGCCTGAGCGCCACGAGCGACGGGTCGACCTCGGCGGGATCTTCGTTGGAAAAGCCTAGCGGAAGAGCTCCCGGCGCGTCCCCATATGTCCCCGATTTCAGAACATGTCGTCCAAG
>Ga0066659_10000518_pt1 | contig 14482 bp, 14 predicted proteins | sample GraSoiAngelo_108_FD_75176 | JGI IMG/M metagenome (GOLD analysis project Ga0066659, IMG submission 75176) | Grasslands soil microbial communities from the Angelo Coastal Reserve, California, USA - 14_0903_09_40cm | ecosystem: Environmental > Terrestrial > Soil > Grasslands | place: USA... | reverse complement strand
TGGTCGAGTCGTAGAGCGCCAGCGCGCCGTCCACCAGGACCGGCACCTGGCCCTTCGGGTTGATGGCGAGGACGTCCGGGTGCTTCGGCTGGTAGCCCTGCGTCCGGTCGAACGGCACCGACACCAGCTCGCAGGCGAGCCCCTTCTCATCGAGCGCGATGCGGACCTTCCCCGTGAACAGGCTGAGCGGTCCCGAGTAGAGCTTCATGGGCACCTCCAGACTCGAGATCCGTCGCTACCTACCGTGAGCAGGTGAGTCAACGAGTACCTCCGCCGCGCAGGCGTGGCACCCGCCTGACTCAGGACCGCCGCGGCCCCTCGTAGCTGATTCGGCTGCCGGGCGGCACCGATTCGACCAGCCACGCGTTCCCTCCGATCACCGACCCCGCGCCGATCACCGTCTCGCCGCCGAGGATGGTGGCGCCGGCATAGATCGTCACCTCGTCCTCGATCGTCGGATGCCGTTTGCGGCCCGGCTCCCCGGGCACGCCGCGCGCCATGCTGAGGGCGCCGAGCGTGACCCCCTGGTACATCTTGACGTTGTTGCCGATCGTGCACGTCTCCCCGATCACCACGCCCGTTCCATGGTCGATGAAGAACGACTCCCCGATCTGGGCCCCCGGGTTGATGTCGATGCCGGAGGTCGCGTGCGCGTGCTCCGACATGATCCGGGGCAGCATCGGGACGCCTGCACGGTAGAGCTCGTGGGCGATCCGGTGGATCGTGATCGCCTCGATCGAGGGATAGCTGAAGATCACCTCCTCGACACTGTTCGCGGCCGGGTCACCCTGGAAGGCGGCGAGTACATCTTTCGAGAGGAGGGCGCGGAGTGCCGGGATCCGTCGCACGAGGCCGAGCGCGACCTGCTCCGGCCAGTCGGCGTCCCGCGGCGCGCCGGCGGTGCGGAACCCCTCGTAGCTGGCCGCCCGCCGGATCTGCTCGAACAGGATCTCGTGGGCGGGGTAGATGCGCGAGGCGAGGGCGAAGTGCACCTTCGACTCGTCGAGCGCGCCCGTCGAGTAGTAGCCGAGGTACATCACGGCTTTCAGGTGATTGAGCGCTTCGATGACCTGGCGCTTGCTCGGGAGCTGCGCGGTGCCGAGGCTGTCGATCAGTCGCTCCGCCCGGTAGCTGGCGGCCACCTCGTCGATCAGCTCCTCGAGCTCCCCTCGTCGCTGGCCCTTCATGGCCTACCCTCCGTCAGACCCATTGATCCCGGACGAAGACGCGGACCCGACGTGGCGCCACGTAGACCGGGTCCCCGACCTTGAGACCGAGTTCCTTGTAACGGTCTGGCGAGAGGTCGACGGTCAGCACGAGGCCGAAGTCCTCGGCGTAGGCCCGCACCTTCACCACGCCTCCCGCCGCGTTGATGTGGGCCACCTTGGCGTCGATGCCCGGCCTGCCGTCGCGTGCGCGCAGGATGTCGAGCTCGTGGGCGCGGACGAAGGCCGTCGCCGCGCGCGACTGGTCGTGCGGATGCTCGGGGTAGGACACCTCGAGGCCGCCCAGCATGGCGCGCCCCCGCTGCACATGCCCGTGAAACACGTTCACGTTACCGAGGAAGTCCATGACGAACGGGTTCGCCGGCTCCTCGAAGATCTCGCGCGGCGTGCCGACCTGCTCGATGTGGCCACGGTACATGATGGCGACGAGGTCGGCCACCTCGAACGCCTCCTCCTGGTCGTGGGTCACGAAGACGCTCGTCACGTGGATCTCGTCGTGCAAGCGGCGCAGCCACTCGCGCAGCTCCTGCCGGACGCGGGCGTCGAGCGCGCCGAACGGCTCGTCGAGGAGGAGGACCTTCGGCTCAGCCGCCAGCGCGCGCGCGAGCGCGACGCGTTGCCGCTGGCCGCCCGAGAGCTGCCCGGGGCGCAGCCGCTCGAGCCCCTCGAGCTGGATCAACCGGAGCAGTGTCTCGACCCGCTCGCGCACGCGTGGAGCCGGCCAGCCCCGTACGCGCATCGCGAAGGCGATGTTGTCGAACACGCTCATCTGCCGGAAGAGCGCGTAGTGCTGGAACACGAAGCCGACGTTCCGGTCGCCGACGCTCAGCTCGGTGACGTCCTCGCCGTCGTAGCGCACCGAGCCGGTGTCCGGCACCTCGAGGCCGGCGATGATGCGGAGGAGGGTCGTCTTGCCGGAGCCGGAGGGCCCGAGCAGGGCGAGCAGCGCTCCGCTGGGCACCTCGAGGCTCAAGTTGTCGAGCGCGAGGAAGTCGTCGAAGCGCTTGCTCACCGTGGTGACCCTGATGCTCATGCGCGTCGGAGTAGGGTACCATGCGGCAGTCGCGTCGGTCGAACGTGCGCCGAGACGCACGCCCTCGACGTGTATCGCGGCGCCCGCAGCGGACAGCTCGAAGGCTCGATCCCGGCGCCGCGCGGAGCGGCTAGAACTTCACCAGTGCGTCGAGCTGGAGCCGGATGAGGGTGGGGTTGGTCGTGTCCGCCGGCCGGTTGATGAAGTTCGTGAAGTGGCTCCGCACGCCCACGGTGAGCGGGTTCAGGAGCTGGTACTCGGCTCCCACGACCGGGCCTTCTTGGTTCGTCCCGCCGTTGCCGTAGTCGCTATAGGTGAACGCGGAGATGGCCGCTTCCTGCCCGATGTGCTCGTAGAGCCCGAAGATCGACCAGTCGCCCCTCACCTTGGGCTGCCCGAGCCGCATTCCCGCCTGCCACCCGTGCGCATCGTCGATCGCCGCCTCCCAGTTGTAGACGTAGTCGGCGAACAGACGGAGCGGCTGGTCCAGCACGAGGTGGGGGACGGTCGCGGCGACAGTTGCACCCGACTGGTTGAAGCCGCTCTGGTAGCCCGTGATGGCCGTGAACGACGCCGGTGGCTTGCCGCCGGGCGGGGTCGGGGGCTGGATGGTCTTGTTCACCAGCAGATTCGTGTTGACGAGGGAGCTGTTGAAGTTCGGGTTGGCAATCGGCTTGCCGGACGAGTCGAACGAGGTCGTGTTCTTGCTGAGCGCCTGCGCGATCAGGTCCGGGTTCAGCCACCAGAACTGACCGAGGCCGAATTCGACCTGGACGTCGCCGAAGTGCATGGCGGGATTCACCTGCCCGCCGAACATCCAGCCGTCCTGGCTGTTCGAGACCTCGGCGAAGGTCCACTGGAGGGCGTGCACCTTGATCTGATCGAGCGCGCCCATCGGCTTGCTGAGGAGCTGGAACGTCTCGCTCGCGCCTTCGAGCGACAGGTCCTCGTCGAACACCATCTCGCCTACGCGGAAGATCGGGTTCGGGAACTTGCCGGCCGTGACGCTCACCGCCCCGGGCCGGATCCCGAAGCTTGCCCCCGGCGTCAACGTCAAAAACGCCCAGTCGAGGTTGACGTGCTTGCGGGTGAAGTCCCCGGTGAGGTCCTCGTTGGTCGAGATGGGGTTGTTGGGATCGCCCGAGGTAGCGCGGATGGTCGCGGACAGCTCGTCGCTGAACGCGATTCGCACGCCGAGGCGCGCCCGGAGGCGCTCGCGGTTCCGCGCGTTCACGACCTGACCCGCCTTGTGGGGCTGATGGTAGAAGCCCTCGTGCCGGACGCGCAGGTCGCCGAAGAGCGTCGTCCGCTTCAGCCAGTCGGGGACCTCGACCCCCTTCTTGGCCTCGGCCGCCGCGGTCTTGCTCTCCTCGGCCGTCTGCTCGACCTGCTGCTGGGTCGCCTGGCCGATCGCCCGCTGCTGCTGGACCTCATCGCGCAGCTGTTGAAGCTCGCCCTGAGCTTTCCGGAGCTGCTCCTCGAGCACGCGGAGCCGCTTCTCGGTGGCGTCTTCTGCGCGCGTCGGCGCGGCCACCGCGAGAACCCCGAGGACCACGAGGGCCATCGGCTTGACGATCCCCATCATCCCCCCGCCCCCTATGACCGAGCCGGCGGCTCTGGCTAGAACTTCACCTGGGCGTCGAGCTGGAGCCGGATGAGGGTCGGGTTGGTCGTGTCCGCCGGCCGGTTGATGAAGTTCGTGAAGTGGCTCCGCGCAGTCAGCGTGAGGGGGTTCAGGAGCTGGTAGTCGAGTTGGATGACAGACCCCTCGAGGTTCGTGCCGCCGTTGCCGAAGTCGTCGTAGGTGAACGACGAGATGGCGGCCTCCTGGCCGATGTACTCGTAGTAGCCCGAGAGGGCCCAGTCGCCCCGCACCTTGGTCTGGCCGAGCTTGAGGCCGCCCATGACGCCGTGGGCGTCGTCGATGGCGGCCTGCCAGTTGTAGACGTAGTCGGCAAAGGCCTGCACGGGCTGCGTGCCGATGACGTTCGGCAAGGTCACGGAGAGGGTCGCGTTCGACTGGTTGAACGCCCCCTGATACCCGGTGATCGAGCCCGCCGAATTCTTCGTCACGAGGTTCGTATTGGTGAGCGACGTGTTCGTGTTGAGTGCCTGCGCGATCTGATCGGGGTTGAGCCACCAGTACTGCCCGATACCGGCCTCCACCTGCACGTTCCCCACGTGGCCGCTGGGGTTCACCTGCCCGCCGAACATCCAGCCATCCTGCGCGTTCGAGACCTCGTTGTACGTCCACTCGAGCGCGTGGACCTTCACCTGATCGAGTCCCCCGCGGGGCTTGTCGAGGAGGGAGAGGGTTTGGCTCGCGCCCTCGGGGGAGAGGTCATCGTCGAAGATGAGCTGGCCGACGCGGAAGATCGGGTTCGGGAACTTGCCCCCGGTGATGCTCACCGCCCCCGGCCGGATCCCGAAGCTCGCGCCTGGAGCGAGGGTGAGGAAGGCCCAGTCGAGATTGACGTGCTTGCGCGTGAAGTTCCCGGTCAGCGTCTCGTTCGTGGAGACCGGGTTGTTGGGATCCCCGCTGGCCACCCGGACGGTCGCGGAGAGCTCGTCGCTGAACGCCACCTTCAGGCCGACGCGGGCACGCACCCGCTCCCGATTGCGCGCCGTGACGTCCTGCCCGCTCTTGTGGGGCTGGTGATAGAAGCCCTCGTGGCGGAGACGCACGTCGCCGAAGAGGGTCGTTTTCTTCACCCAGTCGGGGAGCTCGAGCCCCTTCTTGGCCTCGGCCGCAGCGGTCTTGCTCTCCTCCGCCGTCTGCTCGACCTGCTTCTGGGTCGCCTGACCGATCGCCCGCTGCTGCTGTAGCTGGTCGCGCAGCTGCTGGATCTCGGCCTGGGTCTTCCGGAGCTGCTCCTCGAGCAGGCGCAGCCGCCGCTCGGTCGGATCCTCGGCCCGCCCCATTGCGGGCAGGGCGAGCAGACCGAGGGTCACCAGAGCCGTCGGCTTGATCTTCCGCATCGTCTCCCCTCCCGGCGCTGCCCTCTGTCGTAAATTCGGCCTGCTGTCAAAATACCACGCCGGGGACTCGACGATCTTCCTCAATTCTTCCCCGGAACGTAACCCGGCTGTCACATTTTGTTGGCCCGACGGGCTCCGTCACACGGGGGTAACGGTCCACCGACCGCTGTCACATCTTTGCGGGGATGTTACACGCCCGGCAGCAGCCGCTTCCGGACCGCGCGCCCGATCCGCCGGAGGTGGCGGGGGGCAAGGAGCCAGCGGAGCTTCGCGTGCGTCCGCGGTGCGCGTCCCCGGAGCTCGAGCGCAACGACACCACCCTTCTTGAGCGACAGTGCCATGCCGTCCGGAGAGCCGGTCACGAGGAGTGCCACCACCTCGCTCAGCCCGGGCTCGTGGCCGACGATCCCGACATGCCCATGGCGAAGAAAGGGTTGAAGGGCGCGCACCGTCTCCGCGGGGGGGGCACCCTGCGCCAGCGCCGGCAGCTCCCGCGGCACGGGCTGGCCGCCGTAGATTTCCGCCACGATCGTGGCGGTCTCGGCGGCGCGCACCAGGGGACTCGTGAGAAGGACGTCGAAGCGGACGCCGATCGCGCGCAGCCCCGCGGCCGCCCCGCGTATCCGCTGGCGCCCGCGTGGCGTGAGGCGCCGGGCACCGTCGTCCTCGGCCGGCGCGCGCTCCTCGGCGATACCGTGCCGGATGACGTAGAGGATCATGTGCCCGTCGCGCGGAGTCGCGGCGGTGCCACCCGTCGGCTCGCGCTCGCGCGGAGCTCGGCGGCCACGCCGTCGCGCAGGCGTCGCCGATCGAGGCGCTGCCAGGCTTCGGGGAAGCGCCGTCGGAGCTTGCGGCCGCGGCGGACGAAATCGAGGACCAGCGCGCCCGTGGCGAGGACGGTCGGCCGCGGGAGCCCCGCTTCCTCGGCGAGGGCGCGGAGCCGGGCAGCGATCGTGACGGCGTCCTGATGCTCGCCGAGCAGGTCCTGCAAGCGAACGAGCTGCCGGAGCAGCTTCCGCATCGACTTGTCGCCCAGGCCCCCGAGCGTCTCGACGGCGTAGCGGAGCCGCTTCACCCGGACCCGCAGGCGATGGAACGTGGCCGGGGAGGAGTCGGCGGACAGGCGGCGGCCGGACCGTAGCACGGAGCGGAGGAGCGGCCGGAGGAGGTCGGGCGCGATGTCCCCGAGGTGTACCGCACCACGCCGGGTCGCCGCGGGCGACACCGCGTAGCCCGCGAGCCGGTCGAGGAGCCGCCGGCAGCGACTCGAGTCGAGGGCGAGGATGAGGGCCTCGTGGGCGGCCACTCGCCGTTCGTGGAGGGCGATTCCGAGCGGACCGAGGAGGCTCCGGAGCTCAGGACCGAGCCGCTGCGCTCGCCCCAGCACCGCCTCGGAGAGCACGTCGGCGTCGCGCACCGGGCCGATGGCGCTCCCGAGCCAGGCCAGCTCCGCCAGTCCGTGCCCGGCCAACCGTACGGGGAGCACGGGCTCGAAGAGTCGCAGCGTCGCGCGCAGGCGCCGCGTCGACACCCGGAGCTGGTGAATCGGCTCGATCTCGCCCGCGCGGGCCCGCTCCTCGGACTCCGTGAACGCGCGCAGGTGATGGCGCACGACAGCGCGGGCCGCCGCGTCAGCAGCGTCCTCCGGCGAGAGCACGAGCCCCCAGGTCCGCCGGGCCTTCGCGACCTCCGCCATCAGGCGCGCGACCGGCCGAGCGCCTTCTCCGGTTGCGGACGACGCCGGCGGCGCGCACTCGCAAGGTACATCGCGACGTGGGTCCGGAGGTCGCTCTGGATCGCATCGACGGGGCGCCGCGCATCGATCGTCACGAAACCGAACTCCCGGCCGAGCGCGTTGTATTCCGCGATCAGGCGACGCTGGTACCGCACGAAGGAGTCGAAGATGTCGGTGCCGAGCGCGAGGTGCATCCCCGACTCCCAGTAGTCCATGCCCTTCCCTTCGAGCACGCGCGGGACGAGGTGCTCGACGTCGATCTCGAGGTAGAGGACGAGGTCCGGGACGAGAGCGAAGCCAAAGACCTGCCGCGTCCAGGCCGGGTCGGCCCCCATCACGCGGTTCCGCGCGAACGCCGTGTACATGTACCGGTCGGCAAGGACGATGGACCCCGCATGGAGCGCCGGTAGGATCTGGTGCTCGAGCCGGTCGGCGAAGTCCGCGGCATAGAGCAGACTGAACGTCGTGACCGTCAGCTCGTGCCCCGCCTTCGCCTCGTTGATCGTGTCCGCAAGGAGCGGGGAACGGGTCCACCCGGTGTTGCTCACCGCATGACCCTCGAGCTCGAGCCACGGCCGGAGCAGCTCGATCTGGGTCGAGCGCCCGACGCCGTCAGTGCCCTCGATGACGATCAGGTGCCCCGGAAGCGGCCCGACCCGGAGGTAGGGCAGCCCCTCCCCGTACCATGGCTTCTGTCTGCGGTCTTCAGGCCCCATCCGCGCTCCCCGTCGCGCGCTTCCCCTCGTAGCGGCGTAACGTGTCCCGCACGAGCCGGCGGACGATCTTCTGCTGGCTCGGGATGTCGGCGGTGGCGTCGACGACGCGCAGGCCAAACTCCTCGGCGAGTTGGTCGTAGATCTCGAGCACGCGGCTCTGGAACATGCGGAAGCTGTCCACCGGATCGGTGGAAAGGCCGACGTCCATGCCGGCCTCGTGGTACTTGAGCTTGGTCCGCCCCGCGAGCAACCGATCGAGGCTCACCTCGATCGGCACGCGGAAGTAGAGCGCGAGGTCGGGCCGGGGTGCGAAGCTGTAGACCGAGCGCACCCACGCGGGATGGACGCCGCGCGCGACGTCACGGCTGAAGGCGGTGTAGACGTAGCGGTCGGCGAGCACGATCATGCCCGCCTTCAGGGGCGGGACGATCTGATAGGTGAGACGGTCGGCGAAGTCGACCGCGTGGAGGAGGCTGAAGGTGGTCGGGGTCAGCAGGTCCTTCTTCTTGCCGCGCTTCATCGCGCGGCGGACGAGGCGCGAGGAGTTCCACTCCGTGAAGCGCACGGGGTAGCCGCGGGACGTGAGCCAGCGGTCGAGGAGGAGGAGCTGCGTCGACTTGCCGGAGCCGTCGATCCCCTCGACGGTGATGAGCCGGCCGGGATAGGGATGCGGCTGGCTCAGACTGGCGCTCCGCGCGATGGAGATCATGGCGCCCCGCTCGCGGGAAGGCCGACCGCCGCGGGCTCCGCGGACGCCCGCTGCCGCAGGATCGCGGGCCGCTCGAGGAGCCGCGCGAGCAGATCCGTCCGGCGCGCGGCCGCCCAGAGCTCCAGCTCCGCGTCGTCCCCCCGTGGCTCGGCCTCGATGACGAGGCGGCGGCCGGTGAACCGGGCGCTCACGGCACGCACTGCCGCAGAATGGGTCCGGTCGAGCGCGTCGGCCACGCGCAAGAGGGCGGCGAGCCCACGCACGACCTGGCGAAGCCGCGGCGGCAGCGCGCCCAGATCGCTCGGCTTGGGGGCCTGTTTCCGATGGCCGCGTGCCACCTGGGCGATCGTTTCGACCTCGATCCGTTCGAGGCCGAGCAGCTCGGCGTTCTGGATCAGGTAGCACGAGTGCCGGTGGTGGCGATCGCGGTCGATGGCGTGACCGATGTCGTGGAGGAGGGCGGCGTACTCCAGGAGCTCGCGCGCGGGCGGCGGGAGCGCGAGGGCGGGAGCCACGGCGTCGAAGAGCGAGAGCGCCAGGCGGGCCACGTGGCGACCATGCGGGTTCGGTCCCGCGAAGCGGGCAGCGAGCGCCTCGACCGATCGCCGGCGCCTTGCGGGTGCCCCACCCGCGTTCTCGCTGCGCAGGCGGGCGAGGTCGAGGAGCAAGCCTTCACGCAGGGCCCACGTGCAGGCGACGAGCGTCGGGGCTCCGGCCCGCGCGAGGATGAAGTCGAGCAGCACCGCCGCCGCCGGCATCAGGTCGACCCGCTTGGTATCAATGCCGGCGAGCCCACTCCGTTTGGCGGCGTCGGCAGCGAGGATGCGCCGGCGCAGGCGTCGGAGCTCGCGCGCGCTCGCGCTCGCGCCGTGCAATCGGCCGAGGTCCTCGCCCCGCGCGGCGCGTGCCATCGCCACGAGCGTGTTGACGGTGCCTGACGTCCCGACGGCGCGTAGCACCGCGGCGTGCCGGACGCGGTCGAGCAGCGCGCCGAGCACCTCCTCGAGGTGCCGCTCGAGCCGACGCACCTCCCGGGCGGTGGGCGGGTCATGCAGCAGGAAGCGCTCGGTCAGGCGGGCCACACCGAGCGGCAGGCTCCGCAGACAGAGCGGGCGGCCGTCGTGGACGAGCACGAGCTCGACGCTGCCGCCGCCCACTTCGACCAGCAGGTGCGGCCCCCCTTCGAGCTCGAGCGCATGACGGGCGGCGCGGAAGATGAGCCGCGCCTCCTCGAGCCCAGAGATGACCCGCACGGCGATCCCGGTCTCACGGCGCAGCCGGCGCACCAGCGCAGGCCCGTTCCGCGCCTCGCGCACCGCGCTCGTCGCCACGGCCCGCAAGCGGTCGACCCGCCGCGCGCGCGCGAGCCGTCCGAAGTCCTGCACGGCACGCACCGCCAGATCCATCGCCTCGGCAGAGAGCCGGCCAGTGGTGAAGGCGCGCCGTCCGAGGCGCACCATCTCCTTCACCCGCTCCACCACCCTCACGTGCCCTTCCGGCCTCACCTCGGCGATCACCATGTGGACCGAGTTGGACCCGACGTCGATGGCGGCCAGGCGCACGGCGGCATCCTAGCGATCTGCCCATTTCGTGTCACATGGGGTCCCCCCACCTACGCCGCGTCCTTTCACGTGCCTGTCACGTGATTGTAACACTGCACCGCTAGAGATCCCGACGAAAGAACGAGAGGAGGGGGACATGCGACAGCGAGTCTGGGTGGCTGGGGTTCTGGGTCTCGCGCTCGCCGCGGCCGCGTCGCGCGCGGCGGTACTCGTCACGGGCGCGGGGGCGACCTTCCCGTACCCGATCTACTCCAAGTGGTTCGACGAGTTTCACAAGCACTTCTCCGACTTCCAGATCAACTACCAGTCGATTGGCAGCGGGGGTGGCATCCGGCAGGTCACCGAGGGCACGGTCGACTTCGGCGCCACCGACGGCCCGATGACCGACGAGCAACTCGCGGCGGCCAAGATCCCTATCCTGCATCTCCCGACCGTGCTCGGCGCCGTCGTCCCGACCTTCAACCTGGCAGGCATCGAGCGACTCCGCTTCACACCCGAAGCGCTGGCCGGCATCTTCCTCGGCAAGGTGACGAAGTGGGACGACGCGGCGATCGCAGAGGCTAACCCCGGGGTGAAGCTGCCCGCCATAGCCCTCGTCCCCATGCATCGCTCGGATGGTAGCGGCACGACCTACATCTTCACCGACTACCTGAGCAAGGTGAGTCCCGAATGGCAGCGGAACGTCGGCCGGGGCACCTCCGTCAACTGGCCGGTCGGGCTCGGGGGCAAGGGCAACGAGGGAGTCGCCGGGCTGGTCAAGCAGACCCCCAATGCAATCGGCTACGTCGAGCTGATCTACGCCCTGCAGAACAAGCTGCCCTACGGCGACGTCCGGAACCGGGCCGGCCAGTTCGTGCTGGCGAGCCTCGAGAGCGTCACCGCAGCGGCCGCCGCGGCCGAGAACATGCCCGACGACTTCCGCGTGTCGATCACGGATCCGCCCGCGGCCGCGGCCTATCCGATCGCGAGCTTCACCTGGCTCCTGGTTCCGACCCGCATCGCCGACGCCGAGAAGGGCGCCGCGATCAAGAAATTCCTCGAGTGGATGCTGAGCGACGGGCAGAGCTTCGCCGCGCCGCTCAACTACGCCCCGCTGCCTCTGGCGGTCGTGACCCGCGAGCGGCAGGCCCTCAGTAAGATCGCCGTCGGAGGGTCGTAGTCACGGAGCACGCGGAGGCGATCGGGGTCACCCTCGGCGTCGGCCGCGCCGCGAGACCCTGCGTGCGCCCGCGCCGGCTGGGCGATATCATCTTCCGCGCCGGCACGCTCGGCCTGGCGCTCTCGGTGCTCGCCATCACGGGCACCGTGGCGGCCGTCCTGCTCCTCCAGTCGCGGCTGGCCCGGGAGGCATTCGGCTGGTCGTTCCTTTGGACGTCCACCTGGGACCCGGTGGCACTCCGCTTCGGCGCCCTCCCCTTCATCGACGGGACGCTGATGACGACCTTCCTCGCCCTCGCGCTCGCAGTGCCGGTCGGGCTCGGCGCAGCAGTTTGTCTTGCCGAGCTCCTCCCCCTGCGCGTCGCCGACGGACTCACCTTCCTGATCGAGCTCCTGGTCGCCGTGCCGAGTGTCGTCTACGGACTGGTGGGCGTCTTCGTCCTCGTGCCGGCGATGCGGAGCGTGGAGACCGCGGTCCAGAACGCGCTCGGCTTCATCCCGCTCTTCTCGGGTCCGATCTACGGCGTCGGGCTGCTCACGGCCAGCGTGCTCCTCGCCGTCATGGTGGTCCCGTTCATCATCGCGGTCTCGCGCGAGGTCCTGCTCGCCGTGCCCCAGACGCAGCGCGAGGCCGCCCTCGCGCTCGGCGCGACGCGCTGGGAAATGGTGCGCCACGTCGTCCTGCCGTACGCGCGATCGGGCATCCTCGGCTCGATCTTCCTGGCCCTCGCCCGCGCGCTCGGGGAGACGATGGCCGTGACGATGGTGATCGGGAACCGGCCGGAGATCTCCGCCTCGCTGTTCGCGCCCGCCTACACGATGGCGGCGGTGCTCGCCAACGAGTTCACCGAAGCGACCGACGACGTCTACCTCGCCGCCCTGGTGGAGATCGGGCTCGTGCTGTTCGCGATCACGCTGGTGGTGAACGCGATCGCCCGCCTGCTCATCGGGCGCGTGCAGAGGTCCCCCTCGGCGGCCGCATGACACCCATCCCCGGGAGCTATCGGCGCCGGCGCATCGTCGAGGGGGTCATGTTCACCGCGGCGGGGCTGGCGACCGCGACATCCGTCGGCGTCCTGCTCTTCCTCCTCGGTTACATCGCGGTCCACGGCGTCGCGGCGCTCTCGCTCAGCTTCTTCACGAACTTGCCCGCGCCGGTCGGTGAGCCCGGCGGTGGCATGGCGAACGCGATCGTCGGCAGCGCCAAGATCCTCCTCGTGGCGGCGCTGGTCGGCGTTCCGATCGGCTTCCTCGGCGGAGTCTACCTCGCGGAGTACGGGCGGGGCTCGGTTGCCTTCTGGGTCCGCTACGCGGCCGACGTGCTGAACGGCGTCCCGTCGATCGTGATCGGCATCACCGTCTACGCACTCCTCGTCCGCCCGCTCGGCCACTTCTCGACCTTCGCCGGCGGGGTGGCGCTCGGCCTCATGATGATCCCGGTGGCGCTCCGGGCCACCGAGGAGTTCCTCCGCCTCGTGCCCGACTCGCTGCGCGAGGCCGCGCTCGCGCTCGGCGCCCCGACCTGGGTGACGATCATGCGGGTCGTGATTCCGGCCGGCATACGCGGGATCGTGACCGGCCTCCTCCTCGCGCTCGCGCGGGTGGCGGGCGAGACCGCTCCCCTCCTCTTCACCGCCCTCAACAACCGGTTCTGGAGCCCTGGCTGGCGCGCCCCCACCGCCTCCCTCCCAGTCATGATCTTCACCTATGCGATCGCGCCCTACGACGACTGGCACCGCCAGGCGTGGGCGGGCGGGCTCGTGCTCCTGATGCTCGTCCTCGGCCTCAACGTCCTCGCCCGCGTGCTCATGCGCGGGGGCGCGGTCCGGAGCGCCGGCTAGCGCCATGGCCGCCGCGATCGACATCGCCCTGCCGCGCCCATCGAGCACACCCGGCACCGAGGCCGCCGCACCGGTCAAGATCGTCGTGCGGGACCTGACCGTCCGTTACGGCGACACGGTCGCCCTCGACGCCGTGTCGATGGACATCCCCTCGCACCGCGTCACCGCCCTCATCGGTCCATCGGGCTGCGGGAAGTCGAGCTTTCTCCGCTGCCTCAACCGCATGAACGACCACATCCCGGCGGCGCGGATCGAGGGGCAGGTGATGATCGACGACGACCCCCTCTACCACCCCGCGGTCGATCCGGTCGCGCTCCGCCGGCGGGTCGGCATGGTGTTCCAGAAGTCGAACCCCTTCCCGAAGTCGATCTTCGACAACGTCGCGTTCGGTCCGCGCGTGCACGGCGTGCGTGACGCCGTGCAGCTGCGGGGCATCGTCGAGCGTACCCTCCGCCAGGCAGCCCTCTGGGACGAGGTCGCCGACCGGCTCGAGCGGTCGGCCCTCGAGCTCTCGGGGGGGCAGCAGCAACGTCTGTGCATCGCCCGCGCGCTCGCCGTCGACCCCGAGATCCTCCTCATGGACGAGCCGGCCTCGGCGCTCGATCCGATCGCCACCGCGAAGATCGAGGAGTTGATCCACGAGTTGAAATCGGCGTACACGATCGTCATCGTGACCCACAACATGCAGCAGGCCGCCCGCGTCTCCGACCTGACGGCATATTTCTACCTCGGCCGCCTGATCGAGTTCGGCCCAACCGAACGGCTCTTCACCAACCCCACCCGGCAGGAGACGGAGGACTACATCACGGGTCGCTTCGGGTGATGCCCCTCCACACCGACAGGACGTACGAGGAGCACCTGGGCGAGCTCCGCACCGCGGTGCTCGAGATGGGTGGACTCGTGGAAGAGCAGATCGGGCAGGCCGTGCGGGCGCTCATCGAACGGAACGAGCCGCTCGCCCGCTCGACCATCGCACGGGATCACACCGTCAACCGCTTCGACGTCGAGATCGACGACCTCTGCCTCAAGCTGCTCGCCCTCCACCAGCCGGCCGCGCGCGATCTCCGCCTGATCACCACCGCGCTCAAGATCACGACCGATCTCGAGCGCATCGGGGACATGGCTGAGCACATCGCGGAGCGCGCCGTCGAGCTGGTGCACGAGTCGCCCATCAAGCCCTACATCGACATTCCCCGCATGGCGGAGCTCTCGCGCGACATGCTTCATCGGAGCCTCGACGCCTTCGTGCGCGAGGACGTCGAGCTAGCGCTCGCCGTCTGCGTCGCGGACGACCAGATCGACAAGCTCCACGAGCAGCTCTTCCGCGAGCTGCTCTCGTTCATGGTCGAGGACCCGACGACCGTCACCCGGGCGATGCGCCTCCTCTTCGTGTCGAAGTGTCTCGAGCGGGTCGGCGATCACGCCACGAACATTGCCGAGATGGTGATCTTCATGGTGAAGGGTCGCTCGATCCGCCACATGGACACCCCGCCGCGCGATCTCTAGCCGCGTCGGCGGTCACC
>Ga0066659_10000515_pt1 | contig 14494 bp, 15 predicted proteins | sample GraSoiAngelo_108_FD_75176 | JGI IMG/M metagenome (GOLD analysis project Ga0066659, IMG submission 75176) | Grasslands soil microbial communities from the Angelo Coastal Reserve, California, USA - 14_0903_09_40cm | ecosystem: Environmental > Terrestrial > Soil > Grasslands | place: USA... | reverse complement strand
GATTGATAATTTGTATGTAGAACCGAAATCATCGGATTCCGAAGAACTGGTGTTTCACTTCTAGCGCCGCTAGAGCGCTCTCATCCCACTCTCGCCGATTCCTTCTGCTAGACTTTACCTTGCAGCCCCTAATCCATAGCTGAGGTGACGGAGATGAATTCTCGAATTCGATTGGTTTCGATCTTTCTTGGGCTAGCGCTGCTATTGCCTGCCCTGGCGCAGGCAGGAGGCACGGTTCCAGAAGGAGCGAAGATTTCGGTGGTGACCGACCAAGCGGTGAGCTCCAAGACGGCCAAGATCGGGCAGACCGTAACAGGCACGGTCTCGCAAGATGTGACGTCGGGGGGCAAAGTCGTGATCCCGAAGGGTTCGGCAGCGAGATTGACAGTGAGCAGCGTGCAGGCTTCAGGGCGGTTGTCCACACCCGCGAAACTCTATTTCCGGCTGCGCACGGTGACCGTGGGCGGCAAGACGTACACGTTTGCGACCAGTTCCGCCGGAAGAACCGAAGGCGGCAAGGGCAAACGCGATGCCGGGTTCATCGGTGGCGGCGCAGCCGGCGGCGCGATTATTGGAGCACTCGCTGGAGGCGGCAAGGGAGCAGCGATCGGTGCAGCAGCTGGGGCGGGAGCCGGAACGGCAGGCGCAGCGGCGACCGGCAAGAAGGACATCGAGTTTCCTGCTGAAACCAGGCTGGCCTTTACCGTTCGGACGGCCGTGGCGATCAACTGACACAATCTCTGGGATTAGGCCAAGTTGCGGCGCAAGCTGTTTCCTCTCCGCGACTTGGCCGTCCTCCTCAAGTAGTTCCTTAGATGTGCCGCACTGCCCTACCGCACACCGCACATGTTTTACAAAAGAGTGCGGACGCCCAGGTGGACCGCATGGCGAAGTATTGACGGTCGCGAGGGCGAGCACTAGGATGCGGCGCGGCAGTCGTGGAGGTCCTTGTCGTTCCGGGGAAAAAGGTCCTGATAACGGGGAGTTCCAGGGGCATCGGCCGGGGCATCGCACTGAAATTGGCGGAGAAAGGTGCGCGCGTCGGCGTTCATTACTATCGCAACCGAGAAGCGGCGGAGGAGACGTTAGGAAAAATCCGCAAACTTGGGTCGGACGGATTCCTGGTACAAGCCGACGTTTGCCGGGCGGAGGAGGTCCGCCGGATCTTCGAGCAAGTCCGGTCGGAGTTCGGGTCGCTCGATATTTTCGTGAGCAACGCGCGAACAGAAGCGCCGACCTTCTATGAAGCGCCGATGGACATCACGCTGGATAAATGGGACACGGCGATGGATTCGCAAGCGAAAGCATTCCTGGTGGCGGTGCGCGAGGCGGCTCGAATGATGTCGAAGGGTGGAAGGATTGTGGCCATCTCGTTCGCGCCGGGCGGGCGATTTGGAAGCTGGCAACCATGGGTGGCGATGGGCGCCGCAAAAGCAGCCATGGAAGTGCTGGTGCGCTATTTCGCGGTGGCGCTGGCGGGCCGCGGCATCACCGTGAATACGATTAGCCCGGGTTGGGTCGAAGACAGCGTGCTGAACAGCCTGCCGGAAGCTTTCCAAACTGGATTGCGGGAATGGCAGGAACGCGGATGGACGCCCATGGGGCGTTTGGGAACACCGTCGGACATCGGCAATGCGGTCGCGATGATTTGCTCGGAGGAAGCCGGTTGGATCACCGGCCAGTTGATCGACGTGGACGGCGGGGCGGCACTGGTGGACGCGCATCTGCCGCTGGAATTTCAGGGGATAGCGAAATCGAGGACGGCAGGATCAGGGTAGAGAACTGCTCGCGCGATAGTGGTGATGCCAGTTTCAGGCGGAGTGGCAAACACGCGACCATCGATGACGGCCTTGGCCGAATGGAGTCCACGATCCAAGATGCGACTTCGTTCCAGCGGATGGCCGCTGCGGGCTATTTCTGCGAGATGCGTTTTAGGACCTCGGCAGCGTGGCCTTTGGCCTTGACCAGCGGCCAGACTTCCTCGATTTTGCGGGTTTTGCCGATGAGGAAGGAACTGCGCACGATGCCCATGAAGGTACGGCCCATGAATTGTTTTTTCTGCCAGGCGCCGAACTTTTTGATGGTTTTGTGGCCGGGATCGCTGAGCAAGGGGAAATTGAGATTCTGCTTTGCCTTAAACGAAGCAAGAGCTTTGACGGGATCGGCGCTCATGCCGAGGATGGCGACGCCGCGCTTGTCGAATTCTTTTTTTGCGTCGCGAAACTCGGACGCTTCTATCGTTCAACCGGGAGTGTTGGCTTTGGGAAAGAAAAACAGGAGGACGCGGTCGCCCGAGAAGTCTTTGAGCGCGAGTTCTTTGCCTTCGTCGGATTTGAGGCGGAAGGCGGGCACTTTGGAACCTACTTTGAGCATTCCGTTCCCTCTTTCTAAAACACGGCATCCTGCGGGCTGGGGCGCAGCATGCCGCGCCCCTACAAATTCCATCTTGGCAAATACATCCAACGTGAAATCAACGTTGAAACTCTCCGCGCACAAACCGCGCGGAGAGGAAGCGGTCACTCCTCCGCTAGGTTTGACCTCGGGTTAAAGCGAACGTCCTCCGAAAACTTAGCGCGTTTCAGCAAGAAGCTTGCGCAGGATGTCGTTCACGGCCTGCGGGTTGGCCCGTCCGCGCGTGGCCTTCATGACTTGGCCGACGAAAAACTTGAAGACTCCTTCGTTGCCAGCTTTGAACTTGGCGACGTTCGAAGGATCCTTGGCGATGATTTCTCTCGCGGCCTGTTCGATGGCGGTATCGCTCACCTGCGCGCTGAGCCCCTCGGCGGCGATAATCTCCGCGGCGCCACGGCCGGACTCGAACATAGTGGCGAACACTTTTTTGCCGATGGCGACGGTGATTTTGCCGGATTCGACGAGCTTCACCAATTCGGCGAGGGCTGCGGGCGAGACTGGGCTCCCGTCAATTTCCTTGCCGGAATCTTTCAGGCCACGGAGAAGTTCGGTCTGCATCCAGTTGGCGGCGGCTTTGCCTGGAGCTCCGGCCTTTACGGCGGATTCGAAATAGCCAGCCAGAGCTTGTGTGTTGGTGAGGACTTCGGCGTCGTAACGGGTAATGCCGAATGAGGTGACGAAGCGGGCGCGCTTGGCTTCCGGCAGTTCGGGCAGAGTTCGCAGAACTTCGTCCCGCCAGGCCGCGCTGACGTGCACGGGGAGCAGGTCCGGCTCCGGGAAATAGCGGTAATCGTGGGCTTTTTCTTTCGATCGCATGGAGACGGTGTGGCCTTCGGATTGGTTCCAGAGGCGCGTCTCCTGGGAGATACGGCCGCCGGACTCCAGGACGCCGATGTGGCGCTCGATTTCGTACTCCAGCGCCTTTTGCAGGTAACGGAAGGAGTTGAGGTTTTTTACTTCAACCTTGGTGCCGAACTCTTTCGAGCCGCGCAGGCGCACGCTTACGTTGGCGTCGCAGCGGAGCGAGCCTTCCTCCATGTTGCAATCGCTGACGCCGGTGTAGAGCAGGATCTGGCGCAGCGTGGTGAGATAGGCGTAGGCCTCTTCGGGCGTGCGCATGTCCGGTTCGGAGACGATTTCGCTGAGCGGCGTGCCGCAGCGGTTGTAGTCGATGTAAGCTTTCTCGGCGGATTGCGAGAAGCCTTCGTGAAGATTCTTGGCGGCGTCTTCTTCCAAGTGAAGACGCGTGATGCCGATCCGTTTCTTGGCCCCGCCAACTTCGACTTCGAGCCAGCCACCGGTAGCGAGCGGCAGTTCGTATTGCGAGATTTGATAGCCCTTGGGCAAGTCCGGGTAGAAGTAATTCTTGCGGGCGAAGCGGGAATGCTCGTGGACCGTGCAGTTCAGCGCGAGCGAAGCGCGCATGGCCATCTCCACGGCGCGTTTGTTGAGCACTGGCAGAGTACCGGGGAGGCCGAGACAGACGGGACAGACGTTGGTGTTTGGCGGATCGCCGAAGCGCGCCGAGCAGCCGCAAAAGATCTTCGTCCTGGTGAGGAGCTGGACGTGGACTTCCAGACCGATGACCGGCTCATATTTCGCCAGGACTTCGGGGGCGACGGATACTGCCTCTGGAGTGGATTTCGCCATAAGGGAACGAAGATTATAGCATCAGCGGACACGGCTGCAGGCCGGGCCTACCGAACAGACGGGACGCCGGGCACGCCGATCGGTGTGAGGGAGGGCGGACGGCCGTCCCGGCAAGTTCACTAGGCGGAGGCGCGGTGACCGGACCCTTGAATAGCAGGAATGAAGTGTTCGGCGAGGGCGTAGCTACCGAAGAGCAGAGCCGCGTAGAGGGAGTCCCCGGCGAGGGTATTCCAGAAGAAGGGAAGGCCGGCGAGGTAGCAAGCGGCCAGCCCGGAGTCGGTTTTTGGGTAGGAATTCAACAGCCACCAGACGGCAAAGTTGGTGAGGAGGAAGAATTGGGCGGAGCCGAGGAGCGTTGCTGTGCCAATCCGTAGAACGGTTCGGCGATTCTGCAAGAACCGGCCGATGAGGACGCTGAGGAGAAAACTGGAGTAGACGATGGGGATTAGTTTGTGAAAGCCTATGAAGAGGTCCCCGGCGAATAGTGCAACGAGCGGGAAGAGGAAGGCGAGGCGGCGGTCCTTGAGCACTGCGCCGGAGAAGAGCGCCATCGCGCCGAGGGGCGTGAAATTCCACGGATGGGGTGCGATGCGCAAGGCTGCGGCAAGCACAATCAGGACGAGCGCGAGCAGGGTGCGGTAGAGCAGATTTTCCTTTTGAGACATTTCCGGGCTCATTTTGTTGCTTCCTCCATTTCGGGCAATAAATCGCAAAACACAAAACCATCGCGGTTGACAACTTCTCCCGTCCGAACGGGAATGGGGAATTGAAGAATCGGGCCATCGAAGACGAAGGTGTGAAACTCGCCGTTTTCGCCGCAAGGGTCGGCGTGGGGCGGAAGATCGCGGAAGAAGGAGTCGTCCAGCTCGCGGCCGGCGAAGCTGGGATCAAGGACTTTGGAGTCAACGCACGCGGCGACGGCGCGAAAGCGCCGCTGGTGAAAAAACCGGATCAGTTCGCAAGTGTCGCGTTTCCAGAGGGGGAAGAGGGCGGTCATACCGATGCGGGCGAGGTTTTTCTCGCGGTAGGCGCGCAGGTCTTCGAGAAAGATATCGCCGAAGGCAACCTTATGGACATCTTGGTTGCAGAAGTGGCGGAGAGCTTCTTCCATGCGCGCCTCGTAGACGGGATTGGCGCATTGCGGCGGGATGCAAACTTCGTGCAGCGGCAGACGGAGAGATTCAGCCTGCCGCCGGAGGAGTTCACGGCGGATGCCGTGCATGGCGATGCGGTCGTAGCCTTCCGTTACGGTAGTGAGAAGGGCGGCGACCTCGAAGTGCTTCTGTTGGAGCAGCGTATCCAGCGCCATGGCGCTGTCTTTGCCGCCGCTCCAGCAGAAGAGGATGGGTTCAGATGATGCCAAGAAAATCTCCAAGAGGCGTAAAACTTGCCAAGAAGAGGTGCAGCATGCTGCGCCCCTACAAGAAAGAAGCTCAGTTCTTGCCGCTGAAGCGGTAGTTCATGCCGACGCGGACTTCGCGACCCAGTGCAGGAAAGCCGACAACGTCCTGATATTTCTTGTCGAAAAGATTTGTCGACCGCGCATACAAGGAGAGTCCGCGCGCGAATTCGTAACCCGTGGCCAGATCGAAACGTGCGTAACCGGGATTTCGTGTGATATGGAGGCCGAGGAAATCGCTGTCAGTGCGCACGCCGGTGAAGTAGCCGGCAAGCGAGACGCTGAGGTGGTGGAACGCGGCGTTCATCGTCATTGAGCCTGAGTGGGGCGGCCTGCGGATCAGACGGTTGCCAGGTTGCTCGGAGGGATCGAATGCGTTTGGCGCGCTGATGACGCGACTATCGACGTAGGAATAGCTGCCCATCACCGTCAGCCAATGAAGGGGTCGGGCTTCCGCAGTGATGTTTGTTCCGCGAGCGCGGGCGCGATCGGTGTTGAAGAAATATCCAAAACTGGGCGGTGCGTTGGGGAAGCTGACGCCGCAAGTGTTGGAGGTCGAGGGCGGCGGCAGGGGCAAGCAGAAGGCGAAGCTGATGATATTGTAAAAGCGATTCGAGAAGTACTCGCCGGAAATTTTGACGCGCTCGTTTGCCAAGTTTTGCTCGATGCCAGTGCTCCAATTTTTGCTGGCTTCGGGCTTGAGCGAGGGATTCCCGAAATCGCCAAATTGGTCGTTATAAAGCTGGTCGAAACGCGGTTCCTTGATGCCCTGTCCGTAGAAGACGCGATAGCGTGTATCTCCCCAAAATTCTTTTCCGTAGCGCAAGGCAAGAGATGCGCCGACACGCGGAACGACGCGCGCACCGAAATTGGCGTTGGCTTCGGCGCGGGCCCCGAAATCCAGGGACACGCGCGGATGGGGCAGGTAATGGAAGTCGAGGAATCCACCCTGATTGTTGCGGCGAACGTGGCCAACATTCAGGGAGGGTATGGAGGCATTCTCTACTTCGTATTGATAGCCGGCGGTAACGCCAAATTTCGGCAGAAGAAAGCTCGTCTGTGCGCTCAGATTTGCGCGGTTGTACTCGTAGTGGTTGTCGAACGTGAAATCGCAAAATTCCGGCGTGGGAACGGATACCGGATTGGCTTGAGGACAGAAGGCGTTTGGGTCGGTGGCGAAGAAGCTTTGCTTGGGATTAAAGCTGTGCTGGCGGTAGTAAGACTCACCGCCGCTGATTTGGTGATGCCAGTGCGTGGCGGTGACGAAGTCCCAGCGCGCGTTGGAGTCGAAAACATGGAGTCCGTAACGCTGGTAGCGGCTCGGAGGCTCGAATACCGTCTCGCCAGGAATTCCCGCTTCGCTGGTATTGTTGCGCAGCGAGAGGCGAAGCTGGCTCGAATCGCGGAAGGCGTAGCCGAAATTTCCGGAGAGCGTGCGGTTGAGGAAGTCATCATTGGGGCCCTGCCCCGCAGTTTGCATGTAGGAGGCCGCGCCGGAATAATCGAACGCGCCCAGCAAGCCGCTGAGTTGCCCGCCGCCGCGCGCGCTAGAAAAGTTTCCGCCTTCACCGGAGATGCTGAATTCGGGAACGCGGGTTGTTCCACGGTGAGTAAAGAGCTGAATCACACCGGAAACGGCGTCCGTGCCGTAGATAGCACTCTCCGCACCGCGGACAACCTCAATTTTGTCAACGTTATCGAGGGTGAGGTTCGAGAAGTCCACGGCGCCGCCGGGCGGATTTGCCGGTGTGCCATCAACGAGAACTTTAGTGAAATTGGAGTTTCCGCCATTGAGGAAAATGGAAGCTGTCCCGCCCTCGGCACCCGTCCGACCAATCACAATGCCAGGCGCAAATAGAAGCAAATCCAGCAGCGAGACCGCTTGCCGGGCGGCGATCTCTTCGCGGGTGATAACCGTCACCGGCGCGGTTGTCTCTTGCGCCAAAGTGGGTTCGGCCTGCGCAGTCACGACGACACCAGAGGAAAGACGCTCGAGATCGAGCCGGAAACTAAGTGTGCGCGAAACGCCCCCAGCAAGGTCGAGGACAAAGTCACGGGGTACAAAGGGAGTCCGGTTGAATTGCACGCGGTAACGGCCTGCTGGAAGCGAGAGGGAGTATTCGCCTACGGCGGTGGATATGGCCGACCAAGTCTGTGCATTTGGTTGTCCCTCTGGGCGCGCTATCACCTGGACGCCGCCGACGCCAGCGCCACTGGCATCGATGAGCGTTCCGGAAAGATGCGCATCGGGTGAATTGCTTTGTGCTGGGGATGAAGTGCTAAGTACAAAGGCTGCGATGAAGAGAGACACAGTAGGAAGAAGAGTCGTTTTCATTCTATCCTCCGCTCCCTCTCGCGCGGGAGTTGAAGGTTGTCCGGTGCGATCCGAGTGAATCGCACGGCTGCGAACTTCGCCGGTCTCCTGGCTTGGCGGTAGCTGCGGCCCTTTCGAATCAGGGCCGTTGCGGGACCTTCCCGCAGCGTCGCCCCGCGATGGAGCGACTGGCCGCAGTGGCCTGCGCATACACTTAATCCGCCTTACAGTCGCGCGGCGGCGACGGCTCCTTTTGGCGATCCGGAACAGGCCGAGATCACCAATCCGTCTTCCCGAGCACGAAGTTCGCGGTGAATGTGGTCTGCGGCACAGGGCCGCAGGGTTGGGGTTAACGAAAAAGAGCTTCCGACAACTACGTTCCAGACAAAACGGTGACCCGTGGCCGCCCGGAAGAACCGAGTTCCACCGAGAGCGGCGTCTGAAAAACCTGTTCGAGCAATTCGCGCTGATAAATGTTTGCGGGGGGACCGACGCGCAAACACCGGCCGCGCTGCATCAAGACGACTTGATCGGCATATTCCGCCGCGAGGTTCAATTCATGCGTCACCACAACGACGGTGTAGCGGTTTTCCGCGGCGAGCCGTCGCAAGGCGTCCAGCAAGCCGATCTGCGCAGCGATATCCAAGTGGAGAGTAGGCTCATCGAGCAACAGAAGCAGCGGCTGCTGAGCCAGAGCACGAGCAAGGATCACCCGCTGCTTCTCTCCGCCGGAGATCTGATCCATCCAGCGGTCGCTGAGATCAGCGGCACCAACCTGGGCAAGGGCGTTTTTCGCGATCAAGACATCTTCTTCCGATTCGAATCGCAGCGAGCGGCCATGGGCATGGCGGCCTTGCAGGACGAATTCCCAAGCGCGCGCGGGGAAGAGCAAAGTGCTCTCCTGCTGGACCACAGCGATGCGCTGCGCGCGGGTGCGCGGGGCGAGCGAGTGAGTGACGAATCCGTTGAGCAGAATCCGTCCGGACAGGGGCGCGAGAGCGCCGGAGATCAGCTTTAGCAGGGTGGATTTCCCGCTGGCGTTTGGTCCGAGGATGGCCACGATTTCGCCCGGCTTGGCCTGAAAACTCGTCGCTTCCACCGTGAAAAGCGGGGCTTGGGCCGGGTTTGCAGAATAGGCGTAGCTGACCTGCTCGACGCTGAGGCGCACATCGCTGGCCAAGCGGGCCGATTCGGCAGGACTGCGCGCGAGGGCTGAGCCTCCGCTCATGGGAGTCTCCGGCGCAGCAGATAGATGAACAAAGGTGCGCCAACGACGGCGGTGACCGCGCCGACGGAAACCTCCGTCGGGGCAACTACCGTGCGCGCCAACGTGTCCGCAAAGACCAGAGCAATGGCCCCGCCGAGTGCGGCGGTGGGCAGCAAAGTGCGATGGTCCGATCCGAAAATGAAGCGCATCGCGTGAGGCACAATCAGGCCGACGTAGCCGATGGCGCCGCTCACGGAGACTGCCAATCCGGTCAGCAAAGATGCAGCAATGTAGACGACCAGCCGCACCCGCGGCACGTCCACGCCAAGATGCATGGCCTCTTTTTCTCCGGCGAGGAGCATATTCAAATCCGCCGCGGTGGTGTAAATCGCACCGGTTGCCAACAGGAACCCAATGCCCAGGAACCAGTAGGCACTTTTCTGCAGGGGCGTGGAGAGATCACCCATCAACCAGAACGATAGACCGCGGAGATTGCCGCTGAGAGTGTTCATCAGGAACATGATGATGGCCGAGAGAAAGGAGGAGATGATAACGCCGCCTAGAAGCAACGTCGCGCTATCGATCTGGCCCTCGCGGCGGCCCAGAAAATAGACCGCGGTGATGGTCGCGGCGGCTCCGAGGAAGGCGCCCAGCGGCGTCAATAATGAGGCGAACAGAGGAGAAATCGTAAGGTGCGGCTCTGCGATCAGCGCGAGGATGGAACCCAGCGACGCACCCATGGAGACGCCGAGCACGTAGGGATCCGCTAGGGGATTGCGCAGCAGCGCTTGAAAGCTGGTTCCCGCAACGGAGAGCGATGCTCCCACGATGATGCCGAGAAGAATGCGCGGCAAGCGGATATTCACGACGATCAGGCCGTAATCGCTGGAGATTTGGCTGCTCTGGCCGAAAACGACGCGCAGTAAGTCGCGACCTAGCGCGTAGAGCGAAACGGGCACCGCGCCGAACTTCAGGGCAATGACCACGACAACGAATAAGATCACCACCAGGATCGCGCATTGGAGGAGCAGGCGCCGAAGCGTCAGTGGGCGCATGCGTGGCCTCCAGGAATCGTCACTAGGCCCTCCAGGACATCGGGAGAATAGGCATCATGCGACGCGGGCCGCTGGTTCAGCGGGGGATTCTCCCTCTCGATCTTTTCCTTGCTGTTCTTCGGTTTTTCAACGAAGGCATCCGGATGAAGCTGCCTGGCGAGATCTTCGATAGCCGAGACGATCCGGGGGGCGGGCCGGTTGACGGCATCGCTGATCACCGCAAAGCGGCGATTGCCGACGGCATCCACGATGCCCCAACCAGGAAGCGTGGCGAGAACTTCGACGGCAGAGGAAGCAGAGTCGGAATGGGAATCCGCGAAAACGAGGAAGTCAGGCTGCAGCCGGGCGACTTCTTCGAGGCTGACCTGGGGCCAGTCTTGTTCGGAATCCACAACGGAAACGGCCCCTGCCCTGCGCAAGGCATCCGCGATAAAAGTGCCCTTGCCAACGGAGATGAGTGGCTGAGTCCAGACAATGAACAGGACGCGCTTTGGCGGTAGCGCACCAATATGTTCCTGCAAATTCGAAAGGTGTTGCTGCATGGCTTCGGCAATCGAAGCGCCGGCTTCGGGAGCGCCGAGCACATCCGCAAGTTTCTTCGAGGAAGCGATGATTTCATCCACGGTGTGAGGGTCTGTGGCGTAAGAAGAAATCCCCAGCGTTTCCAGGGCGTGTACCGTCTCGAGGCGGTTGAACTTCTTGGTCACCAGCACGAGATCGGGATGAAGACTGGCGATCTCTTCCAAACTCGGGTTGATTCCGCCGCCGACCTTTGTTTTTTTCTGGGCCTCCGGGGGGTAGTCGCAGTAATCCGTGTCCCCAACCAAATGATCTTGCAATCCGAGCGCGTAAACCGTTTCCGTCAGACTCGGCGCGAGCGAAACAATACGCCGCACCGGCTGAGGAATCCGCACGGTGCGGCCCGCTTCGTCGGTGACCTCCCGAAAAGCCGGCGATGGCGCTGGAATGGAAGGTGCACTCTGTGCTCGCGTCGTGGCTGCCCATGACAATTGGGCGGCAATCGCACCACAGAGCGCAATTCGCAATCGCTTGGAAGCAAACTCTTTCAAGAATCTCACCGGTCGAGCCGTTCCTCTCTACCAACAAAAAAGCCCCACGAGACACCTTGGGGCTTCCAGCAACGCTCCTTCTCGCGAAGAGCGCGGCTCTCTGCGGCACGGGAGGGTGGCCTGGCTTACGGCTTTTCAGCCGATCACAGTGGCGGGACCGCGGCCGATTCACACGGCCTTCCCCGCTTCCCTTGCCTGCAAATTGAATTTCGAGTGTATGCCGCGCCCGCTGGAGTGTCAATGCGCGACTGAAACGGCACGACGGAGAATGGTGCGACGGAAAAAATGCCGCGGGTGTTCAGCGGTTCTTCCAGTTGGGCTTGCGCTTTTCCACCAGGGCGCGCAGACCTTCTTGAGAATCCTCCAGGCGGTAAAGCTCATTCAAGAAAATGTTCATCGAATGCTTGAGGCCTTCGCGCAGTGACAAGCCCATGCCACCGAGAATGGCCTTCTTCGCCATGGTCAGCACTGGACCAGAGTGGCCGCAAATTCGGCCAACGAGATCGTTCACCGCTTGTTCGAGTTGGGCCTCCGGCACGAGGCGATTCACCATGCCGAGTTCCAAGGCGCGTTCCGCCGTTACCGGCTCGCCCGTCAGAACAAGTTCGAGAGCGATCTTGGGTCCTACGAGAAAAGGCAGGATTGTGGATGCGAGCGGCGGAAAGATGCCGATGCTGATTTCTGGCTGGGCAAAGCGGGCCTTCGGGGTGGCAATCACTAGATCGCCGAAGGCCGCCAGCTCCGCGCCGCCGCCGATCGCGGGTCCGTTCACCACGCAGATGACCGGCTTGCCAACTTCCAACATTCCCGCGAACGCCGCGTGAAACGCGTCGAGCATCTGAAAAACACGCTGGGAAGTATACTCACCGATATCGATTCCGCCGCAAAAGACTTTGCATGCCGAATCAAGGACTATCAGTTTTACCTCATTGCGCTCACCGGCATCGGCGATTCCCCCGGCGATTTCGCGGAGCATGGCTTCATTGAGAAGATTATGTTCCGGTCGGCTGAGGGTCATCCTCGCGACGCCGGCTTCGATGCGAAACTTCACATGCTCAAATTGTTCCGGTTTGCGGTGTTCCGGTCGCGACGTGAAATCTTGGGTATTGACAGGCTCAATCATTTCCCGCACTCCTGGGCATCCATCGCCCTTCCACTTGAAGAATAATTTAGAAGAAGCCAAATCTGATGCTAGCACGGCATGATGAACTATCCGGGAAGAGCGAAGTCCATGGTGCGCAAAAAGTTCGCGGGCCAAGGGGACAGGGTTGCTGAGAAAGGCGCTGGAGCTATTGCAACATAAAAACCATTCGCTTTATTATTCAGCTTTTTTCTTGTGCATCTCCATGCATTGGTTATTCTGTGAGCTTCCCCGCAGTTGGAGTGCTGGGGAACGCTCGAAGCCATTCTTGGGGATGTTTCGACACAACGTTATGTTCACTGAACGAACTGCGGTGGCGGTCCGAATGCCGGAACGGCCGGATGCCGATGGATTCCCAACCGCGTCTTCCTGGGAGTTGGCAGCGCCCGTGCGATTCGACTTTGACTGGCAAGGCAAGAACGCGGATCCCGAAAGAGAGACGGAAGTTCGGTTACTCTGGACTCCGGAACTGCTCTACCTGCGATTCCGCGCCAAATATCGGGTCGTCACCGTGTTCTCCGAGGCCTCGCCCGATGGCCGCCGCGACCAGCTCTGGGTCCGCGACGTCGCGGAAGTTTTCCTTCAGCCCGACCCATCGCATCTTCACCGCTACAAAGAATTCGAAGTCAGTCCGAATGGTTTTTGGATCGATCTCGACATCGCACCCGGTGAGAAACACGACTTGAAGAGTGGATTGTTGCGCCGCGTTATTTTGAACGAAGCGGCCAAAACCTGGGTTGCGGAGATTGCGTTGCCTATGAAATGCCTCGTCGAGCGCTTCGATCCTGCGGCCAGCTGGAGGGCAAATTTTTACCGCGTCGAGGGAGCTGCCGAACCGCGATTTTATTCCGCCTGGCAGCCCACGCGAACACCGGCGCCCAATTTCCACGTTCCGGAATCTTTCGGCCAACTGATCTTTAGGAATACCAACGTCGAGGGTTCTTCACATCCTCATCACCGGGCAAATTGAATCACCCTTGACTCGAGGGCTGCCGACGCCGCCTCATCAATGGGATTCGCTAATGAATTGATATTGACAGTCTTGTGAATTGCTATAGAATTTTCTCGTTGTTGACGGAGCCGCATTGACCTCCAGGGGTGGGGGACTGGCAGCCGTAATCATTCCAAGGTTCGTACAGATTCTAGGCTGAGGGGAATCTCTCCTTATCTGTATCGGTGAACGAGCTTTATGGAGTCAGCTTCTGGCCTGATAGGTCAGGGGCGAATCTGCTCTTCTATCGAAACCTCAGGAACCCGGGGCTCCGCATGTTGGTCAGATGGTCTTCTTTCCCAGGCCACACCGATGTATCCGAGAGAAAGAAAGGAAGGCCTGGCATGAGTCGCTCGCTACCATTCCGCAGTATTCTCCTAACTCTGTTTCTTTTGTGCTTAGCGCGTCTCGGTTACGGGCAAGGGGATACCGCCCGCCTGCAAGGCACCATTAGCGACCCGCAGAACGCTGCCGTTCGAGGTGCAAGCGTGGCGGTAACCAGCGCTGATACCGGCCGGACGGTTAGCGTCACCGGTCCAGGAAGCTCGAATATTGACCTCGCGCTGTTCAAGAACTTTTCGGTTACCGAACATCAGGTGAAGGCGCAGTTCCGTGTCCAGGCCTACAACCTGACGAACACACCGCACTTCGCCAATCCAGACTCGGATTTGAGTCATGGAACTTTCGGTCTAATAAACAGCGTTCAGCCGTTCAGCTGGCGTCAGGTGGAGCTCGGACTGCGCGTCACGTTTTAATCCGGTTCTTCAAGGAGGAGGCGGGGACTGGTGTCCCGCCTCTTTTTTTTCTAGGATTCCGGTGTGAAGCATCAGGAAGGCATCCTGCAAATGTACGAAGTCTATCTATTGCGGCGACGAGTTTGTGTCCTGGCGGCGTTGGCGGTGGCTTTCTTGGGGAGCCTCGCAAAGGCTGCGCCGCAAGAGGTTACCAAGCCCAGCGCGCCGGTCATCACGAAAGTCGAACCTCCGAACTGGTGGGTGGGACTTACGCCAGAGGTAATGCTGCTGCTTTCCGGGCACGATCTGGAAGCGACCCACGTGGGTTGCAATCTGCCAACGCTCCGCGTCTCGCGCACGCAGGCGACGGCGGGCGGGAACTATCTCTTCATCTGGCTGAAGATCGGGGCAGATACGAAATCTGGAACCCCCGTCTGCCGAATTACCGCGCCGAAGGGAACGACGTCGCTCGAACTGCCTCTCGCTGCCCGCGCCCCGACGCTGGGAAAGTTTCAAGGGCT
>Ga0066659_10000511_pt1 | contig 14572 bp, 20 predicted proteins | sample GraSoiAngelo_108_FD_75176 | JGI IMG/M metagenome (GOLD analysis project Ga0066659, IMG submission 75176) | Grasslands soil microbial communities from the Angelo Coastal Reserve, California, USA - 14_0903_09_40cm | ecosystem: Environmental > Terrestrial > Soil > Grasslands | place: USA... | reverse complement strand
GTCCAGTCGGAACCAGAATGCGTTGCGGGAGTGAAAAACTTGTAGTGAAGACCTTTTGACACCTCGAACGTAGAATCAGCAACTTCCGGAAAAATCATAGTCCGGTTGTCAAAGTCGGGCTAGTTCACTGAAGCGGCGCCGGCGAGTGAAGAAAGAGCAGGATCGCGCCCAGATTGGACCCGGGCGTTTGAATGAGCTGCGAAGTTTTTGGGCCGACTCGCGGACACTCGGCGGAAGGACCGAGATGGACTCCCGTCTTTTCTCGGGCCGCCCCTCGACGCTGGCGGGATCTCAGCCACTGCGGCGGATACGGGGTAGCATGCGGAAGCGCGTCAAAGAGTGCTAACGGACAAGGACGTTGTCTCCAGAAGGCAAATAGTGCAGCTATTAATAGCCATTAACAAAAGATGCATGAAGGCGGCGGGGCGGTCTGTCACTTGCCAGTTTCGTCACCTATTCGCCTAGTGGAAGACCTATTGGAACCGCTTCAGACTCGCTTCAGGGGTTGGTTTTCTCTGACTGGACAGCCAGGCCCAGCCAGGCCCAGGGCGGCTTCCACCTTGCTGAGCAGCTCGCTTTGGAGAAACGGCTTCTCCAGCACCCCGGCGGAAGGGCCGAGCCGACCCGGCGACGCCGGCATGAAATCGCTATACCCGGTCATATAGAGCACTTTGATTGCGGGGCGGCACCTAGCTACCCGTTCCACCAGGTCCGTGCCCGACATACCTGGAAGCAGCTGATCGGTCACCAGCAGGTCGATCTCCTCGGGATACTGCTGCGCGACCTTGAGCCCTTCCGTCGCGTTGCACGCGCGCAGCACCTTGTACTGAGGCTCTAGGAATTCGCACACCAGCTTTCGTTCCAGGTCCCCGTCCTCGACCACCAGGATGGTGGGCCGGCTTCCCTCTCTCGATTTCGTGCGACCGCTCCGACTCGCTTCCGTGTCCCCTCTGGGCAGAGGTTTTCTGGGCAAGAGAATCTTGAACGTACTCCCCTTCCCGGGACAACTGGAAACCAGGATCTCGCCTCCGCTCTGCGTGATAGAGCCATGCACCCAGAACAGGCCGAGCCCGGTGCCTTTGCCGTGAGCCTTCGTCGTGAAGAAGGGCTCGAAGATTCTGGCTCGGGTCGCTTCGTCCATGCCGCAGCCCGTGTCCGCCACCTCCAACATGACGTAGCGGCCGGCATCCACACCGGCGAACTCTGCACAGCGAGTTTCGGACAGGTCCAGGTTCGCGGTCTGAATCGTAAGCTGGCCGCCCGCCGCCATGGCGTCCCGTCCATTGGCCACCAGGTTCATCAGGATTTGTTTCACCTGCCGTGCGTCGACTTCGACTCCTCCCGGCTCCGGCTCCAGGGTTGTAACCAGCTCAATCCGCTCTCCCACCAAGCTCCGCAGCATCGGCTCCAGTTCGTTAACAACGGAATTGAGATTCACCACCGACGGCTCGAGAACTGGCCCTCTCCGCGCAAAAGCCAACAGATGTTGGGTCAACTCCCGGCCTTGCAATGCGGCGCACAGGATTTCCTCCGCGTCACGACGCTGTGGCTCCGCCAAACCGGCAGCCATGACCAAACGTTCGCTATAGCCTAAAATGCCGCTCAGCGCTTGATTGAAGTCGTGCGCGAAGCCTGTGGCCAGCAAGGTGATCGCTTCCAGTTTTCGCGCCCTGCTCAGCCGCTGTTCGAGCCGGGTGCGCTCGGTGATGTCTTCCACCATCACTTCAAAGTAGGCCATCTGCCCGCGCTCGTCGCGGACCGGGCGCCCGCTCACACGCACAAGAATCTCCGTGCCGTCCTTCCTCTTCCAGCGCAGCTCGATGCCCTCAAAGCGCTCTTTCGACAAACACTCCTCAACCACGCGCGCCCTGTCCTCGGCATGCACGTACACGTCCCGGGCGATATCCAGCGCGCGGAGTTCGGCTTCCGATTTGTAGCCCAGCATTTTCACGAGCGCCGCATTGGCCATCAGCACGCGGCCTTCCCCTGTCGAACGCACAATCCCATAAGGCGCTTGCTCCACGAGAGATCGGTAGTCCGTTTCCGACCGTCTCAAGGCTTCTTCCGCCTGTTTCCGCGCCGTAATGTCTTCGCCCGCGGCCAGCACACATCGCTCTCCGCCCAGGTCCAATAATTCCGCCGAGTAGAGACCATGGCGTACGTCGCCTGATTTCGTGCGAAGGGTGACTTCCCGGTTGCTGATCGAACCCTGCGCCTGTAACTGCCGCATCACTTCTTCGCGCTCCCCCGGGTTTTCCCAAACCCCCACCTCTTGTGCAGTTCGGCCACACAGCTCCGCGCGGGAAAAGCCACTGTGCCGTTCGAAACTCTCGTTGACATCCAGGAAACGCCCCTCCGCCAACGTAGTAATCACCATCGCCGTCGGGCTGGCTCGAAACGCCGTCGCGAATTTCTCCTCGGAAAGCCGCAAGGCTCTCTCCGCCCGCTTTCTCTCCGTGACATCGTGGGCGATGCCGCGCACGATCGGTGATGGTACGCCTTCGGTGCGGAGCGTGTTGTGGTACTCCCAGATTCTTCTCTCCCCGTTTCTGGTCAGGACAACCAATAGGCCGCGAGCGACTCCGTCTTTTTGAATCGTCGCCAGGTACTCGGCGAACTGGTCACGGAGCTCAGGCGGCAGGAACTCTCGCATCGGCCGCCCGATGAGTTCCGCCGGCGAATACCCCGAATCCGCGCCGGCGGTTCGTTCACCGACAGCAGGCGGCCCTCTAGGTTGTGCGTGCAAATCAAGTCCTGGCTATGCTCGACCAAATCCCGGTAGCGGTCCTCGCTCGCTCGAAGCGCGGCCGTGGCCTCTTTTTCGACCGTGACGTCCCGCGCCGTCCCCATCACCCGGAGGATCTCGCCTTGGTCGTCGAGCACTGGAAAGCCCTGGCAGTGGAGCCAGCGGATCTCGCCGTCGGGCCGCACAATCCGGAACTCTTCGGAAAACGATTCCTTCGGAAGGACCTGGAAACGCTCTTCCATCCGCACGCGGTCTTCCTGGTGAACGACCTCGTGGTACCCCGTCGGTGAGAGGTACAAGGGCTCTGGACTTCGGCCGCAAATCTTCTCGTACGCCGGACTTACGTAGATCAGCGCCCATGTCCGGGCGTCCATCATCCAGAAAATTTCCTGGACATGCGCCGCCATCTGCCGAAGTACTTCTTCGCTGGCAAAGGCCTGCGGAGTGTGGTTCAGGTCGGCTGTCTGTTCTGTTTCGGCGTTAGGGAATGATTTGCTCTCGGGTGTCATAATCACGCAGGCCCTTCTGGTGTGGATTCGCCGCAGTTCTCTTAGAATACTGGCTCGGGTTCAGCTTCCGTCATTCACTCTCCAAGCCCCGCCATCCTCTGTCTGCTGTGGCGAGCGACATCGCCACCCCAGTCACTTGTCCGATGATCTCGACTTCGCCCGGGTAGCGGAACTGACGAATTCGTACCGGCGAGAGCGGGTACGGGATGAGGCTCAAACACGACTCCTTTACTTCGCACCATCCGCAGGCGTATCCCCGAGGCTCTTTCAGAAAAAAGATCGGCCGCTCAAGCTCGCTCCGCCAAACACGTGCTTCCACTCTACGCCGGCCACTGTCGATCTGGAGGAGGGCCCCAGGTCGAAGGAGCGGATCCATGGTCAGATCTTTCCTTCCTACCATCCCATACAACAAGGGATGACTCATATCGGTCGGCAACAGCGCCAAGGCCGCTCGCACCGAAACGTCGGCGCCGCCCAAAAGCAGCTGGGTCTGGTCGAGATCGCTACTTGCGGGGGAGGTCTCTGGGAAGTGAACAAGCTCCTGGCTCTCGGGCACTCCCTGAGCCTCCTCAGTGGATGTAAGCCGTGCCAGACCCAGTTCCGCCAGCACAATATATTCGTTGCCCATGCCGTAAAGTTTCAACAGACTGTCCAACTTCGTGCCGTACAAGCGACTGAGCGTATAGAGCTTGTAAACACCGGGTTTGTGGCAGTCAGCTTCCAGGGCCGACAGGTATTGGTGGGATACAAAACACTCATCCACGTGCAGGTGCGCGGCGATCTCACGGCTGTGCCTCGCGACGTCGCGCAGTCCCATCCCCTTGGCTTCGCGCAAAGCCCTGAGCTGATCTCCGGCTGATCCTGTGGTTCCCCTACTCATGACACTCCTCGATCCTACGGGAACCCACCCTGGGGCGGGGCGGCGCGCGCGCTCCCGAGAACGGGTAAGGCAGAGGATGATGTGAAAAACATTCTCTGCGTGTACGACCAGCGTCGCTGCGACCTGCATCACAGGCTCGTGTGACGACCCCGCCCGTGCTCTTCGCTTCCCCCGGTTTTATCGACCGACCACGAATTTCAAGAAGCGGTACGTTTCGCCGAGCTGTCCTACCGGCAGAGCGCGCAGCAAACGGTCAGTCTTCCGCCGCAACGCCTTCGCATCGTTCTCCTCCCGCTCAAAGACAAAGAAACTCATGGCAGAGACATTCAAGACGCGGGCGAGAACAAAGATAACTTCGAAAGAGGGACGCCTCGTCCCGCGCTCGATCTGCGCCAAGTGATTGAAATGAATTTGTGCCTTCTTGGCAGCTTCCTCCAGGGTAAGGCCGGCCGTTTTTCGTGCTGCCCGTACCCGCTTGCCAAAAAGTTCCGCCGGTTTCATCCACGCAGCCCCGCTCCTGGCAAGTTTGGTAACGGGTTCCGCCGGCCGCGCTTTACAGCTTCAACCCGCCCACTCGGTCGCAGTTAGAGGTGTTCATCGGAATAAAGAGCAAAATGTACTCCGCCCTCTTGCCTGCGAGAAAAGGAAAAGCGCTGCGATGATTGTCGGTCATTTAAACTCCGCGCATGAGTTCGGAGATGCTCAGTTCGAAACTCTTAGCGAGTATGTCGAGCGTGTTGAGACACGGCTCTTTCGTGCCGTGCTCCAGGGCGTGCAAGAATGCCGTATCCAGCCCCGAATATTCGGACAGGTAGGTGAACGATCATCCGCTCTTTTTACGCAGATCCCCGAGCCTTCTCCCGAAACGCTCGTTGAGCTCAGTGCTCGCTTTTCCCCTTGCCATCCAGACATGATGCGGGTAAGGTGGGGCCGTGTGATTTGTCTATAGACAAATGGGCTTGCGAGTTGAGACCGTGCCCGAGGGGGCGGTGAGCAAAACGATTCTTGCTGCGCTGCGCGCGGTCTCCTCACCCTGCCGTTCAAAACGAAAAGGGTAGCCGATGTTGCATTACTGCCCTCTATGCCAGCAACACTACGAGTGTGAGCCGATCCCACAGCCTGCCCTGCCCGCGATGCCGTTTTCCCACAGCCTGAAATGTGGCAATCCCTACCAGTGCCGTTGCCCCGAATGCGCCAGGAGGGTAGCAGCACTCATGGGCGAGAAGCTCTTCACCGCAATCCGATTTGTCTACACCAACCCTGCCGCATAACCTCTTCTTTTGCATCGCTAGAGGCGGGGACCGATGCGACAACGGTTGCCGTTCCCCGACTTTTGAGTTTGGATTCTTATGGAAGTTGTGACAAATTGACAGAAATACGCGCGCAATCCGAGGCTTGTCGCGGCAGCAACTGCGCCAGGCTTTTCGGCATATTTCTTTTTCCTTCGCAGGAAGACTTGTGCACGTGCCGTTTGCTGCTCATCCTCTCCCTTTCCGAGAGAACGCGGAAAGAGGAAACCAAATTCTCTAGGGGCGTGAAGGGTCAGGACGGCACGCGACGGCTAGTGCGTCAAAACGCTCCGTAGAGTTTGAGCAAGTCCTTATGGTACGGCTTGACCAATTCCTCATGGTCCTGCTCATACACCAAAGCCAGGGCCTTTAGCTTGTCCATGCTCGGCACGCTTGTGCCGCGTTCGATGTCGCGGAGATAGGTCCGGCTGACGTGCAAGGCTTTGTTGTTTTTCTGCTGTGCAATCCGATCCGTCCGGCGGTCCACTTCTCTCTGGTTGAACCCACACTGCTCCCGCAGCCTGCGCATCCGATGCCCTTGCTTAGCCCAGTGTGCCTTTCGAGGCGCTGCGATCTTTTTCCCGGCTGCCAAAGGCATTCTTCTGCCCCTACGACCGTAGCCAAGTCGTCGCCCACCCGCGCTGTCCTGTGACAGCAAGCCACTGAGCGCCTCGACTGCACTCTCGACCCTATTCAGTACGGTCCGGAGGCGCGCGAACTCCGGCCTCAAGGCCTTGAGCACCTGTTCCAGGCTTCGCATAGTGCCCCCCATTGCCACACATCGTAACACCCACGGGTTTGCTCTCTTGGCGCCTGCCCTCGCTTCGTTCTACGCTGTCTCCTGCCTTCCTTCCACGTCGTACCGTCGGCTCACATTCGTGGCCAAATCAGGAGTGTGAAGCGCCCGCATAACCCGCGTGTCTCTACCGTCAGTCCCTCTGCCCTCAACCCTCGAGTCCGCGCAGCCGAGCCCTCAATGACCGGGCGGAGCAGACTTTGGAAGTCGCTATCCGCCGTGGTCCACTCCACCTCTGGTTCCCCGCGGCGAACAAACCGGTATTCGAGCGGCGGAGGGATGAACTGGAAGCCTTCGATCTCTCCCTCCACCGACAGAACGATTGTGTCGCCGTAAGCACCCTCCAACGAGAGAATCACGTGCGGCCCCCTTCGCCTTACGGACTCTCAATCTGCAACCGCTCGCGAGGGTGAATTTCCTTCCAGAACGCGATCGGAATCTCGACCAGGATCTGCGACTCCCGCAGCACTCGTTGGGCTAGAAGCACTGTATCGGCCAGATCCAACCAGTCTTCGTCCCCTGCACAGCCAAAGCTTCCCTCTTCATATCGGATCAAACCTCCAGTGGACACAATCGTGCCCACCAGTTTCTTCAACACCTCTTGCTCCTTCGTCATCTCCCACGCTCCGTTCTTCATTGTTCTTCCTTACGGGCTCACGTCGCAGCATGCCGCCGGCTCTCCCAGGCGCTGGCGCGAGGTGGGCAAGCATGAGGAAAGAGAGGTGCGCAGAACTCATTTCGCGCTAGGCAGCCACGATGGATAGGTTGCCTCCTGGTCGGTCATACGGCAGGGAGCGGCTCCTGACTCGAAGCTCAGTCGCCTACTCATCGAGCTTCATGTCGGCGGCGGGGTGGCCCCCGGTAGTAGAGGCTGGACCGGCTGACCGCGGTGATGCTCTGGCCGTAGGTCAAGGGTTCCCCGGCGACTAGCTTTTGGGCGCCTCCGACCAAGTTGCTTTCGATCATCGCTCCGATGATGCGTTGGTCTCCTCCGGCGATCTGCTTCATCACATTTCGACAAACTGACGGCTGCTTTGTGTAATCCCTGTTGCTGTTGGCGTGGCTGCAATCGACCATGACACGTGGCGCCAGCTTCGCTTCCTGCAGTTGCGTGCAAACTTCGTCGATAGAATCGGCCGTGAAGTTTTGTAGCCTTTCTTCCACCTCGCAGGATGACATGGCAGTCGGGATTGCCAGTCGTCAAGAAGATCGCTGACTGGCCGTGTTTTGTGTGGCCAAGGAGGCAGTGGGAATAGGTCGCCGACTGAATCGCCTCGATGGCAATTCGCACGTCCCCGGAGGTTCCGTTCTTGAACCCGACGGGACAGGAAAGACCGGAAACCAACTGCCGGTGAAGTTGGCTCCCGGTGGTGCGTGCTCCAATGGCTCCCCAACTCACAAGACCGGCTACATACTGGGCGACGATCACGTCCAGGAATTCGGTCCCCGCAGGCACGCCCATTTCCGCCAGGTCAAGAAGGAGATGGCGAGCCATCCGCAAACCCTCATTAATTTTGAATGACTGATCCAGGTGGGGATCATTGACCAGCCCCTTCCACCCAATGGCGGTGGGGGGCTTCTCGAGGTGGACGCGCATCAGAATGTGCAAGTCTTCTTGACAGTTCGTGCCTCGCCTGGTTGAGCAATCCGGCATACTCGCGAGCGGCCTTTGTGTCGTGAATGGAGCACGGTCCGACCACAACAATCAGCCGATGATCCTGGCCATTCAGAATGTCACGAACCTGTTTGCGGGCCTCATGTACAGTCTGAGCAGCCGGTCGGTGACGGGCAGCTCCTCCTCGAGAAACACAGGAGGCAGAAGAACTTTAGTCCACCTAATGCCCAGGTCTTCGTGTGGTAAGGCATCCGCTCTTCACCGCCGTCGACGTTCTGTTTCGTTTCTTTGATCTGTGGTAGCTTGCTGTCGGCTCTTAACGGATAAACTAAACCCGGCAGGGTTTTTCCAACCCTGGAAACCACGCTTTCGCAAGCGCTTGCGACAAGTCGCCGATTAAATCATTTGCGTCTTCAATCCCGACGAACAGACGCACCAAATCACACGGCAGTCCATTGTGGAGGCGCAGGCTCGGTGCACACTGGCATGGGGCATGGACGCAGGCATGCTGACTGACGAGGCCACACTACCCCGTGCTGACCTCAAACCCGAACGCTTCGAGCACCTCGGAGGGCACGTATTTGTCGTCCTTGTTCCGGTACACCCAGTCCCGCAGCGCGACAGACGTCAGGTAGTCACGGGGAGAAAGATGGAGGTCTTCGACAACTTTCTCGAAACAACTCCCGGCGGCAACTGGGGCCGCAATCGCCGCCGGGTTTGTGAAGTGGGGGTTGCCGCGCCTCACCGCTGGTGTCCTCATCGTTAAGATACCGCGTCCGGAGAAGGGTTGGCAACGCTCGGGGCAGGGCCATTAGCTTAAGATCATCGAAACTCAATATCCCAGCAGCATAACGTCCACCGCGCACCAGCCAGCTTTTGTGGAACTGCTTCTGGACAGGATTCTGGCCTTCAAGATGCTGAATGATTTAAGAAGCTACTCAGAAAGGAATCTCCTGGTCATCGATGGGAGACGGAGCCGTGGGCTCGGCCGCATCTCGCCCCGAGTTCCGGAGACGCCGCCACTCAGCCTGGAATAGCCGCAAACTTCGTCTACTGAGGGCTCACGCCCTGATCACCAAAATCGTGGGCACACACCGTCATCAGCTAACCTCCAGCGGTCGCCGGATCATCGTGGCTATCCTCAGTGCGTTACGCTCCACAGTTGCCCAGCTCACGCCTGTGACAGCCCAACTAACCGCAGTCGCAGCCTAGACGCCTTGAAAATCTTTGCAAACGAAAAAGATTTTGGAGGTTAATGTCATAGAGTGCCCGGTTTCTCCGCTGGCGTTTCAAGGGTGTGAGCCGCAGTCGTAGTATTGGTTGATTGGTTCAGGCCGCGGGACTGTTCTGGGCTGGCCGGAACATCCGGAAACGGGTCAAGCCGTTCTTTGCGGGCCAGAATGCGGAACCGACGTGATTGATGGTCAATCTTCCTCCTCATCTTGGCGTCAAAGCTCACGCGGCGCTCTGTATCCCTTGGACTCAGGGACGAGTAGAACGATTAGCGGCAGTAGTCGAACGTAGCTACGAATCAGACTCATTCTTCAAACCCACATGAGGCACATTAAGGACTCTGTTTCGCCGAACAGCACTCGACAAAATCCTTCCAGGTTCGGAGATTGACTTATTCCGACCTGTCCCACCCCCGCATACGCGGCCACCAGCGGTGGACATTCCGGCAATACTCTTGGTACTCTGCCCCGAATTTCCTGCGCAACGTCGGCTCCTCATAGAAGACGACGAATAGATGGACGCCAAGGGCAACCGCAGCGACGCAAGCAATCGCCACTGGATTCGGATGCCCGAACACGACCCACAGCCCAACCCAGCCCGCTGCGAATCCAACGTACATGGGGTTCCGCACGTAGCGGTAGAAGCCCACGACCACGAGTCGCCTCGGCGGGGCGACCGGTGCAGGTGTTCCGCGCCCGGTCCACCCAAAGTCCCAGATGCATCTGAGTGCAACAGCGAATCCCAGCACGGACGGAATTGCTGCCATCCATCGCCAGCGCGCCGCACCCACCATCTCCACGCTGAAGCCGATCCATCGGGGCAGGAGCCAGAACCAGAGGGCGAAGAATGCCGCGCCCACTGCAAGCCAGGCGAGTGCCGTTGCCCATTGATTCCCGTGTATGATCCCGGATCCACTTCTCGGCTCTCGGTTTGTCATAGGCTCTCCCTTGCTCACTGATCTTCCTGCTTACCATCTATAGACATTTACGAAGAATCAAGCCGAAAGTTACGCTACGCACGACAGGAATTAGCTTTGATTGGGAACCCAGCCCACGACTCCATGCTACTAGTGTTCAGTATGCAGTTCGCGTCCGAGAAAAGACCCCGCCAGCAGAAAGTGTTCAACCTCTCCCCGTCTTCTGTAAAGAGAATCGGTACTGCTTACGTGTCTGCGTCTTTACCTATTGACGGGAATTCGGCTTGTGGAACGTGACATCCTGGACTTGAGTTCTCAACTGCCGAAGTGCTCCTGGATTACGGGCTTAACCGGAAATCGACGACCACCGACGCCGATTTCATTTGCACGGGTACGGATCTGCATTGCCAGAATGCAGTTCCAAGTTCAATCTGCCGCTTTCTGCCCCTTAGCCTCGCTTGCTTCTTGTCTTGGTTTGACTAAACTGTGGGCACGTTTTTTCTTCGGTCGCAGTGACGCCGGGTTCGAACCCTCAAAAAGGCGAGTACGGTAATGACAAAGCCGTTTGGTTCTCGTGACCTTGCTTTCAACATCCAGCAGCAAGCCCATGATCGGGCTGAAGAAGAAGCGCGATCTATTCCTTGGCAACTCCTGCAGGAAGCAAGATCCCAATATATTGATTGGCAAGAGTTTTATTTTTGGGCTCGCTCTGTAATGGAGGGCGAAGGGTCTGTGCCGACGTGGTTGGCGGAGCAAATCGAGGATCGGTGCCCAGGCTTCATCGAAGAGGACCGACGCTACACTGCGGAACATGCCGATGATGGGTTCCTCACCCCCGTCAGACTCGGTTCTTGGATCGACGAGCACGTTTTCGAGTTTGCCAGGAAAGGTGGCTGGCTTAACGCGATTTCCTACTACACGGTGCGCGAGGCGCGGTATCAGCGCGCCTCTGTTTGCTGGTCTCAATCTGTGGATCGGTGGAGGAAAGCGCGACCCATCCGGTATTCGTCCTTTGAGGAATGGCTCGGGGAGGCCGACAAGTGTGACGACACGGCCAATCTAGCACCCGAGATTCGTAAGGAAAGACAATGTTTCAAGCTGGCCAGTCCTGAAAAACTAGCCCAGGCTGTCACCAGCTACGTCGATTGGGAAGCATTTGCTTATTGGTGCCGACCAGCACTCGAAGCCGGTGCCCCACTCCCCGACGTAGTTTCCTCCGAACTTCAGTGCCGGTGTCCCGGATTTGTTGAGTTCAATGAAAGCGCCCGCGACGAGGATCATCTGATTCAACAGGACTGGCACAGACTCATGGTATGGATCGCCGAGCATTTTTTCATCGAGTCGAAAAGAGAAGGTTGGTTTGATGCCATTCTGATTTCCGTCCGCAATCACCCGCGCGCCATTCGCACGCTGGAATACTGGGAATACTGCGATGACAGGTGGGCCTCCGCCCTGCCGGTGCCCTATCCCTCATTTGAGTATTGGCGTCGCAATGCTGACCGGTACGTAGACCTCGGCGCAAACTGAGCCACCTTGCCCAAGACCGCGGTGGGAGCCATACGTCTCCATGGCGCTAGCGGGGTAGAAGTCGGCCATTGCATCCTGTCCTAACTCCCAGGACAACAAATCATACAGGTTGTGGAAAAAGGGGCTGCTACAGTGGGATTGGCGAAGCCTTTCTCAGGTTCGGAAGGACGTTGTAATTTTCCAGGATGCGTCACCGGAGAATTACCTGAAGCTCCAGCTATGGCCTCGTATCTGACCTGAACCAGACGCTCCTCGTCAATAATCGAGCGCCGAGCGAGAGCGCAGACAGACCAGCTACGACCGCGAAAACAATGCCGACTACGCTAAGCAGGCCAGCAGCTGGCACGGCGCGAGGCAGCAGAGTTTGCAGTTCCGTCTTTATCCCCACGCTGCCTAGAAGGAATACTACGCCGGTTGCTACGAAGACAGCTCCACTCAGGAAACTGCCGAGCCGTTGAACGACGGTTCTTGGCACCCAACCTTTTGACCCAAAGCCACGCCACGGCGTGCTGCGGGTTACGTTGGGTGCGGGCGTATGGATTTGGTGCAAGCTACCTCCGTGGAGATTCGGCCTGAAGCTATGCCAAAGAAGCTCGTCGCTTCGTGCAAATGCGAAGCATACGATACACGAGGACAAACCCGCTTGTCCGGCCAAAACGACAACCGTCCGTTGTCCGCGCGGTTTGGTGGAGTGGCAGATCTTGCCAGGCGCACCGCGCTAGGTCCATTGGCCACTTGGTCGTGGACCGCGAATCTGAGCGCGTTTCTCCAGAAGGGGGGAGAAGTGGAGTGCACGATTTGTGGTTACCCAGCATGATCAGCTTGTAATGCTCGAAGCGCGCGCGCAGCCCTTTGAATTGGGCTAGTCCTTTGGAACGACGATGACCTCCACGTCTAGCGATTCCGAAGAGAGCTTTCGCCCGTAGCTTTCAACTCCGCGCGGGTCCCTGATCAATCCTGGCGGATCGTACACCAGGCAGACCAACTTCTTACAGTTGCTGTGGTGCCTGTAGTGCGCCGCATCCTCCATAAGCTCGAAGCATACTTCCTTATCAGCAACCATGGTCCGGGTCATTTTTGCCTCAACGACGATCTGCTGGTTCTTTAACAGGAAGTCCGTCCGCGACCCATTGCCGCCAAACGACGGCGTTGGCTTTTCCGCTCGAACGTCATCGAAATGAAGCCGCAGCAGCGCGTTCAACAAGTCTTGAACGTCGTACGAGTCGTTTATTTGCAGGGCTTGGCGCTTTTGACCCTGGAGTTGAACCGCCACGGCGTGAAGCCGGTTACAGAGCAGCCGGACAATTGAGAGGGCATCGGCCTCGCTCAGTATCCGAACCGCTTGCCCTGTCGCGTACATGCTCTGCCTTTGTAGTTGCCCGATGCACGCCTGAAGCAACGCTTTGCGTTTTCGCTGTGTCGCATTGTCGCTGACGATGGGGGGAGAAGGAATTGGGTTTCTCTTGGGCGCTCCACGAAGCAGCATATTTCACCTTTTCGGCCTGCTATTTGAGAGATGATCGCGATTGCCCTGCGTTGGGACAGGAGACGTGTGTCTTAATACCTTCATACCTTCTTCACTCGTTTTTCTCCTGATTGAATCGGCCTTGCCGGTGGTGCAAATGCAGAAAGATTTTTATTTTTGTTTTTCACGAGTGCTTCCTTGTCTTGGCCTTGTTTCACGATTGCGAAGCCCGGGGGGAGGAAGGGCTGCGGGGAGGAAGGGATACGTGATCCAGGCATCGAATCGTCTGGAGTGGAACGTACAACTGACTATACGATCGGGACCGAGAACCGACGCAATCGAACTTACTTCAGCACGCGGGGAGAGTGGGTTCGGCTGGAGTGGGGCGAGGTTACATCCGTACGAAATCCGAGGCAATCAGGGGAATACCTTAGAAATCTGTGCAAATCCTCGTGAACTCAGGTCCCGTCTTGCTTTCGCTTTTCCGGTATCAGACACGGCTCAAGCCGTCAGCACGTCTATAAAAAGAGATGTCAAGAGAAACACTCCGCCTGCGACCAGATTGCTTTCCCGATATCCGGCCACCGCTTGTTGAGCCAAGGATGTTCCGTGTTTCGGTCCCTGAAATTTGGTTCGCCGCTCGACCCTGCTGGACGAAGCGTTGGGTCTGGCTGACGCACAGATTGGTAAAGGTCAAACAGAATTTCGTTCTTAATCTCATTTCCCGCACCTCACTTCTGACGGCTCGTGGCCTTAGGCGATTCGGAACACGGCAAAATAGCTCGTAAGTGCCATTTACGCGTGTGGCTGAAGTGATTAGCGTGTGGGCAACCCGACCCCAGACAACTCCAGTTCCTTCTCCGAGTTCGAGGCTTGGTCGCGACTTCCGTTGGTGAGCTTTTGAAAAAGAGGTGCCTATGGCCACCTCTACCACAAGGGCGAACCTGGATTGAGAACTTTGGGCAGACTCCAGCCAGGAGAACGTCATAGGGACGCGATGCTGCTCCGTGTGCAACGGAATCTTCCGAAAAGCCAGGCTGTGCCTCGATCAGATCCGCAGCAGTGGTTGTGAGTGAGCGTTGCGATGGCAAAATTAATTGAGTTCTATGTGCCGGACGGGTTCCAAAAGATCGCAAAATGGATTCCGCCCGAGCAACGCGGCAAGGTTATTCCGTTTCCCGCGCCGGAGAAGAAGTCGGCGTGAGTTCGGGCACTGCGCCAAATACGGGAGCCCGCCCCTCGCTGTTGCTCTTTCGCCGGCAGGGCAATTGAAGGTGACCACTGATAGCCACGCTCGATGGGAGCGCGAAAAGTGGGCACGCTGTTCAGCCCTCACTGTCAGGATAGGACCCGAGTCACAACGGATCTCGCGCTTGGAAGAGACAGGTCAGTCTGCACTAGTTAGTTCTACTTCCCGGAATGAAGCGGGCGTGAAAAGGTGAATGAAATTTTCTCGTAACCGACTACTCGCAGCTAGCGGGAGTTTACTGCGAGCCCTCGAGTAGAAGTCCAGGCAGCGCCGCTAAGTCTTTTCCGGCACAGTAGTTCTGCAAGTTCCCTTTGTCAACTCTAGGTATTACCCTGTAGTAAATAGAT
>Ga0066659_10000509_pt1 | contig 14590 bp, 17 predicted proteins | sample GraSoiAngelo_108_FD_75176 | JGI IMG/M metagenome (GOLD analysis project Ga0066659, IMG submission 75176) | Grasslands soil microbial communities from the Angelo Coastal Reserve, California, USA - 14_0903_09_40cm | ecosystem: Environmental > Terrestrial > Soil > Grasslands | place: USA... | reverse complement strand
TCGCCGCCTCCGTGCAGATCGAACGATGTGCCGAGATATTTCATGGCCATCGCGGAGCACTCGATGTGCCATCCGGGCCGGCCCGGTCCCCACGGACTCTCCCAGGCGGGCTCGCCGGGCTTCGAGGCCTTCCAGAGCGCGAAATCACGGGGGTCGCGCTTGCGCTCGTCCACCTCGACGCGCGCGCCCGCCAGCAGCTCGTCGAGATTCTTGCCCGACAGCCGCCCGTACGGAGGGAAGCTGCGGATCGCGAAGTAGACGTCGCCCTCGACCGGGTAGGCGTGGTCGGTGGCCACCAGGCGCTCGATGAGCTCGATCATCTCCGGCACGTGCTCGGTCGCCTTCGGGTCGACGTCGGGGGCCAGGACTCCGAGCGAGGCCATGTCCTCGCGCTCGGCGGCGATGAAGCGCTCGGCGAATTCCCGCGCGGTCACCCCGCCGTCGTTGGCGCGCTTGATGATCCGGTCGTCGACGTCGGTGTAGTTCTTCACGAACGTGACCCGATAGCCCTTGAAGGTGAGGTAACGGCGGATCACGTCGAAGACGATCGCGCTCCGGGCGTGTCCGATGTGCGAGTAATCGTACACCGTCACTCCGCACACGTACATGCGGACTTCGCCCGGTGTGAGCGGAACGAATTCCTCCTTCGTTCGCGTCATCGTGTTGAAGATCCGGATCATGCCGTCACCTCGACGCTGACCACCGCCATCGCCGCCATCCCTTCCTGCCTGCCCACCAGGCCGAGTCCTTCGGGGCTCTTCGCCTTCACGCTCACGCGGTCGGTCTCGAGCCCGAGCGCGTCGGCCAGCCGCTTGGCCATCTCCGGCAGCAAGGGCGCCAGGCGCGGAGCCTGAGCGAGCACGGTCGCGTCCACGTTGACGAGCCGGCCCCCGCGCGCGGTGACCAGGTCGACCACGCTCCGGAGGAGCCGCAGGCTTGAGATACCTCGATAGCGCGGATCGGTGTCGGGAAAATGTCGACCCAGGTCGCCCAGCGCCAGGGCCCCGAGCAGGGCCTCGCCGACCGCGTGCGACAGCACGTCGGCGTCCGAATGCCCGGCGAGCCCGCGATCGGACTCTACCGTAACGCCGCCCAACACGAGCGGCCGGCCGGCCGCAAGCGGATGGAGGTCGAATCCGAAGCCGACGCGTGTCACCGGGCCCACGCTCGACGCGCCCGGCGAAGATCCTCCGGTGTGGTGATCTTCACATTTTCGACGAGCCCCCGCACCACACGCACCTGATGACCGAGCCGCTCGACGAGCATCGCGTCGTCGGTGCCGACGACCCCGTCACGCCGAGCCTTTTCGTGGGCCTCGCGTAGTAGAGCGGCCCGGAACGCCTGGGGCGTCTGAACCGCCCACAGCTCCGAGCGGTCCAGCGTCGCTTCGACCATATCCTGCCGCACGCGCTTGATGGTCTCGGTGATCGGCAAGGCGCAGATGGCCGCGCCCGACTCGGCCGCCGCGCCCACGACGGCATCGATGAGCCCGCGCGTGATCAGCGGTCGGACGGCGTCGTGGACGACGATGATGTCGGTGTTGCCGGGGACCGCCTGCAGGGCGAGCCACACCGAGTCCTGTCGCATCCCACCGCCCCGGACGACCATCACTGGCGCGCGGCGCGTGATCGGCGCCAGAGCGCGGCGCGTGCGCTCCACGTGAATCTCGGGTGCGGCGACGACGATCGCGATCACGGCGGGATGGCGCGTGAAGTGAGCGACCGTCTCCGTCAAGATGGAAACGCGCCCGAGCCTGATGAACTGCTTCGGAAGACGACCGCCGAAGCGCGTGCCCACGCCACCAGCCGGGATGACGACCGCCAACTTCTGTGCCTTCGGCCCTTCGGGCATTACCTTCCCTTATTCACAGGCGCGCTTCGGCCGGGCGGGGCCCCAGCCCCGCGACGGCCTGCAGCGCGCACCGCGTCAGCTGAGGAGCGCGGTCAGGGCGTCGCTGACCGTGGCGACGCCGCGGATGTCGAGCGACGCCTTCATCGGCTCGAGGACGTTGCTCTGAGGCACGATCGCCCGGCGAAAGCCAAGCGCGGCGGCCTCGCGCAGGCGCAGCTCGAGCCCGGCCACCGCGCGGACCTCGCCGGTGAGCCCGACCTCGCCGACCACGAGCACGTCCGGCGGCACGACGCGATCCATGTAGCTCGACGCCGCCGCGACGACGATCCCGAGATCGGCCGCCGGCTCGGTGACGCGGCCGCCTCCGGCGACGTTGACGTACACGTCCTGGCTTCCCAGCGGAACGCCGGCGCGCTTCTCCAGCACCGCCAGCAAGAGACACACGCGATTGTAGTCGGCGCCGAGCACCGTGCGCCGCGGAGTGCCGATGGACGCCTGCGAGACGAGCGCCTGGAGCTCGAGCAGCACCGGTCGCGTGCCCTCGAGACTCGAGACGACGACCGAGCCCGGCGCCTCCCGAGGCCGCTCGGCGAGGAAGAATCCCGACGGGTTCTTCACCTCGACCAGCCCGCCCTCCACCATCTCGAAGACGCCGATCTCGTTCGTCGAGCCGAATCGGTTCTTCACGGCCCGGAGCACGCGGTACGAGTGATGGCGCTCTCCTTCGACGTAGAGGACCGTGTCGACCAGGTGCTCGAGCACGCGCGGTCCGGCGAGCGCACCTTCCTTCGTGACGTGGCCGACGAGGAAGGTGGCGATACCGAGCCCCTTGGCGAGCGTCATGAGGCGCGCGCCGCACTCGCGCACCTGAGCGACGCTGCCCGGCGCCGATTCCAGATCGGGCAGGAACACCGTCTGGATCGAGTCGATGACGAGCGCGCGAGGCTTCACGTCGTCCAGGTGGCCTTGGACCACCGACAGGTCGTTCTCCGGCCACAGGAGGAGCCCATCGGTGGCGATACCGAGCCGATCGGCGCGCATCTTCACCTGCGCGGCCGACTCCTCGGCGGTGACGTACAGCACCGGCGGGGCGGCCTGCGCCAGCGCTCGGGCCGCCTGCAGCAGGAGGGTGCTCTTGCCGACGCCCGGATCTCCGCCGATCAGCACCAGCGAGCCGCGGACCACGCCGCCGCCCAGCACGCGATCCAGCTCGCCGATGCCCGTGCGCACGCGGTCGTCTCGCTCCATCGAGATGTCCTTCAACGGACGCGGCCGGCCGGAGGCCACGCTGGACCGCCGCGACGTGCGCGGCGAGACCTGCCGTTCTTCGACGAGCTGGACCCAGCTGTTACCGGAGCGTCGGCAGTCGGGACACGTGCCGGGCTTCGGGCTCGTGAAGCCGCACTCCTGGCAGCGATAGACGCTAGCGTCGCGTGTCGTCATCCTTGGACTTGGTCCCCTTGTCCCCGAGACTGCGAATCATCGTTCTCAGGAGGAAGCTCCGCTGGGCGCCGTCGAGAATCGTGGCGAGACGCTCGTAGATCGTCGGGTCCGCGATGAGCAGGCCCATGGTTCCCTCGCCGTCATTGATCTTCTCGCTGATCGATTTCAGGTTGGCGACGGCGGTTCTCAAATCTTGCATGGTGAGCGACAGCGCGCCGTCGTCGCCGGAGTCGGCCACCAGGCTCCCGAGTGTTCCCTTGCCGCCGGCCACCCGATCCGAGACCAGGCGCAGGTTGTGCGCGACGGCCCGGAGGTCGTCGAGGACCGCCTTGTACTTCGGATCGAAGAGGAGGCCGGGCAAGAGTCCCGGCTCGCGCTCGGGCTGCTCCACCATCGCGCTGATCCGGTCCATCGCCGCGACGAACCGCTTCGCCGACGCGGTGCTCTCGGGCGAGACCAGCACGCCGGCCGCGCCCTGCCCCTTCTCGACTCGCTCGAGCAAGGTCTGCGTCGTCGCGATCAGCTCGTTGACCCGGCGCAGGGCGACCGGCTCCTCGTAGACGAGCGCGTGCGCCCATCCGCGGCCGTGCTCCACCTGATCGACCACGCGTCCGAGCTTGTTCACCGTCGTCGCGGCATCTTCGATCATCTTCGACTTGTTGACCTGCTCCGCCGTCTCGCGTAGCGCGTCGGCGAGCGCCGCGACGTTCTTGGCCGTCTCGGCGCCGGCGGCGATCACGCGGCCGAAGTCGGCCGGGTCGCGCGAAGCCAGCACCTCGCCCGCGGCCACCGCCGGCGCGCTCGCATCTCCGACGGTGATCTCCACGATCCGGTCGCCGAGCAATCCCTGGGTCTCGATGCGCGCGACCGAGTTCTTCCGAATCCGATCGGAGAAGCGTCGGGCGATCGTGAGGTCGACCCGCACTTTGCCGCCCGGCTGCGGAGGAAGATTCACGGCCGAGACGCGCCCGATCTGCACCCCGGCGAGCCGGACCGTCGCGCCCTCGACGAGCCCGCCCACTTCGGTGAAGTCGGCGTGGATCGTATATCGCGCCTCGAACAGCCGCGCCCGGGCCCCGAGCGCGTAGACCAGACCGAGAAAGGTCGCGAGGGCCACCAAGACGAAGATGCCGACCCGGAACTTCACCGCGGTCTCGCGCTTCTCGCTCACGAGGCGCCTCCTGCCGTGCCGCCGGCCAGGAATGCCTGGACCGCCGGATTGCTCCCCTCGAGCACCTCGTCGACCGGCCCGAGCGCCGCGAACTGCCCCGCGATCAGGACGGCCACGCGGTCGGCGACCGTCCGGGCCAGCTCCACGTCGTGGGTGACGACCATCGCCGTGTCGCACACCCCGCCGCGCAGGTGCAGCATCAGGTCGGCGACCAGCTTGGAGTTCGTCGGATCGAGCCCGGCCGTGGGCTCGTCGAATAGCAGCATCTCCGGCTCGACCGAGAGGGCGCGGGCGATCCCGACGCGCTTGCGCATGCCGCCGGACAGCTCCGAAGGCAGCAGCGGCAGTACCTCGCTCGAGAGACCCACGACCGACAGGTTGTGAACGACACGCTCGTCGATCTCCGCCTCCCCGAGGCTCGTGTGCTCGCGAAGAGGATACGCGACGTTGTCGTGAACGGACAGCGAATCGAAGAGCGCCGCGCTCTGGAACACGTAGCCCATCCGGCGGCGCAAGGGCAGCAACGACTCCTCCGAGAGGTGCTCGATGCTGCGCCCGAAGACCCGAAGCCGACCGCCGTCCGGTTGGATCAGGCCCGCGACCAGACGGAGGAGGACCGTCTTGCCGGCGCCGCTCCCGCCCATCACGACCAGGGTCTCGCCCTTGGCGAGCTCGAACGAGACCCCACGCAGCACCGCGTTGGCGTCGAAGCTCTTCCGCAGATCGGTCGCCTCGACGATCGGCTCCGGCATGCCCGTCAATAGAAGAGCGTCAAGAAGAGCTTGGTGATGAAGAAGTCCGACACGATGACCCCCATGGTCACGTGCACGACGGTCGACGTCGTCGCCCGTCCGAGCCCCTCGGTCCCGCCCTCGGTGCTGAGACCGTTGTAGCATCCGATGAGCGTTACGATGATCCCGAAGAACACCGATTTGCCGACACCGGTCAGGAAGTCCTTCGGCACGACCCAATAGGTCGTGATGTTCCAGTACGCGTACACGTCCGCACCGCGTTCCAGGTACATGATCAGCATACCGCCGAGCACGCCGACCGCGTCCGCCAGCACCGTCAGGAGCGGGAACACGATGAGCGCCGCCAGCACACGAGGCACGACGAGGCGCTTGATGTAGTTCACGCCGAGGGTGCGCAGCGCGTCGATCTGCTCGGTCACCTTCATCGAACCGAGCTCGGCGGTGATGCCCGAGGCAACCTTTCCGCCGACGAGAATCGCCGTCAGGACCGGTCCGAGCTCCCTCAAGATCGCGAGGGCGGCGATCGGGCCGACGTAGCTCTCCGCGCCGAAGCGGGCCATGTTGACCGCGCTCTGGATCGTGAACACCATGCCGGTGAAGATGGCGGCCGTCAGCGCGACGCCGAGCGACCGCACGCCCATCACCTCGATCTCCTGCACGACGAGACGGAAGTACTTCGGCGGCAGGGCGAGGCTCCGGAAGACCTGGCTGGTGAGAAGGCCAACCCCGCCGTACCACACGACGGTTCGTCTCAGATAGGCTTCCATCCCCTCAGTCCCCGCGCTCCTTCGCGAAGCTCTCCACGAAACGCCGAAAGTCGGCGCGCCACGCGTCGAACGCCGCCGGCGGCGCCGCATAGGCGAAATCGTAGACGCAGCCGTCTTCCTTCAGCACGTACGCCTCGACTCGCGTCGGCGAGCCGTCGGCGGCCACCCGACCGTCGAGCACCCGGTGCATGGCAACCCGCCCGTTCACCGAGATCTCGTTCCGCTCGATGGTCGCGCGGTCATGAAGCCCGATCAACAGCTGATCGAGCAGGAGACCGGCGCTTCGCGACCTCGCGCGATCGTCGCACTCCGCGTTCGCCAACATCGCCGCCATCCCGTCCTGATGCCTGAGCTCGAGATCGGCCTTGCTCTCGGTGGCCACCGACCAGTCGGCGCCCGGCAGCGTGAGACGATATCCCTTGGTCGAGTGATAGACGCCGTTCTCGATCCGCCGGCCGGCGGCGGCGCACCCGGTGAATACAAGCACGGCCCCCAGCGCGAGCACCAGCGGCGCCTGGCACACGCGCCGGCTACCGATCCGGCGTGGGCCGTGCCGCGTGGCGTCGCGCCAGCTCTTTCAGGACCTCGCGGAGCGGTATCCCACGCGCGCCGAGCAGCACGAGGGTGTGGAACCACAGGTCGGCGACCTCCTCGGTGACGCGCCGGTCGCCCTCGCCGCCGAGCGCCGCGGTGATCACCTCGGTCGCCTCTTCACCGATCTTCCGGCACATCTCGGGCTCGCCGGCCGCCAGCAAGCCGGCCACGTACGATCCCGAGGGCCGGTCCCTCTTTCTGTCCTCGATCGTGCGCTCGAGCCTTTCGAGCATGGTCGAGGGGGCTGGGCACGGATCGGGTCCGGCGCCCCCCTTGAGCGCCGTGAAGAAGCACGTGCGCTGCCCGGTGTGGCAGGCCACGCCTTCCTGATGGACCTGAACGAGGAGCGTGTCGCCGTCGCAGTCGGCGTAGACGGACTGGACGTGCTGAACGTGCCCGGAGCTCTCGCCCTTTCTCCACGGCTTGCCGCGCGAGCGCGACCAGAAGTGGGTCACGCCGCTCGACAGGGTCGCTTCGACGGCGGCGCGGTCCATCCATGCGACCATGAGAAGCTCGCCGGTGTCGGCCTCCTGAACGACCGCCGGGAGCAGGCCCTGAGCGTCGAACCGAAGCTCGTCGAGCGTCACGGCTCGGTTCGCACCTCGACGCCTCGTCCACGCAGATACGCCTTGGCCTCGGCGATGGTGTGGGTTCCGAAGTGGAAGATCGAGGCGGCGAGCGCCGCGTCGGCGCAGCCGTCGACGAGACCCTCATAGAGATGCTCGAGCGAGCCGGCGCCGCCCGAGGCGATCACGGGGACCGAGACGCTCTGCGACACCGCGCGCGTGAGCTCGAGGTCGTAGCCGTCCTTGGTTCCGTCGCGGTCCATGCTCGTCAGGAGGATCTCACCGGCGCCGAGCGCGACGGCCTCGCGCGCCCAGTCGATCGCGTCGCGCCCGGCCGGGCGACGTCCGCCGTGGGTGGAGACGCCCCAGCGAGGCGGCTCGTCGGGCCGAGCAGGCTCGCGCCGGGCGTCGATCGCCACGACGATGCACTGGCTGCCGAAGCGCTCGACGGCTTCGCGGATCACCGCCGGGCGCTCGAGGGCGGCGGTGTTCAGCGAGATCTTGTCGGCTCCGGCGCGGAGCAAGCGCCGCACGTCGTCGACCGAGCGGATGCCGCCACCGACGGTCAGCGGCATGTAGATGCCTTCGGCCGTCCGGCGAACGACGTCGAGCATCGTGTCGCGCGCCTCGTGCGAGGCGGTGATGTCCAGGAACACGAGCTCGTCGGCCCCCTGCGCGTCGTAGGCGAGCGCCGCCTCGACCGGATCGCCGGCGTCGCGCAGATCGACGAACCGCACGCCTTTGACGACGCGGCCGTCCTTCACGTCGAGGCATGGGACGACGCGCTTGGCCAGCACGCTCAGCCTCGAGACGAGCCGGCCGGCCCGGTGCCCGCCGCCGCGACTTCCTTCGCCCGCTGCAAGTCGATCGCTCCGGTGTAGGGCGCGCGGCCGACGACCGCTCCGACGACTCCGGCGATCGTCGCCAGCCGTCCCAGATCCTCGACGCGTCCGACCCCGCCGGACGCGAGGATGGGCATGGCGACCTCGCGCGCGAGGGTGGCGGTGACCTCGACGTTGGGTCCGGTCTCCGTGCCGTCGCGACTCACGTCGGTGTAGAGCAGCGCCGCCGCCCCGGCGTCGCGCGCCCGCGCGCCGACCTGCGCGAGCGTCTCGTCCACGACCTCGGTCCAGCCCTTGACCGCCACGCGCTGCCCCTTGGCGTCGACGGCGACGATGACCCGGCCGGCATGCCGCTGACAGACCTCGAGCAGAAACGCACGGTCGAGCGCCGCGCGGGTCCCGACCACGACCCACCGGGCGCCGGTCTCGAGCGCGGTTTCGACGGCGCGAAGATCACGTAGTCCGCCGCCGACCTCGACCGGTACCGGCGCCATGGCCGCGACGATCTTCGTGACGAGCGCGGTCTGCCGGGGCTCACCGGCGAACGCGCCGTCGAGATCGACCACGTGGACCCGCTCGGCGCCGAGCTCTTTCCACTGGTGCGCCACCGCGACCGGGTCCTCGGAGAACACGGTCTCGCGGTCGCTGCGGCCCTGGTGCAGGCGGACGCACCGCCCGCCGCGGAGGTCGATCGCCGGGATGACGATCACCGGCCGCTCTTCACCACGGCGGCGAAGTTCTCGAGCATCCGGAGCCCCCACCGCTGGCTCTTCTCGGGATGGAACTGCGTCGCATAGGTCCGCCCGACCTCGATGGCCGCGGCGAACCTGACGCCGTATTCACACCAGGCCACGCGAAGATCCTGCTTCGACCGCGCGTCCGGATAATACGAGTGCACGAAATAGAAGTGGGTGCCCGAGGGAATACCCTCGAAGAGCCTGAGCTCTCCCGCGTGCTCCACGCGATTCCATCCCATGTGCGGAATCTTGGGGCCGGCCGGCAGCCGCCGTACGGCGCCCGGCACGACGTCGAGCCCGCGCCCTTCGCCGAACTCCTCACTCGTCGAGAACAGCAGCTGATAGCCGAGGCAGATGCCGAGAAACGGCCGGCTGCCGTCGAGCGCCCGGCGGAGCGCTGGGACGAGGCCCAGGCGATCGAGGTTCGACATCGCGTCGTGGAACGCGCCGTCGCCGGGCAGCACCACGGCCTCCGCGTCGTCGACGGTCCGAGGATCCTGGGTGATCGACGCCGGAATCCCCACTCGGCGGAACGCCTTTTCGACGGAGCCGAGGTTCCCGCGCCCGTAGTCGACGATGGCAATCACAGGCTCGCCTCGCCTGCGGCTGCGGCTCGCACTGCGGCGATCACATTGTGCCCTTCGTCGACGGCAAGATCCCGGTGATTCGGGGATTCAGACGCGTCGCGTCGGCCAGCGCCCGCCCGACGGCCTTGAACACGGCCTCGGTGACGTGGTGCAGATTGTGACCGTAGTGCATGGTCACGTGCAGCGTGATCTCGGCGTTGAACGCGAAGGCGCGGAAGAACTCCTGCAGCAGATCGAGGTCGAAGTTCGACACCCGGGCGCGCGCGACCGGCACGCTGAAAACCAGGAAGGGGCGCCCGGACAGATCGACCGCTGAGGAGACCAGCGCCTCGTCCATCGGGATGTACGCGGTCCCGTAGCGGACGATCCCCCGCTTGTCGCCGAGCGCCTGACGGAGCGCCTGGCCCAGGACGATCCCCACGTCTTCCACGGTGTGGTGCTGGTCGACCTCGACGTCGCCCTGCGCGTCGACCGCGAGATCCATCAGTCCGTGCTTCGACCACGCCTCCAGCATGTGGCTGAAGAACGGGATCGGCGTCTGCACCTTGGAGGCGCCGGTGCCGTCGAGGTTCAGCTGGAGTGCGATCTCGGTCTCCTTCGTCTTGCGCTCGACGCGCGCCTGTCGGCCCGTCGTGTCGGCACTCATGAGCTCTTTCCTCCGTCGGTGTCGAGTCGCAAGGCGGCCGCGTTCCCGTGCCCGTCCAGCCCCTCGATGCGCGTCAAGGTCTTCAGATGCGGCGCGGCGGCACGCAATCCGCTGTGCGAGTATTCGATGACGCTCGAGCGCTTGACGAAATCTTCCGTCGAGAGCGGCGACGCGAACCGCGCCGTGCCCGCCGTCGGGAGCACGTGATTGGGCCCGGCGACATAGTCGCCGACCACCTCGGGCGTGTGCCCGCCCAGAAAGACCGCGCCGGCGTGCCTCACGCGCGGCAGCAGCGCCGTGGGCGCGGCCACCAGCAGCTCCAGATGCTCGGGCGCCAGCAGGTTGGCGAGCGTGATCGCGTCGTCGAGATTGCCCACGCGGATCAGCGCGCCGTTGGCCTGCAGCGACTGCACGGCGATCGCCCGGCGCGGCAACGTCTCGAGCTGTCGCGCGAGCGCACTCTCGACGCGCGGGATCAGCTCGTTGGCGTCGGTGACGAGGAGCGCGCGCGCCATCGGGTCGTGCTCGGCCTGGGCAAGCATGTCGCCGGCGATCCAGTCCGGGTCCGCGGTCGCGTCCGCGACCACGACGACCTCGCTGGGCCCGGCCACCATGTCGATCCCGACCTCGCCGAACACCCGAGCCTTGGCGAGCGCGACGTAGATGTTGCCCGGGCCGACGATCTTGTCGACCTTGCGGATCAGCGACGTGCCATAGGCGAGCGCCGCGACCGCCTGCGCCCCGCCGATTCGGTACCCCTCGGTGACACCGGCGATCCGCGCGGCGGCCAGCACCACGGGTTCGATCCGGCCGCCGGCCCCGGCGGGCGTGACGAGGACGATCTCCTTCACGCCGGCGACGCGAGCCGGGATGACCGTCATCAGTACCGTCGACGGATACGCCGCCCGCCCACCCGGAACGTACACCCCGACGCGGTCCAGCGCGCGGACCTCTTGACCCAGGATCGAGCCGTGCTCGTCGGTGATGCGCCACGACTTCGGCATCGCCGCCGCGTGGTAGCGCTCGATGCGCTCGGCGGCGTATTCCAGCGCGGCGCGGACGTCGGGGGCGACGGCGCGCCCGGCGGTCTCGAAGTCGACGGGCGCCAGCGCGAGGTCCCCGGGCCGCGCGGGGGTCCAGCCGTCGAGACGGGCCGTGTGCTCGCAGACCGCCGCGTCGCCCCGCGCGCGGACCGCCGCGAGGATCGCGTCGACCGTCCGGTGGATCTCGGGCGCGACCGTCTCGGGCGAGCGCTCCAGCGCCGCCACGACCGCGTCGATCCCGGCCCGCGCGTCGAACGTACGGATCATGACCGGAGCACCTTCTTCATCTCGTCGACGAGCTCGTTGACCGCCGCGTGCTCGGTCTTCATCGACGCGCGGTTCACGATGAGGCGCGCGGTCGACCGGGTGATCTCGGCGACCTCGACCAGCCCGTTCGCGCGCAGGGTCTCGCCCGACTGGACCAGATCGACGATACGCTCGGCTAGCCCGACGAGCGGGGCGAGCTCGACCGAGCCGTCGAGACGGACGAGCTCCACCTGAATACCGCGGTCGGTGAAGTACTGCTCGGCCAGTCGCGGATACTTCGTCGCGACGCGCACCCAGGACCACTTCGCCGGATCGTCGCGCTCCTGGAGTTCGCGCGGCTCGGCCACCACCAGTCGGCAGAACCCGAACCCGAGATCGAGCGGCTCGTAGACGTCCGGCTCCTGCTCGAGCAGGATGTCCTTGCCGACGATGCCGACGTCGGCCGCGCCGTACAGCACGTAGGCCGGGATGTCGACCGGCTTCAGGAAGAGCATGCGCAGCCCGCTGCGGTCGTCGGTGAAGATCAGCCGTCGCGAGCCCTGGTCGATTCCCTCCACGCCGAGCTCGCGCAGGAGCTCGAGCGCACCGTCGAGCAGGCGTCCTTTCGGGAGCGCGAGCGTGAGCCGCTCTTTCGCGTGCATCAGGCTCTCCCGGCGACGAACCGATCGATACCGACGAGGTCGGCGCGCACGGCCACCCGGTCCCAGCCGGCCGCCCGCAGGAGCGCCGCGGCGGCCTCCGTCTGGTCTCCGCCGGCGGTCTCGACCGCGAGCGCGCCCGACGGACGCAAGCACCGCCGCGCGGTGGTCGCGATCCTCCGGATCAGCGCGAGCCCGTCGGCCCCGCCGTCCAGGGCGAGCCTCGGCTCGTGGATTCGCACCTCCGGCGGAAGCTCCGGCACGAGCGCGCTCGGCAAATACGGCGGGTTGCTCACGATCAGATCGGCGCCGAGATCGCGAATGCCGTCGAGCAGATCGGCCGCGACGACCCCGACTCGCGAGGCCAGGCCGAGGGCCCGCGTGTTGTCGCGAGCGACCGCCGCGGCGGCGGGCGAGACGTCGACCGCGATCACGTCGAGATCGGGCCGTTCGGAGGCCAGTGCGCACGCGATACATCCCGACCCGGTGCCGAGGTCGATCGCCAGGAGCCGCCGAGCGCCGGGCGGCGGCAGAAGCGCCAGCGCCCACTCGACGAGTGTCTCGGTCTCCGGCCTGGGCACGAGCACCGCATCGGTCAGACGGACACGCACGCCGCGGAACTCCTCCCAGCCCAGGATGCGCTGGAGCGGCTCGCGCCGTGCCCGCCGGCTCACGGCGTGGGCGTAACGCTCCGCGATCGGCGCGGGAACCGTTTCGGCGAGATCCATCCGGACGGAGACGCGGCCGACCCCGAGCAGGCCGGCCAGGAGCCACTCGGCGTCGACCCTGGCGCTCGAGAGCCCCGCGGCCTCCAGCACCGTCGTGGCGGCGTCCAGCTCGGCGGCGAACGTCGCGGCGGTCATCAGCTCTCCACTCGCTGGAGCCGCTCGGCTTCTTCGGCCGCGACGAGGGCGTCGACCAGCTCGTCGAGGTCGCCCTCGAGCACGGTCGGCAGCCGATGGAGCGTGAGCCCGATGCGGTGATCGGTGACGCGCGTCTGCGGGAAGTTGTAGGTGCGGATCCGCTCGCTGCGCTCGCCGGTGCCGACCTGGCTCTTGCGATCCGCCGCGATCGCCGCCTGCCGCTCTTCCTGCGCGCGCTCGAGGAGCCGGGCCTTGAGGACGCGCATCGCCTTCGCCCGGTTCTTGATCTGCGAGCGCTCGTCCTGGCACGTCACGACGAGACCCGTCGGCAGGTGCGTGATCCGCACCGCGGAGTCGGTCGTGTTGACCCCCTGCCCGCCCGGGCCGGACGATCGGTACACATCGACCCTGAGATCCTTTTCCTCGACCTTGACGTCGACGTCCTCGGCTTCCGGAAGGACCGCGACGGTGACGGTCGAGGTGTGGATCCGGCCGCTCGACTCGGTGACGGGCACGCGCTGCACGCGGTGCACGCCGCGCTCGAACTTCAGCCGGCTCCAGGCACCTTTGCCGTGGATGAACAGGATCACGTCCTTGAATCCACCGACGCCGGTGGGGCTGGCGTCCATCGTCTCGACCCGCCACCGCTGGCGTTCCGCGTATTTCGTGTACATCCGGGCGAGATCGGCGGCGAAGAGCGCCGCCTCGTCGCCGCCGGCGCCGGCGCGGATCTCGACGAAGACGTTCTTGTCGTCGTTGGGATCGCGTGGCAGGAGGAGCCGCTTCAGCTCCTCCTCGAGCGCGGTTTGCTTGGCGGTGAGATCGTCGATCTCCGCCTGCGCGAGCTCGGCCAGCTCGCGGTCGCCGCCCTCGGCGAGGATGTGACGCGCCTCGCCGATGCGCCGCAGGATGTCGCGGTAGGTGGTGAAGCGCTCGACGATCTCGACGGTCTCGGCGTGCTCCTTCCGGAGCCGGGCGTACTCGGTGGGCTGGCTGAAGATGGCGGGATCGGACAGCGCCCGCGCGATCTCGTTGGATCGCTCTTCGATCTGGCGGAGCTTGTCAAACAGCATCGTGGCTCAACGCGCCCGTTCGCGGACGCCGTTCGATGGGCAAAGAAAAGGCCGGCAGGAACTCGATCCCACCGGCCTCGGAGCGCGTGTTACGAAGTCGCCAGCGGCTGGCGCTTGTACTTCTTCTGGAATCGCTCGACCCGACCTGCGGTGTCCATGAGCTTGTGCTTTCCGGTGTAGAACGGATGGCACTTCGAGCACACTTCCACGCGGATGTCGGGTCTGGTGGAACGGGTATGAACCACCTCGCCGCACGCGCAGGTGATGGTCGTGTCCACATAGTCCGGATGAATACCCACCTTCATTGCTGCCACCCCCTCAGGGCTACAAAGGATACCAGCCCCGGCCGGAACACGCAAAACCCAGGAGTATCGGCCTCGCCTACCCCATCGAGTGCATCGAGGCCAGGAACTCCTTGTTGGTCTTGGTGAGCTTGAGCTTGTCCAGCAGGAGCTCCATGCCCTCGACGGGGTTGAGCTGAGAGAGCGCCTTGCGAAGGAGCCAGACTTTCTGGAGCTCGTCCTTCTCGAGGAGCAGCTCTTCCTTCCGGGTGCCCGACTGCTCGATGTTGATGGTCGGGAAGATCCGCTTGTCCATCAGCCGGCGGTCGAGGTGGACCTCCATGTTGCCGGTCCCCTTGAACTCCTCGAAGATGACGTCGTCCATCCGGCTGCCGGTGTCGACGATGGCCGTCGCCATGATCGTGAGCGAGCCGCCTTCCTCGATGTTGCGCGCGGTCGCGAAGAACCG
>Ga0066659_10000504_pt1 | contig 14622 bp, 9 predicted proteins | sample GraSoiAngelo_108_FD_75176 | JGI IMG/M metagenome (GOLD analysis project Ga0066659, IMG submission 75176) | Grasslands soil microbial communities from the Angelo Coastal Reserve, California, USA - 14_0903_09_40cm | ecosystem: Environmental > Terrestrial > Soil > Grasslands | place: USA... | reverse complement strand
ACCGAGGAAATTTTTCCAGGCTTTAAATTCTCGGTTTGCTCCTACGTTGTTTCCCTTCTGCGCCCCGAGATTATTCGCGATCTGGATCTTCCGCGGCATGGGCTCGAGATTCTTCCCCTCGACGGGACGTTTACGCCGATGCCAAACGGCGATTATCTGTGGCGCGTCAATGACCATGGCAAGACGCGGCGGGAGATTGCGCGGCACTCGAAAGTCGATGCGGAAGCTTACGAGGAGTTTGGCAAGGCCATGCAGGCGATGTGCCGCTTCGTGAAGCCGATCCTCGCCATGGTTCCTCCCGATCCCACCACGCTCAACCCTCGCGAATTGATGAAACTGGTCTTTCTGGGACGCCGCTTTCAAGACATGCCCAGCGAGGACAAGTACAACCAAGTTCAGTTGATGACGATGAGCGCGGCCGACTTCCTCGACCAGTGGTTTGAGACAGACGTGCTCAAGGCAACGATGTCGGCATCGGGAATCATCGGCACTTTTCTCGGCGTGCGCTCGCCGGGAACGGCGTACGTCCTGCTGCACCATTACATGGGTGAGATCGACGGCGCTTTTCGTTCCTGGGGATTTGCCCGCGGCGGAACTGGAGCTATTTCCAACTCCATCGCCGAAGCCGCCAAAGAAGCGGGCGCTGAGATTCGCACAAACGCAGCGACGGCGAAAATCATTGTCAAGAATGGCAAAGCACGCGGCGTAGTACTGCAAAATGGTGATCAGATCTATGCGGATATTGTCTCGTCCAGTGTCGATCCCAGGCACACCTTCATCGAGTTCATGGAGCCCGGTCAATTGCCGCATGACTTCGTGGAAGAGGTAAAGCGATACAAATTCCGGGGCTCTTCGGGGAAGGTGAATCTCGCTCTCGATGCCTTACCTGATTTCAAGTGCCTGAAAGGACCGGGCGAACATTTGCGCGGCGCCATCTCGATTTCACCAAGCGTCGATTACATGGAGAAGGCGTACGACGACGCCAAGTACGGGAATTTTTCGCACCGCCCATACATTGACATCGTGATTCCCTCCTTGACCGATCCCTCGGTCGCGCCTCCCGGCAAGCACGTGATGTCCTGCTTTGTGCAATACGCGCCGTACAAGCTACGTCCGGAGTTGAACTGGGACACGCAGCGCGAGGATTTCGGCAACAATGTGATCGATACCATTGCCGAATACGCGCCCAACCTGAAGAAAATCATCCTCAACAAGCAGGTGCTGACCCCGCTCGACCTGGAGCGCGAGTTCGGCTTGAGCGAAGGCAACATTTTTCAGGGCGAGCTGTCGCTGCAACAGCTTTTCTTCCTGCGTCCGGTTCCGGGCTGGGCGCGATATCGCACGCCGATCAAGAATCTCTACATGTGCGGATCGGCAACCCATCCTGGCGGCGGAATTATGGGCGCGAACGGACGGCTGGCCGCCCTGGAAATCCTTAAAGATTTCAAAGGGGCGGCGTAACTCATGCCCGAGCAGCGAGACATTGTTGTCATTGGAGGCGGACACAATGGCCTGGTTGCTGCCTTCTATCTCGCCAAGGCTGGCTTCAAGCCGCTCATCATCGAACGCCGAGAGCACCCCGGCGGTGCCGCCATTACAGAAGAATTTCACCCCGGGTTCCGGTGCTCGGCCATGGCGCACTGCGCGGGCCCGATCCGTCCGGATATCGTCCGCGACATGCGATTGGAGAAGCACGGGCTGAAGCTCATCACGCCGGATGTCGGCATGGTTGCGCTTTCGCCCGATGGCCGCGCACTTATCCTGTACAACGATGTCCGCAAGGCCGCGAAAGAGGTCGCGAAGTTTTCCCCAAAAGATGGTGCGCAGTATCCCGAGCTGCAACAAGCGCTCGCCAAGATTGGCAAGGTGCTTGCCGGTACGCTGCGGCTTAGTCCGCCGAATCTTGATGATCCCAGCAAAGGCGACTTATGGGCGATGCTGCAGACCGGGCGTGCCATCCGCAAGCTGGGCAAGAAGGATATGTACCGGCTATTGCGCTGGGGGCCGATGGCGGTTGCCGATCTTGCAGCCGAGTTCTTCGAGACGGAGTTATTGCGCGCAACCATTGCGGCGCGCGGAATCTTTGGAACGTTCTTCGGTCCATGGTCGGCGGGCAGCAGCCTGGTGCTTCTGATTCGCGCCGCCGGGGACAGCCATCCTGCCGGATCAGCCTACTTTGCGGAGGGCGGGATGGGAGCCATCACGCAGGCAATGGCCTCAGCGGCGAGGCAGGCAGGCGCAGAGATTCGCACTGGCGTGGAAGTCATCGAAGTTCGCGTGAAAGACGGCGCGGCCACCGGGGTTGTGCTTTCAACCGGCGAGGAAATCGCTGCCAGAACGGTGATCTCCAATGCCGATCCCAAGCGCACCTTACTGAAGCTGGTTGATCCGACATATCTGTCGCCGGACTTCGTGCAGAGGCTACAGCACTATCGGACGTCGGGAACCGTGGCCAAGGTTAATCTCGCGCTCTCCGGTTTGCCGAAGTTCACCGCGCTCCAAGGGCACTCCGACGGCGCTTTGAGCGGGCGCATTCACATTGGCCCGGAAATCGATTATCTGGAGCGGGCCTTCGACGAAGCGAAGTACGGCAACTTCTCGCGCGCGCCCTATCTCGAGATTGCGATTCCGTCGGTAACTGATTCGTCCCTTGCCCCCGAAGGCAAACACGTGATGTCGGTGTATATGCAGTATGCGCCTTACAAACTAAAAGAAAGTAACTGGGATAAGGAGCGGGTGGCGCTCGGCGATACTGTGGTCAAGACCTTGGCACAGTACGCGCCTAACCTTCCGGAATTGATCATGCATCATCAGATCATCACCCCGCAGGACCTGGAAGATAATTTCGGACTGACAGGCGGGCACATATTTCATGGCGAGTTGTCGCTCGATCAGTTTTTTACCATGCGGCCGCTGCTGGACTGGGCGCGTTATCGCACACCCATTCGGAGACTCTACCTGTGCGGTTCGGGAAGCCATCCCGGCGCGGGTTTGACGGGCGGTTCGGGAGCGAATGCGGCGCGCGAAATCGTGCGGGACTTAAGAAACTGACGGCGAGTTGGTAATCCCTGATGTGAATCAGCTGCAAACGGCAGCAACCCTCTCTATTGGTTTTCCCATCTTTCGAGTTGCCAACACCAAGCAAATTTTCCATCACGAGACTGGTGAGGGAGATTGCATTTACGTTCTACAGCAAGTTCTGTACGACCTGTGGTTGCGAGCTGGCTGGCTTGAGGCGCACCTTGAAAGACTTTCACGCGAACTCTGGCCCAGGTACTTGCATCCAGAAGAAAAGCACGCAGTTAAACAACTGCAACACCACATTGTGCTATCGAAAGGCGGACAAGGGGAGGTAAGCAATATGCTTTGGACGATTTTCGTGATTCTGCTGATTCTCTGGTTGCTGGGATTCAGCTTTCATGTGGCGGGAGGCCTCATCCACCTGCTACTCGTGATCGCCGTGATCGTTCTGATCATCAACCTGCTGAGCGGCCGTAGTACCGCGGTTTGAGGAGTAGATGTCAATGCGCACTATCGCACAGAGATTGCTGTTCGTTCTGCTTCTGGTTGCGATGATCGGAAGCGTGGGATTAGCACAGTCGACTGACCCGACACAGTCCAACCAAGGGGCTGGGCAGGATGTGAATAATGCTGGCCACTCGACCAAGCAGGCCACCAAGAAGACAGCGCGCAAGGTCAAGCGTGGCACGAAGAAGGGGACGCACAAGGCCTCTAAGAAGACCCGCGAAGGCGCGAGCAAGATGGAAGATAAGACACAGACTCCGCCCTCACGACCACAACGGGTGGGGATCGCATTTCAGGCGTGTGGCCCCCGGGGTCTCTGACCCAGGGTAGGCGGGTCGAAGACCCGCCTCCACAAGCTCTCTTCAGTTGATGTCGAACTGCTCCTGGTGAACCGCCGGGTCAGACTTCACAATGATAGTCTTGCCGGTCAGTTCTTCCATCTCGGTAAGCCAGCGACCGTTGTTCGCTTTGAGCGCTTTGGCCACTTCCGGATTTACGCGCAGCAACACATCGCTATGCTCCAGCTGCTTCGTGATCTTGCGCATTTCGACATAAATTTCGTTGCAGACGGTGTTCACTGACTTCACATAGCCCGTCGCCGTGCAATACGGACAGGGCGTGCCGATCGTGCGTTCGAGCGATTGCTTGACGCGTTTGCGCGTAATCGCCACCAAGCCGAAATCGTTAAACTGGAGAACCTTGGAGGGTGCGCGATCGCTGCGCAGCGCTTCTTCCAACGCCTGCATGACTTTCTGGCGATTACGGCGCTCGTCCATGTCGATGAAGTCAATGATGATGATGCCGCCCAGATCGCGCAGGCGGATCTGGCGGACAATCTCCTTGATCGCATCTACGTTGGTTTTGACGATCGTGTCTTCCAAGCGCGAGGTCTTGCCGACGTACTTGCCGGTATTGATATCGATGGCGACCAGCGCCTCGGTCTGATTGATCACGATGTAGCCGCCGCTCTTCAGCCAGACTTTCGATTTCAGGGCTTTGTTGATTTCGTCGGTCAGGCCGAACTGCTCAAATAAGGGAGTCTCCTTCGTGTAGAGCTTTACACGCTTGATCAATGCGGGCTGGAAGCGGTTGGCAAAACGCAGGATGCGTTCGTACTCCTGCTCCGTGTCGACCCAGATGTGGGTGAAGTCGGACGTAACCTGGTCGCGCAGGACACGCTCGACCACATTGAGATCGTGATAAATGAGCGCCGGCGCCTTGCCGCTTTCCGCACGGCTCTTGATCTCGTTCCAAAGTCCCTTGAGGAAGCGGATGTCGGCCCGAAGCTCGTCTTCGGCTGCGCCTTGGGCGGCGGTGCGTACGATGAAGCCTCCATGGCCATTTTCACGCTCGCTCATCACGATGCGCTTCAGGCGGAACCGCTCATCTTCGGAGGCAATTTTGCGTGAGACACCGGTGTGGTTCACGGTCGGCATGTAGACCAAGAATCGTCCAGGCAGCGCAATGTGGCTGGTGATGCGCGCACCCTTCTTACCTATGGGTTCCTTCGCAATCTGCACCAGGATTTCCTGGCCTTCCTTGAGAAGATCGGAAATGAGCGGTGTGGGCTGAGTCTGGAAGTCGCGGCGCGAGCGAAAACGGCGACCACCCCCGCCACCACGGCGGCCGCGACGACGATCCCATGCTGGACGTGGGGCCGGCTGCTGATATCCGGCAGTGCCGGCGGGCGCACGAACTTCGGCGCGAGCGTCCACCGTGCCGTTGCCGCGAGCTTCGGCATCAAGTAGCGCCTCCGCTTCCTCCTGAGCTTCTTCGAGTTCGGATTCCTGAGTTTCTTCTTCAGCTTCCTCTTCGGCGGATTCGGCTTCTCCCGCCTCGGCAGGAACGGCCGATTCGCTGCCAGCTTCCTCGGCAGCCGCGAGTTCTTCAGCCGGTACGCGCCGGCCACCGGCTTCCGTGGTTTCTTCTTCGAGTTCTTCGAACTGTGCGTCCTCGTCGAGATCTTCGACGTAGGAGGAAATGTCGGTTTCTTCTTCTTCGATTTCTTCTTCTTCCATGGTGCCGGGCGGGGCAAAAGCAGGTCGCTGAGTCTCGGCACCAGGATGGTCGTGATGAGAGCCGCGAAATTCCTCTTCTTCTTTTTCTTCAGGCGCCTCGGACGTTTCCGCCACTTCCCCACCGAAAACGGCAGCTACTTTCATCCGTTCGAAGCGGTCTTCGTCGCGTTCTTTTTGCAGCGGGGCCACATGCGCAGCCGCGCGAATTTGAGCCTGTTCTCTCGGCCCCTCGGGGCGCGGTTCCCGTCCACTGTCCGCATCCGGCTCCTGATATTCGCCGGCTTCCGGCTGCCGCTGGGCTACTTTCTCAGGAGCCGCGAACATGGGTTCATCCTGTGGGAAGGCTTCGGCTAGCGGAAGTGTCGCTGACTCGGGCGTAGCCTTTGCTGCTTCTCCTTCCGCACGCGGCGCAGGCGCGGCCTGCTGGTTCTGGTAACGCTGGTACTTGGAGATCGACTCTCCCGGCAAAAGGATGGGCTGATATCCGGGAGGCGGTCCGTATTCAGAGCGGGTCGGACGATCGGGTTGGCGCGAGCCTTCCCGAGGGCCTTCCGAAGAACGTGTAAAGCGCGATTCGGGCAAAGCGCGTTCACCACGGCGTCCACGGCGACGACGGCGGCCGCGCCAGCTGCGAGGTTCACGCTCCTGGGCCTCAGCTGGATTGCCGGGCTCGGCAGTAGTGCCGACCGGTCGTTCCGATTCCGGCACGCCTTCTTCCTCCAAAGGTTCTGATTCAATAACGAAAGTCGGCCCCGCGGGTGAGGCTGAGGATTCCGGTTCGCCCTGAGGTGGTTCCTGAGGCCGTTGACGCACTTCCTGCACCCCGCGGTTGACGGGGACTATGTCGCTGACGTCTTCGTCATGCTCTTCCAGCTCCATGAAATCGGAGACGTAGAGGAACGCATCGCGCTCCAATCCGATATCCACGAAGGCTGACTGCATTCCGGGAAGGACACGGGTCACACGCCCTTTGTAGATGGACCCGGCGAGGGTGTATTCGTTTTCGCGCTCGAGGTAAATTTCTGCGAGCTGATCGTCTTCCACCAGACCCACCTTGGTTTCGTGGGGCGTGGAGGACACAAAAAGTTCTCTTGACATGCTAACTCCGGTTCTGCGGCCGCTAGGCGGCAGAGTTCACCGGGACGAGCCGAGAAAAAGCAAGGCAGGATCGAGCTCTGCGATAGAGGCCGTCTGGGCTACACAACGACCGGCTCCGGGGGATACACCCCTGGACGGAACTTTTCGTACAAGCTTGGAAATCGTTTGCACTTATCGCACTTGCGCCTCGCCAGGTTTGTGACCGCTCTCTCACCTCGTGAGGGGGCCGTTTACCCGCCCGGCAGCGCTGTTTCTGAATCCTACCCGGCCTCTGGCTCCGTTTCTGGCCGGTGAGTGCCCTCTTTACGCGAGGGCGATCGTAATCTTAATTTGGCCGCAAATGGCTACTGCGGCAAGTATTTGCCTTTCTTCCTCCTGCTCAATTCACGAAGCGGCGCATACGGATGTTCATCACAATACCCAGCGCCAAAAACATAAACAGGACGGAAGACCCGCCATAACTCATTAATGGCAAGGGTATTCCGGTAACTGGCATAAAGCCGACTACCATGCCGACGTTGACCAGGATATGAAAGCTAAGCACCGCTACCACACCCATAACCACGAACGTGCCGGCACGGTCGGGTGCCGTTTGCGCGTTCTGCGTCAAACGCATCAACACTATAAAGTATAGCAGCAGAACGCCTAGGGCTCCGACAAATCCGTGTTCTTCGGAAAACGCGGCGAAGATGAAATCGGTCTGCGGCACCGGGAGATACGCCAAGTGGGTTTGGGTCCCCTTGGCAGTTCCTTTACCCCAGATACCTCCTGATCCTACAGCAATTTGCGATTGAATGACCTGGTAGCCGGATCCCTGCTTGTCGGCGTCCGGATTCATGAAGCTGGTCAGGCGCTCCCGTTGGTAAGGCTTAAGAACGCGCCATCCGATAGGGAGCATCAAACCTGCTAATAGCAACACAGTTAGAGCCTGCTTCAGCCGAAGCTCCCCAAGAAAGAGCCCCATGACGGCGATCGGCAGGTAAGTCAAACATGTACCCAGATCGGGTTGGGCAAGAACCATGAGCATCGGAACGCCAACAATCATTCCGGCCTTGATGAAGTCTGGCCAGGAAAGCTCCTTTTGCCGCATGTCGGCGAAGTAGCGGGCCACCGCCAGGATGAGGATCAACTTCACCCACTCGGAGGGCTGAAAGTGATTGCCACCGATCTTTACCCAGCGGCGGGCTCCGAGGTATTTCTGTCCGAAGACCAGAACTGACACCAGGGAGGCGATGGAGGCGATGTACATCCAATGCACCTGTTCGAGCATGGCCTGGTAGTTGACCAAGCTCACCGCGAACATGACCACAACGCCGCCGAGAATCCAATATATCTGCTTGATGTGGGCGCCGGCGAATTTGGTGTGCAAAGTGGCGCTGTAGATTTCGGTCACGCCGATGCCGCAGATCAGCAGGACAAACCCCAGCAGCAGCCAGTCAAAATCACGAAATGAAACATAGCGTGCCATAGAAAATCAGTCGTTGGTCGTCGGTCGTTGCCTAAACTCTCAAAATCGCCTTCGTCCTGAGCCGAGCATCCGATTCGCCCGCGAATACGGATGCGAAGAAGTATCGATAGCAGTCCAACTTCTCCGCTGGCGTCGGAACGTATCCCTCTTCGCTAGTTCACCACTAGTTCACTCCCGGTGCAGCCGTCGCTAGGGGCAGGCGCTTCTTGGGCACATCCAACACGAACCTGCCGGCATGCAAGGCGTCCTTTTCGTCGCGCTGGCCTGCACCGTTCCAAACTGCGGCAATCTCCACCTTCACTGGCTTGCTGCTTGCCATCTTGCTCGGTTGGCGGCGTTCCTTCTCGACGTACGCCTTGATCACCTGCGAGACTACGCGCGCGGCCAGATACCCATGCTCACCTTCTTCGAGCAGAGCGCAGACCACAATCTCCGGGTTGCGCCTTGGTTCTACACCGACAAACCAGCCGTTGTCTTTGAACTTGGATTTGCCGTTGGCCAGGCGCGCCTTGGCAACGTTGCTGATGGTTTGGGCGCTGCCCGTCTTGCCGGCGAAGTCAATACCTTGCAGATGAGCGCTGGGCGCTGTCCCGATCGGGTTCACGACATTCGCCATTGCGTCGGTAATGATCTGCCAGTTAGCCGGATCAATCGGAACCTTCACTTCATCCGGCACATCTGCAGCGGGTAGCACGTTGCCGGGAAAATCTCCCGGGAAGGCAACATGCGGTCGCCTCAAAACACCGCCACTAGCCACACCGCCGATGGCCCGGGCCAACTGAAGAGGGGTCACGGCTACAGCACCTTGTCCGATGCCGACCGAGATGGTTTCACCCGCGTACCACTTCTGCTTGAAGTTGCGAATCTTCCATTCTTCTGAGGGCATAACGCCGGTCACTTCCTGGGGAAGATCGATTCCAGTTTTCTGTCCCAAGCCGAGCGCGGTTGCGTACTTGGCGATGCGACCTATGCCCAGCTTTTCTGCCAGTGTGTAGAAGAACACGTCGCACGATTGGTAAATGGCTTTGCTGATTTCCACGACACCATGGACGCGGTGCTCAGCCGTCACCCAACACTTGAAGTAGCGTCCGTAGAAACTAGCGCCGCCCGCACAATTCACCTTCATGTCTTGCGCGATACCTTCCTGTAGGCCGGCAGTGGCCATGATGATTTTGAAAACCGAGCCGGGCGCCAGTTGGGCCTGAATCGCCTTGTTCAGCAGGGGGTGATTTTCGTCGGTGACCAGCTTGTTCCACTCGTCACGCGAGATGCGCACCGCGAAGTTGTTGGGATCGAAAGTGGGGCGGCTGACCATGGCCAGAATCTCGCCATTGTGCGGATTCATAGCGACGATGGCGCCATTTTTATCGGCCAAGGCTTGTTCGGCGGCAATCTGCAGATCCACATCGATGGTGAGTTTAAGCTGTTTGCCGGGAATCGCCGGAGTTGAATCGAGTTGCTGAACTTCTTTTCCACGGCTGGTTACAACCGAACGCCGCGATCCGTTCTTGCCCATCAACATCTGGTTGTATTGCTTCTCGACGCCGGAGACTCCGACCACGTCGCCGGGATTGTAGAACTCAAACTGAGGCTGGTTGAGCATGTCCTCAGTCACTTCGCCCACGTACCCGATCAGGTGCGCCATGAAGCCCTTGCGAGGATACAAACGGCGGTACGCCATGATCGTGTCCAGTTCGGGCAATTCGTTACGATGCGCTTCAATGAACGCCAACTCGTCAGGCGTGATGTCTTCTTTGAGAAAAATTGGCTGGTACTGGGGCATGGAGGCGAAATGACGCACACGGCTGCGTATCTCCTCCGGGGTCATGTGCAAGCCCTCGGCAATGAGAACGGCGTCGGCATTCAGGTCCCGACTCTGATCGCGCAGCAGCAGCGCGGTAAAGGACGGATAGTTGTCTACGATCGTCCTTCCTTCGCGATCGAGAATTTTGCCGCGGGGAGCAAGAATGGGAACGTTGCGGATGCGGTTCTTCTCCGCCTGCAACGCGTAGAAGTCTTGCTGCATGACCTGAAGGCGCCATAAACCATAGGCCAACAGCAAAAAGATGCCGAGGATCATGTACTGCACGGCAGTGAGGCGTATCGGCGAGACTTTTTCGTCGCGACTTAACATGAGCTCTCAGTTCCCGGTTCTCAGTTGCCGTTCCTAGCAGGCGGACATCGTTCCGAGGTTCAACACACTTCCCGCTTGGGCAAAGCGATTGTGGAGGGTGTTTTAGTTATTGTAACTCCACTCTGGCCTGCACGGAGGTGACGGCATTTGCCGCAGTGACGAAGGTCACTGACGTCAGTTCTCGGTTCTCAGTTCCCGCCTGGCGTGTAGCCTTTCTGAGAACCGAGAACTGGGAACTGCCGTTAGGCTCTCTGTTTGAGCCGGTCCAGCACGGCAAATAAGACGACGGCCACGCCGGCGTTGGCGATCGCCGCGAGCAACTCGTGCGACCAACTCCACTGTACGCTCAGGCTGACCATGCCGTGGGCTACCACGAAGTAGATGACCTCGTGGAACAGGTAGAAGAAAACCGTTCCTAAGAATCGGGCCCCGACATTTTCTACGTCGATCCTCACGCCCAGCGACGAGGCGCCGTATCCAACTACGGTCTTGGCGATTCCGTAAATGCCAATGGGCCGGTGCGTGAGCGAGTCCTGCAGCAGGCCGATCAGAGCGCCAGTGATCAGACCCGCGATCTGACTACGCCGCGCCACCGCGAAGAAAATCACCACCAGCAGGGGCAGATCAAACATCGCGAAGAACGGAAAACGCGATGGTATAAAGGCCTGCAGGAAGAGCGCGATTAGCGGCACGAGGACAGCTACCGGCAGATTGAACCGATATACTTCAACCTGTTCTTGAGAAGTGTAGAGGATCTGCATGCTACTGGGGTTTATCCTGCACCGGAGCCGGTTCTGGCTTGGCGCTCTTGTCCTCCGGCTTAGCAGCCGGAGGCGCGGCCTTCGGGACTACTGCAGGTTTCTGAACTAGGGCTGGTTTGACGCTGCCGGGAGATGTGGCGCTCGCAGCTGCAGGTGTCGGTTTCAGGCCGTTGGGAGCAACCACGGTAGGTTTCGGAGCTTCTGTTTCGGTTGCCGGCTTGTTAGCTTCCGCACCACCCTCTGCCACCTTAGATGCGGGCGTCGTCCCAGGTCCGCTGGCCGGCTTCGTCAAATCTGCACCCAGATTGGGTTGCCGGGTTCTGGGAACCACCGTCTGCGGCTCAGCTACCAACGGCCTGCCGGACACGGTGACACTTGGACTCGCCGGCCTCGAGCCCGTGAGCGGATTCGTAGGGACAGGTTTCGCTGCTGCATTCGGTGTTCCCACAGTTCCTGGAGTTGCACCCCGCAACACGTTTCCCTGCGGCCCGACAATAGGGGTTTGGGCGGGAGCTCCCGGCGTAGCGACTGTTTTTTTGGGATCAACTGCCGGCTTATCAGGCACAAAGGGCAAGCGCTGGGTCAGAACATCCACGGCGCGGACGCGTCCGGCCATCTCGCCGGCCGCCGGCAACCTCGTTTCGACGCCTGTGACCACCAGAACCTCTTCGAGCTTGCTCAAATTGGCGGAAGGCTTAACCACAATGTTCAGAAATGAATCGGCCCCAGCATTGACCTGGGACACGGTTCCGATAGTCAGCCCTTTGGGGAAAATCTGGTCGCCACCGCTGGTGATCACCCGTTCTCCGGGTTGTACCGACTCGTCGTTCATTACTCTCTCAACCGCGACACCACCCAACGGCGTACCGCGCAGGACCCCCTGCAGGCGGGACTTCTCAAGAATTACCCCAACTCCGCTGCTTTGATCGTTGATGAGTAGTACCAGCGAAGTGGAGCCATAAACATGCAAGACTTTCCCGATAACTCCATCAGCCGTGAGGACCGCATGGTCAGGCTCAATTCCGTCTTTCGACCCTTTATCGATGTAAACCGAGCGCGATTGCTCGCTGCCGCTGGAGCCGATCACCTGCGCGGGGGTGGTCTTGGAGATGAACTTTTGTTTGAACCCCAACAGCAGTTGCAAGCGGCGTGCCTGCTCAGCATCTTCGGAGAGACGAACCTGCTCCAGTCGCATGCGCTCGATCTCCTGCTTGAGGTCGCGATTCTCGGCGCGCACACCGCGCAGATAAATGTAGTTATGCCAGATGCCCCCGGTGCCCTGCTGCATCCAGATCAGAGCCTTCTCAAGGGGTGTGACTGCGCTGATGGTCCAGATGCGAATCAAGCGGGTATCTTCGGCATTGGCGGCGCGTTTGACCTGGACCGCCAAGCCCAGCACCTGCGCAAACAAAACAGCCACCAGGATGCTCACGTTCCGGTGGCGTGTGATCAGGTTCTCCATACTACAGTTTCAGGTTCCCAGTTTCTGGTTTCAAGTTTCAACAAGAGTTACGCTTAGAACGAGCTCCGGATACCTCACCAGAAACCTGAAACCCGAAACTCGAGACGGCTACTCGATGGATATTTTACGCAGCAGCTTGAAGTCGCTAAGCATCTTGCCCGTGCCCAAGACTACGCTGCACAACGGATCGTCGGCTATTGACACCGGCAGGCCGGTCTCCTCGCGAATGCGCTTATCCAGATTCTTCAGCAACGCTCCACCGCCTGTAAGCACGATGCCGCGATCGCTGATATCGGCGGAAAGCTCGGGAGGCGTGCGCTCCAGGGCTACACGAACCGCGTTCATGATGGTCGAAACACATTCGCTCAGCGCTTCGCGAATTTCGCTGTCATCTACAGTGATCGTTTTGGGCACGCCCTCAATCAGGTTGCGGCCTTTGATTTCCATCGTCAGCGGCTTGTCCAGCGGATAGGCAGAACCGATTTCAATCTTGATCTGCTCGGCGGTGCGCTCGCCGATGAGCAAGTTATATTTCCGCTTCAGGTAATTCATGATGGCTTCATCCATCTGGTTGCCGGCCATGCGCACGGAACGCGAATAGACGATGCCGCTCAGAGAAATAACTGCAATATCGGTGGTACCACCACCGATATCTACTACCATGTTGCCGCTGGGCTCAGTGATGGGCAAGCCGGCGCCGATAGCAGCCACCATCGCTTGCTCGACCAAATGCACTTCGCTGGCTTTGGCGCGATAAGCCGAGTCCATGACAGCGCGCTTTTCTACTTGCGTAATTTCCGAAGGCACTCCTATCACGATGCGCGGATGAACCAGCATTTTGCGGTTGTGCGCCTTCTGGATGAAGTAGTTGAGCATCTTCTCGGTGACCTTGAAGTCGGCGATGACGCCGTCCTTCATGGGCTTGATGGCGACGATGTTGCCCGGCGTTCGGCCGAGCATTTCCTTCGCCTCTTTGCCCACGGCTTCAACTTCGCCGGTATTTTTGTTGATGGCGACGATGGAAGGCTCGTTCACCACGATGCCTTTGCCGCGCGCGTAGACCAATGTGTTAGCTGTCCCCAGATCAATCGCGAGGTCGCTGGAAAATACGCTGAAAAGCGAGCGCAGGTTATGAATGCGCGAAGCGTTGCTGTGGAATCCGTTCGATGACATTGCTCAGACTTCTCTCTCTTAAATTTGTCTTCCCACCGCTAGCACCAGGAAATGACCCGGTTTCTCACCGATTGTCTGGAGAGGGGGACCTCTCCCTAGATTCTATATGGAAATCGTCTTTCTTGGCGGCACACGAAAGTTCTTGCACTGCTAGGTTGCCTCCCGGGAGTCAGGCCGCTACTGGATTACGACTGTCTTCTGCTGAGTATTTACACCGCCACGGGCGTTCTGGCTAGTGACAGTGATCAAACTCTCCCCTAGCGGCAGCGGGGGCGTGAAGTAATGAAACAAGCCATCCGCCCCGATGATCGGCACTTCCCTTCCATTTACCATAACCCGGGCACCGATTTCTGTTTTGCCTGTCACCTCGATGACATGGCCGTGTTGAACAAACGGACTCAGCTCAAGGTTCATGGCAACCGTGTCTTTGCCCTTGGGAATGATGGTAAAGCGGTTCTTCTCACTTTCCACCGATTCTTTCCCCCCGGGGTCATAGGACTGGACCGCCCAATAATAGGCGCCTTCCATTAATCCCGATGCTCGAACCTCAGGGGTGGGAACCTTGGCATCAATAATCGTAGAGGAGAAATAAGGATTCCGCGAGACCCGCAGGCGATATCCCGCCGCGTTGGCCATCGGAGTCCACGAGAAATCAATATCTTTGCTCTCCCCCGATATGAATATGGGGGCCATGTTAGCCGGAGAGATCGGGGTGGGTGGACCCACCTCCTTGCTCTTGGCCATCTTTGTGGACTCTTTCTGGAAACTGACCTTCTCGAAATCAGCCAGGTGGACCGTTTCACTGCCTCGGACGATGTCTCCCGATCCTTTCTTCACCAGGATTTCATGCTTGTCGGACTTAGGATCATTGCGAACCATAGCCGCGCTATCGGGTGCAAAGGAGGCCGTGGCTCCCGCAATATTCACCTTGGAACTGGACCCCTGCACATAAGTTCCGGTGGCCAAGTCCACCGTTCCGGTGT
>Ga0066659_10000503_pt1 | contig 14627 bp, 8 predicted proteins | sample GraSoiAngelo_108_FD_75176 | JGI IMG/M metagenome (GOLD analysis project Ga0066659, IMG submission 75176) | Grasslands soil microbial communities from the Angelo Coastal Reserve, California, USA - 14_0903_09_40cm | ecosystem: Environmental > Terrestrial > Soil > Grasslands | place: USA... | reverse complement strand
TTGAATTCATTGACGTTGAGGCGCCTTACCAAGGCCTGCTTTCCCGCTGGGTAGAACAACTCCGCAAGTCCCGCTGACGACTTGTAATTAACCGATCATCCTGGTTTAGGCGATGCCGTTTGCACCGGTCAAAGTCGCATCTTACGGCTGCGTATCAAGGGGATGTTTGCTCTTTTCGTAGAATTCGTTTTGGAGCTGGAGACTCTGATTATCCGCCTTTACGGCACGAAGGCCATCGACGGTGGCGGCGATCCAATTGTTCATGTTCCACTCGCCGAGTTCCCGCCTGGCAACCGAGCCGTCTCCCGAATAGTGGTTTGGAAAGCGGGCATACCACCAGATACCGGTGTACACATTTTCGGGCAAGTTCACGCGTTTCTGGTCGCTGCCTGATTCACTGGCGGCGCGATCGAGATGGACCAGGTCGGGCCGAGAGACCATGGTGTTCGAGGTTTCGTTCTCACCGGCGTGGTAATCGATGCCGGTTGATTTCTTGGGCGGCCCGCCGGTGCGGCTCCGTTCGCCGTCGAGGACATAGATTACATAGTCGTGCGGACGTTCGAGTTGCGCCTGTGCGAAAAAGGGAAGCAGATGCTCGTTTCCGCCATGGCCGTTGACGATGACGATTTTCTTACAGCCATTGCGCGCCATTTCATTGGTAGTTTCCTGGAGCAACTTTAGCTGGAGCTCCAAGCTGTAGGCCACGGTCCCCGGTTCGTGCTTGGCTTCAAAAATTTGTCCGAAGTAGTACTGCGGAAAGACAACAGCGTACTCCTGTTGCGCTGCCTCTAAGGAGGCATGGCGAACGTTCAGAAGGTCCGTGCCCAGGGGCAAGTGCGGCCCATGTTTTTCCAGAATGCCGAATGGCAGCAAACAGGTACCTTTGGATAGCTGGATGGCTTCGCGAAAGTCGGCAGCCGTCAACTCTTCCCACCTTACGGAGAGTTTGGACTGCGCACGGATGGAACAAGCAAGTAAGAGAGATACGAGCAGAGAACAGACAGGCGCGCGCTTCATTGATCTTCCTCCGGAACCGCCCTGCATTTTAGCCCTATTCCATGTCTTCGAGCCGCCGCTTTTGGGGCTCAATTCCGAAGCGGAGGACGACAACGATCTGCACGAGGAGAAAACCGATCATCAAACTGAGCACGCCGCGAATCCCGTAAGAGCGGAACAAGGCGACGGCGAGGAATGGCGTGAGAATCGTCGCACCGCGACCAAAGGTGTTGCAGATTCCCGAAGCCCTCAGACGGACCTCCGTCGGGAACAATTCCGGAATGTAAATCGCGAAGAGCGTGGCGACCAGGATGTAGATGGGAATGGTTAGCAAGAAGCCGATAGTGATCAGAGCCGCCGGCCGATGGATGAACGGATAAACGCCACCGAGCGCGATGGTGAGGAGGGACGCTCCGATGATCGTGGGCTTGCGTCCCCAGGAGTCTGCCGCGAAGGCGCCGATCGCCGAGCCGAGCGGGGCGCCGAGCGACATAATGAGCGAGTAGCTGAAGGATGTGACGATGCTCAGCCCCTCCTGAACGAAGAAGGAGGGCAGCCAGGTCACGAACCCAAAGATTAAGGTGTTCATCACGATCAGAGTCGTGGCTCCGACAATCATGCGACGCAGTAGCGCTGGGCCCAGCAGAGAAGCGAGACTGGCGGAGGGATGAGCGGATGACCGCGGCGCGGGAGCCGGAAGGGGACCGTGCTGCCGAGAGACAGCGCTTTCGATAGATTTCAGGAGGGCTTCCGCTTCGTCTGTCCGTTCGACCGATTGCAGCCAGCGTGGCGACTCAGGCAAACTTTTGCGCAGGTACCAGACGACGAGCGCGCCCAGTCCGCCGAGCGCGAACATGGCACGCCAGCCAAAGTGCGGGATGATAAGCGTTCCGAGGAGCGCAGCGACTGGCAAGCCAGACACAACGATGACGTTCATGCCGCCAAGCCACTTGCCGCGGGCCTGCGGAGGGACAAATTCCGTCATCGTCGAATATCCCACAACGTTTTCGGCTCCGACTCCCACTCCCATGATGAAGCGCAGCAGGGTCAGCACGGCCATCGAAGGAGCGAAGGCGGAGGCGATGGACGCGAGGCCGAAAATGGCGAGATTGGCTTGATAGGTAAAGCGGCGGCCGTAGCGGTCGCCAAGGAAGCCAGTCAGAAACGATCCCAACATCATGCCGACAAATGTGAGGGACATGAACTGCGCGTTCTGGCCCATGGTGGAAAAGCCGCTCTTGAGCGTGGCGCCGAGAACCGTCGCAGCGACGTAGATGTCAAAGCCATCGAAGAACATACCGGTGCCGATCAACAGCAGGATGCGGCGATGAAAAGTGGAGATGGGGAGCCGATCGAGGCGTGCGCCTGAGTCCGCGGTCAGCAGCGCGTTCACTTCTTGCTCGCGAGCAAAGCCAAGCTGCCCTTAGTCAAGGCATCGACGGCAAGTCGGCAGTTTTGATCAAAAGAGTTTTGCTGGGCGTTGAGAAAGAACCTTTTGCAGCGGCGCACTGCGGAAGGGTCGAGCCGCAGGATACGCTCGACAAGAGTGTCGGCTTCGGCAGCAAGGCGTTCGGCAGAACAGACTTGCGAGATCAGACCAATTTGCCGGGCGCGATGCGGGTCGATGGGCTCACCGAAGAGAACAAGAGGAAATGCGAAGCGGGGGAGGGCATACTCAGAGAGATAGGACAGGATGACGACCGGGGCGAGACTGGAACGCACCTCGGGGAAAGCGAGGGAGGCGTGGTCCGCGACGAGCGCGAAGTCGCACACGATGGCGAGGCCAAATCCGAAGCCGAATGCGTCGCCTTGGACCTCCGCGACGGTGATCAACGGAGAGGACCGCAGGGCAGCTATGAATTTGATAATACGAGCCGATTCAAGACGGATTGCCGAGAGGGTGCGGCCCGCACGCTCGCGCCCCGTACAGAAAACGCTTCCGCGCGCTCGAATGCGTAAGACGCGGGCGCGGGGTTTTGATGCCTCCACGCGGAGTTCGGCCAGCATGGCGTCAAACATGGCACCGGTGACCTCGTTGCCTTGGCTGGAGTTGTCCAGGGTGAAGGTGAGGGTATGAGTGGCCCGGTCGATCAGGACGCCGTTGCTGGTAGTGGGACTGCTGGCGACACTTGCCTTTTTTCTGGCCATGGCGGGGACGGTATAGAAGGAATGCAGGCCTGTCAAATGGCGTGGAACCCATCTGCCGAAGACGTTAGGAGTTGCGCTCGGTGCACTCGACTGTCTAGCGGCACGACTTGACGTCAGACGTCTGTCGGTTAGATCTGTTCCGCGGTGGTCCGGCACAAGACGAATATCATAGTGGACTCTGCGCGAGATCCGGAACACGGAGGCACACAAGTATTGAAAACACGTAAAAGGGAATGCCTATTGTTCCCGGATTGTTCCCGCGTCGATTCCGGACAGTAAATCGGCGGGTGGATTGCCAACCGACGGAATAGAACGACCGACCCTGGTTCCGTCGAATCGCACAGAACGATTCCGAAACTTCTCGAGGAATGGCCCCGATGAATTTGACTTTCTCGATATCGCTTCGCGCTCGCCTGCGTCGAGATGTGCCAGAGCCGAAATCGATGGGCTGCTTCAGGCTCACTGCTTTCGGAATATGGACTTCAATTTTTTTCCATTCCGCGGATCAAGAATGCCGTGCCGATCTGTGAGGTAAGCTTTCACACATTCGCTGGACTGAGAAGCCGAGCTGGTCAAGGTTGCACTCCCCATGTCCATCTATTCGCGATATAAATATGACCGCGGGATGCATGAGAACCTCCGAAGTCGCCTACGAAGCCATCGCATAGGATCAAGGAGCGTGCGACTAGGCTGGGTTCTGTTCGCTGTTTTCGTTATTTTGCAGTGTGCCACGACGCATACACTCAGTAAGCAGGCAAACTCTGAGCAAAGCAAGCCTCCGGCGATCGCTGATTTCATAGATATTGGTTCGACAGCGGGGCTTTCTGCGAGCAATGTATTTGGAGGGAAAAAGAGCAGCACATATATCCTCGAGAGCACTGGCACCGGCGCGGCTATCTTCGATTATGATAACGATGGCTGGCCGGACATATTCCTCGTGAATGGCACCAGGCTGGATGGCTTTGACGCAAAGAGTGCGCCCACCAGTCATCTCTACCGTAACAACCACGACGGAACATTTAGCGACGTAACGGAGAAGGCTGGTCTACTCGCAAGCGGGTGGGGTCAAGGCGCGTGTGTCGGCGACTACGACAACGACGGCTGGGACGACTTGTACGTCACGTACTACGGAAGAAATCGGCTCTACCACAACCGCCACGGCACGTTCGAAGAGGTGGCAGACACAGCCGGCGTCGCCGGCGATGGAAAGACTTGGGGAAGTGGCTGCGCGTTCGTGGATTACGATCGGGATGGGCAGCTCGATCTGGTTGTCGCGAATTACGCGAACTTCGACCTTGCACATGCCTCTCCCCCCGGCAAATACCCCAGCTGCTTGTGGAAGGGCATTGCTGTCTTTTGCGGGCCGCGGGGCTTACCTGGTGGCAGAAATATTCTCTATCACAATCTCGGCAAGGGCCACTTCCAAGACGTGACGTTTTCCGCACACATTGACCGCACCATGGGCCATTATTGTTTCAGCGTTACACCCTTTGATTTTGACAACGACGGCTGGCCTGATATCTACATGTCCTGTGACAGCACACCGAGCATCCTCTACCACAACAATCGCGACGGAACCTTCACGGACGCGGGTATTTTCTCGGGCGTGGCCTACAACGTCGACGGCCGCGAGCAGGCAGGCATGGGCTCTACGGTTGCAGATTACGACGGGGATGGGAATCTGGATCTTTTCCGCACGAACTTCTCCGACGATACGCCCACGCTTTATCACAATAATGGCGACGGCACGTTTACCGACGTGACCTATCCGGCAGGTCTCGGCTCCAGTACCCGATATCTTGGCTGGGGGACCATGTTTTTTGATTTTGACAACGATGGCTGGCCTGACCTTCTGCTGGTGAACGGCCATGTCTATCCGGAGGTAGAGGATCTGAAGCTAGGCATCGATTACAGCGAACCGAAGTTGCTGTATCACAACAACGGCGATGGGAAGTTTACCGATATCTCGAAGATGGCAGGGATGGGCATCAATACACCAGCCCCTGCGCGAGGACTGGCGATTGGCGATCTCTGGAATGATGGCCGGCTGTCGGCCACAATCGTGAACCGGAACCGGGTGCCCAGTCTGCTAGTCAACCGCATTACTTATCCGAACCACTGGATTGAAATCAAAACTGTGGGTACCAACTCCAACCGCAACGGCATTGGGGCACGTCTCGTGCTCAAGACAGCTTCCCGCACGCAGATCGACGAAGTTCGTAGTGGTTCGAGCTATATTTCCAACAACGACATGCGTGTTCACTTTGGCTTAGGAATGATAAAAAAGATTGAATATCTGGAAGTCCGCTGGCCCAATGGACTGGTGGAACGCTATTGGAATCCGCGTGCGGACAGCATCGTGGTTGTAACCGAAGGCTCCGGACAGCTGGTTGGACGGACAATGTAGAATAAAACAAGGATGGGGTTTCGCCGTGATCGCTCCGTCGTCGAAAAGTGTGTGTTTGCCGCCTACCGCCAGGCTTACAGCTCTTTGCTGCATACTCACGCTTTCACTCGTGGCGAACACCCTAGCTCGGCAGGAAGACCAAGCACTGGCCGCGGCCCGCTCGCTTATCCGAGAAAACAAGAATCAGGAAGCCATTGTCCAGCTGAAGGCTCTGGCAGCAAGCTACCCTGGAACCAAAGGCATCAGCCACGAACTGGGCATGGCCTATTACTACCAGGCGGACTATTTTGAGGCAGCGGCGTACCTTGAAGAAGCCTTGCAGGAAAACCCCGAAGATCGTGATGCCGCGCAACTACTAGGACTCTCCTATTACTTCAGCGGCAAGCCAGCACAGGCTATTCCGGAGCTGGAAAAGGTGCGACTCTGGCATCCCAACGAGAGTATTGACGCCATCTATGTTCTAGGTCTTTGCTACGCGCTGAATAGGAACTATCCACAGGCGCTGGAAACCTTCGCGCGCCTATACCATTTGGAGCCCAACTCCGCAGCATCCCACTTGATGCTGGGTCGCATTCTGCTGCGTCAGGGCTTCGATCCCGTCGCTGAGCAAGAGGTGCAGAAGGCGTTGGCGATTTCACCGCGCTTGCCGCTCGCCCATTTCACACTGGGGGAGTTCTACGCTTACAGCGCTGATTATCCGAAAGCCGCGCAGGAGTTCCAGCAAGAGCTGGACATCAATCCCGGCTATGCGCCCGCGTTCAACCACCTAGGCGACGCTTACTGGCGACTCAAGCGAAACGAGGACGCGGAAAGAGTTCTGCAAGGTTCCATTTGGCTGGACTCGACCAGCGGGGAGCCTTACGCAATTTTGGGCAAAGTGTACATGGCCAAGAGGCAATTACCGCAGGCTGAACGAACCTTGCAACGCGCAATAGCAATGGATTCCGGCAACTACACGGCACACTATTTCCTCGGGCAGCTTTACCGGGAGCTAGGCAATACAGCTGCCGCAGAGCGTGAATTGAAAATCGCGGCGCAAATCCAACATGCCCAAACGCAGAACGCGTCTCGCATTCGATAGTTCGGCCGCTTTAGCGACCTTCCTTGGGAACTTCGAGTTGCGCCCGGATGATTTTCTCAAACGCAGCTTCCGGTTGGGCTCCGCTGAGTAGGATTCCGTTTATAAAAATCCCCGGCGTGCCTTCGACGCCGGCGCGGATGCCATCCTGAAGGTCCTGTTCAATTTGTTTCGTGTATTTGCCACTGGATAGGCAAGTGTCAAACTGCTTCTCGTTGAGACCCAGACTCTGAGCCATTCCTGCTATACCCGCGCGGTTGAGTTTTTCGGGATTCGCGAACAAGAGGTCATGATACTGCCAGAATCTCTCTTGGTCGGCGGCGCAACGCGATGCTTCGGCAGCCAATTCCGCTTGCGAATGCATTCCGCGTAGCGGAAAGTCTCGGTATGCCAGGCTTACCTGCCCTTGGTATTTTTCGAGTAGGATCTTCAGCGTGCTCTGAACTTTCCTGCAAAACGGGCATTGGAAATCGGAGAATTCAACAATCACGACCGGCGCCTGTGGGCTTCCGCGAAGCCGGGCCGGGTCATAGGCAACTTGGACCTTGGCCGGTTGCAGTAAGATCGGCGTCCCATCGTGATCTTGTAGGCGTTTCAGCAATTGCTGCCGGGTCATACGAAACTCTGACTGGTTTAGGTCGAGTTTTTGGCGAACGCTGCGCAGCTCCGGCAGATCCTTGTCCGCGTCACTCCATAGCTTTTCTGCGATGGCAAACTCCTGGCTTGCGGCGACAGAATCACCTTGGTGTTCGGACACCGAGCCAAGGGCATAGTAGCCACCGGCGTAGCTCGGATCCTGTTGGATCATTTCCCGCGCGGTGAACTCGGCCAAAGCCCATTCCTCGGTCTCGCGAGCTCTGCGCGCGATGGAATCAAGCTGGATTAGCGCTTGGCTTCGCGCATCAGGCCCAGGTGACGCGCGAAGCTGCTCCTCGATTTCCTTCATCAAGGCGACGCCTTCGGCAGATTTTCTTTGTGAGAGCAGAATCTCGGCGCGCAAGGTCTCGGAATAGGGCCGCAACCGGTCGGCCTCGGTTACGGTAACCAAAACCAGGGCATCGCGCGCCAAAGCTAATTCCTTCTCGGCATCATCGACGCGATTCAAAGCCACCAGGGCGCGGCCCATCAACGTATGTCCAGCAAATTGCGCCATCATCGAGGGGCTCTGCACAAGAATCTTCGATTGCTCGTATGCCTCTTGGGCGCGCCCTCGCGCCAGCAGAAACTCCGGCCACTGCTTGTGGCCGAACTCCGCGAGTTCACCGTGCGCCGGCAGGGAAAACGATTCACGCAGCAGTTGCTCCGCGGCTTTCATTTGTCCCAGCAACTGATAGCACATCGCTAGGAGGCTGAGGTTGTGAGGACGATGCCAGTCGTACTCTGCAGGAATACGTTCGGCACGATAATAGGCACTCTCCAGATCGTTCGCTTTGCGAAACTCTTCGATGGCGTCCTCAATGCGCCCCGCGCGGCGAAGTTCATGGCCGCGCATGTGATGCGCGTGCGGGATTGATGAAGACACACGCAAGTACGCCTCGCTGTGGTTCAGCGCTTCGTTAGTGCGGCCGATGTTCTCGTAGGAATGAGCCAGATAATGATGCGCAGCGGAATTGTTTGGAGAAACCGCCAGCGCGGACAGGTAGAACGCGATGGAATCCAGGTCCCCGGTCTGACCGTGCCCCGCTCCTGGTCCTTCATCGGCAAAACCCCTCAAAATCCAAAGACCGGGGTCGGTAGGGTTCGCCATCAAAGCGTCGTAGATGGCTTTACGGTAGGTAACGAATTTGTCGAGGTTCTGCTTGTCTTCGAGGAAATCCACGAGACGGGCCCGGATCGCCATCCGCTGCCGTTCGGACTCGGTTATCTGGGTGGAAAGCGACTGCGCCTTTTCTATTGCCGCTCGCGCAGCAAGCATGTCTTGCAATTGCACGTAAACATCGCACAGGCCGACATAAGCCGCAGACAAGGACGGATCCAGTCGCAACGCCTGGTGAAAGGAGCGCGCCGCTTCGATCCACACATACGAAGCAAAGTAGTTTAACCCCTGATCATAAAAGGCCTGAACTTCCACGGAAGACGTCGTCACTTTTTCGTGAAGATTGCCGATGTCGTGCCGAAGCGGGAGCGGCCGCCCGAGAATCTCTTGCGGCACCCATCCGACAACTCCTTGTCCTTCGTGTCCCTCGTGCTGCGCCAGCCCGGGTGCTACCCAGACTGCCAACAGGCAGGCTTGCATGATTGCCAGTCGCACCACAAACATCCATACGTTGCCGTTCCATGTGTCATGGTGAACGGTGTTCTCTTTCTTGCCGGTTTGCCAGGAAACCCCCGCTTTGAGTAAATTCATTTTCAAATTTCGGTCACCTCGACGGAACGAACGTAGTGTCCGGAATCGAGTCGCTTTGTTTCCACCAGGGGATCGGCCACCCTCAGCCGGACCATATAGGTTCCCGCTGTTCTAGGTGTCCAAGCATGCGACCAAAAGCTCCAGGGATCATTTGTTGTCTGCGAAAAGTGATCCACTCGGACGTAGTCCTCTTCTGGATTAAAGCGTATTTCCAGCGCCTTCACCAGACGCGACCCTCCCCACAAAATCCCAACAACGCGATACTTGATTCTGCCATCCACGAACCACTTTTCGACGCGAATTGGCATAGCCGCTTGGTCAATCATCGCCGGCCGGTAATCTTTCGCCAGCTTCGGCGCACCTTGCTGATGTGTTCGTGCGGCAAACTCTTGCATCTGCGATGTCGCCAAGAAATTCTTATCGACAAGTGTGATGGCGTTTACCCACTTTATTGAAGCGCAGCCATACCAGCCGGGCACAATCAGCCTGACTGGCGCACCGTGGTCTTTGTTCAGCGGCTGCCCGTTCATCTCCGTGGCCAGAAAGGCCTGGGAAGCCTTGAGTTGCTCAACTGTGAAGACCCAATCCGCACCGGGAAGAGAGGTGGCGGACCTGGCAGAATAGCTATCGAAACCGGAGACTACGACCCCCGTCGCTTGCGGCTTGGATTTGCACAACTCCAATAGGTCGGACATGGGAACACTGCCCCATTCAGCAACACTGATCATGCCGAACCGCGTGGCGCGTGCGTTACCGGAGCATTCCATCAGGTGCGGGCCAGCGGACCTCACACTTCTCTGCAAGTCCTCTAGGGTAAGAGTTGCGGGTTTGTCGACCAGGCCACCCAGCCGGATCTCCCATCCTTTCTCGCTCTCCAGCAAGCGGGAGGCGCAAGTGCGAACGTAGAATCTCTCGGTCGGAGGAATGGGATTTTCAGGGGTCAATGTAGAAAAATCCGAATACAGCCGGCCGTCAAGCTCCGATCCAAACAGGGTGTCAAGGGGTGCGCGGCCCTCTCCGGCAAATTCAATATTCCCCAGGTGTTTGCCTCCTTCGAACCCATCCCTTCGCGCCTGTATCTTGGCAGCCAGTGTCTGGATTTTGCCAAAACCAACCAGAAGAGCGCCGCCGGCTACGAAAGATGATGTAAGGAAGTCGCGCCGCGTAGGGTTTGGTCTGGATTTGCGAGTCAACATGCCACCGACGACTGCTTACTCTTTCGATCTCATTGTAAGAGTCCCGCCGACAATCTGCCACCAGCCCACGCAGAAAAAGGGGCCGGGCTTCTTGTCCCGGCCCTGAGACACCGATAGTTGTGTTTCAGTTTAGAAGTCGAATCGCAGACCCATTTGAATGTAGCGCGGCGTATTGAATTGGCTACTCATAACACCGAAGTTTTGTGGGGACGCTAGGTCGGCACCTGGCTCAAAGGAAAAATATTGGCTGCCACTAAACATCGGATGGTTAAAGGCGTTGACGAACTGCACGTCGAAGCGGGTTGACAGCTTTTCCGTGATCTGTGTTCTCTTCGCAACCGCCAAGTCCACGTTCCACCGGAAAAGGCCACGAATGGCACCAAGGCCCAGGCGCTTATCGTCGAAGGTTGGGTAGCGAAATTGAGCGGCTATCGCGTCCGGGTTGGCGAAGGCATTCGGGACGCCCCCAGGTGAGCTGTTTGTCCCCAAAGTACCGATTGTGGGATTGTTATGTCGGGATGTGCCGATCGAGCCCGAAGACGTGCGCAACAATCCGATGGGAGCTGCGTTGAACGGCGTCGAGCCGAACTCCGAGGCGCACGCATTACTGTCCTCCAAGAACAAAGGCAGTCCGCTCGCTGCGGTGTAAACTCCGGAAACGTTCCAGCCGCCTAATACTTTGTCGGCGAAGGTTCCGCTGGCCCAACGCTTCCCCTTACCGAGCGGTAAGTCATAGGTGACGAGCAGGTTGAAGGTGTGCCGACGGTCGAACAGCGATGGTGCGTAAGACCGGTTGACAAAAAAGGCGTCGGTTACCGCGCAGGTATTTTCCTGAGTGAGACCCAGGTTGTCGAGTGAGTGCGCGAAGGTATAGTTCAAGTCGAAAGTGAGCCCATGCGAGGCGCTCTTTCGGAGCGTCACGAAGGCGGCATTGTAGTTCGAGCGACCCTCGTTCGTGTTCCAGTCGATTCCCGCCACTTGCGTGTTGCCCAACACCATGGGCCCAGTCACGAAGTTGGGTTCGATCAGATTCCACACGGCTCCCGCGCCATGAGCTGGCCAGTAGGGATTGCCGTTTTGAGAGTCAAACTCGGCAGCAGCAGCCGTGCAGGAAGCGAAGGGCGCCTGAGTAGCCCCCCATACACTCGCACTGCCACTGCACAAAGGACTACTCAATCCCCCTAGCAGGGCTTCAAACGCTGGTTGAGCGGTGACCGCTCTGGTGGAAGTACCGGCCTGCAGTTGAGCCGCCACCGCATCGAAGGCCTTGGCAAAACTCTGGTTGGTCCCCTTGGGGGTAAACATGTAGGGGATGTGGTTTAAGTCGATGTTGAGAAACAGATTTCGCGCGAAACGACCGACATAGCCGACCTCAAGCAACATTTTGCCGGGCAGCTCGCGCTGGACGCTGAAATCGATCATGTCTGCGCTTCCGATGCGGTTCTTCGGATCAAGACGAGAGTCGCTATTTTCGAATACACTGTTCGCGTTTGCCGGCTGAATCGTAGCTCCCAAACCCGGGATGATGACCCCGCCGCTAAGAGTTGGCAGCGCCGGGACGCTGACGTGGTTTCCGTCAACACCGATTCGGAAATTGCTCGTGGGATCGCCGCCATTTCCGCATACACCGGCAGTGTCTGGCGCCCTGCAAACCGAGAGATCACCAAAACCGATTCCAAGCGCCGGAGTGAGCACAATCCCGACACCGTTAATGCGGTCAAAGGCTCGCGACCAACCGGCTCGAATCACCGTCTTCTTGCTGCCCGCTAAACTCCCCATAATACCGTCCGAGAACGACGGGTTCCAGGCAACCGCCAGGCGTGGCCCAAAGTTGGAGTAGTCAGGATCATACGGATATTTGCGGCCCGTGGCTTTGATGGGTACATAGCCGATCGTGGGATTGAACACATCTCCGTTCAGAGCGGCCGCGCTCTTTGCCTTCAAGTAGGATTCGGAATCGATGAGCTTTCCGGTGCTAACGTCAATCATGAGCGCTGTCTTGCCCGTCGGATCGTAGGGAGGCAGCTGCACGCCCCAGGTCAGCCCAAAGGTGAGCGTCAGCGAAGGCGTTGGACGCCACGTGTCGCCAGCGTAGATTTCGTAGCTATCTACGTTTTCCCTTTGGGTGATGTTGGTGAGCGGTGGTTGCGGATTCAGGCTGCCGTCGCGTGTCAACACTTGTGTCGCCGAATCGACCAGCCCGAGAGCGGAGATATAGGCGCGCCTGAACGTGGTTGCCTCACCGGGATCGACACCGGCCGGCACCGGGATACCTCCTATGTCGTTGAAGTTGCCGCCTTTTGCCACAAAGTAGAGCGGCGTGGATATGCCGCCGGTAACCTTGTCATCGCGAACATGTAAGAAATGCTCGATTTGGGCCCGGCCACCAAAATTAAAGGCGTGTTTGCCCTTGATCCAGCTCAAGTTATCAATCCAGGTGTAATCCTGGCCATTCCACACACGCTGACGCGCTTGCTGTGTGTTCACGTTTATCGGCACCATGCCGTCCGTTCTGCTTTCTCGCCAAATCTGCAGCGGGGTGTCGCTCAACGCACTCGGGATGACGGGTATCCTCGCGCCCGGCGCGATCCAGGACCACCAGTGGCGTAGCCAATCGAAATGGAAGTCGTTCACCAGATTTGGAGTAAGCCGCCCTGTCAACCCTGCGACAAGGAATCGTGGCTGCAGTGGCCGGCTGGCAAGCGCGCACACCACGCCCTTCTGGCAGCCGGGAGCTGTGCCGCTAATGTCCTCCTGGATATTTGGGGGCTGAATCGCAGATACGCTGTAGCGATAGGAGGCCATGAAGTCCCATTTATCGGCGATCTTATGGTCCAGGCGTAGCACGGCAAAGTGCTCGTTGGATGTGTTGGCCTCAGGCGCGGTAAAGTTTGCGGTACGCAAGCCATCTCCACCGGAGAAATCGTTAGGCAGCGGCATGGTGGCCCAAGTTGCCGCTATCGCTGGGCTAACGTTAACGCCGAGCCCTGCCGCTCCCGAAGAACCACAGGGGAAGCGCGGATCGAGTCCACCGCATGGAACAGTCTGGCCGGCGTTCGGGTCACCAGCGAACGCACCAGGATCAACCGTGGGGACGGCGTTCAGGTTGTAAGGAATGATATTTCCGCTGACTGGGTCCTGGAATTCAAGAATACCAGCCCGCAAGGCTGCGGTTGGAACCAAGCGAGAGAACACTGCCTGGGTGAAAAAATGGCGCTCTTCCTCGTGGAGAAAAAAGAAGGTCCGATTTTTCCAGATGGGTCCGCCGATCTTGCCGCCGTAGCGGTTGTCCCGCCATTCGGGATTTTCAATCGGAGTACCACTTCCAAAACCATTGTCGCGGAACCAGTTGTTCGCATTCAACTCATCATTCTGGTGGTACCAGTAGCCGGAGCCGTGCCAGCTATTTGTGCCTCTTTTCGTAACCATTTGGACTTCTGCGCCGGCTGAGCGAGTGAAATCGGTGCCGGCATTGTTCGTCGCCACACGAAACTCCTCGAGGCTCTCCACCGGAGTGGGAACCACAGCGCGCGGTGTGGCCACGAAACCTGAGTTATATCCGCCGCCGCCTTCCATGTTGCTCGTCGCGTCGCCGCCATCAATCATGAACGTATTTTGATCGGAGCGCGCTCCCGCGACCGATCCGCCACTAAGATTTCCTTCGCCGCTTCCTCCAGGTCCGTTGAAGCCGGGAATAGCCATCGGTTGCAGCAGCAGCAAGGATGTTGCATCGCGGCTCAAGGTCGGCAATTGGGAGAGCAGATTCGAATCCAACACGTTGCCCATGGTGGCGTCCAGGGTCTGCAATTGGAGTCCCGTGGCTGTCACCTCCACCGTTTCCGTCATTCCGCCAACTTCCAAACTCACATTAACCAGGGCCGATTTTCCAACTTCAACTCTCACGCCAGTCACCACTGACTGTCGGAAGCCCTTGCCTGAAACCGTAATGGCGTAATTCCCTGGACGCACGGAGGGAAAGGTATAACTACCGTCGCTTCCAGTGGTGACCGAGGCCTTTGCCTTGGTGTCCACATCTTCCAAATCGACCCTAGCGTTCGGAACAGTAGCACCCGTCTTATCGGAGACTGTACCCGTCACTGTTGAGGTTGATGCCGTTTGGGCAGAGACCGAAACGGCCATCGCCGTGACTGCAAAGACGAGCGTCACAAGAACTCCTAAATAGATCCTTACGCGGCGCATGAAGACCTCCTCAATTTAATAACACTTTGGATTGGGGGGAATCGGTGGGGGAAATAAATCAAAAGTCACACAGCACCCCTCGGAATGGGAAGGAAGTTAGCTCAATGTTGAGCTACAAGCAATCTTTATTTGGCCCCAGTTGGCGAGTCTGCTTTTTCCGGATTCTTGGAGCACGGAGGCGCTATAGTCAGGGTTAATATAAAGTCCTAAATAAAGTAAAATGCTCGTTGTGGGTTCCGGGAATTCGGAAATTCT